>OGCG01000815.1_pt1 | contig 17449 bp, 10 predicted proteins | sample 1570061 | NCBI WGS metagenome assembly OGCG01 (sample SAMN06268698, study PRJEB24515) | hot springs metagenome | isolation source: Joseph's Coat, Yellowstone National Park, Washington, USA | place: USA:Joseph's Coat, Yellowstone National Park, Washington, USA
ATTCAATATGCTGGATAGGGGTGGCAGCGGACCGATTGACGAAAAACTAGTGAAGAGAAGAACAGCGAGAACTATAACAGATAAAATCAACCTTGTCCTGCGAATCTTCATCGATGATAGTACCAGAATTAATTATTTATATTTTTTATAAAACATAGTTTCGAAAAGGGTATTTTAGGAATCAATTACACGAGCTTACTGCGAAGATGGTAAAAACCATTTTGGTCTGAGGAATTTCTTCGTTGTAATAGAGAAGTTCTTTAACTGTCATCAAAATTAATCTTCATCCGAAATAAGAACTGCTGTGGTGAACTTCAGGTGTTTCTTTATGCTGGCCCCTTTTCTTTGATCAGAAATTGTTATTTATTGCGGTTACGTATGTTTTTAATTGTAACATCAGAGAAAAGAGATAAGATATTCTGCCGGGATTTAACAGGAAACAATCTACACAACTTTTATGACGGAATGGTTTCCTCGGGGTCATACTTGATTGTTGGAGTACTGAAAGCGTGAACCTCCAACTTATGAATAAAGGACAATTTCCAAGAATATAAAATAAAAAATTTATATGTTTCTTTTTTATAAAAAATATGTACGACCTCTCAGAAAAAGTAATCATAGTAACCGGGTCTGGCAGAGGCATAGAAAACGCAATCGCTTTAAAATTGGCCAACGAAGAGGTTACCGTGGTAATAAATACGAAGAAGAGAATTGATGAGCTGAACGAAACCCTTGAGGAGAAAAAATTCAGCGAGTCAATTGCAGTTCCGGCAGATGCAGCTACGAGGGAAGGGTTTAGAGAATTAACTAGAAAAACGGTGGAAAAATACGGGGGGATAGATATTCTGGTGAACGATTCGGATCTAGGGTTGTTCAGCTGGTTCATAAATGCTGACGATAAGTTAATTGACAAGCAACTAGCGGTTTCTCTGAAATCCGTTATCTATTGCACACAGGAGGTGGGGAAGAAGATGATGAGCAGGGACTGAACATCATAACCATATCTTCAATCGCAGGCTTTATCCCTTCTCCCGGACTTTATGTATATGGGATGGCCAAAGCTGCAGTCATCTCCTACAAAGACGCTGGCTGCGGAATTGACCCCAATCAAGATGAATATCATAGCTCCCGGTGTAGTTAAAACGAAGATGGGAGAGAGACTCGTTCAAATTTTTCAGAAGACCGAGAGAAATTTGAAAAAGAGAAAACACTTCTCTACAGGATCGTCCAGCCCGTCCAAGTTGCTGAATTGATCATTCCTCTGATAAGGATACCCTCGATTACTGGTCATACTGTGGTCACGGATAGCGGATAATCACTATTGGGATTCCCATGATTCCAATTGCTGTTCTTGTCTTGAGGGATTCAGCGCAACGTGTGTATCATAATCACTCAATAATTTTCAAGAATTTTAGCCGCATCGACGTAATTTAAAAACTAATCTTCCCAACTCTGGAAGGGATGTTCTTTAGTTATTGAATAAGACCAGTGGGAAATACTATGCAATTTTTCAAATCTTAAGTAACGAGGTATCGTGCGTAATAATGTTCAAAAATGCAAGTTTGAAAGAAATTGATATATAGACATTGAAAACGAGATATGATATTTTTAATCCCTGATATAGCCGGATCTTGGATCCTCATTCCAATTGTTTAAGCAGTTTTGATTTATCCAGAATGACTTCGATTAACTAATCTTCATGTTTTTGCCAATGATGGTGATTACATCATCGGAGATTCTCACTTTTAGATACCTGTTTTTGGTAATCTCAACAATTCCTAGATTTTGTAAGCGTTTTAATCTTTCGTACAGACTCCTATAGGGCATTTGGTTCTTCCTGTTTAGACCCTCATTTAAAATTTTTAGAAGTTCATTAATTCTGAAATTATTATTGCCGATTATTTCAATAATTTTTCTGGTTTGATCATCAAGATTCAGTATTAGATTTAGGTATGGTATAATGTTGAAAACCCTGAATTCGTATACTTCCGGTGTGTTTTCAATAGTTCTGTTTAATTCCTTCACGTGAGAAAGCATAAAACCTGGTCGATTGATGACCCACAAGAGAAGCGAGAGCGAAAACGCTGATGGCCCTGCACTCAAATTCACTATTCCAGTCCTTTCTTTAATAATATCGAAAACGGGATATATTTTGCTTATCTCCCAAATTTCGTCCAACTCTACTGATTGGATTTCCACATCCTCCCCGAACCTTGTCCTAGATTCCCTTTCGCATTTAGAGAGGTTCTTCTTTATCGTAAGGTCGGTTTCTTGATCCAATCTGCCTGCCACGGGAGATGATGTGAACAGATATATTTTTCTTACATTATAGGGATGAACATCTATTTCCTTTATGAACCCCGCCGATAGATGTTCCCTGAATCCTACAAATGTTATAAGAGCTGCGCCGTCGTACTTCGATTTTTGTATTTCTTCATTTTTTGCAACATTTCCCATAATGTTTTTATCATGCTCTCTTATTTATTAAATATAATGAGCTCGAATTCTCTGAAGATATTGATTACGAGAGTTGATGGTTTGATTATCCCTTTTGATTACAATTATTACGTTGCAATCAACATTTACGATAAGCTATCTTTATATAATGACAATATTAGGAAAATTCACGATAAACAAAGCTTTTCCCTTCATACCTTTAGTAACATTATATCCAAGAGCCAAAAATCTGGAATAAACGGCCTGGATATACCCAGTGGTTTCATAATATTTAGATCCCTAGATAGTAGACTGATAAACTATTTGAGATTAGGAATTTCCCTGAATCCTGTGATTCAAATTGTAAACACGAAGTATCTGGTAAAAGCGGTATATGATTGGAGAGGGTTGGACACTCCTTCTGCCTTTAATTTCAGGACACTCTCGCCCGTCTTAGTTAGAGATTTTAATTCAAAGAAAAGATATGTCGAAGATCCTAGCGATGTAAGGGATAACCTCCTTGCAACTACCGAATGGCAGATGAAAAATCTATTCAATATTGAGAATCCAGATATGAATATAGACATTAAAAATATCAAACGAAAAACAGTTAGAATTTCATCCAGGGAAGAGAGTATCTCGAAGACGGTAGGCTTTGAATTTGAAGGAAGAATTGAAGGCGATCCTGCTGCCCTAAAAATTGCGTATTATCGTGGCCTTGGAAGCAAAACTGGACTGGGCCTAGGTCTGGTAGAGGTGGTTTGAACTGAACATCGAATCTTCGATGATTTTCACTGAAGAAATCGATGAGATATATAAATGGTTCCGGAATGAGGTTCTGTCACGTATCTGGTTAAATGAGAAATTTCAAGTATGTGCAAAAGGGGGCAAATGGGAAAACAACCCACGGTTTGAAAAAAAGAAAGATATGCCGTATCTGGCCCATATAGTATCCGGGGCATCCATGATCTTGAGGGTTATAGATATTGGAAAAAAACAAGGTAACTTTTCCAGTTTTAAAACAGAGGAGCTGAAGCTAAAGTTAAAGAGAGGTTTAATCGGTTTTCTATTTCACGATTTCAACAAACTTACGAACTCTAGCTATAAGATGGATAACCCTAAAATCTTATTAGACTTGATCAAAGAGGTCGGATTAGAAGAATTATTGGCCTCTTTAGATCTCAACGGAGATATGATCTATGACTTAGCTATCTCCACAGAAATCGGTACCACCTCAAATGCTCTAGGCAGATTCCAGAATCCAAGTCTGCGTTTTGAAAAACAAGTTGTACGATGGGCTGATATCCTTTCGAGTATCTACAACGAGCCGAATCCAGACCTTAATGAGGATATTATAATTGATGAGTTCACAATATACAGGGACCAAATAAAGTCAATACGTCTGAAAAATTCAATATTTTATGCATTAGCTGATCTTGTGAAGAAAGAACTGATTTCGTTATTGGAAAATGAGGGAAAGACCTATCTTTGGATGACCGAAAATTCTATCTACTATTATTCACAAGACCGAAATGGAATCAATCTTAGCGATATAATGGGTAAGATTTCAGACGCAGTTGTTAGTGGTTATAAAGAATTGGTAAAGCCTTACATGGGAATAGAGTTTACAGACAGAAAGATCAAAAATGAGGCAAGGGGGATAATAAAATTCGATAGACAAGCAATCAATGATTTTATAAAAGAAGACAAACTTTTTAGGTCAGTGATTCACCCCATCAATGGAAAAATTGATTTGAAATATGAAAATAATTTAATTGAATATAAAAACGCGGTGGGAAATCTCAGATGTATAGAAATTAAGCTTGATAAAAGTGAAAATTCCTTCAACATGCAAGAAGTGATTAAGCTACAGGAACAAGCATATCCAGATGATGTAGTGATAAGTGAAAGATTCAAAATATTCGTAATAAGGGCAATGACCCTGGAATTGAATAGCCCTACCAAATCTACAAAGAATCATTCAGGATTACGATCTGATTCAGCAGCATTAGAATATTTGAATAATTTCTTTAATGAGAATAAGAAACTTCTGGAACCGTTCAGGTCCGCATATAAGAGTGATGATCAGTTTTTTAAATCTCCCTTTTTGGCATTGCTTTTCGTGGCAAAGAGTGACTGGAAAGATGATGAATATGAACGTGCCCTCAAGGTGATATTAGATAAATGGAATGAGGACCTGATTGATCTCAATGAAAAGATTACATTTCTTGTTCGTTATATATTGGGTATAGATGTTCTAAATATAGAGGAGGTCCCTGATAAAAGTGAAATGGCTATAGTATCTGGTTACAAAGCGTGGATGAAAGGAATGACAGAGAATACATTTGGCATTAAGACCAATAGCTCATTTACAAATAAAGTTATAACTTCGCAAACACAAAATTTTATGATTGACTATAATTACGCGATAGAGTCGCTCCTGAGAAAAAATGTCGCCCTGAGGAGTAACAATAGGAACTATTCTACAAACTTAATTTACCTGGTATTTCCAGGCGCCATTGCTTACATGAACATCAGTGATTTGCTGCGTAGCTCCACTGGTAGTATCAGCAAAGATTACTTTAAAAATTTTATTTCCAAGAGAACGTATTCCGACTTTGCAAATCTGATTGAAGAAATAGTAGTTGGTCTGGATATAAGCGGAGATATAAGATATGATAATTCCTATTTCCTAGATCCCGGAGAAATAGAGAACAGCGAAGCCTCAATTGAAGTACTAAAGCTGGCTTTAAATTTCACCTATGTTTCTCATTTGAAATGCTTAATAACCGACTCCAATAGCCCCCCTCTGGAGAATCAGATTGAGATCTTCAGGATGGATTCTAAGAAATTTATAGTTGGAGACCTAAAGTGGGATAAATTGAGATGTAATCAAATCAGAGAAGTATTAGAATTCGTTGATCTTTTCTTTTTCGTTTCAGGTAAGGGGATTAAGGGTAACAGTAAGAATGCGACCTACCAGGTTATGTATGACTTTGTTAAAGAACCATTAAGCATATTCAGCCATATCAAGAGAAACTTAATGGTGAACAATAAGAGTGAACAAGAATTGTTTAAGAAGAAAGAATATAATTTCCTTGAGAAACTGGATAGATTATTCAATTATTCGATAAATCAAGCGCCAAGGGAGGTAATGTTGAAAATGAAAGAAATACAGGATTTGGCGGATATCGCCTATAACTTGTTAGCACCGAGGTTTCCAAGAAGTACGAACGAAAGGACATGGATCATACGGGATCCAATATATGCCCTGGAGAAGGTCTCAGCTGAGTACAAACAGGGGTCTGCTAACCTAGAAGAGTTTAAGGATGTGGTATCCAGTGTGGTATATAAGGGACTGCAACGAGATAAGAAATTCTATATAGACATGTCTATAATTGACAAATATTCCGAGACCTTGATAGACTTAATTAAAAATTCATTTGATGGCAGAGTACCAGCAGGTTCTTTCAAATCATATCTGATAGATGCATTTGAATTCGATCTCATGAAGAAATTTTATGAAAGGAGTAATCAAGCGGAGGGTGTTTAAGCATGGACTTTTTTGAGAATATTTATGAAAAGGGTTTGCTGACCAAGAAAGTGGACGAGCTTGACCTTGGAAAAAACAAGGGCATCTTTGTGAAAATAGGAATAATTTCTGAGACCACCGGTTTTCTGATAATCAGAAACAACGATCCAACAGAAACAACTAGCGAGGATTTTTACGGACAGGAAAGAGTTGTAATTCCAGGTTCTAAATGGAGAGGCGCAGAGCGAACTTATAGCCTATCGTTGTTTAGAAAATTCAAAGGATTGATACCGGAGGGATATGAAAGGAATGCAATTGAAAAGAAGGATCTGCTAATCCAAAACCCGCTCACGGCTTTATTTGGTGATTCCAGTATCGGGGCTGGCAGTGAGGCCTCTTCGGTCGCATCCAGAATTTATTATGACTGGTCCTACAGTTTTGAACGTCTAGCACTTATAACGGAAAGGATAACACACAACACTCTGTCCGAAACGGGTACAATATTGATGGAAAAGAACGGGGAAGTTGCGAGCAATGCCCTATATAACACGCAATATATCAAACCCGGGATTAAGTTTATCAGATTCGTTACGCTTGAGAACGTCTCCAAGGAGCTGCTGGATATAGCTGTGTTGGTAATCCTTGGAACCAGAAGGTATGGAGCCAGAACAGCAATACTGGGAGAGAATGTTTTCAATAATATCGTTGCAATAGGTTTCTCAAGGAAAGATCACCCGATCACATCGTACACAATTCTCTCAGAGGCCTGGGAAACTGAAAGATATGAGCCAGAAAAGATGATCGTGGACAAGATGAGGTCAGTCTACGGAGATAATCTATTGGCGGGCGATGAGTTGAAATCCTACCTTAATAGTGTATCGGAGCTTAAGAACGATGAGAGCAAGCTCAGAGAGTATTCTCAGGCTATAGTAAATAAGATGAAAAGCGATTGGAAAGATAGATTCGAGAAGAAGAAAAGGTAAAAGGGTGAAAAGCCAAATGAGGATTAGGAAGATCAGAGCAACAGTAATCTCTCCGATTAATTATTACTTGATTCAAGGAGGTAGAATAGAAAGACCGGGTAACTTCATAGGGGACATCGCTATTAAATATGCCATTTTGCATCAGATCGGAATTGGAGAATTCTTCAAGGTTTCCTGCTACAAACCTGATTACAGGGAACTAACAGAGTATGATTTTTGGCCTACAGTTGCGATTCCTGAGGGATTTGATAGAAACGATTTCTCAGATCTTCCCATATTGATGAAACCAATGATCAGAAACACAATGCAGGGCATAGATGTGGATGGGTCAAATACTCACCGCAAAATAAATACTGGAAGCATCATGTATAAAAACTTCTATATGCAGCAATTTATAAAGCCCGGCAATGTTTTCTTTTTTTACATCGTCGATAATGGCAACCTTGACATTCCTTCTGTGCTTAGGGTTGGAACCGGTAAGGTAGGAGCATTGAAAATGGAGGAAGTCCCCTACTCACATATGAATGCCTTCGTAAATCTCTATACTGTGAAGAATATTCTCGGGAAGCTAGTGGAATTCAACAGTTTAAATTCCATGAATTTTCCTTTCAGCCAGCATATTTCATTGCCATATTACATAGTTGGACCGCTAAATAGTGAAGAATTACTGGTTAGGATTTATGGAAAATAAAAAAATTGAAATTAGAACGGAAGAGCAATACATCAACAGGGACTTCCAAGATAGAATCTCCGAATTCCTGAAGGATGATCAGAGGAAGAAGAAAATACTGGTGGTGGACGCCCCTACTGGTGCCGGTAAAACACACGCATTCAAGAGCTTGAAAGACTCAAGTGGCATAACTTTTTTAGTTTTACCCAATAATTTCTTAATTGAGGAAAAGTATGTAGAATTCGCCCAGAACGATATGATTGGAAGCACATATATTGCAAAACTTTCCAGGGCAGTTATAGATCAGACGATCGAGAACCAAGGCTTAAAATATAACGGAAATCAAGAATCCGTATTAGAGGCTATAGATTTTATATTGTCTAATAGTTCCCTAAAATTGATTATTACAAATCCCTCGATATTGTTCCTCATTCTCTATAATCACTATTGGAATAAAATTCATAAAAAAGGCTCCCATCTGTCAGAGCTCATTGTGAAGGGCCTGATAAACCTAATCTTCGATGAGATTCATATTTATACCAAGGATCAGAGGAATAGGATTTTGGCAATCAACGCCTTGCTAAACGAAAATGTAAAATTCGGTTACTCCAGTGCTACCATACCTAAAGACCTCCTACCAACACTAAATAGGGTATTTGGAGAGAATTCCGTTGAATATGTAAGAGCAAAAACTTCCTCAAAAAATGACTCCGTCAGCTTGTTAAGAGGACCAGTGCTAGTGGAACTATTTGATGTGGATCCACTATCTCTCCCTGAGTCTATAGTTGAGAATTTAAGGGAGAATAAATGGATAATAATTTTGAATAAGATTAAGACCATAAATTCATTCTACAAGAGATTACGCGAAGATGGTAAAATCGCCAGTTCTGATATTAAGCTTTTAAGTGGCTACCACGAAAGAAGTCGCACATCCATTAAAGAATTCACCGAGGGCAAGTATAGAATTATGATCACCTCGAATATCATTGAGCAGGGAATAAATCCTCCTAAGGATTATGTTAATTTCATCATTGAGCCCGGTATATACTATTATAATTTTATTCAAAGAATCGGCAGGGTAGGAAGAGGTATAGATTCCACCACACGTGTAATTATCCCAATAGGTAATGTCTCAATTCCACAGTCTCTGGAAGAATTTAATGATTTCAATCAGGTTGTTGAAGAGATTTCCAAATTGCTGAAGCGTGAAGATGAGTCTGAGATACCTTTAATTGGATTGGGCCACTACATTGGAAGCCTGATTTCTAGTTCCAGATTTGATTATGATCACAGGAAGAAATTCAAGCAAATAGTCGGAAATTTAAGTGGAGCCTCTGAGATACTAAAGGGCATCGAATACTTCGAGATCATAGAGAACTTCATAAACAAAATGAATCCTAAGGATTGCCGAGGATTTACAAACTCCAAAATTGACTCCATAAAGAGCTGGTGGAAATCCTATAATTACACATTCCAGAATTTTATTAAAAGTGAGGAGTTGATGCAGGTCGTAGATGAGAGCCTAAAAGAAGCTGGTATTTCTGATTTTGTCACTTCCTATAGCGAAATATGGATTCATAAGAATAAGGATATTTTGGGGAAAGTGGGAAATGCGAATATAGTAGGGGAGGACAGGAATGAAGAATTCAAAGAATTTCCTGTTATTCTTAAAAATATCCCTTTTTCTGAACGCCGTGATATTTTCAAAAATGTCGAGTGGAATGAGAGAAGATTGATACTGGAGGGGTTGCAGTCCTACGAAGATAAATTTAGATCTTGTCCAAATGGGAAGGGTATATTCGAACTTATCAAGTGGTTCCTCGTCTCAACCGCCTGGCCCGACAGGATTTTAATAAAAGTGGATGACCCTTTTCATGAATCCTGAAGAGTTTAGAGGAACTGATGTGAGTTATTCATTTATATGCAACAGGCGCCTCTGGTTTTCCCTGCATGGGGACGTGATTACTGACGGTTCTGAATTTATCTACGAAGGAAAACATCTGGAAGACTTTAGAAAGAAAAGAGGATACGTCCAAATAAAAATTGGAAGGAACCGGCTTGACAGTGTTGAGATAAGAGACGGACTCAGCATCATACATGAATTTAAGAGAGGCAGAAGAGTGATATTGCCAGATATAATGCAAGTTTCCCACTACATAAATGCATATCAGCAACATACTGGAAGAAGGGCAATTGGGATTATCCATCTATCGTCAAGGAAAACAGAAACGGTAGAATTGACCGAGTCTCTTCGAAATATGTTAATTGAAACGTATGGAAAAATCATAGCACATTCCAATATGACCGCACCTCCACCACCGGTTAAAAACGGATATTGTTTTAGAGGGTGCAGCTTGGTTGAGCTTTGCTGGGGGGAAGTATGAGACCTTATTACATTTTAAGCGGTAGCATAATTTCCAAGGATAGTGATTCTCTCCTTATAAAGAAGGATGAGGGAGAGATCAACCTGCCAATAGAGGGGATCGATTCCATTTTCATATTCGGAAACACAACCCTAACTTCCCCTGCCCTAAACATTCTAGGAAAGAGGGGCATACCAGTTTTCATTTACTCTTTTAACGGGAACTACATCACTTCCATAATCCCTGAAAATTATCTTGAGAGTGGATTCGTTCTCGTAAAACAGGTTGCATGCTATTTAGACAACCGCAGAAGAATTCAACTGGCCAAGAAATTCGTTGAGGGAGCTGCCATAAATATGAACAAAACTCTGAAGAGATTCGGTGCAAAAGGAATAGAAATTCCAATAGACAAGATAAATTCTTCATCATCGGTTCAGGAACTTATGGGAGTGGAGGGTAAAATCAATGATGAGTATTTTGAGCAAATTGATTCCGTATTACCCGAGAATTTTAGAATAAAAATAAGGGGGAGAAGACCGCCATCGAATATGGGAAACGCCCTGATTAGTTTTGGTAACTCCCTTGTTTACTCCTTTGTTGCTTCCGAAATTTACGGCACCCATTTAAATCCGACTGTTAGCTTTCTCCATGAGCCAGGCAGCCAAAGATCTAGTCTGGCCCTAGATGTATCGGAGATATTCAAGCCATTGTATTCTCATACGGTCTCAATATCATTGATAAAAAGGAAGATCATCAAGGAAACTGATTTTGTAAATTCAGATGGCACTTTCCTAAATGATTCTGGACGAAGGAAATTTTTGGCAGAATTCGATAGCAAGCTAATGGAGACATATTATGTCAACAAACTTAAAAGAAAGGTGACCTATAAGAGGATTATAAGATTGGAACTGTATAAAATTGAGAAATACATTGTAGAAAATACAGAATATAAGCCATTTTCTCCCAGGAGGTGGTGACTGGGATGTACGTTGTTTTAGTTTACGACGTGGATGAAACAAGAGTGAATAAGGTTAGGAAGGTTCTTTTACCCTTCCTATTTTGGATACAAAATTCAGTATTTATTGGAGAAATTTCTTCTGCTAAGTTCAGAATTCTGACGTTAAGATTAAATAAAGTTATTGACAAGGACTATGACACCATAGATATCTTTATTGTGAGACACGAAAAGTTAACCAAAAGGAGGACTTTGGGAAGGAAAAAAGATCTGGATTCTGTTATAATTTGAGACTACAACGGATGTGCACAGGTAATAACTTCGATCTAGAATAAAAAAAGAGGCAACGATATCTCCGTTTACAATTTGATTTATAATTGATGCCGGACCTCATTCCGGAAATGTAATAACTATCTGTGCCCTAAGGTGATTGCCTACAAAGCCAGAGTCAGTTTTGGCCTAAAATATAACCAGCTACTTTAAGGATGCACCATTGTTATAACATCCGTCCGGTTGGCTCAAGCCGTTAAGGTAATTTAACTACTTTTTGAGGCAGGTATACTAGTAAATGGAATCATCTTAATGAGCTAAACGGTTACTCTGATTGAATGTGCAATACAAATATTCGATAATTTATTGAACACATTCGATATTTTACGTATGTCTTAAATAGGTAATTACTAACCGTTTCTCTAGAATTATATATTAATAGTGAGCTATGATTAAGTATTACAAATACTTCATTATGCCAAGGGATAGAATAGAACCTTAATAGGATTGAAAGATGTTTATGGCCGTTGTAACGTCTGAATCATTGGAAGATAGAATAGAACCTTAATAGGATTGAAAGTAGAGTTTGTCATTCCCTATAAAATAATGGTCGGGATAGAATAGAACCTTAATAGGATTGAAAGAATAAACCGTTTTGATTCAGAATTTTCTTAAGTTCTGATAGAATAGAACCTTAATAGGATTGAAAGAATGAAAATGGATGAGAAAGAGTTTGAACAAAAAATGATAGAATAGAACCTTAATAGGATTGAAAGTTTAAATGATAAGAAAAACGGTGAGGAATTATCGAGATAGAATAGAACCTTAATAGGATTGAAAGGATGATGTAGTTGATGATTCAGGTGGTCTTATAACAGATAGAATAGAACCTTAATAGGATTGAAAGGTGTTTTTGCTCAATCCATGCCGGCGTTTACTAAAGATAGAATAGAACCTTAATAGGATTGAAAGAAAGAGAAATGGAAAACCGAGTAGAAAGGAAGGATGATAGAATAGAACCTTAATAGGATTGAAAGATGTATGAATTATATGGGGGCGGGGGTAAAGCAAGATAGAATAGAACCTTAATAGGATTGAAAGTAGTTAGGATTTTGATTATTGTAGTTAGCATAAGCGATAGAATAGAACCTTAATAGGATTGAAAGTAAGAACTGACCCTAAATCATAATTTATATTGTAAAAGATAGAATAGAACCTTAATAGGATTGAAAGTAGACACACTGTAATCTCCCTTTCGAGAAATTCTCAGATAGAATAGAACCTTAATAGGATTGAAAGCTTTGACCTTTGTGGGAATAGCCTTACATAATATGATAGAATAGAACCTTAATAGGATTGAAAGATTTCACTCACGTTAACTGGAACGGGATTAGATGTGATAGAATAGAACCTTAATAGGATTGAAAGTCAGTCATGACAAAGAAACTACTTAAGCTTTACTTTGGATAGAATAGAACCTTAATAGGATTGAAAGACCGAGAAAAAGACTATTGAAATTTCTAAGCCTAAGATAGAATAGAACCTTAATAGGATTGAAAGTATTTTGTAAAACTAGGCATAGATTGAGCAAAAAGATAGAATAGAACCTTAATAGGATTGAAAGGCTGTCCTGATCGGCATTATCTCCCGTCACATTTAGATAGAATAGAACCTTAATAGTATTGAAAGGTAGGTGATGTGTACAAATCGGGCAATGGAAAGGGGATAGAATAGAACCTTAATAGGATTGAAAGCCTTATTTCGTCTCCTCCTTGTGGGCTCGATATCAGATAGAATAGAACCTTAATAGGATTGAAAGATTTTAGGAATAAAATCTTTAACTGAAAATTTATAGATAGAATAGAACCTTAATAGGATTGAAAGCTCGTTCTCGTTCTTAAAGAAATGCAGGTGATATAAAAGATAGAATAGAACCTTAATAGGATTGAAAGATATAAAATGTTTCAGAGCCTGTTAGGTTCAACGGGAGATAGAATAGAACCTTAATAGGATTGAAAGAAAATCAGCGCGATAACCGCCGTCCCTTAGTTCCATCAGGATAGAATAGAACCTTAATAGGATTGAAAGTCTTGGAAGCTTTCGATTATTATGCCGTTCTCGTCCGTGATAGAATAGAACCTTAATAGGATTGAAAGTATAAATGGTGGACTAAAAGAAATCAGAATGAAGGTGAGATAGAATAGAACCTTAATAGGATTGAAAGACGGACTACTATTATTTCGGGAAAGTGGAAATGTTCGAGATAGAATAGAACCTTAATAGGATTGAAAGTAGGGGTATCGGAGCTTATATGGAGGTAATGCGGTGATAGAATAGAACCTTAATAGGATTGAAAGTTACGTGTGGCAGATACTTCTCCCCCAGAATTCCAGATAGAATAGAACCTTAATAGGATTGAAAGGTAGAATGCCGTTGCGCTTTATGTCTTCAAGAAGAGATAGAATAGAACCTTAATAGGATTGAAAGGTTTTATCTTCTTTTCTTTCTCTTAAGGTATTCAGGATAGAATAGAACCTTAATAGGATTGAAAGCAATATAAGTAGTACCTCGCCATCATCTTCCAGTATCGATAGAATAGAACCTTAATAGGATTGAAAGTCAGTTTCAGCTTATGTGCCGGCAAGCACTACGAGCGATAGAATAGAACCTTAATAGGATTGAAAGATCCTTAGAAAGTTCGGGATGCGTAACCTCAAAATCGATAGAATAGAACCTTAATAGGATTGAAAGTTAGGCTTTATAAAACTGAATGAGGAAACGAAAAATTTGATAGAATAGAACCTTAATAGGATTGAAAGTAACTACTGGAACTTTAGATATTGTTGTTGATTGAGTAGGATAGAATAGAACCTTAATAGGATTGAAAGATTTCGAAAGAGTACTGAGCCGGGGGAAGTTCAAAGGATAGAATAGAACCTTAATAGGATTGAAAGGTAACTGGATCGGGTACATTTACATTATACGACCCAGATAGAATAGAACCTTAATAGGATTGAAAGGTTGTTATCGGGCTTATCACAGCACCAACGTCCGAGATAGAATAGAACCTTAATAGGATTGAAAGCCACCTGAAAGAGCCGTAGCACCATTGACCACTGAGATAGAATAGAACCTTAATAGGATTGAAAGTTAAGGATTCAAGATAAGAATTATGAAATAACTGAGATAGAATAGAACCTTAATAGGATTGAAAGTTCGTGGAAGGACACGGCAAACAGGAAGAAATTAGATAGAATAGAACCTTAATAGGATTGAAAGTAGCTTATACTTTCGATAGCATAAGTTTCTATGTAAGATAGAATAGAAGCTTAATAGGATTGAAAGCAATAACACCTGAACAGGCTGCTGATCTTAGCCAGCGATAGAATAGAACCTTAATAGGATTGAAAGGTGGTTTATCATGTCGTAGCCAGTAACTCCCGCGATGATAGAATAGAACCTTAATAGGATTGAAAGCTGGTTGGCACGGTCGAAGGGGGAGCTATTGCAGGGATAGAATAGAACCTTAATAGGATTGAAAGATTGAGATTTTGTAAGAAGCTGGGTAGCTCGTATTGATAGAATAGAACCTTAATAGGATTGAAAGATACCTGTGGACATACCAGTCTCTGAGTACAAATCAGATAGAATAGAACCTTAATAGGATTGAAAGTATGAAGCCCCCTTCTTCCGGTTCTTCTAATTCGGGATAGAATAGAACCTTAATAGGATTGAAAGAAATTGAAAGACCATACGCATATCTACGCTAACAAAGATAGAATAGAACCTTAATAGGATTGAAAGGAAGTCATGTTTTATCCCCCCTATGCGAGCTTTATGATAGAATAGAACCTTAATAGGATTGAAAGATGTCAAGCCCCGTATTAATGCTCATCCTTTAACGCCGATAGAATAGAACCTTAATAGGATTGAAAGTGGATTGTAGTAATTTGTTTCGTCGTCAGTTTTAGACGATAGAATAGAACCTTAATAGGATTGAAAGTCTAACGATCTTGGCAGCACAGTCTCCTATATTTTGATAGAATAGAACCTTAATAGGATTGAAAGGAATGCATAGGAGAATTGTTTGACTGGAACGATAAAGATAGAATAGAACCTTAATAGGATTGAAAGATTGCATATCTGATATGAGCGCCGATACGGCCATGATAGAATAGAACCTTAATAGGATTGAAAGAAGAAAGAGCTCAGGATATGGATCAGCAGGTATGAGATAGAATAGAACCTTAATAGGATTGAAAGTTATTAATATCTATAACTCTATTATAATATATCCAGATAGAATAGAACCTTAATAGGATTGAAAGGGAGATGTGGTAAAAAATTTAAAAAACAAAACGAAAGATAGAATAGAACCTTAATAGGATTGAAAGTTGATAGGCACGGTCGAGGGCGGGGCGATTGCTTCAGATAGAATAGAACCTTAATAGGATTGAAAGGATGGGAAAACCAGACTTATAGAATGTAAGACTTCGATAGAATAGAACCTTAATAGGATTGAAAGTGAATCAAGCTCCAGCCCCAGCTCCCTCTCAGCGAGATAGAATAGAACCTTAATAGGATTGAAAGCTCTCTGTGCTTCGTAAGCGTGCGGTAGAAAAATAGATAGAATAGAACCTTAATAGGATTGAAAGAGCGTATGCTAAATAAGGTTCACTCGTATTGCCCGTGATAGAATAGAACCTTAATAGGATTGAAAGTAGTATGTTGGGGAACAAAAAACCTCTACCTTTTAGATAGAATAGAACCTTAATAGGATTGAAAGCCATTCATAACGCCCGCGGTCGTTCCCTGAGTCAAGATAGAATAGAACCTTAATAGGATTGAAAGAGAGTCATTTTGTCACCTTACAATGGTTTATAAAATCGATAGAATAGAACCTTAATAGGATTGAAAGTATTCATATATGGTAACTCAAGGTAGGAAGATCGGGATAGAATAGAACCTTAATAGGATTGAAAGGAAGTAAAAGAAGAAACAAAAGAGATAATAGACGTAAGATAGAATAGAACCTTAATAGGATTGAAAGCTGATGGCAACAATATCATAATCTACGGCGATCCCAGATAGAATAGAACCTTAATAGGATTGAAAGTTCTAATTTTATATACGCATCTTATATCACTGCCTCTAGATAGAATAGAACCTTAATAGGATTGAAAGCTTATGGGTTCAGGTCTGGGTAAAGGTTCGATTCTGAAGATAGAATAGAACCTTAATAGGATTGAAAGATAATTACGTCACCTTTAGATTCCAATGGTAATGTGATAGAATAGAACCTTAATAGGATTGAAAGGAAATTCGATAATTGCAGAGGTTTACTATAAAGATGATAGAATAGAACCTTAATAGGATTGAAAGGCGGATTGGCTTATGAAAAAATTGGGTTTCAATCAGATAGAATAGAACCTTAATAGGATTGAAAGCTGATGACACTCTCGGCTTCCATCGCCCCGGCATCGATAGAATAGAACCTTAATAGGATTGAAAGACGAAGCCAGTTACGCAGTATGTTGAACATGTAGAGATAGAATAGAACCTTAATAGGATTGAAAGAAAATAAAAGGGATTTTCGCATTGGGCTTGGCTCCGATAGAATCGAACCTTAATAGGATTGAAAGTTATCATGAAGGGGATAGACATGGATCGTGAGAGAGATAGAATAGAACCTTAATAGGATTGAAAGAAGACTAAAAAATGAAATTCTCGGAAATTATCGAACCGATAGAATAGAACCTTAATAGGATTGAAAGGTTTTAAACCTTTTGACACTCTTAGCTAATTCTATGATAGAATAGAACCTTAATAGGATTGAAAGGTTGCATCTAACACGCCATGTCCTACTAAACGGTGTCGATAGAATAGAACCTTAATAGGATTGAAAGAATGGACAAATACAGTTTAATAGACAAAGTAAACCTAGATAGAATAGAACCTTAATAGGATTGAAAGTAACTTAGGGATGGAGTAGATGCGACTGATAGTGGAGATAGAATAGAATCTTAATAGGATTGAAAGTTGCAATACAACCCAGAAAAGATTTAAAGAGTTCGCGATAGAATAGAACCTTAATAGGATTGAAAGTTTGTTTCAACGTCTATTTCCTTGAAAAAATACCAAGATAGAATAGAACCTTAATAGGCGTGACTTTACATTCATTTCCATCTTGATGTCACTGGATATTGTATTTTAGGCTCCCTTTGTGTTCTTATTTGTAGA
>OGCG01000818.1_pt1 | contig 17392 bp, 12 predicted proteins | sample 1570061 | NCBI WGS metagenome assembly OGCG01 (sample SAMN06268698, study PRJEB24515) | hot springs metagenome | isolation source: Joseph's Coat, Yellowstone National Park, Washington, USA | place: USA:Joseph's Coat, Yellowstone National Park, Washington, USA
ACCCTAGGATCAATCAAACCATAAGTAACATCAGCAATAAAATTACCCAAAATAACAGCAATAATAATAATAAGGAATGAGCCTATGGTTAGTAGGTAGTCCCTTGACCCAGAGCCTATGGATAACACGTAGCCCAGTCCAGGTATTGCAAAGGTTGACTCTATGAATATGCTGCTACCGAACATTAAACCATATGAGTAGAGTAGCGCAGTTAACTGGGGTAGCAGGGCGTTCTTGCCTATGTAGGTGAAGGTTATCCTCTTCTCAGGTAAGCTCCTAGCCTTTGCCACCAGTACGAAATCCTCGTGAGTAATGCTTATTGCAAGGCTCCTGGTGCCGAAGACCCAGCCTGGGAATATCACCAAGTAATACGTGAGTAGTGGCAACGCCAGGTGCCTCATTACGTCGAGTATGAACTTAGCCGTGAAGCCAGGGGTCACGTTTGATGAGTAGGCACCCGCTATTGGGGCTATCTTAAGCAGCACACCGAATATTATTATGAGTATTAGGGCGAGTACGTACGCCGGTATTGACTGGAAGAATGATAGTGAACCATTTATCAACGCATCCACTATACCTGTCTTTGAGGCTGCGTAAAGCCCCAGTATGTAGCCTGTGGCGAAGGCCAGTGTTAATGAGACAGCCACGAGTAGTATGGTCCAGGGGGCCGCAGTGGCTATTATCTTAATGACCGGAGCCCTGTATATTAATGAGTAACCCAGGTTACCGTGGAGCACATTCCACATGTAGCCGGCCCAACTGACTATTGGGTTAACATTTGGGTTGTAGCCGGCTAAGGCTGCGGCCATTATCTTAGCCTGCTCATATGGTATACCCCTCTGCAGCAGGCCAACTAAGATTATCTGGTATGGGTTACCTGGCATTGCGTGTATTAGGAAGAAGGATATGCTTATGGCGAAAATCAGCTCGGCAATCACGATAGCCACGCTCTTAACCGCCCATATAGACGTATTTATAATATCCCTCCTCGCCATACACTATTTCTAACCACTTCCCTATATAAATTTTTTCCCGTAGGGCATCATTAGGTGAATAAACCGTTATCTTTTAGCGTAATCTTTACCTAAGTAAATAAATAAATGTGCTACTTAAAATCAAGAAAACATTAGTGATCACGCAAATAGGCTTAACATGCCCCTATATACCATATATATGCATCCGGTGAATTACATCATGATCCACATGGGCGCTGAGTCTTCAACGCCTTGGATTTGGCTTTCATTTGCAAAAAGTTAATATATGTGTATTGCAAATTGGGTGTACATGAGTTATACTGCTCATGTTTTAAGGAGGTACCTACCCATACTGGCCTTCATATCAATCCTAACTATGTACGTCGAGATGGCCGTGCTACCATCAATCTACAGGATTGAGGAGGAGTTTAGTGTTTCAGCCTCTGAGGTGTCGTGGGTTTTATCAGCCGAAACCCTGGGTGGCTTAGCCTTAGCCCCAGTGATAGGTAAGTTGGCTGATGAGTACGGTAGGAAGAGGATACTAATGATGATACTAGTGATATATACTGTTTCAGTGTTGTTCACGAGCATCTCACCGAACTTCACGGTGCTTATTGCATTTAGAGCTTTACAGGGTATTGGATTAGCCATAAATCCAATAGCCTACACCATACTGAGGGAGAGGTTACCCAAGGAGCAGTTGCCCATGGCCCAAGGCGTCATAGCGTCCACATTCGCCATAGGTGGAGCCGTTGCCTTACCCATAGGTGCGTTTATAGCGCAGTACTATGACTGGCAGACTGTTTACTGGACTGCGCTGCCACTGTTAATAGTGGCTACGGTGGCCGCATATAGGCTATTACCTGACTCAAGGGGGAGCGTCGTTAAGGAGTCCATTGACCTGGTTGGGTTGATTCAGTTATCGCTCAGCTTCCTAATAATTGGACTGGCCTTAACGTACGCCCATCAGGTTGGCTGGACTTCACCAATAACCATAACCGGCATTACCATAGGGCTAGTCATACTTGGCGTATTCCTTAGGCGCTCAAGGAGTGTCGTAAACCCCATAATTAGCATTGAGGATTTCTCCAACCCAAACGTAGCCGTGCCATTGCTGGCATCCTTCGTGTCGGGCTTTGGGCTATTCCTCCTGTTTCAAGCCTTAGTCTACCTCTTTGAGTTGCCTAGGCCGGTTGGCTTCGGCATGGACATATTGTCCACCGGCCTAACGCTGGCGCCCATAAGCATCATAATGCTCATTGTGGGGCCGGCCTTCGGTTCATTAGCAGGTAGGGTTGGGGTTAAGCCCATATTGATAACCGCACCATTAATAGCGGCGCTTGGGTCACTGGCGTTAGCGGTAATGGTCCTGGACTACTCCATCACAGTGGCGGACGTTATGCTAGTCCTAGTCATCACGTTAATAGGTATAGGTGGTATGATGGTGAGTAGGATAACGCTACTAATGATGTCAGCCCCTGAGAGGAGGCTAGCCACCATAACCGGGACCAACACCACGATGAGGCTGATGGGCAATACCCTCGGCCCTGTCTTCGCAAGCTCAATTCTGGACACCTATAAGCAAGGCGTCTTGGTTGGTATGGTTAGTAACCTACCTATACTGTACATGGTTCCCTCAAGGACCGCGTTCTACTACATCTTCATCTCATCCGCAGTCACGTCAATAGTAACGGCGTTGATGGCGGTGCGCATTAGGGAGACTGTTAGGGGTGTTGCTGAAGCTAGAATAAGTACCGTATTGCGGGTATAGAGACCAGTATTGAGGAGACCATTAACGTTAGCCATAGGCCGTACTCCCTATTCTTGACCACCTGGTAGCCGTCGAGGGGTGGTATTGGTAGTGAGTTGAAGATGGCCAGTATGGAGTTGATTATGTATGTTATGCGGAGGGTGAATAGTAGGGTGCCGGCTACTGATAGTGAGGCAGCGTAGAAGGCTGCGGCCATTAGGACATTAGCCCCCGGCCCTGCTAAGGCTATCAACGCCCTATACCTACTGCTCTCCCTACCCAGTATGTTGGGTCCAATAGCCACTGCGCCGGGTGCACCCATCATGAACGGTGTCCTGGCTGCGAAGCCTATTAGAGCCGTCAACATGAGCATGACTAAGCCGTACCTGACGAGCCTGAAGCACGCTATGTAACCTAGGCTCCTGGCCACGTATCTGTGCATCAACTCATGAGCCATGAATGCTGTTAGGGAGACTAATATGGAGGCCAGTGTGACGGGTACTATTAGGCTGGGGTTAATTATCCAGTACCAGGATAGGAGCAGGAATGAGGCCAGGAAGACCCCTAGCCCCGAGATGACGATATCCCTACGTTCAAGTAGGCACAGGCTCACCCCAACCCCCACCAGCCTTTACACCTCTAAATAAAAACTTTGTTAACCCACACCACCCCCATAGGGTTAAATAGGGTTAACTAGTAGTCCTTAGGATCCTTGCAGCACTTCAAAGTAGCCTAGTCACCTTAACCAGGTTTTGCCTAGCCAAATCCTCAGCCCAAGGTGGTAGCCTCAGGTTCTCTAGGACTGAGTTTACTAGTTGCTCCACTTGGCTGCATTCGTACTCATCCTCAATCTGCTCCCTGCATAACTTAACCAGGTACTTGCACCTCGCCTCAAAGAGACTCCTACTCATCCTTATCCTAACGCACTCATGATTGTAAGTGTACCCCAGCTTAAGATCCCTGAGGTGTAGGTATAGGTGGGCCGCCGCCCTACCCAGGTCCATTAAGCCCGGCTTAACGTAAAGGCCCTCCTTAACGGCGTAGCAGCTTTCCCTACCCATGTATATGTTAGCCATACCGAAACACCACCACGGAAACTTAAATGCTTAATTCAACCCTTTTAACTCCTCTAGGGTTGCTTAGTTAATTAATTCAATATATAGCATCCTATGATTAGGCGTATGCAATTATTCCACATAAGGAATGACACGCCCTAAAGCGTAGTTTCCTTTGTGCCATTAATGCTGATGTGTCGACTTTCGGTTAATCCGTAATGTTAATTAAACTAACGCAGACATAATTCACCATGGGTAATGATGTTGCTAGTGTAATTAACTGGTGCGACTTAGTCATTGAAGTGCTTGATGCTAGAGATCCCTTAGCAACTAGGAACGTGTTGGTGGAGAGGATGGCGGATAGGAAAGGTAAGTTGCTTATACTTGCCATTAATAAGGCTGACCTAGTCCCAATGAGCGTGTTGAGGATGTGGAAGGCGTACTTAAGTAGGGACAGGCCCACCGTGTTCCTCAGCGTTAAGAAGAGGCTAGGCACCAGGATGCTTATAAGGGCCATTAAGGCTAATGCACCCAGGCTACCCGTTAAGGTGACTGTGGTTGGTTACCCGAATGTGGGTAAATCCTCGATAATAAACTACCTTAAGGAAAGGGCCGTGGCCTCCGTTAGCCCAGTGCCCGGGTGGACCAGGAGTACGCAGGTGTATAGGGCTAAGAGGTGGCTAATCGTGGCAGATACCCCTGGGGTGTTCAGCAACGCTGATTCCAAGGATGACTCACTACTAGTTGTTAGGGGTCTACTTAACCCTGATAGGGCAGGTGACGTGGTGACACCTGTCGTAAGCTTCATTAAAAGGGTGTTAAGCCTAAACCCAGGCGCCTTTAGGGATGCTTACGGTGTTGATGCACAGGACCCATTGACCATACTTGAGTGGGTTGCCAGGAGGAGGGGATTCGTGCTGAAGGGCGGTGGGTTGAACCTTACGGAGGCTGCTAAGGCTGTTGTTAGGGACTGGTTTAACGGTAAGTTAATATATTATTACCCACCACCGGTAGGTGAACATGAAGAGGGTAAGGAGACTAATCCCGGTGGTTAAGAGGGTTCCTGTGGACCCGGTTAAGTACTATGAGGCCATGGGCGAGTTAATGCTCAGCCTTATGACCGGTAGATCCGTGCAGGTCATAATGCAGCAGTCGGGTAACGTTAGGCTTGTTAAGAGCATTGAAGGTAAGCCGATAATGATCAACAGCGTTAATGACCTTAGGCTCTTCGCAGCCCAGGGTGGGTTGGACTTCATGGCCTCCGTTAGGCCCATTGGCTCAGATGAGGTTGATGTACTCGTGGCTGATGTCAAAGTTAAGCAAACCATGTTCAACACGCCGGAGGGTTACCTAGTCATGCACTTGGCCTCAAACGCCGTTAAGGTGGGCTTCGAGGCCGTTGGCATAGGCAACGTGTTAATGTACTTCGACGGTATGAACGGCTTCAAGGTACTTGCCAGGTTAACAGGGGATGGGGGTGTGGAGCTTAAGGACGCCACAAGGCTACTTGGGATAATCATTGACGCTGCGCAGAGGGCCTTAAAGAGGTTCAGCAGGTTCAGCGGCCTAATGGGTGACGTAACCCTGGGCATAAACACCCTGAGTAAGGTTAAGGTGTTTAGGGTGCCTCTATCAATACACTGGTCAACCAAGTTATCCGCAATACCAGTGCCACGCTTCTGTGTTAAGAACTTCTCCCTAATGGATGCGGAGCCCATTAGGGTCATGGGTGACCCAAGCCCCTACTCATTTATGGCAAGCGTTAAGGTAAACTCCGTGGACATTAATTCACTGCTAGCCAATGAGGACTATGTACTAACCTATAGGGTTAAGGCCCACATACTCAGTAACCTAAGACTCGAGTGTTGAACGGTTAGCTTAATAACTCCCAGCCCCACTCAACTGAAGATGAGGATTAGGGCAGTGACCGTGTTCACGGATGACCTGGCATCATTACCCAACCTGCTGGATAGGGTTAACGCCGCCATAGACGCCGTAACCTCTAAGTATGGTGTCAGGGTTTTAACCAGGAGGGTCACTTTACCCTTCACAGGCAGTATTGAGGCAGCTAGGGAGGGGCTAAAGGCCCTAAAGTCCACAGCGGCTAGGAGGGGTTACGTGTACTCGGGTTTAAGTCTCATGGAGCCTGCAGACCCATTAACCGTGGTTAAGTTGATTAGGGAGTACGACACATACTCCATGATTTGGATGCCCGAGTACGATGATGAATTAGCCAACTTCTACACTGAGGTGCTTAAGGCCATGGCCTCTAACTCACCTCTTGACGCCAGGAAACTAGCTGTGCTGGTCGGTGACCTACTGGAGACCCCATACTACCCAGCCTCAGTTAACGTTAAGGGTGGGGTTGGGTTATCAATAGCCCTCCTCTACGCCTCAGACCTAATTGGGAGTGGTGCTAATGTTCAGAGGAGGATTAGGGAGATTGTCGGTAAGGCTAGTGAAATTGGCGAGGAGTTAAGTGAACTGGCTGGCGTCGAGTATAGGGGGGTTGACGCATCCCTATCACCCTGGGGCCAGGACTCAGTGGTTAAGTTGGTTGAGGATTTGGGTAACTTGAGGTTCGGTGAACTGGGGACGATGGCTACGATAAGCCTCCTAAACAGGCTCATAGGCGAATTACCATTCAATAAGACCGGTTTCAACGAGGTTATGCTGCCCTTAGGCGAGGATGAGCTACTTAAGGATAGGTTCAACGAAGGCTCCATGGACCTCTTCAAGTTGATCTCATACACCCAGGTCTGCGTGGCTGGGGTTGACATGGTTCCGATACCCACCGGTGAAGTCAACCTAGTTAAGAGACTGCTCCTAGACCTATCAGAGCTGGTTAAGGTTAAGGGTAGGCCACTGGGGGTTAGGTTGATCCCAGCCAGGGGCAGCAGCATTGACCTTGGTGAGGACTTCGGCAGGGCACCCGTGGTCAGCCTCGCCAATGGCCGTGTTGTTAAGTAGCTAATTTAGTTGACAGTAGTTTATTTAAGCAATATAGTCTATTATAGGTTACGTTTTAATAGCTGAGGGCCGCCTAGGGCTTTATGCCCAACTGGTACTGGGACATTAAACCCAGCGACGTGCCTAGGATTATTATTGAGCCGCCTGGGCCCAATGCACTAAGGGTTGTTAAGACTGATGAGTCGCTGTTGATGCAGTCCTTCGGCAGGTGGTACCCATTAGTGGTTAGGAGGGGGTTCGGCCCAGTGATTGAGGATGTCGACGGTAACCTGTACATAGACTTCAACGCCGGGATAGCGGTCATGAATGTTGGGCACTCCCACCCCAGGGTAATAAGGGCCATTAAGGAGCAAGCCGATAAATTCACCCACTACAGCCTAACGGACTTCTACTATGAGTTAGCCGTTAAACACGCCTCAATGCTGATGGAGATAACCCCAATAAGCGGCCCTAAGAGAGTCTTCTACACGAACTCGGGCACGGAGTCCATAGAGGGTGCGCTTAAGGTGTCTAGGGGTTTCTTCAGGAACCAGAGGCCGTACGTAATGGCATTCCTAGGGGCCTTCCATGGGAGGACCTACGGTTCAATGTCCCTAACGGCCAGTAAACCCATCCAGAGGTTTGGGTTTAACCCAATGATGCCCAACGTAATCCACGTACCCTACCCATACCCCTACAGGTGCCCCTTCGGTAAGGGGCTTAGCGAGGAGGAGTGCGGTGAATCGGCTTTGTCATACATTGAGGATTGGATCTTCGGTAGGTTAGTTGATCCGAGTGAAGTGGCCGCCGTCTTCATAGAACCCATCCAGGGTGAGGGGGGTTACGTGGTACCGCCTAGGAACTTCATGAATGGGTTGAGGAAATTGACGAGGGATAACGGCATACTCCTCGTCGCTGATGAGGTTCAATCCGGGTTTGGTAGGACGGGTAGGTGGTTCGCCGTGGAGCACTTCGGCATTGAACCCGACTTAATAGCAATGGCTAAGGCCATAGCGGCTGGCCTACCACTGGGGGCTATTGTGGGGAAGGGGGAGTTGATGAACCTGCCCAGGGGCTCGCATGCAAACACCTTCGGCGGCAACCCACTTGCCCTAGCCGCTGGGGTTGAGGTGATTAACGTGATTAGGGATGAGGACCTGCTAACAAACGCATCAAGGGTTGGGGATTACATTATCAGGAGGTTTAGGGAGGAGGCTGATTCAAGTAGGCTGATAGGTGATGTCAGGGGGCTTGGGTTAATGATTGGGGTTGAGCTTGTTAGGGATAGGAGGAGTAGGGAACCTGCCGTTAAGGAACTTAGCGAGGTCCTGGTTAGATCCTTCAAGAGGGGTGTGGCCGTCATAGGGGCTGGTAGGTCGACCATCAGGATTGCGCCGCCGTTGAACATACCCATTGAGCTAGCTGAGAAGGCCGTGGACATAATCATCGAATCCATAAGGAGCGTGGAGAGGGACTACGCTAAGTGATTACTAGAGTAAGGGCATTGCCCTACGGACATCTTATGGTTACCTTGGGTTTTGTTAGGGCTATTGCATATGCATCAGCCACATCATCACTCAGCCCATTAACCGAGACCCAACCCCTCAACCTAGACGACTCAAGCTCATCTACGATAAGAACACTACCGGCTATTGCACATAAATCCCCAATACCCTCACCCAGGAAGCTGTGTACCGCTGGGGAGTCACCAACCGCCACGCTGTCTAGCTTACTGTTAATCAACCTAAGGAGTCTCATTAACCCACTGGGCGTGAGTACACTACCCATGAGTGGCGTATTATCGTAAACCAACACAACCCCAGTCCTCTCGGTACCATAGTCAATACCCATTTTTGTTAACCCACCGTTGAGCATTTTAACCACGGCGTTAATTAAGTAGCCCATTAACTCCACGGGTCCTATATTCTTACCAACCTTAATACAGTTGCCAATACACTCAACATTATCAACGTAGTAATCCAGTAAACCCACAGAATTACCCATAGCTGTAATTACACTGGAGTCGATGTACCTGACTTTAATTGAACCAGTAACCATTCTACTCAACTCATTGAATATGCTTCTCCTACCCGCAAACGAAACCTCCAGCACCAAGCATTGCTTACATAGCCCACTTTAAACCTTTCACCAATAATAATCATTGCCTAAGTAATGATATAAAGGGAAGCCTTAAAGATCACAGGAATGAAAAAAGAGATAAATGATTTTAAGCTAGTTACATTACGTACTTTACCTCCTCCTCAATGCTATTACCGCAGCCACTGCTGCTATGACTACTACGATTACTACTATTCCAACCACTAACGCTGTGCTTATTACTGGTTTGGTGACTGTTACCGTTGTTGGTGGTACGGTTGTTGTTACAGTAGTCGTGGAAACCATGGTAGTCGTAGCAGGAGTAGTGGTCACAGTAGTAGTTGTGGTGATTGGTACCTTGAATGAGATGTGTTCTAGTAATACTGTCCATGCCTCAGATTCTATAGTCGGTATTTGAGTCCATATCGACGTGTCATTTATCGGCCAGTTAATGTACTGGGTGTTTAGGAAGAATACACTGGTACTCCTATCTATCTGTATGAATGGCACGTAGTGGTTCCAAGCCCACATCGATATGGCATAACACCTAAGCGTACTTGCCGGTGACAGTAGGTACTTGTAGCATGCCTGCAGCGGAGATACTTGAGTGCCATTGGGTAATGTAACCACCATGTTCCAGTGTGTCGCATTCAATGGGTAGCCTTGGAAGTATGCCGCAGGTATTGGACCCTCTGGGAAGAATGATGGTAGGCCAGGCTCAGGCGCGTCGCCATAATACAGGAGTATTAGATCGTACTTACCCTCTTGAACTACCGTGCTGAATTCTGCACTTGGGTATGTGACTACCGTTGTTGTTATTCCGAAGCTTGTTAATGCATTAGCTATTGAACTGGCTAAGGCTAACTGTGGTGGTGCAGCGCCTGACGATATGTATATTGTTAGTGTGAATTGTGTGCCGTTTGGAGTGTACCATACGCCACCCTTCTTAGTGAAGCCAACGGACTCAAGCAACTGAGCAGCCTTAGCAGGATCATAAGTATAGTTAATCAGCGGCGAACCTTGAGCAGCCCAATACTTAGATATGTTCTCCTGCCACTCTGTATAGTAGGGCATTAACCCATCCTGAGGCATTGGTGATGAGAAGGTGAAACCCATTCCATACGCCGCCTCGGCTAGTTGTGTCCAGTTCACTGCGTAGTATATTGCCTGCCTAACCTGGGGCATAGCCAACCACGGGTTAAGGAAGTTAAAGTAAATCGCATCACCACCAAAGGCTGGGAAGACGAGGATCTTAATGTATGGGTTCTTCGAGACCATCGACAATATTGATGGTGTCAATGCTCCTGACCATGTCGACCAAATACTTATCTTACCCGAAGCTAAGGCTGCGTAGACCTGCGTCATTGATGAGTACTGCCACTCAACTATGTATTGAGGGACGAATTTATTAACATCGTAGTAATACGGGTTCTTGCAGAGCAGGAAATACTCGGGCGTAATGTCGCATAGGTAGTATGGGCCATTGGAGTAGCCGAACCTGCTCGTGGGTTTATACGTTAAGTAGTCATGTATCAACGTTGAGAGGACCTTGGCTGCCTCACCCTTCTCGGTGGAGTTGCCGAACATGTAGAGCCAAATCCAGCTGTAGTTGGCCTGAGCCATATTGATTATCGGCTCCCAGACGTAGCTGTCCTGCCAATCAATGGCAATGCCCTGACCCCACTCCAACGCTATGAAGGCGTTTGCCTCTGAGGCACCAGGTACCGTTAATGGTGCGTAATAGCCTTTAGGTATCATGAAGGCGCAGGTATAGTTGTTGAACACTGTGACGTTGCCAACCATAGCTGACACTAGGCCCAGCAGCATGTTTGTCGCGTAGACATCCCAGCAGGTCACAGGTATGCCGTTATCCCAGCCGCTATGCCTAAGATGAATAAGAACTTCAAGGGTTCCATTGGGCAGCTCAATCATGCTCCAATTCTCAGCTAAGAGTGGAGTGAACTTGCCTGTGGTTATGTTTACGGCGGCTAGGAATTGCTGGTAAACACCATACCACCATATGCCACCCTGGAACACGTTAGGGTTATACTCAGACCAACCAGTAACGGGTGGACTCTTAACCACGTACATGTACACGGTGTTATAGGGCGTAATGTTGTACTGCTGTGCATTAACCACACCAATACTATGCTTAACAATGAAGCTCGTGGTTAACGAGACGGCGACTATTAATAATATTGTTAGATATATGATTTTCTCATCTTTAAGCTTAATGTAATGTCTTATTGCAGGCATCAATTATAATAAAATATGCAGTTTTTTAAAGCTTTTTGCAATAGTAATACTTAAAATATTGGTCATGATGCTTAGGTGGTGTAGAGATGGTTACCCTGGAGGATGAGCTCCTAAGGTTAACTGTGGATGAGAGGAGTGGCTACATAATAGACCTCTATGATAAATACGTCAACGCGCGCCACATATCCGTTAGGCGCCCTGAGTTAAGGTTACTTAAGGAGGGTATGGGAGTCTTCACATCGTATCCACCAATTAATGTGAAGAGCCTTGACGTCAATGGTAACGTGATTAGGATCCGCGGTGATGCTGAAGGTGTAGGTGTTAGCAAGGAGGTAAGCCTAAACAATGGCATCGTCAACGTAACCATCACCACCCACGGTTCAAGCATCATTAGGGAGTCCCTTCACCTGGCCTGTTGCCGTGGTGGATTTTGGGCTGAGTCACCTGGTGCGTTGTATAGCTGTAGGTACTTCGTTAAGTTCGGCTTTGATGAAATAGGGGACTTAGACTCCTATACATCAATATTCATTAAGCCACCTGTCTCAGGCTTCTCATTCAAGAAGAATTCTTACATTGATAGGTACTTCCCATCCCTTAAATGGGCCGCCTTCATTGATACAGCTGGCAAGTGTGGTTTAGTTGTAAGGTGTCTCTCCGGAGACTGCATTGGCGTCATAGAGGATCAGATGTTTAACGTGGACCTTGAGTTAATCAGAAGGTGCCAGGGGGACTGCGAGTTAAGGTACATGCTGATACCGGTGCATGGGCTTAGGAGGGTTGACTACATTTCGGAAAGCATGGTTGCCGGTGTTGAATTGCCAAGCGTGGTTAAACCCAGCGACGAGGTCCATGGCTCATTAGTAATAATTCCGCTTAAAGATACCCATTACAGCGGCGTTGAATCGTATGTTGAGTTAAGGAAGTCGTTATCACAGATGGGTAGGAGGGGTTATGTCCTGGATAGGACTATACCGAGCGTGAGGAGGTATGGGATTACCATTGAAAGTCATGTGGATGTCCCCCTAAGGCTTAGTAGACGTAAGCCGGTGGTTATCAACTTTAGGGTTAACCCAGGTGAATGGGACCCGGAGTATTACTCACACTCAATGCCGCTGTTAATCTTCAGGTTGGGTAATGAGGAGGTGAGGAGGGCCTTATCGGTGAATGAGGACTTTGAGGAGGCGCTCAACGTACTTAAGAATTTGGGTAGGGAGGGGTTGCTGGGGTTCATTGATAATGAGTGGAGTGATGACGTTGAGGGCTTCTTCGACGAAAAGGGCGCCTCATTGAGCCTCTATGAGTTAGCTGTGGAGAGTTTCTCCTCAAAAAGAAGATTATTAAACATTGATCAACTGCGTAAATGTGGCCACGCATGCGACCTACTTAAGGCATATGCGTACAGTGAGGACCCTAATACTGAGAGGTATGGCCTACCCACATCAGCCGTGTCCAGCAATATCCTTAAGGAGGCCGTTAGGTACGTGGCCTTCAACGATGAGAGTGCCTTAACCGCGGCTATAGGTAACATCAATAGGCTACTTGACTCGTATAGGCAGGGCACGTTGGTGCACTGGTTCAATGGTATCCACGGTGGCGCTGGTTCTGCCGGATTATTCAACCTAGTGCTGGCCTACGACCTACTTGAGGATTACCTACCAGGGGACATTAAACTCGGCTTAATGTCGATGTTTAGGTGGGCCCAGGGTGAGTTAATTAAAATAACCAACGCGTGGGTTTACCCACTAGGTAACTGGGAGCTCACTGAGGCCTTAGCCCTACTGGCCATATCAAGCAAATTCAACTTCAAGAACTCTGACCTAGGCATGGTTAAGGCCATTGCAGCCTTCAGAAGGGGGTTGAGTAAGGGCTTCCTGCCTGATGGTGGTTGGGTTGAGTTGTCAGCGGCATACCACAACTCGGCCTTAAACAACTCCACATGGGCGGCCGAGCTACTGAGGGCCACTGGTGGCCCTGACCTCTACTCATTCACCAACAGTAGTGGTAAGCATGTGATTAAGGCAGCCGCTTACTGGCTTTGGGAGGTTACTGATGAAAACTGGAGGACACCGGCACTTGAGGACAGCGGCTCTAATTACCCAGACCCTGACCCATTCATAATAGGCGGTGTTAGGTATGAGGACGAGTTGCTACTGGGCATTGGCCTAAGGCTAGTTGAGAGGGGGATCCTCATCAAGAATCCGTTGGCTGCTATTGCCCTAAGCCAGGTGGATGGGAATCTGCTTAACAGGGCTAGGGGTTTAATGCCCAGACACAGCAGGTTCCTTATACTCAACGATTCAGGTAGATTCATAGCAAGGGTTAATGAGCTTGACTACTTCATACTTGACTATGGGCCTAATGGTGGATGGCATGGGCATCCCGATAAGTTAAGCTTCGAACTCCACATAAATGGTGTACCAATAATAGTGGACTCAGGCGCCGATTCCTACTACGGTGATAGGCATTGGGTTTGGCATAGGAGGAGTATTGCCCACAACACGGTGACCCTTAGGGATGAAGATCAGGCTGAAACGAGGGGTAAGTTGATTAATTATAATCTGCTTAGGAATGGGGTTGAGGCGTTGTTTGAGGCGGAGACGTACAGTGGTGTGGTTCATAGGAGGTTTGTTAAGGTCATTGATAGGGTTTACTTCATCAGGGATTACGTTAAGGGTGATGGTAGGTTTAGGTTCAACCTAAACATCATGGGTACGGTTAAGGGTAAGGCAACTGAGGATGGTTTGTTTAAACTAATGGTCAGCAACAGCGGCCTAGAGTATGTCATAGTTACTCCACGTGAGTTAACCATTGGAAGTGGGTGGAGGGGCCATGACGAATCAACACTATACACTTACTACGAGCTTGACGTGAGGGGTGAGGGTGTGCTTTGGGGCTTAATAATGCCCAGTGGTGCGCAGGTATCGTTAAGCGGGTGTGTGCTTTCGGTTGGGGGTATAGATTTAAACATCTGTGGGTGATTAAATGTAGGTGGTTGATGTGGTGTCTTCAAGCGAGTTGTTTAGGCTTTATGGGCGTGTTTCGCCTGGTGGTGTTCAGTCTAATATTAGGTTTTGGGTCCCTAACCCAATCTACTTCAGTAGAGCCCTTGGCTCGAGGGTTTGGTCTATTGATGGTGTTGAGTACGTTGACTTGATTACTGGCTACGGCTCTGTGATACTTGGTCATGGTGATCCATTGGTTAAGAAAACCGTTGAGGAGGCTCTTGAGGCCGGTTTAACAACGGGCCTTGAATCTGAGTTGGCCTACAAGGTTGTTGACTTGATCCACGGTATGGTTCCGTCAGCTGAGATGGTTAGGCTCTCTGTGACTGGTACTGAGGCTGTTATGCATGCATTGATGATTGCTAGGGCTGCGACTGGTAGGTTGAGGATTGTTAAGGCTGAGGGTTGCTACCACGGTTGGTATGACCAAGTCTACGTTAGCCTACACCCACCACTCGACAAGGCTGGGCCTAGGGATGAGCCTAATGTTGTCCCAATTTCAAGGGGAATCCATGACGCCTTAGTCTCGTCGGTGATCGTGGTACCTTTTAATGATGCAGATGCCTTAAGAAGGGTTTTGACTAAGCATAAGAATGAGATTGCGGCATTCATAATTGAGCCGATATGCTTCAACTCAGGTGTAATACTACCCCGTGGGGATTATTTAAGGGAGGTTAGGGAGATTACCGAGAGTAACGACGTTCTCCTAATATTTGACGAGGTTATCACAGGCTTTAGGATTGCACCCGGTGGTGCTCAGGAGTATTATGGGGTTAAACCTGACCTATCCATCTTCGGTAAGGCCATGGCTAATGGATTCCCAATAAGCGCAGTTGCCGGTAGGGAGGACTTGATGAGGCTCACCGAGCCTGGTGGTTTGGTTAGTTATGCAGGAACCTACAATGGCAATTACATATCTGTCGCCGCTGCATACGCGACACTAACACAGTTGAGGAGTGGCGATGTGCAGGGTTACTTAAACTCACTAACCAATGAATTAGTAGGAGGCTTAAGTAGGCTGTTTGGGGATTATGGCGTTGAGGCTAGGGTTTACGGCATAGGTGGGCAATTCCAAGTATACTTCACCAACGTTGATGTTGTTGACTACAGGACAGCAGCAACAACGGATGCGGCATTATACTCAAGGTTCAGGGAGGCTCTAATGAACAACCACTACCTAATGCACCCAGACCCATTATTCCACCATGGGTTAACAAAGGCGCATACGGGGGAGGAGGTGAGGAGAATCATAGAGGTAACGGAGGAATTCCTAAGAAAAATCAAGACATCAGGCAAGTAAACTTAAAATCTCACTAGTAATCAAATCGTCGGTACCCTCAGCAACCCTACTCCACCTAGCCAGCCTAGTCTCATAGGACCCAAGCCTAAAAGCCTCACGGGTTGGGATATACCCAATGTACCCGTTAGTATACCCAACGCCGATAATGTTCATACTAGCCCCTGACGCCTTACCACTTAATCTAGCTTTAATGGTGTTTAGGGTTCCTGTAAATGGCTCCCCAGGCACGGTAACCATGGTTATGTCGCCCAGCTTCACAACACCTAACTCGGCGGCCTCCCATTCGGCATTGCCCTTAGCAAGCTCATACTCTTCGTCAGCGTAGAGTAAGTCCAGTAGGAGCTTGGCCTTCAGCACCGATTCCCTATCCCTAACCCACCTCTCATTAAGCCCCCTCCACAAGTCCTCTATTGGCTCCCTCCTGATTAAACCAAGTTCATTGGCCTTGCCGTACAGCTCCTCGAACCTAGCCTTAGCTCTGGCTAATGGTGGTGGCTGCCTTAGTGGTACATTAATCCTCTTCACCCTGACCCAAACTTCATCATTATTAACCTCACTTAACTTAACCATGCCGTCGAGTATTGTTCTACTAATTGAATTGCCTAAGTTACTTATGCAATTGATCCCTCTCACACTGGGTGTTACATCACCCATGAACCCTGGCATAAATATTGGCTCAATACCGCTACTGGTTAATGCCGAGTGAACCTCACCTGGGTAGTCTGGGGAGACGCCTAGGTCCATGTTGCAGGTTGGGTGGCATGGATGGCTATAGAGGATTACCCTCCCCAACCCATCCCTAGACTCAATTAACACTACCTGGATGTTAACGTTAACATGGTCTCCAGTTAACCTACTTACGCATAGCCTACCTGACTCCGCCGCTTCGAGCTCACCAACCTTAACCCTAACCCCCTTAGGTTCATGAATGGGCCCACCCTCCAACGACTCCTCAAGCCTACTTAAAAGCCCATTAAACCACTGGCTATATAGGGCTCTCTCCTCCCTTGTGTAAGGGAATGTGTTAACCCACATGGGTATCACGGTCTCTGGTGATGAGTGAGTATGAGTTGCCATGACCACTACATCACCCGTCTTAATACCTAGCCTTTTGCTCACAATGCCCCTAATCAACTCCACGTCACTGGAGTATAGGCCCAGTAGGTCGAGTTGAACTAGGGCTAGTTCACCCATGCGTGAACCTACGAGTAGTACCCGTGCATAGAGGTCACCGTGTATGAACCTTGATGGTGACGCCATCCTATGGGCGAAGCCACCTAGCCTTAGGCCTATGGGTGGCGTTATCGGCACCTTAACGAAAGATGCATTCAAGGTCACTTAGCACCACCGGTACGTGTTAATTCATCAATCCTATTGAAGTCATCTTGGCTTAGCTTTACGTTTATGCTTCCTAAATTGTCCTCAAGCTGCTCCATCCTCGTGGCCCCTATTATAGGTATTATCGTTACACCCAGCCTCTCCTGCATGCCTATTAACCAGGCTAAGGCCAATTGCGTTAAGCTTACCCCCTTAGACTTAGCCATCTCATTAAGCTCAATGATAAGTTTGAGGTTTCTGTCAGTGAAGTAGCGCTTGACGTAGTCGGCATACGTAGCCCTTGACCCACCTGGGATAGTCCACTTTCCCTCATTGAAGTTCACGTACTTGCCAGTTAACACACCCTGCGCCAACGGTGAGTAGACTAGGATGGCCAACCCATACCTCTTAGCCACTGGTATCTTATCCTCCTCAATACCCCTATCTATAATGTTGTAGAGTTCCTGTGCTGAAACAGGTGCCTCAAGCCCACGCCCCTCAGCCAACTCCATGAACTCAACGATGTCGTGGGCTGGGTGATTGCTTAAGCCAATGTAGTTCACTAGGCCCTGCTCAACAAGCCAACTCAAGGTTCTAAGAACCTCAATCTTAGGCGTGTTTGGGTCTGGGAAGTGGATTTGGTATAGGTCCACGTAGCTTGTCCCAAGCCTCTTTAGCGACTCCCTAATCTG
>OGCG01000825.1_pt1 | contig 17245 bp, 17 predicted proteins | sample 1570061 | NCBI WGS metagenome assembly OGCG01 (sample SAMN06268698, study PRJEB24515) | hot springs metagenome | isolation source: Joseph's Coat, Yellowstone National Park, Washington, USA | place: USA:Joseph's Coat, Yellowstone National Park, Washington, USA
GCTGGTCGTCGGAGACCGCGCCTGGGTGCTTGTCCGCCGTCCCTGGCCTGCCGAGCCTTTGGCTGACTTCGACTCGGCTGCGGTGGCGCGGGCTACCTCGCAGTTGGCCTCGCTTGAGGTCTCCTACGTCAATTCCGTCGAAGATGCCCTCTTGGCCCTAAGCGCAGGCGAAGCGGAAGCCTCGCTACTGCTCCGGCCCCCAAGCGTCGCGCAGATCCGCCAAATGGCCGAGGCTGGTCGCAAGATGCCCCCGAAGACCACCTTCTTCTGGCCAAAGCCCGCCACTGGACTGGTCTTTCGAAGCGTCTCTTAGCGCTCATTCAGCCTGCAACTCATGTCTCCAACAAGCGCATGGCCAGCCCACGGAGGCCTCTTGGGTCCTTTTTCTCGCCCTTTCGCCTGGCCTGGCTATTTATCTGGCCATTCCAAACAAAGAAGGCTCGAGCTCGCCGGACAACGTCTGCCCAGCTAGCAGTTGCAGAAAAATTAGGTGCCCCGAAAGCCCCGGTCGATCTTCCGCATCGCTTGACGGGCGTCTTCACATCTAAGACGCCCTCCTCTTGAGCTAGTTAAGGCCCCGGTGCCTCTGACTCTTAGTTGATCTCCCAGGTAGCCCCGGAGCGGAGCAGGGACTCCAGGTCCCCCCTCCCCATCTTTACGATTTGGCCTTCGACCTGGCCGTTGACCAGAGATGCGTAGTCGGGCCTCTCCACTGCCCGAAACACCCCCATTGGGGTAGGGCCGTAGGGGCCCCTTGAGAGACGAGAGAGGGCGAAGGCCAAGCTGGGATCATCCCGCCGCTCGTCGTGGACCAACAAGGCATCCTCTCCCACTTCGGAGACCTCCACGATCCGGGCCGAGCCGTCCTCCAGCACTACCCCCAGCTCGCCCTCGGCACCGAAGCGGATCGGCTGGCCGTGAACCAAAGGAATCAGGTTCGCGGCCCGCTTGTCCCTCGAGAGGATCTGATCGAATGCACCGTCGTTGAACACGTTGCAGTTTTGGTAGATCTCAACAAAAGCCGCGCCCTTGTGCTCATGCGCCCGGCGAAGCACCTCGATCATGTGGCGACGATCCATGTCGTGGGTGCGGGCCACAAAGCTAGCTTCCGCCCCAAGCGCCAGGCTTATCGGATTGAATGGCTCGTCGACAGTCCCATAGGGGCTCGACTTAGTCCGCTTTCCGAGCTCGGAGGTTGGAGAATACTGGCCCTTGGTTAGACCGTAAATCTGATTATTGAACAAGAGCACCTTGATGTTCACGTTCCGGCGGAGCGCATGAACCAAGTGGTTAGTTCCTATGGATAAGGCATCCCCGTCCCCGGTAACCACCCAGATGTCCAAGTCCGGTCGCATTATGGACAGGCCAGTCGCAATGGCGGGGGCGCGGCCGTGGATGGAGTGCATCCCGTAGGTACGCATGTAGTAGGGAAATCGGCTTGCGCAGCCAATCCCAGAGATAAACACCACCTTTTCACGGGGCACCCCCAGCTCCGGCATAAGAAGCTGCACTGCCGCCAGGATCGAATAGTCCCCGCAGCCAGGGCACCACCTTACCTCCTGGTCGGTGGCCCAGTCGCGCCGGCTGGTCTCGCCCTGAGGCTTGTCCGAGCCGTTCTTTGTCAAAGGCTCCGCTGTGCTCATGCTCCGACCTCCCGGCAAGCGCGAGCAAGCGCCTCCTCCAACTCGGCCACTAAGAATGGCACTCCTTGAACCTTTGATATGGGTTTGGCGTCCACTAGGTACTCCGCCCTGATCAGCTGGCAGAGCTGGCCCAAGTTCAACTCGGCCACCAGCACCCGCTTCCGCCCTCGGAGCAGTCCCCCTAGGTTCTCCGGAAACGGGTTCAGGTACCTTAGATGCAAGTGAGCTACTTTGTGGCCCAAGCTTCTAGTCCTTGCCACCGCCGCGGAGATCGCTCCATAGGTCGAACCCCAGCCCACCACGACGACTGGCGCATCCGGATCCCCCTCCAGCTTGGCGGGCGGCAGCACCCGACGGATCCGGGCGATCTTTTCGGCCCGAAGGTGCACCATGCGCTCATGGTTCTCCGGGTCGTAGGAGACGTTCCCGCTCACGTCGGCCTTCTCAAGTCCGCCAATCCGATGCTCAAGCCCCGACACCCCAGGCGGGGCCCAGGGACGAGCCAAGGTCTCTGAGTCTCTTGCGTATGGATGAAATACTGGCCTCCCCTCCTCGTCTTGGCCGTTGGGCTCGCTTGCGAACCTTGGTTCGATCGGAGCCAAGCCGTCGAGGTCAGGAAGCCTCCAGGGCTCAGAGCCGTTCGCCAGATACGCGTCGGAGAGGAGCATCACGGGGGTCCGATACTCGATAGCGATCCGCGCCGCCTCTATTGCTGCAAAGAAGCAGTCGGAGGGGCTTTGTGGCGCTACTACTGCCACCGGCGCCTCTCCGTGTCTACCGTACAGAGCAGCCAGGAGGTCTGACTGCTCAGGCTTGGTTGGCATCCCAGTAGAAGGTCCCGCCCTCTGCACGTCTACTACCACCAAGGGCAGCTCCAAGGCAACTGCCAGGCCTATGGTCTCTTCCTTTAGGTCGAGCCCCGGACCTGAGGTAGTGGTCACACCCAAGCATCCACCGAATGCAGCCCCGAGAGCCGCTCCAATACCTGCAATCTCGTCTTCGGCCTGGAAGGTCCGCACCCCAAAGTGCTTAAGCCTAGCCAACTCGTGGAGAAGGTCGGAGGCAGGGGTAATCGGATAGGACCCCAAAAACAGAGGCAGTCCCGAGAGCACCGAGACCGCGACCAGTCCCCAGGCGAGAGCGGTGTTGCCGGTAATGTTGGTGTAGGTGCCAGGAGCCAAGGGGGCTGGCTTGACTCGGTAGGTGGTCTCAAAGATTTCGGTGGTCTCCCCGTAAGACCAACCCGCCCGAAGCGCAGCCAGGTTGGTCTCTCGGATCAGATCCGCCTGAGCAAAGCGCCTCTGGATCCAGGCCACCGTCGGCTCAAGCGGCCTCCCATATAGCCAGCTCACTAGACCCAGGGCAAAGAAGTTCTTGGCCCGCTCCGCCTCACGGGGCTTGGCGCCCAGCCCTGAGACCGCCTCCAAGGTGAGCTTGGTCATGGGCACCTGGTAGACGCGGAATCCGCTCAAGGTCCCATCCTCTAAGGGGTTAGAGCGGTATCCAGCTTTTTCCAGAGCACGCTGGTCGAAGCCGTCCGAGTTGACGATTACGACCCCGCCCTCCCTCAAGCTGCGCAGCTGAGACCGGAGGGCAGCCGGGTTCATCGCTACCAGCGCGTCTGCGGTATCTCCGGGGGTCAGCACGTCGTGGTCAGCAAACTGAAGCTGAAATGCCGACACGCCGGGGAGGGTGCCCGCCGGTGCCCTTATCTCAGCTGGGAAGTCCGGAAGGGTGGCCAAGTCGTTGCCGAGGATGGCAGAGGCGTTCGTAAGGCGGTCCCCCGCCAGCTGCATGCCATCCCCAGAATCGCCTGCCAAGCGGACGACCACCCTGTCAAGCTCTACAACCGACATGGCAACCCCTCGGCCAACTCAGATCCCGCCTCTCAAGCCACGGTAACTTCTGGGTCCAAATACACGTCCTGGATGGCATGGAGAAGCTCGATGCCCTCCGCCATCGGGCGCTGGAAGGCCTTGCGGCCAACGATGAGCCCCATGCCGCCGGCCCGCTTGTTGATGACCGCACTCCTCACGCCAAGGGCTAGATCCGCCTGCCCGTGCGACTCACCGCCAGAGTTCACAAGCCCAATCCTGCCCATGTAGCAGTTGGCCACCTGCCACCTGGTCATGTCGATGGGATGATCTGTGGTGAGCTGGGAGTAGACGAGGGGGTCGGTCCGACCGAACTTCAAGGCGGTGTATCCGCCGTTGGTCTCCGGCAGCTTCTGCTTTATCAGGTCAGCCTCCAGGGTGACCCCCAGGTGGTTTGCCTGGCCTGTCAGGTCCGCAGCCACGTGATAGTCGGCCTCGGCAGTCTTGAACGCCGGGTTGCGGAGGTAGGTCCAAAGAACTGTAAATAGCCCCGCCTCGTGGGCTTCCGCGAACGCATCCCGGACCTCCTGGAGCTGGCGGGAGGACTCAGGAGACCCGAAGTAGATAGTCGCCCCAACGCCCGCGGCCCCTAGGTCGATCGCCTGGCGCACCTTCGCAAACATGACTTGGTCATAGCGGTTAGGGTACGTGAGCAGCTCGTTGTGGTTGAGCTTGACTATGAAGGGAATCTTGTGCACGAACCGTCTAGACACGGCTCCAAGCACGCCGAGCGTGGTAGCAATGGCGCTGCATCCGGCCTCTACAGCCAGCTCGCAGAGGTGAGCTGGGTCCAGATAGGCGGGATTCTTGGCGAAAGAAGCAGCAGCCGAGTGTTCGATCCCTTGATCGACCGGAAATATGGACAAATAGCCAGTCCCCCCCAGCCGACCGTGCGAGAAGAGCTGCCCCAGGCTTCGCAGTACCGCGGGCGAGCGGTCCGATAGGACCATCACCCTGTCTAAGTAGTCCGGGCCAGGAAGAACCAGCTCCTCCTTCGAGATCGTCTTGCATTCATGCGAAAGCAGGCTTTCCGCTTCGTCCCCAAGGAGCTTCTCGAGATCCACGAGACCAGGCCTCCTCACTTGCCATCCGGCACACGGCCGATTCCAGGAGTTGGCACCCCGCCAACCCAAACAGAGCCTACGCGCCGGCACGCCCTGGCCTGCTAGCTGGCCGGCTTTCGCTTCCGGGGCCTTGATCCTCCAAGCATTCGCGCGCGCTCAGCCGCCCCTCCAAGCTCAGGATCGAAGCGAGCCACCTTGGCAAAGAGGTCCCGGGCTGCTATAAGGTTGCCGGCTCTCTCATAAAGATCTGCTAGCGCGTACCATGTGCGAAGATGCCTCGAGGCAGGGTTCATTACCGGCTTCGCGTGGCTGGCGAGCAGCTCTATGGCCTCCTGCAGCCTTCCCCGCTCCGCCAACGACCCTGCATAGACCAACCTGCCCTCGCTCAAGACGTCAGCACCCGGCGAGGCCGAGCGGAGCTCGGTCCAGATCTCATCCACCTTGGAGTGGAGACCCAAAGCCCGATAGCAGTCAGCTAGCACTGGAAGCTGATCTGTAATTGGGGCCAGCCTGGCAAGAGATCTGAGCTCCCGGATGGCCTCCCGCCACCTACCCATGCGATAAAGGCAGAGTCCATACAGCTCTCTCACAGCGGCAGATTCCGGCGCCGCCTTGGCCAGGCGCTCGAGGATCCTCCTCGCCTCTTGGAATCGATCCGCCTCATAGGCCTCTACGGCATCCTGCAGTCGTCCGGCAAGCTGGTTCGCTCGACGCGGATCCCCGGCCTCAAGCTCCCCAAGCACCTCTTCAGGCAGTTCAGGACGGGCCTTGGCGACTGGTCGCCTGGGCGGCATCGCCTCTTCTGGCTCCTCGGGAGGCTCTTCTACAAGAACCACCTCGTCTGGCTCTAGAAGCGGGCTGACCTCGGCTTGGCGAGATTCAAGTTCTCTCGGGCTCGGCCTCCGCCTTGGCCTTAGAGGCCGACTCAACGCAGCTGCCCCGGCTCGTGCAATCGCCCCCCAATGCTCGGCCTCGGCCAAAAAGCCGGCCTCCTCCGCCGGCCTGCCGGCTCGGTGCCCGCCGGCAGCCTTCCCAGAGACGCCACCTCTTCGAGAGCCCTGCTGAGCCCGCAAAGAGGACCCCCTGTCCGGGCGCCCGGTTCGAAAAGGGACCTTTTTTTGCTGCGGCTTTCGAGCATTGCGGGGTTCTTGGGCAGCGCTGGCCACACAACGAGGCTAGCCAGGGCGCGACTCCGCGACGCTTTGCCCTTACGCTCTTTGCCATGCCAGATGTCGTGGTCGTGGGCTCGCTAAACGAGGACCTAATCGTCCAAACCCCGCGCCGCCCTGAGCCGGGCGAGACGGTGAGCGGAGCAGAACTCCACTTCGCACCCGGCGGAAAGGGCAACAACCAGGCGGTGGCAGCAGCAAGGGCACAGGCCAAGGTGGCAATGGTGGGCTGCGTTGGAACCGACGAGGCTGGGCAAAGACTGTTGGCCCGCCTCGCCAAAGAAGGGGTTGATACCAGCTCGGTCAAGGTGACTCCTGATGCAGTCACAGGCACGGCGATCGTGACGGTTACACCCGATGGCGAGAATTCGATAATCGTCGCCCCCGGAGCTAATCGGATCCTCAGCCCTGAGGCCGTCTGGCAAGCTAGAGCGGCTCTGGGTGAGACCCGGGTAACGGTCGCCCAACTGGAGATCCCAGAGCCAGCAGTGGTGGCAGCGGCCCATGCCTGGGAGGGCCTATTTATTTTGAACGCCTCACCAGTTCGCTCCCTCTCAGGCGAGCTTCTGGGGCGCACAGACATCTTGGTAGTCAACCGCGCGGAGGCCACGGCTCTCCTTGGCGAGAACCCCGGCGTCGAGGAGTCCGCCATCCGGATGGCGCGCGAGCTTAGGGGTCTCGGTCCCCAAGCGGTGGTGATCACGCTCGGTGCCTCGGGAGCGGTCCTGGCAGACAGCCACGGAGTGGAGCACCGCCCGGCTCCTCCAGTGCATCCAGTAGATACCACTGGTGCTGGCGACACCTTCGTGGGCAGCCTCGCCGCCAGGCTGGCTCGCTCGCCGAGTGCCCACGACCTCCCCCACGACCTGCTCATAGAGGCTGTCGATGTAGCTGTCGCGGCCGCGTCTCAAGCCACCCTTCAACTAGGCGCTCAAGGGGTCTTTAGCTAGCCGCGCTGAGTCCGTAACTCATCGGCCGCCGGGAGCAAAACTGCTTTGCTGATTGACAAAGCCGCTTCGCTGATTGATTGAGACTGATTGATTGGCCCCCCTTTGCCAAAAGCTCTCCCCGATAGCCTCTCATCACGTCATCTCTCAGCCAGCCCCCGCCACCCCAGGCATACGAGCGCGCTCGGCACCCTTTGACAAGTCGAGCACAAAGCAAGCAACCACCCCGGGTCCATTCATCGATCGTCCGGCTATGCTAAGCTCGGGCAGCTGTATATCAGTCGTTTCCTTGAGAGTGCCGGCCTAAGGTCACATCGCGGACTTGCTCAGCCAACTCGGGCTGGGGGGCCCGGCGAGGCCATATAGCCGGGCCCCCCAGGACACACCTCGGCGGCCCTTCCCGGCTCCACTTCGCCCAAGCACCGTCGCATCCCAACAGAAAGCAGAAGACCAAGCGCTTGCGCAACCAGGTCTCTTCCAAGCGAGCAAGGCTCGAAATTTTTCCAACCAAACCATAAAAAGATAAAATTGATGCTTTCGGCTCTTCAACAACTATCCTGCTACGACTCTCGTCCGATTCTTGTTGCCCCCGGAGTTATGATTCCATAGAAATGAAAGGAGCCAACCCGAAAATCTGGTCCAGAGTAGTTCTGATGCTTGATAGCTTGATTGGTCTCCAAGACACTTTGTCTAAGGCTTACTTCGGATCTAGCAAGCTGCCTCTACTGGCACATCTTATTGGTGACAGCAGGGTGTTTTTCTGTTCATCTGCCAGATAGCCATCTCGACCTAGGTGGCATGACACACCTAACAGTACTTTTCATGCAACTCTGTGCCGTAGACAAACGCATGATTCCGAGATTCAGCCACAGTCGCCAACTGCCATTGGCACAACATGTTGTCTCTGGCATCACTGAAACATCTGCCGACATTTCCCTAGCTGCAGCCAGCCAGCTGGCTGGGTTTCCTGACGACAAAACTATTTGCTGCCTCGGCGGTTAGTTCACCAGCACATTATGCGATAGCCGTACTATATTTCTCTAAATAATACCAAATGTGTAAAGGGGGCGGTGGTAAACACAAACACCCACCCGAGCACGCCGCCACCCCCAATTCTCCGCTCTAGTTCTAAGGACACAAGTGGCTGAGTGCCTTCTAGCCGAAGACACCACATCAAGCTCTAGATACATCAACGCCGGAGGTGTCCGAAATGGCATTTTGTTGGCAAGCAAACTCTCGCCTGGCGGTTCTACTTGCTATGTGACCTTTGTATTGGTCACTTAGCCCTTCACAGCTCCAGCTGTCAGACCGGATACAACAGCCTTACGGAAGATCAAGACAAGAATCGCTATTGGTGCAACTGCTATCACACTCGCCGCGAAATAAGCGCCATAAGGGACGGTAAACTGCGCCCCAAAAGAAGCGATCCCTACCGGAATGGTTTTCTTCTCAAAATCGAACGAGAGCGCCATCAAGAACTCAGTCCAGCAAGCTGTAAATGTGAAGACTCCTGCGGTAAAGATTCCCGGAGTAACCTGAGGCACGACCACCCGCCATATCGTCCTCATTATGCCAGCTCCGTCTATGCGGGCGCTTTCTTCCATCGAACGGGAAACTCCGAGGAAGTAGTTTCTAAGAATCCAGATGGCAAAGGGCAGGTTGAAGGCGGTATATGGGACTATAAGAGCCTGATAGGTGTTTAGCCAGCCAATCATCCGCATCACGATGTAAAGGGGCGGCACCACCACGATGGTCGGGAAGACAGAAATCATGAGTAGGCTCACCATGATCGGGTATTTTCCTCTGACCGGCAGACGAGCCAGAGCGTAGGCAGCAAGTATCCCAAGCAAGATGACGGCCGCGGTCGTGCAAACAGCTACCACCACGGAATTCACGAGATATCCCCCGAAGCCGTCTTGAAAAGCGACTCGGTAACTAAGCAGGCTGGCCGGTATCGGAAAGTACTGGGGCGGCGACGCGCTCACATTGTTTAGGGTCTTGAACGAGGTGGCCACCATCCAGTAGAGGGGAAGCAGCACCCAGAGGGCAATGACCAACGATCCGATCACGGGGACGTTGATCACCCGTCGCCAACCGCGCCGATTGCGCTTGCGCATGCTAAGCCGGCACCTCCTCCTTGCCAACCTGCTGGCGGAACGCGCGCAGGAATACCAGACACATGATTAGGACCAGCACTGCGGTGCTGACCGCGACAGCGGCACCGGGACCGAAGTCGATGTTGGTAAACATCGTGTTGTAGGCGAGAATTGCCAGGGACTGGGTTGAGGTTCCCGGACCGCCATTAGTGAGGACGTATGGGAGGTCAAAGAGCCCAAAGGCCTGGAGGGCCCGAAACAGTATGGCCAAACCGATAGTCGGGCGCAGCAGGGGAAGCTTTATCCGCCAGAACGTCTCCCAAGGAGATGCACCATCCACCTCCGATGCTTCGAATAGCTCTCTTGGAATCATGACCAGCCCTGCAAGCACTATCACAGTGACAAACGGGGTGGTCTTCCATATGTCGGCCACGAAAAGAGCGATGGTTGCCGACCATGGGGTGCCGAGCGCATTTGGCCAGACACTCGCCAGGATCCCGTAGCTGGCGTTGTATATGTAGCTCCAAAGCTCGGCTGAAATGACTGTAATAAGTGACCAGGGAATTAGTAAAAGCGCCATCATGGGCCCCCTGCCGGCAGTGAGCCCCTCCAAAATCAAGGCAAATATGGTGCCTATGACCAGCTCAATGCTCACGGTAACCACCGCATACATGGTGGTCCACCAGAGCGCGTGGTGCCATAGTCCCGCGGTAACCATCAGGTGATAATTGCCTACTGTCGCGCCGTTGAAGCTGACCCCGCTGGCGGTGACCCCTACCTTCTCGAAGGACATGAATATTGCAAAGGCAATCGGGGCGATGGTGACAGCGCCAATCACGAACAGCGCAGGGGAGGATACTGACCACCCAACCAGCGCATAGCGGCGCTGGAGCCGATCCCGATGGGGCCTGATGGAGCCGAGCGAGCCCGGATGTAGGGGAGCAACCTGGGGCGCGAGCTCCGTAGATGACAACGGACCTCCTTTCTTAGCCTTTAGAGGCCGACAGGGTTTAGCGACAACCTGGAGGTGGGTGCCGGAGACAAGCCGGCACCCACCTTTCCCAAACGGCTTCTGTACTGGGTCAGGTAGTCATTGACCAGCACTGCCAAAGAAGTATCTGTTACTGGCTTACAGACCACTCGCCCCCTTGCTCACGGCTGCAGCAAGCTGGGTTGCCATGGCCCGAGCAGCGGCTGCGGGGGACTCCGTGCCCGCTAGAGCGGAGTTGTAGTTGGAGTAGATGGCCTGAGATATCTGCGGATAGTTCGGGTTCTGAGCAGGCCTCGGCACGAGCTTGGTCTCTGAGAGGATCGCGAACGGCGGGTTCAGCGCCTTGATAGCCGGGTTGGACCTCACCGCCTCGTTGGTCGGAATCTCCGAGAACGGTGGCTTAGCCTCAATGGTTTGCGCCTCTGGGCTCGTCATGAACTCGATGAACTTGAGATCCGCTGAAACGTGCTTGGAGTGGGGGTTGATGTAGAGGTTCCAGCCCCCGATGTTCGAGTATCCGGGGTAGGGGTGTCCTGCAAAGGTCGGAAGCGGTGCAACTCCGACCTTGCCCGCAGACGCCATCCCCTTAGTGTTGGCCACCGCCCAGGCGTAGTCCCAGTTACGGAGAAAGGCCGCTTGGCCGTCCTGGAAAGCTGCCATTGCCTGGGGCTCCTGGAAGGTCGTCACCGCGCTTGGAGAGGCACCTGAAGTGATAAGGCTGCGAAGGAAGGTGAGTACCTGCGTGGCGTCTGCCACGTTGAATACTGACTTGGTATCGGTGGAGTTCAACACCGATCCACCTGTGTCGGCGTAGTACTCCATGAAGTCGCAGGTGCCGCCCTCATAAGAGGCCCCCTCGAAAACAAAGCCGTACTTCACCTTGTGCTGCTTCACTAAGGTCACAGCGTCGGCCTTCAGCTGCTGCCAAGTTTTGGGGACCGACATGTGGTCCTCAGCCAAGAGGTCCTTTCGGTAGTACAGGAACCCCTGGTCCTGGAAGAATGGTGCTCCGTAGACCTGGCCCCTGTAGCTGGCTCCTTCTACCAAGCCCGGCGCAAAGCGATTAAAGAAGCTCTTCGGCAAATACTTAGAAAGGGGAAGCGCCAGGTCGTGAGCACCAAACTGGCCAGGCCATATCACGTCCCCCATGAAGACATCCGGCGTAGACGACCCACCCGAAATGGTTGTCACCAAGTCTGCGCGGTTGGTATCAGTGTTAGTAGGAGCGGTCTGTAAGACCACCTTAATTCCTGGATTGGCCTTTTCGAAGGCAGCTATTAGGACCTTGCGCAGGTCCGGACCGCTTGTCGAGATGGGGCTCGCCCACCAGGTAATCGTCGTCACAGAGGAGCTCGAATGGGTGGCAGCCAAAGCAGCTGGCGCCACCATGGCACCGCTCAACGTCAAGCCCGCCGCAACCGTTGCCAAGAGCCCCGCCCCCAAGCGCGAACGGCCGGGGCCAAAGATGCCGACCGGCTTCCTGGTTTCAGGCTTCACTGATTTATCTCCTTTCTATTAGCTGGTTTCCGCTGGTCGCGGCTCCCCCCCACGGAGCGGCGCCAACCCTGATAGACCTATGTAGCTTTGGTCCTGCGCACTCACCCCAGCTGAATCCTCCAACCGGCAGCAATTCGGACTACCCTTCCGCCAAATCGAGGTCGTCCTCCTCACAATCAGCCTGGTTTCGGCGGAAAGCCGGACTGGCCAGTCCCCGCTGCCATCGCTTGCCGCCCTGACAAGCTCCTCTGCTATTGCTCTACCCTGTGCCGCCACCTCCTGGCGCATAGTGGTTAGGCCGAAGTAGCTCGCCATTGGGTGGTCGTCGAAGCCAATCACGGATATGTCCTCCGGCACCCGAATGCCAACTTGACCAAGCACCCGTAGGACCCCAAAGGCGATCTCGTCACACTCGGCAAAGATGGCGCTCGGAAGCTCCCGGTTGGCCAAGAGCGCGTAGGTGGCCTCCTCTCCTCCCTCCACGCTGAAGGCCCCATGGGCCTCGAGGCGTGGATCCCGAGCGATCCCTGCCTCCTCTAATGCAGCCTGATAGCCAGCCCTCCGCCTCAGCGGGACGGTAAAGTGCATCGGCTCGTTGGGGTCCCCAGCGATGATCGCGATGCGCTCATGGCCAAGGCCAATCAGGTGTTCTACAGCGCTCTTAGCACTAGTGAAGTCATCGATCGAGATGCTTGAGAAACCCTCCACCTCGGAGCCGACTATGCAGATAGGGACGTCCAAGGACCTGAGCGCCGCGATCTCTGGCTCGGTGAGAGCGAGCGTCACCAAAAGCACCCCGTCCACTCTCTTTCGGAGGATTCCAGAGGAGAAGTAGGCCTGGCGGATCTCGCTGTCTCCTATGTGGTAGAGGAGAAGGTCGAGCCCTGCTCTTCGGATTACCTCTTCTGCGCCACCAAGTAGCTCTGCGAAAAACCACCGAGTGAGATAGGGGACTACTACAGCAATCGTGCCAGTCCGGCCGGTAGCAAGGCGATGAGCGGCTGGAGAGACCGTGTATCCAAGCTGCTCGGCTGCCTCCAGGATGCGCTTGGCAGTGGCCCCTGATACACCCCCCTTGCCCCGCAGCGACCGGGACACACTCGAGGGCGACACCCCGGCGAGCTTGGCAACGTCTTGAATTGTCGCCCTCGTCATCCCCCCTCCCCCGGGCAGCCTCGGTGTCCAACCGAGCCCGAACGATATCCCAGCGTACCTCGCGGCAACAGGTAACGCAAGCGTTTACGCTCCATCTAGCACCAGGAATGTTTTAAATTTCGTTGTAATAGTCAAGATTTACACAAGCGCTTGATCAACCCCTAATGAAGTGGCAGCTCGGTCGCATTGACCGGACCCCCGTGAACTGATCCACCCGTTGTGCGAGTCCGAGCCCCCAAGATGGGCAAGGAGGACAGCACACGATAAAGCGCCGCAAGCACACGCCCGAGCAGATCGTCCGCAAGCTCGCCGAGGCCGACAAGCTCCTCGCCCAGGGCAAAACCATCGAGGAGGTGTCCCGGCACCTCGAGATCACCGAGTCCATCTACCACCGCTGGCGGAACCAATACGGCGGGATGAAGACCGACGACGCCAAGCGCTTGAATGAGGTCGAGCGCGAGAACTCCCGCCTGAAGCGCATCGTGGCCGACCAGGCCCTCGACAACGACATGTTGAAGGAGCTGATGCGGGGAAATTGGTAACCCCGAACTCAGCCGGAGGGCTATCGTGCACCTCTGCGAGCAGTTCGGGGTCTCTGGGCGCCGGGCCTTCGGGTCGTGGGCCAGCCCCGCTTCATCCAGCGACTCCCCGCACCAATCCCGAGCGACGAGGAGCTCGCCCTGCGGGCATCCTGCGCGACTTCGCCCGCCGGCGACCCCGTTGGGGCTGGCGCCCGAGAATATGGGGCGGCCAAGGAGGCCGGCTGGCGGGTGAAAACCGCAAGCGCATCCAGCACCTGTGGCGGAAAGCAGGTCTGAAAGTGCCCTATCGGAAGAAGAAGCGCCCGCTCCGGGGCATCGGCGTGGCCACAGGGGCCTTCTGCCCGATCGCCCCCGACGTGGTGTGGGCTTGCGACTTCGCCTTCGACCAGACCGCAGACGGCAGGATGCTCAAGTTCTTGAACACCGTCGACGAGTTCAGCCGTGAGGCGCTCGCCACCGAGGTTGAACGCTTTATCGACGCCGACCAGGTCGTCGCCTTCCTAGAGAGAATCGCCCCGGAACGCGGCCCCAAGTACCTGCGCTTCGACCACGGCCCCAAGTTCATCGCCTACGCCGTCGCCGACTGGTGCCTCATCGACGGCACCGACACCGTCTTCATCGATCCGCGCTCGCCCTGACAGAACGCCTGGATCGAGTCGTTCAACGGCAGGATGCGCGACGAGTTCCTGAACGGCCAGCAGTTCCAGAACCTCCTCAAGGCCAGGGTCCTCCCCGAAGACTGGCGGGTCGACTACAAACTCGAACCACAGTGCTCACGGCTGGATCAGCCCGATCCAGTTCGTCGAGGCCTGCTACACCGACAGCAGCTACAGCTCGCATAGCGGGTGGACCAACAATCGGGGACCGGTCAGCATTGGCGCGGCTTGAGATGTGCGCGCATCAAAGACAACGGCCTCTACAAACGAATGGCGCTTTATAGGGGCTTCTATGACTGCTCAGCAGAGCGACTGCGCAAAGCTTCGGCCTCAGCAGCTTCCAAGTCGATTAGCCACTGGCCCGTGTCTTCGCCAAAGCGCGGCGTATGGCCAGCCCCAGGAACCGCCAGAAGCTGCTCGGGAACAGATGGGAGCACCCTCTCGAAGTAGTCCTTCGCTGCCGTGGTCGTGCCCACGTCCCGTCCCGCCTTCTCCGAGAGGAACCACCGGTGCTCTAAGACCTCATGAAACACCTCCGCCGGAGGAAGTCGCCTTGAAAGCTCCGGAGGCATGATAGCCATGACCTTGTCATATACCTCGTGCAGCCAACGACTGGCTGCGACCATCATCGGGATCTTCTTCCCAGTCTGGCGCTCTAGGTGCCCCTTGAAGCTCGCGATGTCGTTGAGGAGACGACGAGCCTGGTTTTCCTGCACATCTAGGCCGGTGAGGCTGCGAAGAGTGAAGCGGTGGTGACCGGGCTCGGCCACTCTGGTTCGCACTCGCAGGCGATATCCCCCCTCGGCGCTCACCAGTTCCACCTCGTCGGCGTCGAAGCCCAGCTCGTTCAACCTGCGGAGCCGTTCAGCGATCTTGTAGCGCTGCTCCTCAGGACGAATGATCACGTCCTCAGTTAGAGTCGCCCAAAGGTTCTCATAGCGTTTGGGTATCTCAGCAGCTAGGTCTATAGGCTCCACGTCTATTGGCAGGAGGCCTGCCGCCTGCAGGTCCAAGAGCTCCCCCGCCACCCTCTCGTAGGCGAGCTCGACATCGTAGGTACGCTGTCCGTCGGACAAAGAAGGGTGAATTTCGGAGGTCTCTGCGTCCACGAAGATTGCCTGGAAGGCCCCAGCGTCTAGCCGGAAGAGGGTATTGGACAACGAACAGTCCCCCCAGAAGAACCCGGCCAAATGCAGTCGAACCAGCAGTTCCACTAGTGCGTCAAGGAGCTTGTCCGTGGGCCGGGGCCGGTGAGGGTCGGAGTAAAGCGCTCGGTAAGTAGTCGAATATTCGAGGTAGTGAGTGCAAAGCACTGCATCGAGAGCCGCTCCATCGTAATCTCCCCTGTCAACCACGATGCCAAGGGGCTCCACGGCTGGGATGCCGAGCTCTGAGAGCTGGCGGAGCATGCGATACTCACGGCGGGCAAGGCTTTCTTCAATTTCCTTGAGCGCATAAAGTCTGCCGGAGTCTGCAACGAAGCGCACGACGTGGCGGGAGGTACCCACGTGGCGAATCTCTACCAGCCTCTCATCCTCCCACTCCGCCAAGGGCAAATGCCACGGAAGGGTGAGTAGCCCCGCGGCCACATCTGCTGGGGGTCTAAATACGTATTTAACCACCCGGCCCTCAACCCCTCTCTAGCCATTACAGCGACCCGCAAAAAGTGCCAGTCCCCAATTACCCCCGATTACCTGCTGTACCCAAGATATGAGGTTGCGGGCTGTTCGGTTCCAATCGAGGGGTAGCTGGGACCAGTTGGGGCCCGTCTGAGCTTCGCTAAGGCGTCCCGCAGCTGCGCTGCTGCATCTTCTGGGTCAACCGGGTTGAACATTATGCCCGAACCCAACTCCCCCGCAGCCACGTAGCGGGTAACCCCCTTTGCCCTACGGATCGGCGCCACGTGGAAGTGCAGGTGGGCTGCCGGCCAAGAGTTGGAGTCCGTTGGCTTTTGATGACACCAGAGCATGTATGGCATGGGCTCGTCAAAGAGGCCATCCAAAGCGCCAAGCGCGCTCTGCAACACAAAAGCGAGGTCGCGTCGGCTCCCCTTAGCCTCAGAAAGGCTCCCCAAGTGCTCCCTAGGGGCGACAAGTAGCTCAAAGGGGTAAGCCGGGGCCCAAACCGACCAGGCAGCCCAAGACCCCTCTTCTACCACGAGGCGGTTCTCGCCGCCGCCTCCTGGGAAAACATCGGCCAACTGCGAGCAGATCTCGCAAGGAGGAAGGCCGAGCTCATAGGCAGGGGCGGGGGGAATCGAGTCGAACGCGTAGATCTGGCCGTGCGGATGAGGGATCGTGGCACCGACATCGGCCCCCCGGTTCTCAAAGATAAGCACGTATTTAACGTCAGGCCGACTCCCCAGCTCCTCCGTTCTCTCAGTCCACAGGTCTACTACCATTTCTAAGTGATCAATTTCCAAAGACCCCAAGGACGCGTGGTGATCGGGTGAAAATAGGATCACTTCGCAGCGCCCGTCTGGCAAAGGTGGCCAACGGTTCTTGAACCAATGCACCTCGTATTCCTCGGGCGCCTCGAGCCCCCCTGGGCAAAATGGGCAACCGTCGTTCGATACATTCTTGACATTCGGCCTCTTTTGCCGACCGCTTACCACAACTACCGGCTGGCCACTCAGGTTGTTCTTCCGCACCAGCTCACCCGCGGTCACGACCAGCTCCCGGGGAAGCCACCTCGCACCAGCTCCAGACCCCCAAAACCGCGCCTTTTCGCGAAACCAACATCTCAGCGCCCTCTTTCACAACCTCACACACCTACACAAATTGTACACAGCCCCCTCCATCGGTCTCTTGCCTCTTCTGCTCTCTAAGATCTCAGTGGGAGGTAGGCAGATGCTCGCCAGCATGCGAAGGCGCCAAATCTTAGAGCACCTCCAGCAAACAGGAGGCATGCGTCTTTCCGAACTAAGTCGTGCGCTCTCCGTTTCAGAAATGACAATCCGGCGCGACTTAGAGTTCCTTCAGCAACAAGGTCTTGTAGAGCGCGTGCACGGCGGAGCAGTCCTCCGCCAACGCGGGACTGAAGAACCTGGATTTGCGAAGAAAGCGCTTCTTCACCAGGCAGAAAAGGAAGCCATAGCCCGACGCGCCGCTCAGCTGATCCAGCCTGGTTGCGCGGTAGCATTGTCCGCCGGAACCACTACTTGGCATCTAGCTAGACTCCTAGCCACTCGCCACGACATAACTGTTGTTACTAACTCCATGAGCGCCTGGAGCGAGTTCCGCCAGGTTGACAATCCTGACCTTACTGTGATCCTGACAGGCGGCGAATACCTCACACCGTCTAATGCACTAGTAGGACCGACAGCCGAGGCAGCCATTAGATCACTGTACTTTGACATCCTGTTCCTCGGAGTGCACGGTTTAGATCCCGTCGCCGGGCTTACTACACCTAACATCTCAGAGGCCGAGACCAACAGAGTGTTTATTTCCCGCTCTCGCCGCTTGGTGGTTCTTGCTGATCACACGAAGTGGCGAACTGCTTCTTTGTGTACAATGGCAGACCTATCTCGCATCGACACATTAATCACAGATTCTGGCTTGAACGAAGAAGCAAAAAAGCAACTACGAAACGTCGTCGGCGAACTATTGATC
>OGCG01000827.1_pt1 | contig 17188 bp, 17 predicted proteins | sample 1570061 | NCBI WGS metagenome assembly OGCG01 (sample SAMN06268698, study PRJEB24515) | hot springs metagenome | isolation source: Joseph's Coat, Yellowstone National Park, Washington, USA | place: USA:Joseph's Coat, Yellowstone National Park, Washington, USA
CCTCTCATACAATAAAGTAACGAACCTCGTGTCTCGCCACAGAGTCGTGGATATCTATCTACGCCGACGGCTCCTCGTAACACGGAATTGCCTCACTGAAGGCGCAGGGTCCGCTCAACGTGCGCCTTTGGAGATTGGCCGGAGTCCACTGCTCTCGCCGCGGGGATTGGCCGGTTCAGCTAATCCGACACTTTTTATAAACCGGTTATAAACGGGGTTCCTCCACCACCGCTCTCTTGGCAAAAGGCGTAGCTGGGCTCAGCAGTCCGCATGTTCCACAAAGCCTTGTTGAATTTTGGGTTTCTCGGAGCCCAACCCCGGACTAGGTCCTCCTTAAGGGGTGGCGAATCGACCAAAGGGACGTAACGACCGCACTCATCGCTAGGCCTGCTTGCCCACTTGAGTGCATAAAGCATTGGCTCCCTATCAGCGAGCCTTGTTTGCTTTCGCTCTTGACTGCCCGTGAGAGATAAGATTGCATTTGGCCTGTTCAGGGCGCAAGGCGGGAGGAATCCTGGTGTCATTTCGCTATATTTCAGCTTCTGTTATATTAAGCGGCCTCGCCATAGCGGCGCTCGTGGTTCTGCCAGGCGAAAATGCGTTGGCTAGTGGCCCTCCCTCTGCAGCGACTTCATTCATCACCGCCTACATAGGACCAGCGGGTGGGAGTTTTTCCGGATTCGGGATCACGGTGACGTTTGCACCTGGTGCTGTTGCCCACCAAGATCTCGTAATTTTAGGCAACTGGCCCAATGGCCTTGACGTACCACCGCCATCAGGACGAGCTGTCAAAACCTTCAGTTTGCAGGTATGCAACGACTCTACGGGCACGCCCGTGGACTGCACGAGCGAGTTTGGCAATAATCCATACTCTCCTGCGGGGACAGAGCGAGTGGCCGGCAAGCTTCTTGCCTTCACTGGCTACCAGGGCCCTAGCGTCAACTTCGGCTCAGCTACCAACAAGCTTGTTACATTTACTATCGACACGGGTGGGAACTCCGTATATATCTACAATGCGAATTTCTCTAATACCAACCAAGCCTACCCAAAGCCCTTGCCAAGTACTTCTGGAAATGGCGTCCTCACATTCAAGACATTTGAGCCAATCGTTTGGACTGTGACAAGTCCGTAAAACAGTACATCAGGGCATAAATATTGAGATGGTACTTCGTAACGCGTTACGAAGTACCATCTCGCAGATGCTCTGTCACGGTCTCTATAGCGTTGTGGTGGGTACTTCACACTAGTAGTGATATAACATAGGTGCTGCGGAATGTTATCAGGCAGCCACGATACAGAGCAGAGTCGCCCCAATTCACTACTCGATTGGTTCGGCAATTAGTTCATTTCGGCCTGAATCTAGGCCCGATGTTTAGCGACAAGAACCCTACAAGAGCGCTGCAACTGCCAAACCAGCTGATACGGCCAACAAGCTGACTCCCATACCACCTAGAGAAACTGCCATTGAAGCGCCGAAGCGGTCCTGGTCCAAAAGTCTGACTGCCTCCCAACTGACGGCACTCCAAGTTGTGAAGCCACCGCAAAAACCCGTCCCTAGAACAGTCTCAATAACAGGGCTAGTTCCTCGAAATATAACAGAACCAGCCACTGCTCCAAGAAAATACGAACCAATCAGGTTGACCAGTGTCGTGCCCCAACGCCAGGCACTGCCTGCCACCCTCTTTATGGCTGCATCCAAACCGTAGCGACTTAGCGTGCCTGCGGCTCCAGCCAACCCGACGCCAAGAGCAACTATCAACTGAAAACCTCTTGGCGAGTAACGGCGGTGCGTGCAAGCACTATGCCAAGGGCTGCGGCGGCTAGCCCGCTGCCTAGAGTCGCGGCGACATAGACAGCTGCGCTGCCGATATCGCCGTCTCTGACCAATTGCACCGTTTCCAGAGCGAAGGTGGACATTGTGGTCCAAGAACCAAGAAAACCCACGCACAACGCATGACGAACTAAGGGTGGAGCAGACCTCCACCGCTCAGCCACAAGCACCATCACTAGTCCGAGCAGGAAAGCACCAGACGTGTTGATGCCGAAGGTGGCCCAGGGAAAGCCTCCGGGCTTTGGAGGCAGGACCAACTCCACAAAATAACTCGCAATGCTCCCAAAGAAGCCACCAAGAGCCACCGCTCCGAGGCGAACAAGCTGAGATTTCTTTGATTTCCCACCAGCCCCTGAGCTCAAAGACCCCTCGAGCACGTCGGGGTCCACTGGAAGCCGGTCTTCTAGGTCTTCTTCTAGAAAGAAACGACCTTTGTTCCCTCTAGTTGGCTGAGCTCGCTGTTCCAGCCGACCGATCTGCGCTTCGCCATCGGACATAACGAAGACTCCTCTACCTCGACACCTTCACCCGAGACAGGAGTCATCAGCCCAGTGGCGGTTGATGAGGGACCCCAACCCCATAAACGAGTTTACATGCGAAGACGCGAAACGGCCAGTCGATCAGGCCGCCAGCCATACACCCCTCAGATCAAGCAGGCCCGCTGGACCGGAAGGAACGCCCCTCAACGCCATCCCTTGGGCGCAGAGCTCATCCGGCCAGAACGCGATCACCACGGGGACTTGAGAGTTCTGAAGCGACGCCAGGTCGCGCGCCGCGACCGCTCGAAGCGATGGATCTACTTCTTCGACATAGTCTCCAAACACCGAGCCGAACTCGGGGTTCTGCCAGCGCGAAGCATTCTCCAGGGAAGAGGAGAGATACGACGGCAAAATCAGCTGGCTCGGAGTCCCCCCAGCAGCCATCGGGGTGAGCCCAAACTGCACAGACAACCACATAGGCACCACCGAGGAGCTGGTTGTCGGCAAATTTCCGAGATATGCCGCTCGGGGCTGCACATTGAGCCTCACGTCAATACCGACCTTCTGACAGTTAGCAGCCACAAGCTCCCCGAAGGCAACGGTCCGGGGATCGTTCTCGGTAACCAGCTCAACGGCAAAACCCCGCGGACGCCCAGCCATGCTCAGGTACCGGCTGGCAGCAGCGAGATCCAGGTTCCGTTGAGGCACCGCCTGCAGGGCCAGGCGCGAGAGGGGAAATGATGGGGCAAAGACATGGTCGTTCGCCAGCTCGCCATGACCAAGCAGAATTCCCCGCACAGCCCCCTCCCGATCGATGCAGCTCGCCACTGCGAGGCGCAGATGGACGTCATCGAAGGGAGGAAGGTCGGTCCTCATGGCCAGAGCCACATAGGACGTAGAAGGCCATGAACGCACCAATACATCTTGGTTCGAACTAATAATTCCCAAGTAGGTTGCCTCCACGTGTGGCACCAGGTCCACCTCCCCCCGGGCGAGAGCCTCTAGCGCCTGCCAGAGTGTGGGGAAGAATCGAACCTGCACCCCATCGAGGTAGGGAAAGCCACTATCCCAGTAAGAAGGGTTGGCCTGGAAACTGGCACCGCTGCCCTCCACGTAGGAACTGAGCACAAACGGCCCGGTCCCCGCAGGACGGCTGAGAAAGCTACCGACGCGGTAGTCCCGCGGCAGTATCACAGCGTTGGCGTTGAAGGCAGAGACCAAGTAAGGAAAGTCCACGAACGCGGAGTTGAGTCTAAATACGACGGTATGCGAATCCTGGGCTACCACTCCCTCCGGCGCCAATAGGCTCCCAAGGCTGGCAAGGGCAGGTGAGGCATAGCTTGGGTCGAGCAACCGCTGAAAACTGGCTACTACATCAGATGCATCAAGTGTCTTTCCGTTCTGGAAAGACACTCCTCTCCTCAAAAAGAAAGTCCAGCTGATCCCATCTGGCGTCGTCCAGCCGGCTGCCAAGCGGGGTGCCAAACCAAATGCGGGGTCTGGCCATGCCAGGTACTCCCCTGCCAACTGGACCAGCAACAAAGATGTCGGGTCGCGCATGGTGAGGGGCTCCGGAGCATCCAAAGGCGCCACGGTTCCGATCCGTAGGATTCCACCTCGGTTGGGAGAACTGCCAGGCTGACTAAAGAGCGTCATGTGCTTTCGCAGCCCGAGCCCACCTCTGGCAGCCACACCCACGACACCTGCTGCGGCGAGGCCAAGGAAGTTGCGCCGCGTCAGGCGCCCAGGCCGCCCCGGTGCGCGCAGCTCTGCTCTCAACGGTCCTTGGTCATCACTTTCTGGCACGGAACAAAGCAGCTTATCAGGCAATTTGCGCGAAAACTTGGCAACTGGCTGCGAAAGCGCCTATTGTGTGCCCAACCGAGATTACTACTCGTATAGCCACATCGGGGTGGCAAGCGAGGTGTAAGGCGTCTCCCGGGAGAGGGGGGAGCCACGTTCCGACCGGGCGGCGAGCGAAGGCCCGCCCGGCGCCTGAACGGAAGGAAGCGCCCATGACCAAGCCGTGCCATAGCCGTTGTTCGAAGTCTGATGCCAGGGGGGGTCCAAAACGTTGGGCCTTCCTGGCTAGCGCAGGGTTGGTAGCTGCCACTGTCGGCATCAGCCAACCGGCGTCGGCCCAAGAACCAGCCGAGCACTCTCACGACTCCGTCTCCTTCGTCCGACAAGCGGCTTCAATCGTGCTGGCCTCTGCCATGCAAAGCGCAGGTGCGGGAGGAGAGGCGGCCATCGCGCTGGGGCTGGGTTTGGCCACAGCCCGAAGCGAAGCGGCAGTTCCGACGAGGGAAGCTCGCCTCGGACTCCGAGCCGCAAGGCTTCGAGTCTCTGGTCCTGCGGACCAGAGACAACCCAGGCCGACAATGGGCCCCTACCTGGGGGTATTCACGGTCACCTGCTATTCAATATATGGGGATACTGCGTCTGGGATCCCAGCCTCCTCGGCAGTCGTGGCGGTCGATCCCTCCGTAATACCTCTTGGCACCCGCATCTTTATTGGAGGAGTTGGCCTGCGCCTTGCCGCCGACACGGGTGGGGCCATTATCGGAGACCGCTTGGACATCTGGGAGCCGACGGTTGGCGAATGCGATGCCTTCGGCGTAAGAGAGCTGCCTGTCTGGAAGGCGTGAGCGAGAGAACGGCTTTTTTCTCCTAACCGCTCAGCCAAGAGGACATACCCAGCTCCGCCATGCCAAAAGAAAAGAGCGCCAAATAAGGAGAGCTAGGAGAGCCTTTCTTCGGCTTGGCGGCTCAACACCTCACCATTACCCGGAGAGGGCAACGTAGGACCGGCGAACTGGACCCGGTAGAGCTCCGCGTACAGCCCCCCCCTTTCGATGAGCTCGTCGTGGCGGCCCTCTTCCACTATGCGGCCCTCCTGGACCACCAAGATCTTGTCGGCATTGCGCACCGTTGAGAGGCGGTGCGCGATCACTATCGAGGTCCTACCCTGAAGAGCTGCCTCCAGCGCTGCCTGTACCGCTGCTTCCGATTCCGAATCCAGGTGGGCTGTTGCCTCGTCTAGGACCACGACATCTGGCGCCTTTAGAAGGATCCTTGCTATGGCCAAGCGCTGCTTCTCCCCACCGGAGAGCCTGTAACCACGATCACCTACCACGGTGTCGAGGCCATCCGGCAAGGACTCCACGAATTCCAGAATCTGCGCAGCACGCAACGCTTCCCTTAGCTCTGATTCGCTGGCGTTCGGTTTCACATAGAGCAGGTTGTTTCGTATGGTGTCGTGAAAGAGGTGAGAGTCCTGGGTGACCATGCCCACCTTGGCCCGGATGGATGCCAAAGTGGCATCTCTCAGGTCGCGTCCGTTGAAGCGAACCGAACCAGTGGTTGGGTCATAAAGCCTCGCGACCAAGGCGGCTATGGTTGTCTTGCCTGCACCGGTGGGCCCCACCAAAGCAGCCATTTGACCCGGGAGCACCTCGAAGCTCACGTCGAAGAGGACCTCGCGAGCTACCAGAGACTCGGTGACTGCGACAGATTCAAGCGAGGCCAAAGACACCTGCCTCGCCCCCGGGTATCGGAAGCTCACATGATCGAAGGTGACCCGGGTAGGTCCTCGCTCCAGGGGAAGGGCGCCAGGACGGTCAGCGATCATCGGCTTTAGGTCAAGTACCTCGAAGACCCGATCAAAGGAGACCAGAGTGGTCATCACATCCACTTGAACGTTGGAGAGGGCAGTAAGAGGTCCATACAGGCGGTTCAGATAGGCTGTGAGGGCCACCACTGTGCCTACCTGAAGGGCGCCGTGCGCAGACAGCACGCCACCCCAACCGTAAATTACAGCGGTTGCAATCGAAGCGGTGAGGATCAAGGCCACGAAAAACAGACGGCTGTAGAGCGCCTGCGTCACCCCTATGTCTCTGACGCGACCTGCCCTGTGGCGAAACTGGTCCAGCTCAGAGCGGGGATTGCCAAAGAGCTTCACCAAAAGTGCCCCGGCGACGTTGAAGCGCTCGGTCATCATGGTCAACATCTCAGCGTTGAGGTTGTAGGCCTCCCTCGTGATCGCCTGGATGCGCCTTCCCACCCTCCTCGCCGGCAGCACAAAGATCGGAAGTATCGCCAAGGCCGTGAGGGTGATCTGCCAGGACAAGATCACCATGGTTGCGAGCACCATGGAGACCGTCAGGACGTTGGAGACCACCGACGACAAGATGTCGGTGAAGGCGGACTGGGCCCCGAGCACATCGTTGTTCAGCCTGCTCACCAGCGCTCCAGTCTGCGTCCTGGTAAAGAAGGCAAGTGGCATCGCCTGAACGTGATCGAACACCTGGGAGCGCAAGTCGAAGATCATGCCTTCGCCCACCACCGCAGAGACCCAGCGCTCTCCAATGGACACCGCAGCATCCGCCACGGCCAATCCGCCAACCACCAATGCGAGGACGATTATCAGCCTGGTGTCTTTCCTCAGGATGCCCTGGTCAATGATCGCCCGATAGATCAGCGGATTGGCAACCCCAATGGCCGAGTCGATGGCGATGAGCACCAAGAAGATGCTGAGTATGCCCCTATAGGGCTTGGCAAAACGGAGGATCCTCCGCCAGGTCCCTTTGGCCACCTTGTGTCGGGTAACGCTAGGGTCTTGGTGGAACATGCGGCGGGCGGCTCCCCATGCTGCGTTGCCACCGCCGAACCGAACGTTCATGACCCAAGCCTCCCGCTGCCTAGATTCAAGTAGATCCTAAGACCAATGCAGATTTGGCCACTGCGCGCAGTTGCTATTAGGAGTCGTTTAGGTGTGAGCTCCCGCCCGGCATTGCATGCGCATTGGCTTGTATTTTGGCTTTGTGGGGATATCTAGGCGCTCCGTGGCGGCTTTGGTAGCAACAGGGGCGGCTTTGACTCTGTTGCTCCAAGCCCCTATAGCCGCGGGGGCGACCTCGCGGCCCAAGCCACATTTCGCGCGGAGTGCGTTGGCGCTAGGCCCATTGGCACCCCATATCGGAGCACCACCTAGCCGAAAAGGTGCAGCAGTTCCCCTGACCCCGCCTGCGGTTCCCCAACAGTATCAACAGCTCTATGCCGCGCTGTCCTCACAGCTTGCCGGCATAGGAAGCTCTGGTGGGAACCAGAGCAGCTCACAATCGCAACCTGCGCTCGGGGCAAAGTTGCCCCTCCCCACGAACCTGGAGGGCTTGCCGGTTCGCATGAATCAAAGCCTCTCCGAGTTGCCTGGCCTCCTCGACGACTTGGCCTCCCTAGGAGTAAAGGTGGTCACGCTGGCTGTGCCGTTCCCCTCGTTGGCGCCTTCCTTTCCCAAGTCGCACGACTACCTCTTGTTCTACGAACAGGTTGCCCAAGACGTACGCGCCAAGGGCCTCAAATTGGCCGTCGAGATGCCCCCTCTTTTCGCAGATACTCCTCTTGCAGGAGCGCAATTCAACTATCCCGGCTTAGACAGTCCCGAAAGCTACGCGGCAGCCAAGGCCAGCATGGCAGAGATCGTCATAAGAGACCTCGCTCCCCAGTACCTGACGCTTGAGGGTCCTGCTGACACCACCGCTCGTCTCGTAGGCCTATCCGCTCTGAACGATCCCGCCACCTACGCCAAGGTCGTATCCGAGGAGCTGTCGGACATACACGACGCCAAGTCAGTCGAGTTGGGTGCAGGACCGGGTTCGTGGAGCGATCCCCAATTCTTCAAGGATCTGGCGTCCACCGGCATCAACTACATATCCGTCGAGGTGGAGACGCTTGATCCTTCGTCCATCGCTGACCTGCAGCTGGCCGCCAACATCGCGGCTTCCTCGGGCAAGCAAGTAATGATCGGAGGGGCCTGGCTGTTCAAGGGAACCTCGACCTCGCCGGGGAGTGCAGCGGCGGCAAGCGCCATCCCGCTCAACTTCTACTCCTTTTGGTATCCGCTCGATGTGCAGTTCCTACAGGAGACCTACGACCTGGCGACTTCGGCTGGATACAGCGTCGTTACTGTCTCGTGGACACCACTTCTCTTCTCGTACCTAAACTACAAGCCTTCCTACGACTCTCTCCCCTTCGACATGCTGCTAGACAAGCTCTATGGCGCGCTCGACACCGCTCTTTCGCAAAACAACCTGAGCCCTACCGGGTTGGCCTTCGAAGGGCTTTCGTCATAGCCGCCCATTTCAGCTCAACCAAGTGGATCCAGGTTGGAAGCGCTAGATTGCATCCTCAACCGCCGCAGCGCGACAGCGCTGGTCGGCCCTCCCCCAACCGACGCAGAGCTTGACCTCATCCTTCAAGCTGGAGCATCCGCTCCTGACCATCGCGTGCTGCGGCCCTGGCGCTTCATCGTGATCAGGGGCGATAACAGAGCCATCTTCGCAAGGGCCCTCGCGGGGGCACTTGCCGAGCTGGAGCCAGAAGTCGATAGCGAAGCCTTGCGCCGCCAGGAGGCCAAGGCCGGTCGAGCTCCGCTCCTCGTCGTCCTCATAGCCAAAATCCGCCCCAACCACCGCACGCCGCGCTGGGAACAGTTCGCATCTGCCGCTGCTGCGGGGCAAAACATCTGCCTTGCTGCCAAGGCACTCGGCTACGACGCCGCATGGCGGAGTACCAGGTTGGCCGGGGCCAGCTCCTTGAGGCAAGTCTTGGATATGCAGCCCGAAGACGACTTGCTCGGTTGGATCGAAATCGGCCACCAGACGCCCGACAAGCAACCACCGCCTCGCCCCCCTTTGGACCTGGAGGGCCTCGCGTCCGAGCTGACTCCGGAGGGACTTATGCCATGGCGGAGAGGAGACCGAGACACCAAGCCACGCCCACAGCCCTTATCTCTTGGAGGAAAAGCTTCTCTCGGAATCGCCAATTTGGCGGACGGAAGGTGTGGCTAGGGACCATTGTGAACCTAAGACTTGCATTGGATCCGCAAACTGAGGACATGCCAGCTCTAGCCTCCCGTCGTGGCTCTGGGGGGAATGCCTCCTTGGGCGCATGCCCCGGGGCAGCTGAGTGCTCTTCCCTCGAGAGAATGGCACGATTTCTGAGAAGAATCGCTCGGGACGGCATCGCGACCTGGCGGAGCTGCGTGAGCTGGCGGGTTAGATCACCGAAACGCGTACCTGTCGGAGGGACGGGAGATCAAGTCAATCGCCGACAAGCTGCCGCGCAGCAAGAGACGCTCGGCTCGGCTCCAGAGGGCTCCTACCAGTGCTCGGCGGGGCCTCGGGCTGGTCAGCCATGAGCAGGTCCGGGCAAACAGCTGGAGGAAGATAGCGCCGAGCTGCGCCGGGCCAATGAAATTCTCTAGGTGGCGTCGGCTTGGTGGGACCAGCTCCACCTGGACTTCCGACATTGTGGCGTTCATCGAAGCCCCCGGAAACACTTCGGGGTCGAGGCGATTAGGCAAGTGCTCACCGAGCGCGCCTGCAAGTTTCCCGAGCACCGACTGGGCGGCCAAGAAGCGCCCGCCGTCTGCTCGGGTGGCGCATGACGAGCAGCCTAAGGTCGCGATTGCCAAGGCAGCTCTGACAATCTGGCAATCTAGGGGGCTGAGAACGGTTGGCCGCAATGGATGATTCTGTCTCAGGCGGGCGTAAGTGTCGCACCCTTTCGTAATGATGGCGGTGTGAAGTTGTCCGAGTGAGCGAGGATGAACGGGTGAGCCGCCAGAGCGCCACCTGCTGGTTCTGTGCCTGCCAGCATCCCTACCGCCAGTGGGGCGGGAACCGGCACAATGGCCCGCAGGGGCAGTCGTGCGAACGCGCAGGGAGAGGAGAGGTTCATGGGTTCGCCCAGGTGCTCCTCGGCGAACTGCGAAGACGGCAGCACTGCTCCGAGGAGCAGCGGCATAAGACCGTCACCGCCGCCCGGCAACGGGTGGCTCCGCAGACTGTTCTTCTGGGAAGTAAGAGATGAACAGAGGTTTCGGAACGGCCGCCAAGCTCTGCTGCCATCTCGCCGTAGAGCAGCCCCCTGGAGCACTGCACGGTCAAAGGCCTGATGCGCGAGCTCGAGCTGTCTGGGCCCGAGGAGGCCGAGCTAAAAGGTCTCCACGGAGCCAAGAGCGCAAGCACCGACGGCCAAACTCGCCAGACACCGCTTCGGGGCGAGCTCCCCGAAGCGGCTGTTGGTGAGGGAGCCAACCTATACCAAGACCCACGCCGGCCGCATCTGGCGGCGTCGAACATCGACATATTCTTCCGGATGGTGGTTGGCTGGCGGCCCACACCAGCCTCCGTTCTTATATCGCCCTCGAGATAGCCGAATAAAACCACACCCGCCAGGGCCAGGTGTAGACGGCCTGGCACATCACAGCGGCAGTGGCCGCCAATACCTCGGCCATTCGCCATTCTGAGCACCTCGCCGCCAAGACATCGTCGCATCGGCCTCACCGGGGCAACGGCTATGACAATTCCCTGGCCGCGAGCTTCATCAGCCTCTACCGCTCGGCACCGATGCACTCCAGGGCCGGTGGGGCCTGGATGGCTCTGGTAACCATCCCCGGCTACATCGACCGGTTAGACCACCCTCGCCTCCATGGCGAGATCAGCGACGACCAAACCTAGGTCAGCCCATCGAGGCCGCCTACTGGCCTCGAAAATCGACGTGAGGGGCGCCTAAGAAACTGAGAGTCAGCTCACCTAGGGCGGGTCAACTCAAAGAAGACTTGCCGCTGGAAGATCGAGGATGCTCGCAGCAACTATCGGGGTCGTCTTCGAGACCTACGCAGACGCCCAGAGAGGCCATCTAGACCCAATCGAGGCACGACGAAGCAAATAGAGACCCACAACTCTGCACCCGCCTCACCTACCAACTGAGACGACGCAAAATACTGAGCTCATTCAGTTGGCTCAAATTTCCAAAATGGGATCCAGGTTCCTCCGCCAGCCAGGTATCAACGGAAGCACATCCCGTTGGTAGTGGCCCCCTGGGCCTCCCAGGAGTCTAGGAATTAGCGGTTATTCCTTCGAATTCCTACCCGAGAGCCGATATGCGACGGTGGCCAGATAGGCCCCCACCGCTACCGCCAACACGGGCATGACGATGTGGCGAAGCACCGAGAGAGCAAGGAACGCCGTGAAGTACACTCCGGCAGCCGCCACGAAGAAGACGATCACGGCGGGAGCCAAACGATGTCGGCCGGGCAGCCTTGCGGTACGAGGCTCAATAGTGTTCTTCACCTCAAAAAGCCTACCCCCTTGCATCGACGCGCGGATGTCGCGTCATCCAGCCGGCGAGACAACCAATTACCAAGCCGAAGTTTTCTCTTGGCGCCTAGCATCCTGATAGAGCAGTTTCTTGCCCGAAATCGGATAAGAAACTATCACAAGAGGTTAGAATCATGAGCTTTGAGATGAAGCGCCCAAGAGAGGCAGGTCGCCCATGTCGCAACGGGATAGCTCGGTGCCCCCGCTCGACAGAGAGCTCCTCGAGCGCCTCCAACAGCTGACAGGTCTCTCTCGGAGCACCCTCCAAAGAGTGGCTGAGACAATCGTCGACTACTTCAATGAGACCACAGAGGATTTCGTGCAACGCCGGCACGCAGAGCTGAGAAAGCAGCGAATCCGAAACGAGGAAGCCTTCCAGCGGATCTCCGAGGAGCTCGCCCAACGCCTGGTCGCGGCCCCCCGCCTCTCTCTCCGCCAACTCCGTCGGATCGTTTACGGATAGGGGACAGAAATGTGTGGCATCGTGGCCTATACCGGTCGGAGACAAGCAGCCCCCCTCCTGATGGAGGGATTACAGCGGCTCGAATATCGGGGTTACGATTCCGCCGGTATCGCCGTCATCGGCCCTCGTGGCCTGAGGGTCGTAAAGACTGCGGGGCGGGTACGGGACCTAGAAGAACGCCTCCCCAAGCGCTTTAGCGGCACCACCGGGATCGCACATACCCGGTGGGCCACCCATGGGGCACCCACAGACCTGAACGCACATCCCCACATGGATGCCTCTGGGCGCTATGCGGTAGTCCACAACGGAATAGTCGAGAACGCGGCCGAGCTAAGAGCCAAGCTCGCGACTGAGGGGATCGAGCTCGCTTCGGAGACCGACACTGAGATAATTGCCCAACTAATAGCCTTAGCAGGCGCCGACGATCCACTAGAGGCGGTCCGCATAGCCCTCTCGGCGGTGAGCGGGACCTATGGGCTGGCGGTTCTGGACGCGGCGCACCCAAGCCAAGTTGTGCTGGCCGCCAATGGAAGTCCTGTCGTGCTCGGCATCGGCGAGCGGGAAATGTTTGCAGCATCCGACGCCGGGGCGATCGTTAGCTACACGCGCCAGATCGTGCGCCTCGATGACGGCGAATTGGCCGTAATGGAACCAGATGGATTCCGCACCTTCACCTTGGAGGCACGCGCCACCACAAAGCGACCATTCTTCCTGGATCACGCTGAAGCCTTGGCCTATGACAAAGGCGGACACCCATTCTTCATGCACAAAGAGATCCACGACCAGCCCGAGGCGCTGGCCCGAACTCTCAGCGGACGCCTTGACAAGCGGTTCGGGACCGCCCATCTTGGCGGACTTAATATCGAAGCCCGTGGGCTTCGAGCCTTCAACCGAGTCAAGCTCATCGGCTGCGGCTCCGCCTACTACGCAGGCGAGATTGGCGCTCAGTTGATCGAATCTCTTGCGCGGGTTCCAGCAGACGCGGAGCCAGCCTCCGAATTTCGCTACCGCAATCCCGTCATCGATCCCAACACCCTATATGTGGCATTGAGCCAATCGGGGTCCACTGCAGACACTCTCGCTGCCGTGCAAGAGGTCAAGCGAAAGGGTGCGATAACTCTCGGCGTCGTCAACGTAGTGGGCAGTCCAATAGCTGTAGCTTGTGACGGCGGCATATATCTACACGCTGGGCCAGAAGTCTCCGTGGCGGCCACTAAGAGCTTCACCTGCACCATCGCGGCGCTAGCTCTTTTAGCCGTCCACCTCGGTCGACTACGCGATCTCTCCTTGTCCGAGGGGAGGCGCATCCTGGAGGGCCTAGAGGCACTGCCCGAGCTGGTGCGGGGAGTATTGGCTCGAGAAGAAGAAATAGCCACCACTGCCTCCCGCCTCTTTGGCGCCAAGAGCCTCTTCTACATAGGACGGGTCCGCGGTTGGCCAGTGGCTCGAGAAGGAGCCCAAAAGCTAAAGGAAATCTCCTACCTCCACGCTGAGGCCTACCCTGCGTCGGAGCTGAAACATGGACCACTGGCCCTGGTGGACCCCGAACTGCCAACTGTGGCAGTTGTCCCTGATGACGAGCTGAAAGAAAAAAATATCTCGACCCTGGCCGAGATCAAGGCCCGCAACGGCCCCATAGTCGCCATAGCCCACTCGAGCATCGATCCTGGCCTCGCCGACGAGGTGGTCGTGGTTCCCAAAGGGGAGCCCGAGCTCGATTCGGTCCCTCTCACCGTAGCCCTCCAGCTCCTCGCCTATCACGTCGCAGTGGCCAGGGGTCTGGACGTGGACAGGCCTCGCAACCTTGCAAAAAGCGTGACCGTCGAGTAGGACCAAATGGCCTCGCCAGGAGAAAGAGCTGGGACGCGCGAACACACCCACCGCTTGGCTCACCGGCAAGCTGCAAATGCGCTTGCGGGGAACCAAACGCCAAGCCCGACGGTCTAAAGGCATGTGCGGGCGAGCCGACATGCCTACCTCACGCCAACGGTGCCTCTCTTTTCATCCAGCTTCCGACAAGTCTCCAAAAAAACTTCTGGAACAGGGCCAATAAAAGCGTTAGCCGCCTGCGCCCTGGCTTTAGGTTTGGGCCTCCCCCAGGCCCCCAACCTCGAGGCAAACACACCCCCCCATCCGACGAGCGAGCTCGATCCCCCACCATCAACTGCGCCTAGCCAAGAAGCGGCCCCCAACTTCTTGCTCACCAAAGGCGGGGTCGCCTGGGCAGCGGAGGACAACGCGGTCCTGAGGAGTACCAACGGTGGGACCAGCTGGGAAAGAGTGTTTCCGACCAAGCCGGTCTCACCAGTGGCGGAGGTAATAGGCCCCGGTTTCTTCCTGGGGCCAAGCCAAGCATGGGTCCTAGACGTGAAAACCGCCACAAATAGCACCAAATCACTAGGGAGCGTCTGGGCCAACGCCAGCGTGTGGGCCAGCTCCGACGGTGGCACGCATTGGCGCCAAAGCAAGCCAATACCAAATTACCCCTCCCCGGTATCCGTCCTGGTCTTCGACGACCTCTACTTCGCTGATCCGCTCCAAGGCATCCTCGTCGCGTTCGGCGCACACTACAGCCCATCAGGAGGACCTGCCAGGCTCTACCTGGCGGCTTGGTCGACAGCCAATGGCGGCTCGAGCTGGAGCGAGATCCCACCCAAGTCACTTCCCGACCAAGGATCGCCAATTGCGCCCGGATCCCCCTGCGGAAGCTGGAACTCCTTTGGCGTTGAGATGACCAGCGCCGCTGACATCTGGCTAGCCCCAGAGGCCTGTGGAGGAGACGAGGCGAACCTCTGGCAAAGCACTGACGGCGGCTTGTCTTGGACCACCACCAAACTGCCCCCGCCCAAAGGAGGGTGGCCACCAGGGGGCATCTTCGTAATGCCCCCTCGCTTTTTTGGCTCCGAAAACGGAGAGACTGTAGCCACCTCCGCCCATGGGCAAGCGTGGTTCTTCTCGACCAGCGACGGCGGGAAGAGTTGGCGGCTGCAGGCGTCGCTCGACACTGGCTCGCTGGACAGGCTGGAGTCCGTCAGCCTCCTCAGCCCCACCTCCTGGGTAGCGCCAGCTCCGGGAGGCCTCTTTGAGACGAAAGACGCGGGACGCCATTGGCAGCGCACCTCCGCAGGTATGAGTCTCGATCAAGTCGACGAGATGAGCTTCGAGTCCCCCTCCTACGGCATGCTCGTAAGCGCCATCTCCCCAGTACCCGCAGTGGCGCTGCTCACCACGAACGGCGGGAGGAGCTGGAGGATAGTCGGGGCCAACCTGGTCGTCGCCCGAGGCTCGAACGAACAAGCAGAGGGGGGACCGGGGTCCCCAGGTGCCGATTTCGTAGACTCAAGCCACGGCTACCTCGCAACTTCGGATGGTCTTCTGGCCAGCAGAGACGGCGGTCTCGAATGGACGAGGCTTCGTCTGCCTCCCACTCAAATCTTCCAGGTGGATTTCGTTGACGATGCGAATGGATGGGTGGTTGGGCCAGACGAAGTCTTCAACACGACCAACGCGGGCAGGACCTGGCGCCCAGTGGAAGAACCAGCCGAAGGTCCCATCGCTACCTTGCGGTTCTTCGATCCCCGCCACGGAGTAGCAGCCGTGTGCACCCAAGGCGGCATTGCGCTGCTCGCGACCGCCAATGGAGGAGAAAGCTGGAAGCAGTTGGCCGTCCCACTCCCAGTTTGGCTTCCGGCTGGCTGCATGCTCGGAGGCGGATCCGAGGCCGTATCAGGTACAGGCGGTGCCGCCTGCTTCGCCAGCCCGAGCGTTGGATACGCGTTGATCTCGACCAGGTCAGGAGCATCCGTTCCCGCCTTGATAGTGACCTACGACGGAGGGCATCGGTGGGTGGAGGTGTCTGGCGCCGCCCCTGGGGAACTCGTTGGCTGCAGCGGGGACGTGGTGTGGGGACTCGTGAATACGGGGCTCGCCATGAATGGCGAGTCGTACGCCCTTTATGTTCGCAGTATTCGCAGCCCCTGGCAGGAAGTGCTGGCGCATCCCCTGCCAGGCGTGAGGCCACCGCGACTCACCGGCGCTCAATTGCCGAAGAGGACGCCTGATGTTGCGCTACCCGGGGTCGCCGGCCCGCTAGACGTGGTAAATGCCAACGTGGCATGGTTTGCAGGACTCTGCTATGCCTGCTCTAGCACCAGGCGCACTCCAGAAAGCCTGGTGGAGCTGTTGCACACCACCAACAGAGGCCAAAGCTGGGAGTTGGTACCCGGTCCAGTAGAACGACCCCTCCCATACGTCTTGCCCCCGGTGAGCGTCGACTTCGTAAGCTCCAACACTGGCTATGTGGTGGGAACCGGCAAGAAGCTTGGCGAGGAGGTAATCCTCGAGACGAACGACGCTGGCAGGGACTGGCGCTTGCTCAAAGTCCTATCGGTTGGCTAGGAACGTTTCAGAAGGCTCGACTTTATTGAGTTGAAGACGAGCGCTATGCCATCGGCAGAAAATGGTGAAGGACATGACCCAAATGAAAAGACGCCCCCTCGGGCGAAGTGGACTAGAGGTGACCCCGATCTGCCTAGGATGTGCCCCCCTTGGCAGCATGAGACGTGATTTCGGCTACGAGGTGCCCTTAGAACGGGCTCTCGACACATTAAGGGCTTTCTTTTCCTCAGGACTAAATTTCTTGGACACTTCGAACGGATACGGCGGCGGGGAAAGCGAAAGGCGGATAGGAATCGTCCTTGCCGAGATGGGGGAACTTCCTCCAGGTTTCGTCCTCTCGACCAAGATCGACCCGGATCCCGAGACCGGGTCCTTTGACGGGGACAGAGCTTGGCGATCTCTGGAAGAAAGCCTGGGGCGGCTCGGAGTCGACCATGTAGATCTCCTCCATCTACACGACCCCGAGAGGATCGGCTTCGATCTAGCCATGGCCAAGGGGGGTCCCGTGCAAGCGCTAGTCGCAATGAGGGAACAAGGGCTGGCGACAGCGATTGGAGTAGCAGGGGGACCCGTAGGGATGCTCGAAGAGTTCCTGGACACCGAGATGTTCGACGTGGTCTTGACACACAACCGATACACCCTGCTCGACCGCTCTGCCCAACCCCTCATAGAAAAGGCAAATGCGGCCTCAGTCGGGGTCATGAATGCAGCAGTGTTCTCTGGTGGCATCTTGGCAAAGGGTCCTTCTGCAATGCCTAGATACGCCTACAAGCCCTTGGACGAGACGATCAGGCATTACATAGAGGAGCTGTATGCTACGGCTGGTCGTTTCGGGTTCGACTTGCGAGCAGCC
>OGCG01000831.1_pt1 | contig 17098 bp, 16 predicted proteins | sample 1570061 | NCBI WGS metagenome assembly OGCG01 (sample SAMN06268698, study PRJEB24515) | hot springs metagenome | isolation source: Joseph's Coat, Yellowstone National Park, Washington, USA | place: USA:Joseph's Coat, Yellowstone National Park, Washington, USA
GTTTACTATGCTTATTACTCCTTCAACGTAATGCAAACCGTGTCAACAACTCCTCCAGTAACAACAACTACAACCAGTACAACAACAACTACAACCAGTACAACAACGGTTGTAAGTACGATTACACCTGTGCCGAGTTCGTCAGCTCCAGCTTTACCTCCAACCCCAACTGTGAACGTTGGAGTCGCTACTTACGGATCCTTAGGCATTGGAATAGTATTAGTATTTGTAGCTATCATAGTAGCCTTCTTGCTGGGAAGGAGGAAGTAGAAAGCTCTAATTTAATTTAATTTTTCCCCTTTTTTACTTAATACCTTTATCAAAAGACAATTATTTATTCCATTACTTCAAGATAAATGGTTATGATCAGGCTGTCTACTGGTATCCATGAATTTGACAAGCTTATCGAGGGAGGTATTCCGCAGGGGTTCTTTGTAGCCTTGACTGGCGAACCCGGAACGGGTAAGACAATCTTCTCCCTCAGCTTTATACACGAAGGGCTTGTCCATGGAGAGCCTGCAATTTACGTTACTACGGAAGAGAGCAGGGACTCCATAGTCAGGCAAGCCAAGATGTTTAACTGGGATCTCGAAGAATATATTGAAAAGAAGTTGATAATAATTGACGCGTTAATGAAGGAAAGGGAAGACGAGTGGTCTTTAACGGAGTTAGAACCAGAGTCACTAGTCCAAAAAGTGATAGAGGCTAAGCAAAAATTAGGCTCTGGGTGGGCTAGACTAGTGATCGATTCTGTTTCAGCCCTCTTCTTAGATAAACCGGCAATGGCAAGAAAAATAAGTTACTACTTGAAGAGAGTACTTAACAAGTGGAGGTTTACAATTCTCGTTACGTCACAATACGCAATAACTACGTCCCAAGCTTTCGGATTCGGAGTTGAACACGTAGCTGATGGGATTATCAGGTTCAGGAGAGTAATAAGAGATGGAATGCTACATAGATATGTAGTTATAGAAAAGATGAGGCAGACAAATCATGATAAGTATGTTTGGGAAATTGACATAGTCCCGGGAAAGGGCATAGTCCTCTTGGGGAGAATAAACGAGAGGAGGGAGGACTATGCTTTACCAAAAAAAGTAATGGACAAGATAAAGGAAGCAAACAAGGACGAAAGCGACATTCAGTAGTTACCACTTTCGAATCCTGAAAGTTAGACCAAACCAGTCCGCCTTTTTACTTCATCAACTATCATCGGTAGGACTTTTTCGACGGAGCCTCTTATAACAACGTCTGCAACAAAGTCCAGAGGCGTTTCCTCCATGTTTAGGATTATCAGTTTACCTCCTCTTTCCTTTACGACTTGCGGAACCAAATTTGCTGGATACACAGTAAGAGAGGAACCTACCACTAAAGCCAAGTCCGAATCGTAAGCAATTTGTAATGCGTAATTTATTTCCTTAACTGGTTCCCCGAAGAGTACGACATCAGGTCTAATAATCCCACCACATGAGCACTTAGGAGGAAGTTCTCCCTCGTCTATTTTCATAAGAACCTCAGACGAATCGTAAGACCTGAAGCAAGAGGAGCAAAAGCTCCTCCTCATAGTGCCGTGAAGTTCTATCACGCTTCTTGAACCAGCTTTTTGATGAAGACCGTCGATATTCTGTGTAATAATGTACTTTATTAGCCCCATCTTCTCGAGTTCAGCTAAAGCAAAATGTGCAGGGTTAGGCTTCGCTTCAAATAGCCCCCTCATCCTTGTCGAGTAAAACTCCCAGAAACCTTTAGGATCCCTTTCAAAGTACTCTATACTCGCCAACTCAGGGGAGTATTTTTTCCAAAGACCGTTAGGCCCTCTGAAGTCCGGTATACCTGAAGCTGTACTGATGCCAGCACCGGTGAAAGCTATAGCGTTTACTGAAGACAATAACATATCAACTATTATGTTTATTTTTTCGTTCTCCATCACAAAAGATTGTAAAGAAAAAGTAAAAAAAGTAAAGCGAGAGAAAAAAGTGAGAATAAATTAAAAAAAAGAAAAAGTTATGACGTTATAGTAAAACTCGCTACTGCTTCCCTACCGGTAGATATTGCTGGTGTGTATAATTTCACGTAATATTTACCGGGGGCTAAGTGTACTCCTTTTATTAGTAAGTGGAACTGTCCTTCACTTCCCAATATTACTACGAATCCCGAATACCAGTTAACGGTGTCCTTTTTATTCGCGTTCCATGGGGCTTGTATTATTTTCACGGTATCGTTAGATATCTGTGAAGAGTTTAGGAACATCATAAACGTGTGATTTGCATTGTATATCTCCATCAGTGGAGCGGAAGCCGGGTAAGCGTCCGGACCATCGATATCTGTTATGTTCATTATAAGACATAGACCCTGAGGTGTATTATAAGCGTCTATATAAGTGATCTCTAGCTTCGGTAATTTTGAGTAATTTACTAAAGGCCCTACTACGTTTCCATAAGCCCACTGGCCAGTAGCTAGTATCCAGCCCGCTACCAAGATACTGAAAATTAAGCCAAGAACAACTACTTTTTCCATGCTTTTCACCACAGTTTAATCCACTTAAGTATCGGTACGTTAGCTATCGGTCTATCTCCGAACTTCTTATATAGGAAGTGATCTAATCCCCACACTCTTCCGGCAGCTGTTAGCATTAGTACTACTGAACCTGCTGCTAATAGAGCACCGATTTGCCACTCGTCCTCGCATGTGGAACCTAACCAGTATGCTGGAGCGAAACCCACAGACATTGCTAGAGCGCCGAGTGATGCCAATCTTGTTAACAACCCGATCACTATCATAATCCCCACAAGTAGTTCGACATAACTGAAGACAGTGAGGAATGTTACGTCTAATGTTCTGTTCTCTAGAGTCATTAGTAAGAGAGGCTTAAACGGACCAGCGTGTGGCAGGAAATTCACTAATTTTCCTCCCACGAATGAAGATGAGTTAGGATCTAACTTTTCAGGCTTTAGTACAGCCTTCCTTAAACCACCATCTAAAAACATCCAACCTACAGCGAAACGTATAGGCCATATGTACTCCATTCTCGTTGAATTTCCTTCATTTAACTCCGTTTTAGCCATCCTTTCAACTCACCTATTTAAAATTGTTTAAAAAACAAATTTAAGTTTTTCTAATAAAAAGTAATAAATCTTTTTAATCTTCAATTATTTACAAAGTTAAGACTTTTTTAAATTTCGATAAATAGAAAAGGATTAAAAAGAGAAGATATATAAATTATCTTGGTAGATCATTCAAATCATATGACGATTATTAACTACAAAATAAAAGTATAATAAAATTATACTGGATACGGTTTGTTTAAGAAAAAAGAATTTAATCAAGCTAAATTACGTCTTCAGGTCTTACGGGAGTCTTATTGAACCTCTTTCCAGTGGCGTCCTCAATAGCCCTTACTATAACAGCTGGTCCAACTATTAGTGCGGCTTCACCAACTCCCTTTGCCCCAGTGGGATACGCGGATGGATGTGGTTTTTCTACGAAGTGACTTTCAAACTTTGGTGTCTCAACAGCCGTTGGTATAAAGTAATCGGCGTAAGTTACAACTAACTGACCATCGTCGTTAATTATAGCTTCTTCTAATGTTGCTTGTCCTACAGCTTGCGTAGCCCCACCGTGAATTTGCCCCTCAGCTAAAGCCGGATTTATCACTACACCTATATCATCGTAAGCCTTGTAGTCTATTACCTTTATTATACCATAATCGTCTACTTCAACTACTGCCACATGAACTCCATAGGGGAATGTAACATCTCCGGACAGAGTGACTTGAGCGTAAATACCTGGTTCATTTGAGGCATAAGAGGATGCAGCTACTTCATCCCAACTAACTTTCTTACCACCTGCACTGAACTCTCCATTGGAATATGCGACCTCCTCTACATCCACGTTCAAAATCTTAGCAGCTGTCCTCTTCATCTTCTCCAATACCTCCTTTGCAGCGACAAGTGCAGCACTCGCAGCAGCCGAGGCTGTTCTCGACCCGTAAGTACCCATGCTTGCAGCGACAATTTCAGTGTCTCCCCAGACCACTTTGACTCTATTAATGTCTATCTGCAAAGTGTCAGCTACTATCTGGGCGATTGCGGTTTCTGTACCTTGACCGTGGGGGGTTCCTCCGGTTATTATTAATACATCTCCAGTCTCGGATACTCTGACTTCACCAAACTCCCAAGGCCCGAAACCGCTGATCTCCAAGTAAAATGCCATCCCTACACCTATCTTCCTGCCCTTCTTTCTCTCCTCCTCAGCCCATCCTTTGAGCTGATAATATTTGAGTGCTTTCAGTCCCTCCCTCAGTAAGCCTAAATAATCACCAGAATCATACTTCAAGCCGAATGGGTTCGTATACGGCATCTCGTCCGTCCTTACCATGTTCACTTCTCTGACCCTCACGTCGTCTAGCTTCAACTCGTCGGCAATAATACTCATTATTCTCTCTATTATGAATGTAGCTTCGGGCCTACTTGCTCCTCTGTACATTGTTATGGGTGGGGTGTTAGTGTAAACTGCCCTACTCCTTATATGGATATCTCTAACCTTATATGGCCCCGGGATCATTAAAGGAATAATTGCTGGTTGTAGAGGGGCAGTATAAGTTAGATAAGCTCCTAAGTCAACCAGTAAGTCTCCTCTAATTCCTAACAATCTCCCTTCTCTGCTAACTGCAATTTCCCCTTTGAAGGTATTATGCCTGGCTTCAGAGGCTAACATTTCCTCACTCCTAGTCGCTGTCCACCTTACTGGTCTCCCCAACTTTATAGCACTGGCTATGACGCTTATATCTTCCGGCAAAATATTCACTTTGCTTCCGAAAGCTCCTCCTACATCGGGCATTATGACCCTTATCTTGCTAGATGGAATGCCAAAAATTCTGGAGAACTCTGACCTAGCTGTGTGGGGAACTTGTGTAGAGTACCATACCGTCAGGAAGCCTCCTTCATATCTAGCTATAATGCCTCTGGGCTCCATGGGTGACGGGATGAGTCTGTTGTTTGTTATCTCGACTGGGATCACTTTGTCCGCGTTCTTAAAGGCGTTCTCTAAGTTGCCAGCACTATAAGTCTGGTCAAAGGCTACATTAGTCTTTAACTCCTCGTGTATGATCACTTTATCTTCTAAGGAATCTTCCATCTTAACTATCGCAGGTAATCTCTCGTAGTCAACGTTTACTTTGTCTATAGCGTCCCTCACTGAATACTTATCAGTTCCTATCACTATAGCCACCGGTTCTCCGGCATACCTAACTTTCTTATCCGCCAACGGCTTCCTTTTTACGAATTTCCATAACTTAGGATCTTCGTAAGTAGTCCATATTCCTATACCTTCCTTAACCTCCAGATCCTTTGCCGTGAAGACCGCGACTATCCCTTGGACTTTTAGCGCATCACTTACGTCTATAGACTTAATCAGCGCGTGTGCGTAAGGGCTCCTGACAAACCCCGCATAATAGGCTGATATCTGTATGTCATCTACGTAAGTTGATTTACCGTTGACGAACTTATCGTCATATAACCTCTTTATTGGTTTACCCGTGTACATGACCGTCACCTCCTGCAACTTGCCTTATTGCCTTGACTATGTTTTGATATCCAGTACACCTACAGATGTTACCATGAATACCTTCCCTTATTTCCTCTTCCGAGAGATGTTGATGTTCCTTGAGGAGGTAGTGAGCTTGAACTATCATCCCCGGAGTACAGTAGCCGCACTGGAGGGCAAAGTTCTCCTTGAATGCCTCTTTAAGCTCCTTTGCGTCTAACCCTTCGATGGTAGTCACCTCAGCACCGTCAGCTTGGACTGTAAGCACTGTACAAGACTTAACGCTCTTACCGTTGAGGAGTACAGTACACGCACCACAAGTTGATGTATCACATCCTATCTTAGTACCGGTAAGCCCTAGTTCATCTCTCAGGAAGTGGACTAGTAATTGCCTAGGCTCTACTTCCCTTTCGTACCATATCCCGTTTACTTTTATTTTAATTTTTGCCTTTTCCCCCGGTCTAACTAACAATACCTAACACCTCCTTTAGGGTGTTTACCGTAAGAGCTTTCATCACCTTTCTTCTGTACTCGGAAGATCCTCTGGAGTCTGAAGGAGGGTTCACTTGAGAGGCTACTTTTTCTGCGAAGTCCCTAATTACGTTCTCAGAAGGTTTAGTATCGAGTAAAGACTTCTCTATCTCGTAAGGTCTGAACGGCTTGTCGGAAACACCGGTATAAGCAATTCTGATATCCTTTACTACTCCGTCTACTTTAGCTAAAACAGCCATTCCAATCAATGCGTAGTCTCCAGCTCTCCTCACTATTTTCGCGTACTTATAGTTGTATCCCTTAAGTTTAGGGAAGACGATCTCCACTAAAAGCTCGTCCTCCCTTAACTCGGTTGTATAGGGCCCTTTAAAGAAATCCTTAGCCTCTACCTCCCTCACGCCTTTCGAACTCTGTAACCTTAACTTAGCGTTGTAAGCTGTAACTACAGCAGGATAATCTGCCGATGGGTCTGCGTTTGCTAACGAACCACCTATAGTACCCATATTTCTGACTTGCATATCACCTACCTTTTTTGCCGATTGGTGAAGTAGAGGCAAGTCTATCCTCACTATACCGCTCTTAACCAGGCTGGCATGTGTCACTGTAGCACCTATGATTACACTATCCTCTCCTAATGAGATGTGATTTAGTTCCTTGAGAGGGTTTAAGTCCAGTAGAAACTTAGGCTTTAATATTCTAAACTTTAACATAGGTATTAAGCTCTGACCTCCTGCTAAGGGCTTAACGTCTTCATTACTTAAGAAGTCTAAGGCGTCACTAAGACTGACCGGTCTATAATAGCCTAATTGGGGTGGATACATTATATGGTATTGGTAAGAAATTTATTAAATACTTTGCTTATCTCTTGATTAAATTGTTACAAAATCAAAAAATGTTCATTTAAACATATTTTAATTAATTAGGTCGACCACATAATGTCTCCTTAGAATCGGTTTTGTTTTAGGATGTATATGGTTCGAACACATGTTAAAGACACTACGAATAATCAGAACTGACATTATTCATAAACTTAAAGAGAATATATAAATTGTTTACATCGAGAACGAAGGAATCTTACGTGGAGGGTCATCTATCTCAAATATCTGTTAAACCAGTCTAGCTTTCTTCTAAGCCTATCCTTCATGTTATTGGGCTTACCCCTTCTCGCATGTTCGTGACCGTCACCCTTATACCTGACCAGTTCGCTATCGATTCCATTCATTTTCAACGCCATAAAGAACTGTTCTGCTTGTTCTATGGGACATCTGTAGTCTTCCTCTCCATGTATTAGCATTGTAGGCGTCTTGACATTCTTTACGTAATATATGGGAGACATTTTCATTAACTTATCCATATTTTCAGGTTTCCACGGGTCGTCAATACCGGACTCTATAGTGTTGAACCAGAAGCCTATGTCACTCGTACCGCACATGCTGACGAGGTTAGATATACTCCTCTCGCTAATCGCCGCAGAGAACATATCGGTCTTTGTGACAATCCAATTAGTCATAAACCCACCGTAAGATCCCCCGGTAACGCCGATCTTACCCGTCAGCTCGTATTTCTCTTTGACAGTTCTAACGAAGTTTAAGATGTCCTCCATGTCCTTCCCTCCCCAGTCACCTACACATGCTTTAGCAAAGTCCTCACCGTAACCTTGACTACCCCTAGGGTTTGAGTATATTACGTTAAACCCGTGCTTTGCGAAAAACTGGAATTCTATGAAGTAGGAGTACCCGTAAGCAGTGTGTGGCCCTCCGTGGATAAAGAGTATCGTCGGAGCGTGCTTGTCCACTATTATAGCCCAACCCTCAACATCTCCCCTAACCAGTTCAGGCTTTAAACCCCTGACTGAGGGGTTAGGGTCGTATGTCTCCCCCTTGTAGTACATTATTGAAGGCTTTTCAGGAGTGGTATAAACATAAACCAGTTCTCCGTCTAGATAATCGAAACTCCTGACTACCATATCCCCATCTGTCAGCTGGTCCACCTTGTTATCACTAACTTTGTAAACGTTTGTTTTAGCTCCGACTTGACCAGTGGTTACTATTTCTCCCCTCTTAAAGACTAACTTCTCCTTTGCACCGTCGAACAAGTCAGTGAGGACGCTATTACCACAATAATTTCCGCACAGATAACTCTTATCCTCCTCCGGTAGTATTACTTCTTTTACTGCCCATGGTGTTTTACCCTTTCGGTGTCCCAGATAGGCTATTTGACCGTCCTCATTCATAGCAACAGCCGTTATGTTCCCCTCCCCTCTTGTGATTCTCCTTAATTCATTTCCTTCAACCTCATAAATGTCGGATAGACCCACATCATCGTTTTCTTTTGTAGCAGAGATCACGATCCTCTTTCCGTTAGTTGCAACGTCAGTTACGTCGAAATCACCTTCAACAAGTGTCTTAACTTCTTTTCCGTCAAACAACAACAAGGACATCCTAGTTCTCAGTAGACCTCTTCCGTCAAACCTATACTTCAGTTTTTTAGCCACGAAGTGGCCTTCTTTTTTATCTTTCTTTTCTCCTATGACTAAAATCCCGTCCTTATGGAAGACGAACTTATGTATCTTACCGAGAGTAAAGAGTCTCTTAGGTTCTCCGTAAGGGCTTTGCTTGACAAGTGTTCTTCCGTTTAAAACGTAGTAGAGATCCTCTCCGTTGATCGATGGTAAGGACTCCTTTCCGCCGAAAGTAATCCTATTCTTATCAAGGTAGATGCTTGACTTATACTCATTCCCTTCTATCCACGTCTCGGTATGTAATAGACCCTTCTGACTTAGTTTCACTTCTGAAACGAGTCTTATTGAATACGCTTCTTCTATCGTGTCCATAAAGTATTATGTGTTTACTTACTTTATAATGTCAACTGAAGGTCGTAAGATCGGTATGCCACCAGCTTAAGCTCTTCTCGTTAAACTTTCCAAACAACTTGCAACACCACATTTTTATCTCCGGTTATCTATAATTATAGATATGGTATTCATAAACGAAAACACTATAGCTAAGTATAAAGGTAGGGAGGAGGAGTTCCACCAAGAGTTTGAGAAAGCATTAGAAAGAGTAAGACTTGGAGAAGAGTACCCACTGATAATAGGAGAAGAGGAAGTAAAGACAAGTAAGACTTTCGAAGTCAGGTCTCCTATAGACGCTTCAATTCTCATAGGACGGTTCCAGATAGCTGATGAAAACGCCATAGATAAAGCTTTCAAGGCCGCAAAAGAAGCGTTTAAGAGTTGGAGGCTGACGTCATGGAAAGACAGGGTCGAAATGGCTAAAAGGGCCGCTGAGCTGATTAGGAGGAGGAAGTTCGAGTTAGCCGCTACTATTACCCTCGAAAATGGTAAGAACAGATACGAGGCTATAGCTGAGGTTGACGAAACTATAGACTACTTCAACTACTACGCTTACATCCTCCAGATTAATAGGGGTTTTGAGCACGAGATGGACTCAAGGATGTATAAGAATGAACACTCCTACTCAGTGATGAAGCCCTACGGATCTTGGGCTGTAATAGCTCCCTTCAACTTCCCGTTGGCAATAACTACTACTATGGCCCTCGGGGCAGTGATTACCGGGAACACAGCCGTGATAAAACCGTCTTCCGACACACCACTTTCCGCATACAACTTAGTTAAAATAATGTTAGAGGCTGGTTTTCCACCGGGTGTGGTGAATTACATCACAGGGAGCGGAAAGGACATCGTTGATTTCATGTTAACAAGATCTGACGGAATGGCATTTACGGGATCTAAGGACGTGGGGCACTCCTTGGCAAAACGCTTCATTGAAAGAGACCCTAGACCGGTAGTGATGGAGCTAGGTGGTAAGAACCCCGTGATAATAACTGATAAGGCGGACCTTACCAAGGCTGTTGAGGGTGTATATCGTGGGGCTTTCGGCTTTGGTGGTCAGAAGTGCAGTGCCACCTCTAGGGTATACGTATTTGAGAGCGTATACGACAAGTTTGTAGAAAAACTTGTCAATAAAGTAAAAGAGACCAAGATTGGAGACCCTAGAAAAAAGGACGTCTTTTTAGGACCCATGATAAACAGAGGTGCTGTAGAGAAGTACAAGAGGTTTGTAGATGAAGCTGTGAAAGGCGGAGGGAAGATAGTAATAGGAGGAAAAGTCGTGGAGGAGAACAAAGGATATTATGTAGAACCTACAGTCGTCACTGGCTTACCTTATGACCACTGGTTGTGGAAGACTGAACTTTTTGTACCCATACTGTTAGTTGGAAAAGTTAAGACGTTAGAAGAGGCTTTAATGAGAGCTAATGACGTAGAATACGGCTTAACCGCTGGTATCTTCAGTGAAGACCCGAAAGAGATCGAATACTTCTTTAACAATATAGAAGCCGGTGTTGTTTACGCAAATAGGACTGTAGGGGCTACTACCGGTGCAATGCCCGGAGTACAACCGTTCGGGGGTTGGAAGCATTCGGGTTGGACTGGGAAAAACGCGGGAGGACCCTATTACTTACTCTCCTTCCTCAGAGAACAAGCTCAGACGTATTACGAGTGACTTTGACTTTTTTCTTTCACTTGCACTCCTCGTCTAACGTCTTTATACTCATGTCGTCTGTGTAATCGATTACACAGAAGAATTCCAGTTCTGAGTCACCGTTCACGAAGGAGTGTTTTACATTAGAATCTATGAAAATGAAGTCACCAGCTTTCATCTCGTAGGTCTTGTCGGCTACGCATACCTTGCATTTACCTTTAGTTATGATGACAGTCTCTTGGTATTTATGTACGTGCATCGGTATTACGCCGTGTGGCTCTAATGTGAACTTTCTGACTGCGTAATGGGCTCCATGATCCTTTGTGACAAGCCACTGGATGTAAGCTCCTTTTGACCCCTTTATCGGAACTTGGTCTTTCTTTACAGAAGAAATGTTGGATAGATAATACTCCAAATTGTTCCCCACTATTATTACTTAGAGGAGATTTTAAATAGATTATAACTTCAGAGTGTGAATTTCTCACAATTCTTCACAAGTTTTTTACTTAAGTTCTTCATATAATATTCAACAACCTTTTCTTTTTTCACAAACAGTATCATATTGTCATCGCATAAGAAGGACTTAAACCCTTCCGTGTATTTCTTAATTATATCTCTATTTTTATAATTTACTTCTCTTAGACCTACCCCTACAAGGATATAGTCCTCGTAATTCCTAAACTCGTCTGGAATGTAGATCTTTTCTAACAGCTCGGGGATGGTAGTGCCTCTGTACATCCCCTTTGCTTTGGCTATTATGTACGCTAGGAAGACTATTGCGTGGTATTTCTTTTTATACCATAAAAAGGCGTCTTCTAACGTAAATCCCCTACCCCTTATGGTGTCGACTACACTCATAAACCACCGGTAGTAATAATTAATCCCTTTTGAGTACCTTCTCTCTCTAGCTCCATAGCTGGACTGTCTATGTAAATTCTTCTCCATTGTTATCAGCGGTATGTGGTAGTCGAAGCCTACTCTATACCAGAGCTCTATGTCCTCAGCGACTATAAGATCCCTCCAACCACCCTTCTCTATAATCTCTTTTTTGGGTGCGACAAGAGTGCTCTGTATCGTAGTTACTACCTTTGCTCCTCTTTCAGCTGAGTATTTCACTATATCGTGAAATATCTTGTTGTATTTTACGTCCATATCAAAATAGGCTGTCATGGAGTTTTCCGGGCAGTAGTTTAGTGAATATTGTCTCCCCACACCTCTTGAGGACTTATAACGCAAAACGGTCAAATTAAAGTCTTTTCTCAACTCCTCCAGTTTTTCGTAAGTACCATCAGTTGAATAATTGTCGGTTATGATTATTTTGTAACTGGGGTCGAAAACAGACTTCACACTCTCTTCAACTGTGTCCGCGTTGTTGTAGACGGTACCGTAGAGGCATATCTCCACCATTTACTTTAAAGGTAGATTAAAATAAAATAAAGCCTTTGAGAGGGGTAAGGTGGGGAACTTATAACGGTTTGATTAGACTAACAATTAATGTTATTAGTTTATATTGCCACAAATTATCACACTATGAAAGTACTCTTTATAGTAGGAGATGAATATGAGGATATTGAACTGTTATACCCGTTTTATAGAGTTATAGAAGAAGGCTTCACTCCGGTTATTGCGGGTAAAGAAAAGGGAGGAAAGATAGTCGGTAAACACGGTTATACTGTAGTAGCGGATATCTCGTTTAAAGAGGTAAAGCCCGAAGAGTACTCAGCTCTGGTAATTCCAGGTGGTAGAGGTCCTGAGAGAATACGGACTTTGCCGGAGGTCAAGGAGTTAACGAGGAAATTCTTCGAATTGAAAAAACCCGTAGCCGCAATCTGTCACGGACCTCAAATCCTCATCTCCGCCGGAGTAATAAAGGGAAGAAAAGTCACTTCCGTGGCTTCGATTAAGGACGACGTGATCGCTGCTGGCGGAGAATACATAGACAGCCCAGTAGTTGAGGACGATAATCTAATATCATCGAGGCATCCAGGTGACCTACCCTATTTTGCATCAACGTTGATTAAGGCATTAAAGGGAAGAAAAATTAGTTAACTACCTATTTAGAATTTAACCTCTATTTCTTTTTTCTTATCTATTTTCGAACTCTCTCAAAAATTGTTCTATGTCAGTAGTCGAGGGTAAGTTCTCTTGATCTCCTCTTATCATAACGTTAAGTGTTGCCGCTACTATACCATAATCTAAAGCCTTTTCTAAAGTAAAACCTCTGTAATATAAAGACAGAAAAGTACCTCCTAAAGCGTCTCCAGCACCTACTACATCTTCGACCGGAACCGTATATCCGTGAGAGTAGTACTTCTTACCTTCGTAGTACAATGCAGCTCCTTTAGCTCCCATCTTCATTACCACTACGTCAGCGTAATTTAGGAATACTTTAGCTGCCTTATCGGGATCCGACTCGCCCAACACTATCTTTGAGTCGTCAGTATCTGTTATCAGGAAGTTCAGGTGGAATTGGTTAAGTATCCTCATTATCTCGTATCTCGCCTTATCAGGAGACCAAAGTTTAAGCCTTATGTTAGTGTCAAAGGATCGGGCTCTAGCAAAGTCAAAAGCCTTGTATACAGCCTCTTTAGCAGTGTCTGAAATAGCGAGGGTAATCCCAGAGGAGTGGACTATGTCAGCACTTCTGACATATTTTTCATCAACATCATTCGGGGAAAGTTTGCTCCCAGCACTCCCCTTTCTGTAATAAATCGAGTCGCTCTTGTAAGGGACTGGATAGTGCCTTTGTATGAAAAATATCCCAGTAGGGCTTGAATCATCAATCTTTATCTGAGATACGTCTACACCTTTCCCTCTCAACCACTCTATGGCGTTGTACCCGAACTCGTCTTTCCCGACACGAGCTATAATACCGCACTCATTCCCTTGCCTTATGAACGCGACACAATAATTTGCCTCGCTACCCGCAACATGTTTTTCGAAATAGTTAACATGCCTTAGGGGACCGGGAGTAATTGGGTTAAACTGAATCAGAATTTCTCCCAGCGTGACCATTTTAGCCATAAATTCCACTAATAATATCTTCTAATTTTCTCTTTAAAGGTTCAACTTCGCTTTTCAACATTTTAACTTCATCGTCTGTTAAGGGATATATTGGGGGTCTAGGATAACCCACCTTATAACCTAACATTATCTCCACCATATAGTATGTTGCCGAGAGCTGCCCGTATTTCCTGATCGCGTCTAGTAGCATGTTAATTAACATCTGGACCTTGAGTGCTTCCTCCCTCTTTCCTTCTTTTATCAGCTTCCTCATAGCCGATATTATGTGGGGAGAATGGTTTGCAAAAGAGGCTACTGTACCGTCAAGTGACGATAAAGAATAGTAGATTAAGCTATCGGATCCATTATAAACGATTAAGTTAGGATTTACTATCTTGTATTCAAGTGTGTGAGCTAAGTCCTGCGTAGTGTCCTTTAGTCCTTTGAGCCCGTGGATCTTTCCCACTACTTTGGCTGATATATCATATCCAGTCGCCGCGGGATAATTGTAAAGGAAGAAGTCGTGTTCACTCTTGCTTATAATGTCATTAAAATAATTGACCAGCCATTTCTCTGGAAGTCTCTGGAAGTAATAAGGAGAGTAAGATGCTACTCCCAAAATGTCGAACTCCTTAGAATATTCGACAAGCTCAAAGACATCGTACAAATTAAGACCACCCACTTGAAATATTACCTTGTGTGTGACGTCATACACCGCCTTTAACGTTTCCTTCTTTTCCTCTTTAGAAAGAGCCGGTCCCAAACCTGTTGTTCCATTAAGGAAAATTACGTCTACACCGAGTTCTAAAAGCCTCTTCACGTGGTCTTTTAAGGCATTTATGTCCACTTTACCATCTTTCGTAAAGGGAGTAATGATAGGGACTACGACTTGCATAAATCATATTTATTGAGTTAGGATAAAAAGTCCTAATGAAACTATCGATAAACAAGTATTACGTGCTACTGATCGCCGGTGGGATGAGCTTTGGTACCGCTTCTATTTTCATTAAATTATCGGCGATGTCCCCTGGGAGTATAGCATTCCTTAGGTTCTTTATTGCAGGTCTCATCCTCACTTTAGGGAGGGTCGACCTTAAGAAAGTCGTGAGGTATTCACCATTTGGATTACTACTAGCAATGCATATGGTGACCTTTATTATCAGTGTTTACTCGACAACGATAATCGATGCTACTGTTCTCGTCTCTACTTCCCCTTTTTTCGTAATTTTGTTATCACCTTTCTTAAAATTCAAGACAAACTTAAGGGATATAATCGCTGTCATCACCGGGTTTTTGGGAGTGGTATTAATGAACCTTCCTCTAAAGCCCGGTTTACTTTTCGGAAACGCCATTGCAATATTGTCAGCCTTTTTAATAGCCCTTTATACGGCTGGACTGAGTAAAGTCAAAGACGAGCCGATAACCTTAACTTCTTCTATATATATTTCTTCTTCAATATTTACACTTCCGTTGTTCCTAATTCAGGGACTTGGCACAGTTACCATAACTTCCGTCCTAGCACTATTAGGTTTAATCACATTACCTACCTTGCTGGGTCATACGTCTATAATAGTAGCCTCTGGGAAGGTCAAACCTCAACATATCGAGACGATAGGGCTGTTAGAGCCAGTAGTCGCAACATTATTGGCTATCCCTATATTCGGTCAAATACCGACCGTCTTCGAAATCTCTGGGGGAATGTTAGTGATACTATCGATACTTATAGTCGTGACGAGTGCAGAGAAGAGTTAGAACACTAAGTATCTTCGTTAGTCACAAATACTCCCATATTCCCTTTCCTTTGTAGTTATATACCACTGTTTTATAAGCCGTCACATATTCAATAGTGTATCCTATACCTTCTCTCCCTATCCCGGAATCCTTTCTCCCGCCAAAGGGGAAGTAACCTATACCATGCTTGGGGTACTCGTTTATGTAAACCGCACCTACTTCGAGCATTCTTACTGCCTTTCTTATCTTATTTATGTCATTTCCGAACAATGCTGCGTCTAGTCCGTACCTCCTACCGTTAGATAACTCTATTGCCTCTTCTATATTGCTTACTTGAGTGAGTACTGCGATTGATAGAAATACCTCTTTCTTATACAAGTACAAGTCCTTTACTTTCGATTTATCGATTTCAATAAGCGTCGGCTCAATATAAGTGGCGCCCAGTCTTTTTCCTCCGTAAAGTATAACTCCTCCTTTGCTTACGGCGTCTTTTACGGCAAACTCGAATTCGTCTACGGTCTTAGGGTCAATCACAGGCCCCATAGTGACTCCGTCTTGTCTCGGGTCTCCTACTTTCACCTTCCTTAACTCCTCTACTAAATTCTCCTTTAGTTTATCGTATATTGGTTCTTCCGCAAATACGAACTTTATCGAGTCACATCTCTGCCCGGAATAGCTCGTTATACCGGTGACTATTTTCTGGGCTGAAACTTTCGGATCAGCGTCAGCCATAACTAACGCAGAATCGCCACCTCCGAGTTCCATAACGTATTGCTTTATTCCACCTATTTTCATTACTTGCTCCCCTGTCTCGGTACTTCCCGTGAGTGAAATAACACCTATCCTTTTGTCCTGAACTATCTTGTCCATTTCTTTGCCCGGTATAGTGATTACCGCTAAAGCCTCTTTCGGAAAACCTGCCATCTCTGCAAGTTTTGCGAACATTATCGCCGGTAGGGGAGTGGCACTGGCTGGTTTAAGAATAAAGGCGTTCCCTGCTACGGTCGAGTATACGAACTTGTTTACCACGTCGAAAAGAGGGTAATTAAAGGGAGTAATGGCTAACACTATACCTAAAGGCTCCCTTCTCACTATTGCCTCAGCCTCCAAACTTTCGGTACTCCAGTCACCCGGGACGTACTCACCGTATAGTTTTCTCACGTCTAAGTCAGCCCTCTCTAACCTCTCGATAGCTGCACTAACTTCGCCATTTGCAGCTGAAGGGGTCTTTCCGTTACCGATTACTAACACGTTCACAAAGTCCTGCCTGAACTTTTCCAGTAAAGAAGCCAGTGTGTGAAATACCTTTAATCTCTTCTCCCCCGGCATATCCCTTACTTCCCACCTGCCCTTTCTATAAAGCGTCTGTAAAGCCATGTCAACCATTTCATAGTTCAACTTAGGGACTTTTGCATAAACCTCTAAGTCTATGGGAGATTTTACTTCTTCTAAATCTTTCGTTGATGTCCAGATTCCAGCTATATACGTCTTAAAGGAAAGCACCTCATCTGAGTTTACTGTATATATCTCTCTAAGTTCACCTGAAAGCTCTCTGAGTTTTGCCATAAGATATATTTATTCATTTTCATTTAAATCATTTTTTCAGTCCTCTGGTATAGAAATTAAAATCTCAAATTATCAATCATGAATTGTTCAAATTATTTTAAGCAATTAGAAATTGTTCACCTTCAAACCATGATTAGATACCAAGGATTTATAAACTACTACATATAGTTTAAACTTATGTCTAATAGGGAAATAAAAGGGGGAGCCAGAGATTACGGAACCCGATCAGATAAATTGTTGAGAAGATCTCTAAATAAGTT
>OGCG01000832.1_pt1 | contig 17088 bp, 23 predicted proteins | sample 1570061 | NCBI WGS metagenome assembly OGCG01 (sample SAMN06268698, study PRJEB24515) | hot springs metagenome | isolation source: Joseph's Coat, Yellowstone National Park, Washington, USA | place: USA:Joseph's Coat, Yellowstone National Park, Washington, USA
CTACAAGTAACATGCTGGAATACCTGAAAAGTATTCCTCATGTGAAAGCAAGCATCTCAAATGAAGCGAGAAGCCCTGAACAAATGGATGTGGCTCATATAGAAGCCCCATCCGTGAGGGTGGGGTAGTTCACATATATATTTATTTCGATTCTCTGTTTTTGTCCTTGTTGGATTTCAGCCATTTAATGAAGTCCCTGTGCAGCTGCGATGAACTCATATCTATTACCCTTACCTTGAGATAGCCCCCTTGGTAATTTTCATCCTTTATCTCCATAATAGGCTTATACTCGCCCGCGTTTTCTGAATAGTGCACCTCTGCCCAGTGCACGGTACCATCAAGATACTGCCTTGAAAGCTCCCTGCTCATGGGCAAGGAGGCGAATCTGTAGAGTATGCCATCGCACCAGTAGAGAGGCATTACACCCATAGAGGTAATATTTCCTCGCACAAGGTCCTCGTAATCCATCTTGAATATATCGTGCACGACAAGTTCTTTTATAGGAGAAAAGCTTATTTTTACCATTTTATCACTCCTGCGTCTGCTGCACCTGCTGCGTCTGCTGCACCTGCTTGGCTTGCTGCGATTGCAGGGCCTTTGCGGCAATGCCCTCTATGATGCGCCTTGCATTCTCGCCTGAAGGTGTAGTAAAGGTGTATGCGCCTCCTGCATATACAGTGTTGCAATGGCTACATTTCCATATACTAGTGCTGATTCTCCTGACTTCTAGCCTGCCGCACACCTCGCACTTGTATTTGCTTATCTTCTGCTTCTTGACAGCGTCGCTAAGCTTTCTTATGCTTGCCCCGTACCTTATGCTTGGATTTGCCAAAGAATCACCTTTTATTGAGTCTTGATGCAGACTATTTGAATCATCAACCTTTATCAATATGAGCTTTTAGCTCACTGTGCTTGTCGAAGGCCACATCTATCATACTGCTTATCTCTGACCTTGAAAAGCTCCCGCTGAGCCCCTTCTGCATTGCGCGTATCATGCTGCCATCAGTCTCTATTGTCATCCTCGCATCAGCGGCCCGCTCCTCATTGCCCGTAGGGTCGAGGACTATTGTGCTGCCTATCTTTGCAAACGTGCATGAGCTCACCACGTTGTTTATCTTAAGCGGTGTGGTTCTCTCTTTCATTACCGCTTTGCCGTCCCTGTATGCTGGCATCCTTGCCGACTTGAGAGCGGACATAGCGGCCAGCATGCCTGCGTCAAACAGGTTGCCGTCGTAGTTTAGTATATATAGGTCAAGATACACGCTCCATGATTTGCCTTCCTCTATAAGCAGACTCGAGAGGTCTATGCATTCTGCTGCCCTTATGCCTCTGTCTACCACTCTCGCAAGCTCTATCGATTCAGGGCTTGGCGGACCACTTTCAAAGTCGGGCGAGGCAAGGGGCAGGAGCTCAGCTGATACTATCAGATTGCCCTGGTCAGGCGTATCTTCCATAGGCGATTCTACAACCATCTTTATTCCGGCCATTACCCTTGTGGCGCCGAGATCTGCCTGCGCGGAGCCTTCCGCGTTATCTATAAGGCTCTTTGTTATGTTTATGCTCCTGTAGGAGAAGCTGTCCCTGCCGTCTTCTCTGATCTTCTTTGACGCAATCTCCCGTATGTACTTACTATTTACATAATCTATAGCATCCATTGCAACCATCTTTTTTATTTCTCGTATTTTCTCTCAGCTTTTGCGTATACCTCGCGCAGCGCCTCCTTTTGGATATTGCTGATTTTCTTACCAGCTTCTATCACAAGGTCTACCGCCTTCTCGAACTGCTGCTTTGTAAGGCCCCCGTCCATCTGAAGCAAAAGCACCTCATTGTTCCTTGGGGATATGGCAATAGGCATGTCAGCATCAGAGTAGTTGTCCTCTATCATGTTGAAGTCCAGCACCACCTCGTTGCCTATCCTGCCAGCAGAAACGGCATAGATAAGATCCTTCATGGGTATGCCTGCGCTTGCAAGCGCGACAGAAGCGGCAGTAAGACCTGCAGCACGTGTTCCGCCGTCTCCCTGCAGTACTTCTATGAATATGTCAATTTCATTGTTTGGAAATTCCTCAAGCATCACCACATTTTCGAATGCTTCCCTTATCACTTTTGAAATCTCTATAGCACGCCTGTTGGGACCGCTCCTTCCATGGCCCTCGAGAGAGGAGAAAGGCGCCATAGAGTACTTGCACTTTATCACAGCCTTTGTAGGATCCGCATCGTGCTTTGGAAACACTTCACGCGGACCGTACACAGCTGCAAGAATCCTGTTGTTGCCCTGTTCTATGTATGCAGAGCCGTTCGCGTTCTTCAATATTCCCGCCTCTATCTTGATAGGCCTGAGCTCGTCGAATGCACGGCCGTCGAGCCTTTTGCCTCCGACAATCAGTTCCGGTTTATTCGCTTTTGAAGCCATTTCATGACCCTTTCTTAATATTGTTTATAAGCATCTCTTTTATCTTTTCGGTTAAGCCTGAAACATGCGCATCGCTCTCAATCTGCAATATTGCTGTAATTGCAAGCGCAGCGTTCTCGCCCCTTACCCATACGATCCCATTCGAGCCCACAACCATGTCACATTTTGTAAGCTCTGATATCTGCTTTGCCATGGTGTTCGCCTTGCCCAGCACACGCGGTATCTTTGCGGGTTTAACCCTTATAATCACGCCTGACCTTAGCAGTCTCGGGTTGGAAAGTATTACTTCCTTCTTTCCGTTTACGCGGTCGACAAGCGCTTCTATCACATCTCCGACCTTAAATTCTGCCTTGCTGAACTTTCCAAGTATCAGCACGCCAGTGCGGAATGAATTAAGGTTCACGGTATAAGTATTATTTCTCCCCACAGACTCAACAATGCCTACCACAGTCTCGTCAATCTTCGGGACCCAAGCGCCTTCAAGGGGTATAAACCTTTTACCTTCCTCATCATACATGCCAAGGACTACGGCAAATGCCTTGCCGTTCTCAATATATGTGTTGCCCGTATTTACATTACCAGGGATTTGCTCTCCGGGTACAACTATCTTCTTCATATAATCCCTCAAAAATAATTTCACTGCAGAAGTTTGGTGGTAGCTTTTCCTTGTGTCGCATTGCCCAGCCGCAGGTAAAAGTCATTCTGGAGCCCTGCAGGAAACTCCACAACCGCCAGAAGGCTGCCGTTGGGAAGCCACTGCTCTGATTTAAGCCCATACTGCTTTAATATACCATAGCATCTGTTTGAGTATTCTGGAGGTATAGTAACCTCCACTTTTGCTATTGCGAATTTTATAGGCAGAACCACACTGAGCTTCTTTACGATATCCTCTACCTGTGCGTTGGAATTCTTGAACGGGTCTATCGATACCTTGACCTCCTTCATCGCGTTCTCCACACGCAGCGGGGGCATGGGCGCATTGGTGCGGGGGTCTATCGCGTTCCTGGAGATTATTTCTATTATCTGCCTCCTCTTCTCCTCTACCAACTTCGCCCTCTGCTCTGTTGTTATAGGCACATCCGCATTCTTAAGTATAAATTCAGCCACTTTTGAGATTTCTGTAGTGCCGAACGCCTTCTTTATCTTCTCCTCGCTCTGCCTTTCTCCCTTCTTAGCGTCCTTGAACACCTCTTCTATCTCAAGCACGCTGAGAGGATCCTGCCTCTTGCCGGTAACATATTCATATGCCATCTCTGCATTTACCAATAGCTCGAAGTTTTCCCCATTTTTCTTATATCTGACTATATTCGTCTTTTCCATCTGTTACCACTTGTTTCCTTGCCGTGCAGTGTGGCTGTGTTTGCTACGCTCAAATTAGTTTGTCTATCTCCTCAGGCTTGAACATCTTAAAGCCTTCCGCTTTTGTTATGGTTGCAATCTCAAGATCGTCTGATGAAAGCTTCTTTTCCCCGATCTTTCTTATTATTGAGATTCCCAGGGCTATTGCGTCCTTTGTCTCTATGTCCTCTTTGTACTCTTTTACAAGTATGTCTTCTGCTGCCTTTTTGCCAGAGCCTATGGCAGCCGCCTTATAACCAAGGAACGCCGCATCGGGCTCTATCTCAAAAAGCCTTCTGTCAGTGTCTATGCCCCCGACCAGCATGGAAATGCCGTACGGCCTTATGCCGCCATACTGCGTCGCCATCTGTATCTCTTCTGCTATCTCCCTTGTTATCGTCTCGACTGACTCGGTCTCGTCATATATCATCCTGTGTGACTGGGCCTTGTTGCGCATCAGGTTGATCATATGCAGGCCGTCAGACACTATGCCGCTGTACGTCACGGCTATATGCGAATCTGCACGGAATATCTTCTGAAGTGTACTTGGAACTGCGAGCGGAATTGCTATGTTTCTATGCGCTACCAGCACAACAGAGTCCTCTGCCACTATGCCCAAGGATGTAGCGCCCTTCCTTACGGCCTCTTTTGCATACTCTACCTGAAAAAGCCTGCCGGTAGGATCAAACATTACGCCCCTGTCATACGCCTGTATATTCGGATACATCGATTCACCATATTCAGTTTAGCATTACATTGCGAAAATATATTATATCATGGCAGATTGCCATTCGTGCATAACTTGGCATGTATGCGAAAATTGAATTGATTTGACAGTGCTGAATTGCACCGATGCAATTCCTCGCACAAGCACCAAACACAGCCGTCATTGGCAGAATTGGCAAACTAATAATGTAGATTTGTTTGAAATGATTTAATAATCTTGCGATATTACGAATTTACTGCTTTTGCGATTCTGAACCGGCTGAAGCTGTATGAGGATCTCCTGATATGCTGCTATAGTATTTCTGCAACGCTCTGAGTGTGCCTGAGCTTCTAAGAGTGAAGAAAAATGCGTCTTCGCCACCTACCTTTTTCATCATAGAAAGGGAAAGCAGCGTGCTTTCCTTACCCTCAAGGGTGCATTTGATTATGAAGTGGCTGTCATCGAGGAACTTTATAAGCTTTGGATGAGCCTCGCTGTAGCCTAGCTCGCCGAGTATGGCAAGCATTGAGGAGTAAAAACTGCGCTCAAATGTCTGCCTCTCCGGCTCAGGCAGAGCCCTCCATGCCCTTACCAGTATGTATCTGTGCTTCTCCTTCAACCACTCGCCCTGCCCTTCAGCAAAAGTGCGTTTGCGGCTATTGCCTCTTTGGCTGACTGATCGCTGCGCGTAATGAGCTTCGCAAGCGCAAGCAGCTGCTCCCTTGAGTTCATAAAGCGTTTTGACTGCGCAAAGCTTGCTATTGATATGCGCACCCTCTTGCTTCGCGCATAAGAGTACAGATTGCGCATCATGCGTATGTTCCTTGCCCTTACAAACCCGTATGTTACGGTTATGCTGTCGAGGGGCAGGCAGAGCACCGCATCGGCATCCTTTATGCGAGATACCAGGAATCTGTCTACAGCAAGGTTGCGCGGCACGATAAATGCGTTATACCTAGTGGACTTTGCCAGGCGGTTCGTGTCATTGCCCACAAGCACATCCGCTTCTTTATTTGCGCCCTTAGCATCAAGATCGGAAAGGGTATAGTCTTTTTCCTGAACCAGGAATTTTTTGAACCCCAGCACGCTGCTTAGCGAGTCGGCGTCTCTGCAACCCTCCCGCAGTATATCGTAGAAATCCAAACAAGCACCAGGCGCCTATGCGCCGCCCCTGCCCTCTGACGTGGCTCCTTTGCCTGAACTGTCCTGCGGCTCCTCCCCGAAAATGTTCTTCTCAAGCACAGACTGTATCTTCTTTGGCGGGTAAAGCAGCTTTATGAGCTTTGTATGGCCTCTTATGCCCTTGCCTGATTCATATGATAGTATAAGCCCCTGCATCTCCAATTCGGAAAGGTATTTCCTGTACCAGCGTTCACTCTTGCACTCCTTGTGCAGGCTTTCCGCGATCGACTTGTACCTGCTGTACACTTCGCCGCTGAACAGGTAGGTGTCAGTACCATCGCTCAACTTCTTGTATGTTCCGCTGCTGCTGCTCAATATCGCAAGAGAATATAGCAGGAGCTTCTGGTGCTCAGGAAGCGTGGATATCAGATCGTACACCACTTCGTTTTCGGCGATCTTGAGAGCCTCCTGCACCTCCTCTATAGTGACGGTGCTTATGCCTTTCTCCTCCGCCAGCTCACCCGCCTTTGACAGCACAGTCAACGAGAACCGGGCATCACCGCCTGCTCTCGCCGAGGATGCGGCAATGAAATGCAATACTTCGTCATTTACTGTGTTGGGTTTGAATCCGCGCTCCGTCCTGTCTTTTATTATGGCATAGAGTTCGTTCGCGTTGTAAGGAGAGAAAATAAGCTCATTCTCGTACAAGGCGGAAAGGCTCCTGGGATCAAGCTCTTCCTTGAAGGAGATCTTGTTAGAAATGCCGATTATGGATACACCGCCGGCCTTTATGTCGCTGTTGATTCTTGTAAGGGTGTATATGAGGTCGTCGAGGTCCTTAACCATGTCTATCTCGTCAAGCACCACCACCAGGATCTTGCTGTCTTCTTCTATCCAGGTCGTAAGCCTCTCGTACAGGTCAACTGCGCCATATCCGCGCTTTGCATATGTCGGGAGATGGTCGCTCACTATTTTGTTTAGCACCCTGAAACGCGAGTTGTAAATCCTGCAGTTTATATATGAGATTCTTGCATGCGTATTGGGGATACGGCTTACCTCATTTATTACATAGCGAGTGCATGAGGTTTTGCCAGTCCCAGTCTTGCCGTATATAAACAGGTTCCTTCCTTTCATACCCTTAAGTGCGGGGGCTATGCTTCTTTCTATGCTGTTTATCTCCTTTTCCCTAAATTGCAGCTTGTCAGGCACATGGTGGGGAGACAATACTTCCCTGTCTGCGAATATTTTTGATTCAACAAGCAGGTCGCTAAGCGTTTGCATACTACCTCCAAGATACTTTACTGCTGTGTTATTTAAATTGTTTTTCTTTATTGCCTTATATTTTTATGCATTTGAGCTCTTACACAAAAAATATTATATATAAACATCTTCATGCAGTCAAATGCCGCCCATATATCCTTCTTTCCTGAGCCATTCTGCGTCTAGTTTGCTGTATCGCCATACTATGTCTCCGCGCTCGTTGCTCTGCACCACCCACGGCTTTACAAGCACTATATCATTCTGCTTTATCCAAAACTGTCTCCTGAGCCTGCCGGGTATGGTACACACCCTCTGGTTTCCATCGCTGCATTTTACTATAAAGTTTGTGGCGCCAGAAGCCTTTTCCACCAGCCCGACTACCTCCCCTTCTGCAGGCCTTTTAGTCCTGTACTCGAGCTGCGCTCCGCGCCGCATATCGTGAAACCGTGAATCTCTACTTGCTATTCAAACACCTTTTGACTGTCAATAGCTTTTTACTCCGTACCTGGCACCGCAAGCTTCGCATACAAAGTAGAGCATGCCCCTGCCTGCACTCTCCAGATGCGAATCGGGCTTATGGCACTCCTTGCATATAACATATATGTCAAAATACTTCTTTATCTTCGCATCTATGTCGCTGGAGCTGAACCTGCCGTTTATCACAAGCCTCTGCCTGTCCAATGATACAGGAACACCGAACTCCTTGCTCAGGTATTTCATTATATCTTCAGGGTTGCGGCGCGCTTTGTCCGCTATCGCCATAATATTTGTGACTATGGTCTTGTTGCCTTCGTTTATAGATTCAGACTTTGGTATTACAAAATCCAAATTTGCAGCCGGCAGGCTAGACACCTTCGCATACGCCCTGTCTAAAAGCTTTTCATATTCCGAATCTTCCAAGTCTGACACCGGTATCTGTCGCAACACAAAGGCAAATTTAGAGTCGCAAACAGTTCTACAGTTGATTGCTGCAGGCCTTGGCACTGCGTATAATTTGCCGAGTATAAATTAGGACGCTAAATATATATATGTTAGTTTAGCCGACAGCACCAAGCTTCGACATTTCAAGCCTTATAAGCTTGTTGAATTCGAGCGAATATTCCAGAGGAATTTCTTTGAGAACATCATCCAAGAAGCCTAGCACTATTAATGACCTGGCATCTTCTTCCCTTATGCCTCTGCTCATAAGATAATTAATCTGTTCTTCTGATATCTTTCCCACAGATGCTTCATGGGAGAATGCCGCAGTCCCCTCCATTACTTCGTTATGCGGATAGGTATTGCTCTTAGAGTGATCGTCTAGTATAAGTGCATCACACTGCACTGACGCCTTTGAATTATATGCACCTTTGTTTATCCTGAGCAGGCCACGATATACTGAAGTGCCGCCGTCTCCTGAAATGCTCTTTGCAATAACTTTGCTACTTGTTTCTGGGGCAGCGTGGATTACCTTTGCACCGCCGTCCTTCCAGACATTGCCTATTCCAAGAGCGATATTAAGATGAGATGCGCTCGCGCGCCTGCCGCGAAGCACAGATGACGGGTAGGTCATAGTAATTTTAGAGCCGAGAGAGCCTTGAACCCATTCCATCCTGCCCTCTTCCTCGACCCATGCACGCTTCGTAGGTCCGTTTATAACGTTGTTAGACCAGTTTTGTACCGAGGTATATCTCACCTTTGCGTGACTTTTGACGTACACTTCCACTACAGCTGCATGCAGCGAATCCGTGCTGTATGTCGGGGCGGTGCAGCCTTCTATATAGTGCACCGAAGCACCTTCTTCTGCGATTATAAGTGTGCGCTCGAATTGACCTTCGCCTTTGCCGTTCATCCTAAAATAGGCCTGCACAGGCAGGTCCAGCACAACACCTTTCGGCACAAACAGAAACGAGCCGCCGCTCCACACTGCGGTATTCAGCGCGGCAAACTTATTATCAGAAAAAGGAACTATTTTGCCGAAGTGTTCTTTGACTATGTCGGGGTATTTCTTAAGCGCAGAATCCATATCAGTAAATATCACGCCGCGGTCTTCCCATTCTTTTCTTAATCTGGAGTACACGCCCTCGGACTCGAATTGTGCCACTGAGCCTGAGAGGTATTTCTTTTCCATCTCTGGTACGCCAAGCTTGTCGAATGTTTCCTTTATCTCTTTCGGCACATCGTCCCAATTGTTTGCCTTCCTTTCATTAGGCTTTGTATAATAGGTAAGCTCATCAAAATTCAGCTCTGATAGGTCAGGCCCCCATGTGGGCACGGGTTTCGAAAGAAAGGCTTCAAAAGCCTTTAGTCTCAAGTCAAGCATCCATTGCGGTTCTTGTTTTGTACGTGATATTTCTTCAACAAGTTCACGTGAAAGCCCTTTGCCGGATTGGTAAACGGGTGTTATGTTTGTGGCAAACTCTTGTCTCTTTGACTCAAAATCGCTTGCTTGCATGGATTTGTCCAACGAATCACTGATGGGAAGAGGCTCCCTGTATTAAGGGAGGGGTCGCAACTTATTTATGTGAAGGGTCAAAAAAACCGGCATACTGATACAAAATCTGCAGGTGAATATCAGATACCGAGTATAGAGTAAGTCGGCTTTTTGACAAACCATCCCTTTCTTCAGTATTGCGTTCTTCTACAGCAAAATTGGGCCTTGATATGCTTATCACACATGCAAGGCGTAGGCAACAGCACTTCTTATACTCTCGTGAACCTCTTTTATGCTTTTTGAGCCGTCTACTATGACAAAATTGCTATACAAGTGTACGATTTCCATGTAGCTTCTTCTTACTGTCTCGAGCTCTTTCAAGTTCTCAAAATAGGTTTTGCTTTTACGTCGCTGCTCTATTCTGCTGAGCGCTATCTTCGGATCGACATCTATTAATATACCGAGCGTTATGAGCTCTAGAAAGGGTTTATTCAGCTCTTCAAGCCATTCCCTGCTCAGTCCCAAGGCGGTGCCGTATGCTATAGTAGATAGCGCATACCTGTCACATACAACGTTATCTCCGCGTTCTAGTGCAGGCATGATCTCGGTTGCGGTGTGATGAGAGCGGTCGGCTATGAAAAGCAGCTGCATAGTCATTGGATCTACCATATCCCTGCTTTCCATGCTCTTCTTAAGGAAACTGCCGGCTATCCAATCAGTAGGTTCTTTTGTAAGCACCACTTTTCCTTCCTTAAATACACCGCTTTCAAAAAGGAGTTTTGCCTGGGTGGTCTTTCCAGAACCGTCTATCCCTTCTAATACAAACAGTTTGCCTTTTCCAGGCCCGGGAACAGAGCGTGGCATAACATCATCACTAAGCAGCTTCTCCATCAACCTATTTATTATTTTTTGAATTTGATATTTAGGCTGCAGCGCCTTTGTATACTTGCGCAACAAACAATACTTATTTAATTGATTTGGGCAAGATTATAGTGGCAAATAGGCCGGGAAGCTAAGGGTTTCCCATACGCAAATCCCTTTATGGCGGGCCAATGCAGGATGCGTGCTGTGTTGTTGCACAGAGCCTATGTCAAGATGTTGACATTCTGCCTTGGATGGTAGAGCCTGCATGTGAACCGGGCCAGGCCGGAAGGAGCAACCCTAAGCATACAGGACTACGCTTTCAAGATACAGAATCGAGTTGAGACATAACAAACCCTGTGTAATGGCGCAGTGCAAGTCCTGCTTTTGCCACTCTTTGCAACTTGCAGCATAGGCGCATAGCAAAAGCTAAAAATAGAGATTACCAAGATAAAAAGTTTGCGATGCCGGGATCGCCTAGTGGTACAGTAATGCACTAAAGGGCGGCAGCCTGCTAAGCTGTTTGGCTATAAAAGGCCTCCGCGGGTTCGATTCCCGCTCCCGGCGCATGTTTGAAAAGCTCAATCTGGAAGCTTCTCTATTATTTCACTCATTTCCTTATAGTGCTTCCTTATTATAGGCTCTGCCTTCTCGCCCAGCATCTTCCTGGTATTGAGCCTGCACAGCTCCATTGCTTCCTTCAAACCCTCCTTTGTGGGATTGTTCACATCAACATTGCATTTTCTGAAAGCGTCTCCTACGAACAGCCTGACACGCGCCTTCAGCTCGCGCTCCGGTACTTTCTGGTTTAGTGCCTCATTTATCTCACGGTTCGCAGTCTCAAAGCAGTTTATAAGACGCTTTACAGCTACCTTTGGCTTTATTTTATTTCCGCCAGATTTAGAAGCGCTGCGACTCGCATAATGAGACTTTGCAGTACTCTTTGTTCCACTTCGCATGCTTTGCACATCTGATAAAAAGTATTTATATAGTAAGCACGCAGTTTTTGTAGGGAAATAAATTTACGGTACACGCTTTGGAAAGCGCTGGATTTCGCTGTAACCATTACGGAGAATTCGCATAGAGTAATCTTTTCTCATCGCCTCGTTTGAGAGAATCTCCACATTTGTACGTAGTTTTTCTCTGGAGGGGTCACTTGCCGGATCCGGGTAATACTTAAATAACAATGGGATAGGCTTTGTAGGATTACCATCATTTGGCACTTCCATGAAGTCCATTGTGTTGGCGTATATGTTTTCATCAAAAGTGGAGAAAAGCCTGCTGCCATGGTTTAATTTATCGTTAAAAAATCCCAGCACATCACTCTGTGTTCGCCTTTTCTTTCGAGTAGAATCTGCAAAGGTGTTTATGTAAAAAGTATGTTGCGCTTTGCGCAGAATATTCATTTCTTCTGTGGTGATGGTGCTGGCTGGCTTCTTTAAAAGCTGAGACACCCTTTCATCTAAACCAAATTCATGATAAGTCATGGCTACGAGGTGTGGGTTGCCTTCGGGTGCACTTACTTGGTCTAAAACATATACTTCCCCCTTCTTAAAAACAGGTTTCTCTCCGAGACCGTGCAGATTCTTAGCTATTTCACTGAAATTTGTCGCATTGATTATTACAGGAATCGGTGATAGCACGGATAAAGGATACCCTCTCCTATTATCAAAGAAGTTATGCAGCCGCAGAACGTATGGTGCCGTATCCATATCAAATTGATTTATCGGGTCAACAAATGCACTCAGCAACACATTTTTTATTCCGGATTCGGTATTAAATGAGAGCTTAACTTTCACAGCGCTTTTTGAGATAGAGATATCATTAACCATATATTCTCTTTCTGGAAGGAGGTATGCCTGTTCTTTATCCAACCTAAGCAAGAACACAGTGGTTCCGAAGGTAGGAAAATTACGAAAAGGTTGCGGTAGTCGCTGCTTGATTTCATCATACAGCTCATAAGCGCTGTCATTTATATCTAAGGTGTAGCCGCCGCTATTTGAACGCAATAAGGCGCTGACATAGTCATAGAGATAGAAATCATTTTCTATAACGGCGGTGTAAATACCGCGATTTTTGCCTGAGGGCCCGTTCAGGACAAGATAGAGATCTTCGACATAGGCATACTGATTTTTGCCGTTTATATCTATGGCGTTTTCTGAATTTTCATAATAACGATAGCAAGTTTCAAGTTTGTAATTTCCTGGTTTTAATGAACTAAAATATCTTGGTTTATGTGCCTTTTCTGGCATTCTAGCATCTTTTTCTTTGCTGGACACATTACTATATCCTTTGAATATAATATTTATTTGTTTTGTATAATAGGTCTTGTCCAATAAATAGGCAATAATAAGTATAGTTTACACTAAATTTTCTTTTTGTTTGATTACGCGATATATTTATTATAAACCAGTGCCTTTAACATCAACTCCTTTTCTCTCATTTCTTTTGTTTTTGAAAATGTATATTCGCCAAACGTATTTTTGAATACAGAGAATACGCCCTCTACAATAGATCGCATATGGTAGCCACTCTCATTTTTCCATTTTTCCTGATTCTTTTTGCGTATTTCTTTTGGCGGTACTATATTTCTGTTTCTTCCACGTCTTCTTATCACACCAAGTTGCTCTTCTACACGTAACTTTCTATGAAGCGAACCGCCTGTCGCATTGATATGGACAGGTATAAGAGGAATTATATTCCTCTTATCAGAGTATTCAAAATTCTTATTTGAATCATTTGCACCGTCAGCGGCAGCAGCCTTTATATGTTCAATAGGTTCTAACAAAGGAATGAACTCTTTTACATCACCCGTACTACTATCTGTTATTATAATGTTTAGAATTCTCTTAGTTTTTCTATCAACCACGATATGCATTTTACCCCACTCTTTCCTCTTGCCATACTTTGTTGACCTGTATTCTCCGTCGTTTCTGTTTTTTATTCCGGTCGAGTCAATAATCACCTCTATATCCACCATGTCTTTGCTCTCTTCATGTATTGAAATCGATATTATGTCTTTTCTTAACTTCTCTATTCGCCACTGTATCGTTCTAAAGTTAGGTGTATTTGCTACACCGTTTTGTCTTTCATAATCTTCAACAATACCTGATGCCTCTCTATACCCCAGTTTGAAGATGCATTTTATCGCATATGCTGCAAAGATCTCTACATTTGAGTACCGGTAAGGCCTACCTACCTTACCCTTGTTCATAACTTTTAGATCATTATCTCTGTTTTCTACTGCTGGAAGGAGATAATTAGAGGGTCTGCCACGGTTCACCAACCGTAGGTTATATAAATTCCAATTGCGTCTTATATTCTGCATCTGATCGCCAAAAATCAGATGCACCCCGGGGATTTTATATTTTTCGAAATAGTGGAACTAAGGTTTAGTCATTTAATTATTGGACAACACCCTAAAAAACCAATTATATAAATATCTGGAAATGCGGAAATATTTACGGTGATATAATGTTTAAAAGAGATGACGTATCTGGAAATGAACAAAAAGCGGTTAAAATAAGAACAGATGAACAGGAAGGAGGAATGAAGCAAACAGAAAAGAATCGACCAAAAGATTTATTCAGTATGCTCAAAGTTGATACATCTCGTAAATACTCTAATCTAATAAGAACTGAAAAAAAACAAAAGCAGCAAGTTGAACCAAATAGATTAGATGCAGCCCCCGTCTTTCCTTCAGCAGTCTTAGCCTTTACTGCATCTCTTGCGCTTTTAACTTCTGGAGGTTTTGTTGCTGCTGGTTTTGTAGCTGGTGGATTTGATGTCAATGTTACTGAAGATTTACTCATAGTTACTGAAGATTTACTCATAGTTGGACTGTTAGCATTTTCAATCTCAGATGGTATATGGGTTCGAGAACGTTGGCGTCTTGGGCGTATGTAAGTATGGCAAAATAGCGAGATAGGTACTTTTAAGAATTATTAGACAACACAATGGAAACATAAAGCTTATATACGAGATAAGCGCTAATAGCCTCAGAGGTGATTGCATCTCGACATATCACAGGGAGGGATACTCCTTGCCATTTCAAAATTTGATACCTCATAAGTCTTATCCCGCCAACCCCGAACCTATCGTTGTGGTATTTGAGGGTAAACCTTGCAGCGGTAAGACCACATACGCGGAAGAGCTTGAGAAAATACTTAACAAGAAAGGGACAAACTCCCTAGATATAAAAGGGTATTTGCAAAAGCAAACTGCCGGCGAGCTTCTCGGTTTAATCTTTGGACCATTAGAAAGAAATACTGGTACGATGGCTTCTGCAGCGCTCACACTAAAGCATGTAGCTTCATATGCTCTTGAGATCTTAACACTCTTATCTGTAAAGAGCCAGAAAGACTATGAAGTACTCATATTGCAGCGTCTGCCCGAGGATTTTCCATTTGCACTTGCGTCTTTAATGAATTCTCCAAATACCTCGGCATTGCTGAATGCAGTCTCCAGGCTAACAGAGCCTCTAGTCCACCCGGATCTTATCGTGCACCTTTCCGCTGATGAACAAACTCTTGCCGATAGAATGAAAAGAAGGCATGACGGCAGAGACGAAATGCATAAGCGGCTTTTGCGTGCGGCGGATGATGAACGCATAAAAGACGTGTTGAAGCACCATCCCTCTTTATTTCTCGAACTGGATACTACTGCCCCAAAAGACGAGAATCTAGAAAAGGTAGTTAAAGTGGTCTCCTCATTGCTACGGCAGAATCAGTAGGCCTGCATTCTTGTGGTAAAATGCCGGGTTTGAGAATAGAGGTATGTAAAAACGTATATGATCCTCGTGAAGATTCCTATATGCTTGCAGAGGCTGTGGAAAGATTTGCATTCGGAAAAGTGCTCGATCTCGGCACAGGCACCGGCATACAGGGCATAACTGCCGCAAAGAAGGGCTGCCCTGTAGTATTTGCAGACATAAGCACCGCAGCAATAAGGTGCGCAAGGAAGAATGCGTATCTTAACGGCGTAAAAAGCGAGCTCGAATTTGTGCAGAGCGAAATGTTCTCAAAAATAAGCGGCACCTTCGACACAATAATTTTCAACCCTCCTTATCTTCCTGAGGAGGAAGCAGTAGACAGATACAGTAGTCTTGAAAACACCAACCTTTTCGGAGGGGCAGACGGAAGACGGCTAATAGACCGCTTTCTCCTAGAGTATAACAAGTTCCTCAACGCTAACGGCATAGCCCTCCTTGTAGAAAGCAGCTTCAACAACTATGAAAACGATGTTAAAATGCATGGTGCAGAAATAGTGCAGAAGTCGCATTACTCGTTTGAAGACATCGTTGTACTACTCCTTAGAAAAAGAAGGTGAAGGGACTTTGCCTGTGTGCTTTTTTACATCCCGGCCCAATACAAGAAGCAGATTTAGTTATGTAGAAATCAATACATATTCCTGCACAGAAGATATTTATATCTTTCCGGTCAAAAGTTGAGGATTCTGACTTTTGGAAAAAGTATATATATCAGTGTCAGTACGATATTATGATGCCCGGTGTAAATCTCGAAAGAGAGGCAAAATACCTGCGAGTGGAGGAGCAGACTGCGGGAATGATCACAACTGCAGCACAAGCCCAAGGCCTTAAGCTGGCAACGGTTCTCATAACGCCAGCAGAGGATCCGGTAAAAGAAGCCCTGAGAAAGGTAACAACCGCAAGAGAGAAACCTAAGGCGCCCCTGGACCAGGACGAGCTCCTGATATTCAGGCTGAGGCCCAGAAAAGAAGCGGAAGGCAAGAAAAAAGCCCAATCCCTGCAGCTCTTCAAAACACTGATGGATAGCTTCGGAAGGATAGCCGAAGCAGTGCAGCGCTGAAGCCACGCGCAGGCACAGAAAGCAAGATAGCTTTTTCTATTCCTTATGTTTTTGTGTGTATATGCCCGATTTGAAGTTCAGTATATATAACATAAAGAAGGACAAGGATACCCAAGTGTTATTAGGGCATGCGGGCTTCATAAAGAGCGCCGAGGATATTTACGAAGCGGTAGCATCCTCTGCGCCTGAAATAAAGTTCGGGGTGGCGTTCGTAGAGGCGAGCGGTCCGTGCCTTGTAAGAAGCGAAGGCAACGACAAGGCGCTTGTAGAGCTAGCTGAGAAAAACGCGTTGGGCATAGGTGCAGGCCATACCTTCATAATACTTTTCCGCGGGGCATTTCCGATAAATATAACAAACGCAGTAAAGGCCGTGCCCGAGGTTTCAAGGATTTACTGCGCAACCGCCAATGACGTGCAGGTGATACTTGGTATCACAAAGCAGGGAAGAGCGGTGCTTGGGGTGGTTGACGGAGAGGCTGCAAAGGGTGTAGAAAGCAAGGAAGACAAAGCCACTCGGCGCAGGTTCTTGCGCAAAATAGGTTACAAGCTAGGCTGAGCGACATGAGGATAGCAACTGTTCTATCTGCTCTTATTGCTGTGGTAGTTGTGCTGGTATTTCTTTACGTCGATACTCTGAGTGATTCCGCTGCAGCAGCTACTCACTTAAACGTTACTAATTCTTCTTCACAGTCTTCCAATTCAATAATTATAGGATACGCGCAGCAGCTTGAAAATGCAAACGCGTTGGGTTATAATTTCACTGATTCCAGCTTCTCCTGCAGCGTCCAGATGGGCTGCCTTGACGTGCAGATAGCCCCATGCTTCAACGGCCTTCCTAATCAGGCCGCCTGCATAAACCCCTCGGCGTACCCTTCCTACATTGTACACAAAACAGAAATAAGCAGGCATGCGATTTGCCCCTACTTCATTCTTGAGGGAAGAATAAGCTGCGCATGTGTAAACAACTACTGCGAGGAAATATACACAAACTGACATCCTCCCACGAATAAATTCGTGGGGTTCCTTTCGGCTTGATGCCTAATTGGTTTGAAGGCTCATGGTCGCTCCCATTCCAAGCGTTGCCATTTGAGGGGTATCAGTGCTCCCTTTGCATACATCCCTGTCTGTATGCAATTGACTCATGCCT
>OGCG01000833.1_pt1 | contig 17077 bp, 14 predicted proteins | sample 1570061 | NCBI WGS metagenome assembly OGCG01 (sample SAMN06268698, study PRJEB24515) | hot springs metagenome | isolation source: Joseph's Coat, Yellowstone National Park, Washington, USA | place: USA:Joseph's Coat, Yellowstone National Park, Washington, USA
TCAACATCGGGGGAGATGAGATATTGGTGAGACAAGCAATGATGGCGGACAGGATATGGTTCGGGAACGCGGTAGAAGCGGTTAAGGAGGAGGAGGTGCTAGAATACGCCAGGAAATTCATTCGGCGAGTCCATAAGGGTCACGACCTTCGGTGAGAGCCACGGCAAAGCGGTGGGCGCCGTGATGGACGGCGTGCCCGCGGGCTTACCGCTCACCGAGGAAGACGTGGCCTTTGAGCTCTCGTTCAGGCGTCCCGGCAGGGAATTCGTTTCTCCCAGGAGGGAAAGGGATAGCCCCGTGATCCTCAGCGGCCTCTTCCAGGGGAGGACCACGGGAGCTCCCATCGCGATCACGGTTGCCAACGAAGACCCAGTTTCCTCGTTCTACGAAGAGGTGAGGTATAAGCCGCGGCCCGGGCACGCCGACCTTCCCTACGCTATGAAGTACGGTTACGCGAACTGGGATTACAGGGGAGGGGGAAGGGCGAGCGCCAGGGAAACGGTGGCGAGGGTGGCAGCGGGCTCGGTAGCCAAGAAGTTGCTCATGATCGCGGGGACAAGGGTCGCTGGTTACTTGAGATCCGCAGGAGACGTCGAGGTCGGTGAGGTGGGCTTCGAGGAGGCGTTGGCGTCTCGGTGCTCCCCCGTGAGGGTGCCACGCGGGCCGGCGGAGACCGAAGTCGAAGAACTATTGAAGCGGGTTTCCAGGGAGGGGGATAGCGTCGGAGGGGTGGTGGAAATCAGGGTGATGAACCCGCCGGCCGCGCTGGGTGAACCCGTGTTCGATAAGCTGAAGGCGGACTTGGCCAAAGCTCTGCTTTCGGTGCCAGGGGTCGTTGGCTTCGAGTACGGCCTTGGGTTTGCCGCCGCCCGCATGAGGGGTAGCCAGGCAAACGACGAAATACGCTTAACCGAAGGGAAGCCGAGGTATGCAAAGAACTCCGCTGGAGGGATATTGGGCGGCCTTAGCACGGGCGAGGAGATGGTGATGAGGGTTGCCTTCAAGCCCACCAGTTCCATTAGGAAACCATCGAAAACCGTCGACCTGAGGGACATGACCGAGACCGAGATCTCGGTCACGGGAAGGCACGACCCCTGCATAGCGGTAAGGGGCGTCTCCGTGGTCGAGGCCATGGTGGCCCTCGTGTTGGCCGACCACTCCAAAAGGGCCGGGGTCATCCCGGCGGTCAGGCTTTCGGAAGAAGAAGCCAAACGGGTTCAAGAGAGGTGGGAAAGTTACGCGAGGCCCTGCGGGCGAGCTCGGTGGCTTACGGCGGCGTGTCCTTGGTCAACGCCCTGGCGACCGGTTTGGGCTCAACCATGGCCGTGGACTTGAGGGTCAAGGCCAGCGTTAAGGCGTCGGGAGTGGGTGCCAGGAGTGAACCAGCGAGCTTCGGACGGGATGACGCTAACGCGGGCGTCAGGGCAGGCGGGCTCCTCAGCGCGCTGAGGGCGTGGGCAAGGGGCCTCGGCATCGAACCGGAGATAAAGGTCGTCTCGGACGTGCCCAGCGGCCAGGGCCTGAAAAGCAGCAGCGCCGTCTCCGTGGCGGCAGTAGCCGCGATATTGGCCGTTTGGAAAAAGCTCCGCGGCGAAGGGGGATCGGCCTTCGCCTCAGCCTCCCATTCGGTCTCAGCTCCCGCCCTTGAAAGCTTCTACCCTCCCCTATTGTCTGCGATGTTGACCAGGTCCATCGGGATCTCCCTGACCGGGGCCCTGGATGACGCGGAGGCAGCCTATCGCGGTGGCATCAGCTTTACCGACAACCTTTCCCTTGCGGTTCTGAGCAACGCGCCCCCGCCGGAGGGGGTTTCGGTGATCATCGGGGTGACCGACGCGGCCAGGCCCAGCCCGCTCGAAAGGTCAAGGTTCTCCCCGTTCGCAGGGGAGTTTGAAAGGGCTTTCCGCTTGGCCTTGGAAGGCTCTTGGCGCGAGGCGGCCACGCTGAACGGCAAGGCCGTGGCGCGCGCGCTGGGATACCGCGAGACGCTCATCGACCTGGCGCTTAAAGAGAAAGCGCTGGCGGCGGGGATCAGCGGCAATGGCCCCGCCAACTTCGCGGTCACCCGTGAGGGAGACGAAGGCCCGGTTATAGAAGCGTGGAGGCCCCTGACTAAGGGGATTATCGTGACGAGGCCGGTGGGATATGAGAGCCGTGATCGAGCCCTCGGTCATATCCGGCGTGATGAGCGCCCCGAAGTCGAAATCGATTGCCGTGAGGATGATTTTGGCCTCGATCTTCGCCGACGTGAGGGTCAGAGACGTGGAGCTCTCCGAAGACGTCCTTTCCGCCTTCCGCGCCGTGCAAGCCCTCGGCGTCGCGGGCGAGGTTCACGGCCCCCGCGGTTCCGGTGCTGTGGTCAATGGGAGTACCGGCGTTGGCCTCAATCATTTCACCCTTGGCCTTTACGACCTAACGCTGAGAAGGCCTGACCGTTTCCCGCCTTTCGCCCAGGTGAACGCGGGTGGATCTGCTACGGTGGCGCGCATGTTGGTCCCAATGTTGGCGGCGCTCGGTATCGAGGGAGTGGTAGACGGGGACAGCTCTCTTAGGAGGCGCCCGATGAGGGGTCTCGTGATCAGCATGAGGGATTCGGGCGCGGAGGTGGAGGCAACCGGTGGTGAGAGGCTCCCGCTGAGGGTTAAGGGGCGCCTCAACCCAAGCAGGCTAAGGGTGGTAGGTCTGGAGAGCAGCCAACACGTCAGCGGCTTCGCTTACGCCTTGTCCGCGATGGGCGGCGGTAAGCTAGTTGCCAGCGAGGTCCCTTCGGTCTCCTACGTTGAGTTGACCTTGTGGCTGTTGGAAAAGATGGGTTTCAGGACTGAATTGCTTCCCCTATCCTTTCCCTCGCTAAGGTCATCGGCTTCCTCATGGCCGTTGCCCTCGCCCAGGTCGTTCCAGTTGGTCGTCGTGGATCAGGGGACGGGGTCGGAGGAATTCGCGGCGGGAGATGGCGGTGTTTCTGATGCCGAGGGGAATCGCGAGGCCGGTCCTCGCCGGGCTAGGTCAGCGACGAGGCGCGTCTTGGACGCCGAGGTACCTGGGGATTACCTAATATCCGCTTTCTACGCGGCGGCCTCCTCCCTAGGAGGGGGCACCTTGACGATTAGGGGGCTTTACCCCGGTTTGCCCTTCTTCGGAGACCACTCGGTGGTCGAAGCTTTCGCGCGCCTAGGGGCCCCCTCGGAGTTCTTAGGCGCGGAAGAGCGCGAGGCCGGCGGCGGCCGTTACGAATCCCCGTCTGAATGTCCCAACGAAAACGATGCCGTGGAGGAGTGGTCTGAAGGGGGAGGTTGGAACGGCGCCGGAAGAGATCGGGGGATCAGCGCCAGCGCGGACACTGCCTTTGCCGCCGGAGAAAGTCATGAGGTCGATCACGGAGCCAAGGGATGGTTGGGCTCTTGGAGGGTCGGGCCGATTGAACTAGGTGGTGCGGCGGGGGAAAGCGCGGTCTCCTCCCAACGGGGCCAGCCGAGCTTCAACGCAAACCTCGAGGATTCACCGGATATGGTGCTGTCTTTGGCCGCGTTCGCCGCGGTCAAGGGCGTCCGTTTCGAGGGGGTCGGTCGGCTTCGTTTCAAGGAAAGCGATAGGCTGAAGGGGCTGGTCGAGGTCGTCAGGGCCTTCGGGCTGCGCGCCGAGCTCTCTTCGGGGGCGCTGACCTTGGGGCCCGGAAAGCTGAGGAGGGCTGACGTGGTTTGCCCATCCGATCACAGGCTGGCCATGCTGGCATCGGTGTTATGCTCTTTGGCGGGCGGATCGGTGGGCTCGGCCGAGTGCGTTAACAAAAGCGACCCGGCCTTTTGGAGGCGCTACGAAGAACTGGGAGGTGAGATAAGGTGGGCAAGGTGAAACCCTCCCTCGTGCTCTCCGTCCCCTTCACGGAATCCGACGTCCTCCCCCGGGCGTTGGGTGAGGGGGAGGCGGATTACGTCGAGCTCAGGCTGGATTACTTCAGGGGAATGCTGGATCAAGCGCTGTTGGATCTCCTTAAGGATCACCGCGAGAAGCTCATACTGACCGTCCGGGACCCGGCCGAAGGAGGGTTTCGGAGAGTGGAGGATCGGTCTAAAAAAGATTTCTTGGTGAAGGCCATGGACATGGGGTTCAAGTGCGACGTCGAGGCCAGGTTCGCGAGGAAGTACGGGCTCGCGGTCGACGGCCAAATAGTGTCCTTTCACAGCGCGCCATCGCTGCCCTCCCTGGCCGAGATCGATGAAGCCTTCAGGGGATTAGACGCCGGGGTCGTGAAGGTCGTGGTTCCTGCCATGGGTCCCTACAGGTCTTTGCTGACGGAGGTGTTGGAGCGCTACCCGGGCAGCGCGGTGATGAGCTACGGCGGGGATCCCCTGGAGAGGTTGGGGTTTTGTCTCCTGGGTTCCAGCTTGCTTTACGCCGGTTCAGAGGCCTTCGGGAGGACGGCGAGCGGTCAGCCAGAACTGCGCTGGGCTAGGCGCGTGTTGGACGAGCTTTTTGGACGAGCCGCGGACAACTCATAACTGTAATGGGAGATCCGCCTGACGGACGGACCGTTTGGGAAGCGAAGGGACTCGGAGATCGGGGAAGGAGGGGAGGGGAAAGGAAAGGAGGCCCGCGCATCGCCCGAAATTACGCAGAGGGGCTCTCTTGACCATAGCGTCGACCGCAGCTGGACGTTCGCTCGGGCTGCCCTACCCTCTTTTTCAAGGAGTTCAAGCAACCGTTGCAGCAAGCGTAGTAAATCCTTCTCCCGCGCCTGAAGACTAGGGGCTCTCCTTTTATTTTCCCGCCGCAATAATCGCAAATGAGCTCGGCTTTCACCAGCTTTCCGTTCAGCTTCTTGGTTGCTACGTAGAAGGCTTTTTTATCGCTCAATTTCTTCATGAATTTCTCCAAGGCATCCAAGTCGGCTGCCTCCACCACCAGCATGCGGTCGCCATCGAGGAGATCGTAGGCTTCGAGCTTAACCTCCTCCCGCGCTTCGCCCGTTGAGGGCTCGAGAGCGGGCAGCGGCGTTCCGATTGGGACGACCACGAAGGCCTTCACCGACCCGTCGTAGTATTCCGGCACAAACCTCACGCCTTTCTTTTTGAGAGACCAAATGGCTCTGGACGCGGTGACCCGGCTCACGCCTATCGCCTTCGCTACGTCAGCGGCCGGCATCCGGGCGTCCTGGGCGAGGGCCCTCAACGCTCTGTACTCAAGGTTGGTCAACTTCTGAACGTTTGTTTCCACGCTCAACTCTGCTTGATGTCCGCAGAGCGGTTGATAAACATGACTTTTGAAGGAGGAAGAACGAATCGTAAACGATAACCCGTATGTAACGGAGGTAGGGATTTCCTCGGGTGTCAGATGTCCGAAATGGACCCTGTATGCGGTATGGTCGTGGAGAACGTCTCAAAGTATAAGTCCCTCTACAAGGGCAAAGTTTACTACTTCTGTAGTGCGGCCTGCAAAAGGGAGTTCGATAGGGACGCGGAGGCTTACCTCAACGGTGCCCACAGGCAAATGGGGTGTTGCCGACGCGTCAAGCGGGCCGAACCTCGCAAAGGGAACGAGGCCCGAAGTTGAACGCGTCATGAAGCTGGACAGCACAGAAGAAGGTGGCCGACGAGTGTCCAGAGACGACGATGCGTATCCCGAAGACGGGGACGAAAACGAGAGCCCTTCCAAGGAGGGTCGCGGCCGCTCCTCTGCCCAATCACTTACAAAGGAAGAAGTACGGCAACAACAGCTCAAGGTTGTCGGAATGCATTGCGCCACGTGCGTGGCTACCGTTTCCAAGGCGATAAAATCCGTGGACGGGGTTCGTCGGGCCGACGTGAACTTGGCTTCAGGTCAGGCCGAAGTGCAGGTGAGTCAAGGAAAGCTCAAGGAGGTGGTGGAGGCCATAAGAAAGTCGGGTTACGACGTGCTGACCGAAGTGGCCCTGCTGAGGGTGATCGCGGCTCCGGAAGAGGCTAGCCGCGTGAGAAGCCTCCTGGAGGGTATGGAGGGGGTGGTAAGGGTGGGCCTGAACCCAGTCAGCGGGGAAGCGCGCGTCGAGTTCAACCCGTTTTCTACGTCGCCCGAAGAAATCGCTGAAAAGCTGAAATCGGCCGGTTACCGCGCGGGGGTGCTCGGGGAGAAAAAGGAGATCCCCGAGCTGGAGGCGACGAAACGGGAGCTGGCTTCCTTGAGTCGTTTGCTGGTGGTCGCCTTGGTTTTCACGGCCCCAACCTTGGCCTTCCAGTACTTGGGGCTGGTAAGGCTATCTCTGATTTCCTCGCTGCCAGTACAGTTTTACTCGGGCATGGTCTTTCACCGCGGGGCCTGGAGGGCTTTGAAGAACAGGACGACGAACATGGACACTTTGGTATCGCTGTCTTCTAACGCGGCTTGGTTCTACAGTGCCTATTCCGCCCTTTTCGGCGGGAAGACGTTCTTCGATACCGCATCGCTTTTGATTTCCTTCGTGCTGTTTGGCAAGACCATCGAGGCTTACGTCAGGGGAAGGGCTGTCACTTCGGTGGCCGGCCTTCAAGCGGTCAAGGCCAGGAAGTTGGTCGATGAGGGAGGGGTGGAGGTCGAGCGGTCAGTGGACTCTTACGACCTGTCTCCCGGCGATTTGGTAGCGCTCAAGTCCGGCGACGTGGTCCCCGCCGACGGCGTTCTGGAGGAAGGCGTCCTTTCGGTCGACGAGTCGCTGCTAACGGGAGAAAGCGAGCCGGTGAGAAAGACCAAGGGTGACGCCCTCGTGGGGGGAGCAAGGGTGGTGAGCGGTTACGCTAAGCTGTACGTCACCAGGTCTGGAGAAAGGACCTACTTGGCGGCGGTGTTGAACGCCGTCAGGGAAGCGGAGACGGCCAGGTTGCCGTCCCAAGACCTCGTCGATAGGGTATCCGCAGTCTTCTCCCCCTTGATCATCGGAACTTCGATCGCCGCGTTTATCTTCAGGGTGTGGGTCGGTACGCCCGTATCTGTCGCTCTGTTGTTTTCTGTGGCCGTCCTGGCGTCGGCTTGTCCCTGTGCTCTTGGCCTGGCGACGCCCATGGCCGTGCTTACGGCCGTAAATAGGCTAGCCAAAAAGGGCATCACCGTGAAGGACGGCGGAAAACTAGAGGACCTAACAAAGGTCAGGACATTCGTGTTCGACAAGACGGGTACGCTCACCACGGGATCCTTTGCGGTTAAAAGGGCGAAAGAACTCATCCCTGGCGCCCTATCGATGGCCGCAGCCGTTGAGGCCTTGAGTTCGCACCCCGTTGCTTCTGCGGTGGTATCGGTAACGGGTGAGCGCGAGAAGGGACAAAAGGAAACGCCATTCGGGCCCAGGCCTAGAGACACCCGGGGAATCGAGGGCTCGGGGCAAAGGCTCCCCGTCGAAGACTTCTCCGAGTTTCCCGGCGAGGGAGTCCACGGGCGCGTGAGTGGGCACGAAGTCTTGATTGGCAAGCGCGATTTCGCCGAGAAAAACGCCGTTGTTCCCCTAAATGAAGAAGCCGACTTGGTCGTGCTCGTGGATTGGAAGCCGGCCGCTTATCTTTGGGTGGGCGACGAGCTGAGGGAAGGAGTAGCGGAGATGGTTCGGCGGTTGAAGAGGGATTACGCGGTGGTCGTGGCCACCGGGGATTCGAGCAAGTCCGCGGAGATGCTGGCCAATTCGCTCGGCGTCAGCGTGATGTCCGGGCTATCGCCCGAGGATAAGGTGAATTTGATCAAAGAACTCAAAGCAAAGGGGCCCGTGGCGTTCGTCGGGGATGGTGTCAACGACGCGGTTGCCTTGAGAGAAGCTGATGTAGGGATAGCGATAGCCTCGGGTACCGAACTAGCTAAATACGCTGGTGATATACTGGTGCGCTCCCCTTCTTCAATACCTGACCTGCTGGCCGAGTCTAGGCTGTCCGTGAGGAAGGTCAAGGAGAACCTCGCTTGGGCATTCGGCTATAACTCCATCCTTGTACCTTTGGCCGCGGGCGTTTTCTACCCCGCGGTTTACCTAGCTCCGGAATTCGCGGCTCTAGCGATGTCCATGAGCAGTGTCTTTGTCTCGCTCTGGTCGTTGGTCAGGAAGTGATGGGCGGTGCGCTTAGTCGAGAATTGTCGGCAAAAAGTGCTGTATCCGAAGAAAATTCCCTAAGCGGCTTTGATACCGAAAAATTTTTATACAGATATATCCCCTTAGGCGTATGGAAGCCAATACGAAGAGGCTGAGGCTCGGCTCGCTTTCGCTGAAAGAGGCTTACGGGCAGGCCATGGGAGTGACGGCCCCTTTGGGCAGCGTGGTGTCCACCACGACGGCGGCCGTTGCCTTCGTGGGAGAGGCCGTGCCTCTGGCCACCGCGGTTGCCATGTTGGTGAGCGTCGTTTGGCTATTCCTTCTGACGCGTTACACGTCGCGCGTGGCTAGCGCAGGCGGTTTCTACAGCTTTGCCGGTTTTGCGTACAGGAAAAAGTGGCTGAGCTTCTTCGAGGCGATGACCGAAATCGGGGCCTTTGTTGTGCTAAACGCGGCGGACGTGTACGCCCTTTACTTAATGCTTGAAGTTTTGAGCGACCTCTTTGGACTGCGGATCCCGCTTTATATCCTCATAGTTTTTGCGTCCTCGGCCATATGGCTACCAACGTTGATTTCTCTTTTGGACGTAAGGACCGTTATGAGTAAGGTGGTATTCTACAGCGCGTCAGCGGAGGTCGCTTTCTTGATCGCCTTTTTCGCGTATACCGTGGTTACGCGTGGCTTCTCCCTCGCGCCCATGGACCCCAGGGCTTTTTCGCGGGGTGGATTTTCTTCAGCGCTATTGCTTTCCGTGACCAGTATCGGTGGGGCCGGAACTTCCACGTACCTCGCCGAGGAAACCCGCAGACCCACTCGCAACGTGACCTTAGGCATTTGGCTGGCCGCAGCCCTCGGGGGAGCGGCCATGTTCTTGGGCAGCTACGCCATGGTCATGGACTGGGGAGGTTCGCTTTCCTCGTTGGCCAACTCGCCGCAGCCCCTCCTTCAAGAGGTGGGCGCCATCCCGCTCATCGGGGGTTTGGCGATGCTTCTCACCACCGTGCTCGCCATCAATAGCCTGTTGATATCGAACGTGGGAACCACGTTGAGCGCCGCGAGGACGATGTTCAACCTGGGGAGGGAGGAGGCCCTTCCTAGCTTTCTCACGTATCTGAACCGCGAGCTGGAGCCCGCCGCCGCGACCCTCTTGGTTGGCCTTGCGGGGGTCGCCATAACGGTACTTTGCTTGCCCCTGGGCCCGGAGAGGGCCTTCTCGGAGGTAAGCCTGGTGGCCTCGTTTTTCTGGGTGTTGGGAAGGACGGTAGACGCTCTGGGATTGCCGTGGTTTTACCGGAGGTTTGGCGGCGTCCCGAGCTGGGTTTGGCTTCTGGCTTCGGCGGCCTTCGGGCTTAACGCCTTGGCGTTGATTTCTGTGCTCTATCCCTTCGAGCCATTCGCGGCCTCGTTCATAGGCATCTACCTCATGGCATCCCTCATATTCTACTTTGCCTACGGGAGGAAGGGTAAACCGGGCTCGCTCTTCGTTACCGAAAGGGGGGAGCTTGTGGAGCACGCGCGAGGTCTATTTAACCGTTGTTGGGCTGCAAGGCGGTGACGAATTGACGACGAGCCTGGCCCTTCAAGGCTGGGAGAGGTCAGGAGCTCGGCAAGGATTTCGTACGAGATGTCTTGGTGACTAGACGGTGGCGAAGCTCGCTTACATGAACGCGTCAAAATATCCTTTTATACTCCTGTTCTGCTGACATATGAATGTAAACAAGGGATCGGATTATCCCTGGGCAAGTTACGGGTTGGCTTGGAACCCGAAGAAAGGGCTGGGCTCATCGCAATACGCCCTATACGCCACGCAGACAGCCGTCATAGTCGTTTTATCTTACCTGAGCGTGGTGCTTCTGGGGCCGCTCAGCTACTCAGGTATATCCCTGTTTTACTTCGTCTATCCGTTCTTCATGGTTTTTAGCATGTGGTGGGGTCTTTGGGGCATGATCGCGGCCTACGTCGGTTGCGTGATCGGCGCCGGCCTAATGGTAGGCTTGGGCGTGGTTCCCTCCCTCGCCTATTCCGTTGCCGACCTCGTCCCGCCACTCGCTGCCTTCGTGATATACAGGGGCGTGCTTTCGAAGAGGGGGATAGACCCCCTGTTCAGGGATCTGGTGGAAAGGGAGATATCCGGGTACAAGACCAACAGGGCTGCCGCCTGGTTCTGGTTCATCCTGATAAACGGGGTGATCTTCAACTTCGTGAGCGCCGAACTAGGGGTCGGCATCCAATACGCCATGGGCCTGGTTCCGCCCAGCGCCTTCTGGCTTTGGTGGTGGGGATGGGCGATCGGCGACCTGGCCGCCCTTGTGCTGATCACCCCCGTGATCGTTAAGGGGTTATCCGGCCTAGTAGAGAGAGCTGGGCTGATTAACCTGGGCTGGATCTCGCGAAGGTGTTGCGGATGAGTCGTGAGTCTTCTGGGCGTTCTGGCCAAGAAGAGGGAAAGGGAAAGGGAAAGGGAAAGGAAGAAGAGGAAGAGGAAGAGAGGGCATCGAAGAAGTACGTGCGCACTTTCATTTATTCCATGAGGGTCGGGACGCCGGTGGAGAAGCTTCACGCCATCACCAAGATCGCCATGATACTGTTCTTTTCAGTAATCGCGATCTACATGTTCGACATCCCGTTCAGCCGTGGCGGACCTGATCTCTTGGGGTTGATCCTTCTGCTCTCGATCGTCTTGATCCTGTTGGCCGTAGCCAGGACGGCGAAGTACTTGGTGAGTTCTTACTTGATCATGGCGTTGCCCGTGCTGATCGGCGAGTTCTTGTGGTGGCTGGTGTTCAACCAGGGTCTGGCTGGACCTCGCATCCCGCTTTACGTTTGGCCGGGCTATTTCCCGATCGGCGTATCAACCGGTTTGGCGGTTTTGGCCTTCGCGTTGGTCTACCTGAGGAGTGGTCGGCTCTTCCCGTCGGCGTTGCTCGCTGCCCTCCTTTGGTTTGCCTGCGTGGTGCCAGCGCCTCTCGATGGCCCCCCTTTTACCTTTTACCGCATTCCCGCTTCCCCTGCAGTAATTATCCAAGTACCCCAGGAGGCCGTGGATTTGGCCCTCGCCAAAGCTTTGGGCTACGGCGTGCTCATATACGCGGCGTTCCTATTTCTGCTGACCACCCGCGACGCGGAGATCGTCGGTGCCCTCCTGCAGTTGAAGGTGAAGTTCAAGCAGGCCTTCTTCGCGGCCCTCATGTTCAGAAACCTGAACACCATCCTCTTGGATTACGATAACGTGAGGGTCGCCCAAAGGGCGAGGGCTGCGGCAGCGGGGAGGAACCCCCTCAAGAGGGTGATCGACCTCGGTTACATGAGCGTGCCACTCATAGCTTCGATGATAAAGAGGTCGACTGAAATGGGCGTCGCCCTTCACGCCAGGGGTTTCGAGACCGCTGGCACTGTCACCCAGTACAGGGAGACAAGAAGCTTCACTTACGTTGACGCAGTAATCATCTCGCTCCTCCTTTTCTTCCTCGTTTACGTGGTCATAATGGGGAATAGCTTTACGTCGTTGGCTGCGAGGTGGGGGATTTGGCCGCGATAGAGGTCAAGGACCTTTGGTGGCGTTACCCTTCTTTCGTCGGAGGGGACAACCCCTTCGCCTTGAAGGGCGTTAGCTTCGAGGTCGAAAAGGAGGAGTTCTTCGGCGTGATAGGTCCCTCGGGCGCGGGCAAGACCACGCTTTGCTACGCGTTGACGGGCATCATCCCGCGCGTTTTCAAACCGCCAATCGGGAGGGAGTCCGAGCACTTCAAGGGAGAGGTCAGGGTTTTCGGCAAAACCGCGGGAGAGCTCGCCGCAAACCGCGAGGAAGCGGGGGGCGCTGACTCGCGGCGCGTGGGGTTGCTCATGCAGGACCCTGAGAACCAGTTCCTGAGGATGGACCTGCTCCACGAGGTGGCCTTCGGCATGGAGCTCATGGGGCTACCACCGGACGAAATAGAGCGCAGGGCAAAGGAGGCCCTTGAGATAGTGGGCTTGGGTTCGCTTTGGCGCGTGGCCGACTTGGTTCACCCTTCTGAGCTGTCGGGCGGGCAAAAACAGCGGGCTGCCATAGCTTCGTTTCTCGCCTTGAGGCCGGACGTGCTGGTGCTCGACGAGCCCACCTCGGACCTGGACCCGCAGGGCAAGCTTGACGTGATAAGGGCCATAGATAACATAAGAAGGGAGCACGACCTCACGCTGGTGCTGGTCGAGCACAACCCGGAGGTATTGCAAAGGTACGCAGATAGGGTGCTCGCGCTGGACTCCGGAAAGGTGGTGGCTTACGGCCCGACGGAGGACGTTTATTCGGATGTTGAGCTATTCGAAAGGTACGGGCTTTACGCGTCCGACGTGGCTCGCATAGGCCACAGAGCCGGGTTGAGATATATGGGAAGGGTACCGCTGACCGTTGAGGAAGCGCTGGAGGCCCTGAAGGGAAGGGAGTTGCACCCCTTGGCCGAAGCGGAGCCGATCGATGCCGGTCGCGAGGAGGTGATCAGCGTGCGCGGGCTCAACTACTGGTACGAGGACGGTACCCAGGCGCTCAAAGACGTCAACCTCACCGTCTACGAGGGAGATTTCTTGGCTATCATAGGGCAGAACGGTTCGGGAAAGACCACCGTCACGAGGGTGATCTCCGGCATCTACCCCAAGTTCAAGGGGAAGGTGACCGTCATGGGGAAAGACGTGAGCGACAAAAAGGTGGCGAGGTCGCTGCCTGGCATAGTGGGCTACGTATTCCAGAATCCGGATCACCAAATATTCATGAGGAAGGTCTACGACGAGGTCGCTTACGGCCTGCGGAATTTGGGCTTGGGCGCCGACCAGGTCGACCTGAGGGTGAAGGAGGCGTTGGCCTGGGTCGGCCTTTCGTCGAAGATCGACGAAGACCCGATGTTTCTTGGGAAGGGAGAAAAAAGGCGCCTGGCCGTCGCATCCATAATGGCCATGAAACCAAGGATACTGATAGTGGACGAGCCCACCACGGGCCAGGACTTCAGGATGTCCGAGGACATAATGTCCCTTTTGAAGAAGCTGAACGGGCAGGGGACTACGGTGATAACCGTCACTCACGACATGACGCTCGTCTCAGAGTACGCGAGAAGGGTGGTGGTCATGCGCAGGGGCACGACCGTTTACGAGGGCCCAACTCGTTCTTTCTTTGCCGATGCCGCCCTCATGGAAAGGGCGGGTATCACCCCACCCATGGCAGTCAGGCTTAGTCAAGAACTAGTCAGGGCGAGGCCGGGGACGCCATTCCTGATAAGCGTGCCGGAGTGGGTGGCCGCCCTGACCGGCGAGCGCGTGGGGCAAGCAGCTGAAGGCATGGAGAGGCTTGCCGAGGCGTGAGGCCATCCTGGGTTGGCTTCCAGGAGGTAAAAAAGACAAAAAAGACGAGGCTTATTTCGTCGATCGATGGCGAAGTAGGCAAATCCCAGCGGGGGAGGCATTATAACTCAGTTTAATTTAACTTAACTTAAGTTGGATTAAATTATCTCGCCTTATCTCAACGCGCCCCATTTTTCCTTCGGGAAAACGTCGTGAGTTGCTTGGCCTTCTCGACACAACCAGTTTGTCGCTTTCCGAGCGCTTGCAGCGCCTTTGAGAACATGGGCCAGAATGGGTCCTGCGCCGGCCTCTGGACTTCCCTCACCTTCCCCTCATGGGCCAGTTGAACTTTCACGGGTCCCCGCGTCACCTCACCGATCACCCATGCCCTTATACCGGCTTCTTTCAGGATTTGGATCGCTTGACCCTCCTTTTCTGGCCTAACCGTGGCCACCAGCGTGCCCTCGCTTATGCACGCGAAGGGATCGGCCTTGATCCCAGTGAGTTCGGAGAAGGAGTCAAGCACCGCGCGGATTTCGTCGGGCACTATCAGGGCGTCCTCTTGAACTAGGATCCCGTTCTTGCTGGCCTCCGCTATGTCCCAAAGAGCCCCCCAAACCCCGTACTCGGTGGCGTCGTGCATCGAGGTGACGCCGCTCCTCAGGCCGATTTTGGCCAGCGTTAGGGCGTCCCTCACCACGCTCATTTGGTAAAACGCCTCGGCGGCCCGGTCTGCGAAATCCGCTCCGTACCTCTTTTCCAGATACCCGTGGAACATAGACGAAAAGATGCCGGTTGCCTCCACGGCAGGCCCCTTGGTGATCAGGACCTTGTCTCCCGGCCTGGCCATCTGCGTGGTCACGTACCCATCTCTTGGGGCGACCGAGAGGACGGTTGCGCCCCCCAGCATGGGGTAGCCGGTGCCCTCGTATACACCCGTGTGGCCGGCGACGATGGATATGCCCAGCCTTTCGCACTCCGAACTTATTCCCTTCCACATCAGTTCAAACTCCTCCCTCTTCATCGCCCTGGGCAGGTTTAGGTCGATGGCCATGTACATCGGGGGCGAACCCGATACGGCCACGTCGCTGGCCAGTATGTGGACGGCGAACCACGCGCTTTTTTCCCAGCCGTACTCCGGTACGATGAATACGGGGTCGGTCTTGATTATGAGTGCGCCGTCTGCGAGCTCCACAACCCCGAAATCCACGCCCGAAGTGGGCGGCACCACAACCCGAGGGTTTTTCTTGCCGAGGTTAGGGTAGATGACCTGAGAAAAGACGTCAGGAGGAAGCTTCCCCAGTTGGGGTAGCCCAGCGGTTTCTCCCATGGTGGTTGATAGGGGCGTTGCCTTTTTAAACGTTCTTTTGCTTTCACCAATCATGAGGAGACACGAGGTCCGGATTTCGCTTCCGGAGGGTATATACGGCATAACCACCAGGGGTTGGGGCTTTAGCCACGAGAGTAGCGCGCAGTTGTTGCTCGAGGCTGGCGTTAGGATCATCCAGTACAGGGAAAAGGGATCCACGACGGCGGACATGGTATTCACGGCGAAGAAGTTGAAGGAAATCTGTCAGTCCTACGGCGCCGTTTTCATCGTCAACGACAGGGTCGACGTGGCTTACGCCAGCGAGGCCGACGGCGTGCACCTCGGTCACGAGGACTTGCCGATATCCGTGGCCAGGGAGATCCTAGGAGGCGCGGTGATAGGGGCTTCGGCCAGCAGCGTTGATGAGGGGCTGGCCGCCGAGCGGGCAGGGGCCACTTACATCGGGGCGGGGAGCATCTTCCCGAGTTCCACTAAGCCAGAAGAGGGCTTGCTCGGCTTGGAAGGGCTCAAGCGCTTGCTCACTTCGGTGAAGTTGCCGGTCTACGCCATCGGTGGCATAAAGTTAGAACACGTGAAACTCCTAAAGGGATTGGGGGTTCGCGGCGTCGCCGTTATATCCGCGATATTTTCGGCTCGCGATCCCCGGGAAGAGGCCAAAAGGTTCGTGAGCGAGTGGATGTCCTCTTGACCTATCCAGGGTGGGGTAGTCAGCGCTAAGTTTGCTAGGCGGGCGTCTGGTATTGGGCCCCCTCTGTCTGTCGCCCGTCTTGTTCCCCACCCGGCCTGGCCGTGGGCGAATTCCGCGCTTTTAGTTTTGCTGAGAGAGTTTTTTGGCGTGCTCGCTCAGCCGCACCGGAACCTCTGGGCTTTCGGAAAGGCTGATGAATTAAACGAAAAGAAATTAAACTAAACCAAACTAAACTAAACCAAACCGGACCGAACCAAACGGAACGAAACCTTTAGAGCGGAGGCAGGGCAGACTAAGGCGATGAAGTTGGCCCTCAGATTCGCTCTTACCATAGCGGGTTCCGACTCGAGCGCGGGCGCGGGCATGCAGCAAGACCTCAAAACCTGCACCGCCTTGGGCGTTTATTGTGCAACTGTCATAGTCTCGGTGACCGCGCAGAACACGTTCGAGGTGACCGGCATACATGACCTGCCCGTTGAAATGGTAGAAAAACAGATCGACGCGGTGATGCAGGACCTGCCTGTGATTTACGGGAAAACTGGCATGCTGAGCAACGCCGATATAGTGAGGGCGGTGTCCAGAAAGGCAAAACAATACGGGCTGAAGCTAGTGGTCGATCCGGTCATGGTCTCGAAAAGCGGCGCGGTGCTGCTGAGACAGGACGCGGTCGACTCGCTCAAGCGCGATCTCCTCCCCATCGCCCTCTTCGCCACCCCAAACGCCGTGGAGGCGGAGGCCATTTCCGGATTTAGCGTTAGAACCGTGGCCGAGGCCGGGGAAGCGGCGAAGGCCATACACGCGTTGGGACCGGAATACGTCGTCGTTAAGGGTGGGCACATAGCGGGAGACGAGGTCGTAGACGTCCTCTTCGACGGTAAGAAGCTTAAGTACTTCAAGTACGCAAGGATCGCCACCAAGAACACCCACGGTGGAGGGGACACGCTCTCTGCCGCCCTGACCTCCTATTTGAGCAGGGGTTTCCAGCCCGTGCGCGCGTACTCCCTCGCCAGGGCTTTCATGCAGAGGTCTGTGGAAAAGGCATTGGCCATAGGGAAGGGATACGGCCCCGTGAACCCCATGCACGCGATCAAGGGATTCAGGGGAGATCGCCGATCTCCCAACGGTCCATCCGATAGCAGCTGTCCCAGAACAGGTACTCGTAGTACGCACCAAGCCTGAAATACCTCTTCATTTTGGTCAGCTCGGCCTCCGTTACCGTCAAACCGTCAACTACGCTAAGCACCTCGGCCACGGCCTCAGCATACGCCTCGCTTGAATACGCCTGAGCCCAGGGCAGGTAAGGGTTAGTGCTGCGCATGCGAGCGATCAGCTCTTCACCCAGCTTGAGGTACGTCCAGTCGCAGGGAAGCAACGCCGCTATTCCCAAATGGAAGGGCTCGGAGGCCGCCGCTGAAATGATGAAGTCGGAATAAGCCCTGCACGTTGGGCATTGCACGCGATCCTTCGCCTCAAGGCCTAAGGCCGTCGTCAGAGACGAGTGCAAGGCGGTTTCAACTTCGTTTGTAGCCCGCTTCAAGAGGAGAAGTCTGCTTTCCGACGAGGGCGCCTTGGCGGCCAAGTAAGAAAGGGCCTTGACGTAGGAGTCGAGGTAAATCGAGTCCTGCGCCAAGTAGAACCTGAACTTGTCCGCTTCGAGTGTGCCGTCGGCCATTTCCTTCAGGAATTCGTGAGAGAGTATGCGTTCGTATATATCGGAGGCCGAAGACCAAAGCTC
>OGCG01000837.1_pt1 | contig 17026 bp, 20 predicted proteins | sample 1570061 | NCBI WGS metagenome assembly OGCG01 (sample SAMN06268698, study PRJEB24515) | hot springs metagenome | isolation source: Joseph's Coat, Yellowstone National Park, Washington, USA | place: USA:Joseph's Coat, Yellowstone National Park, Washington, USA
AATTTTTATCACTAATTTTTGTATTATTATTCATATTATTCCCAATTTTCTTTACCATACTACCACATACTATAATATTATAATACTATAATAACATATAATAAAATAACATTTTATAATAATATTATAATACTATAATCATTCTTTTATATTAATATTTTTATTGCATTGTTGAATAATTTTCTCTCTACAAAATCTTAATAAGCTTACTTTTCATCTATAAAACCGCACATTGACATTCTCCCAAGAATAAATTTGTGGGCTTTCTGCTATGCATTCTGTAAAAACTTTCTTTGCATGTTTCCATATATCCCATGCTATTGCAAATCGTATCCTCTGCATCTTAGTACAATTTGTAGCTTTGTCTAATGTTATGTGATATTTCTCTTCATATAATCCAAGAATTCTTTATCATACTTTACCATGTTAACAAAATAGTAGACCATATTTTTATTACTTGCTAAAAAAGAACATTGTCTAATAATTTTGTAAAAAATCAAAATATTTAAATATATGAAAATAGTAAAATATTTAAAAATTGTAAATATTTATGGTGATACAATGGTTGAAAAGGAAATAATAGACCAACTCAAAAATGATGATCTGGAAAACAGAAGAGAAACGGATGTAAAGCTAAACCCAGGAGATGCATTAGTAAGCACAGGTATAAGTGGAGAAAAATATATTATTGTTATGCCAGAAAATCAAAGCGAAGCTTTAAAGAAATTAGAGGGTATAATTGATTCTATTGTAGGTGATACAACGGGAGTAGAATGTATAAAAAAGATTATTGAATTTGTTGATAATAACATAAAAGATAATCCAGATTGGAAAGGTAATGATTTTGTAGTAGATCTTGATAGAGTAATTAATAATATGGAAGGTGGAGACACAGAAAAAACAATAATATTATATTTACTTCTTAAGTATGTGGGTTATGATGTCTATTATAATGAGGGTACTAAAATATATTATGATGTTGGAAATGCACCGGAAAACATGACAATTAGCAGAGAAAATTATAGAGTAAATATACCACACTACTCATGGCTCACACTTAACATAAATGGCAAACATTACCTGATTGATCCAAAATTATCTATTCTGTATGATAAGGTTAAGGATAATAGGGTAGTAGAGAGGCCTGTAGAGGATGAGATACCCCTCTATCAAAAAGAAGGTGTTCAACTACCACCAGGGATGCTGTTCTACAAAAGAGAAGGTGTTCCACTAATAATGGCGAATACTTTATCTCGAGAGGAATTGGAAGCAGTTGCTAAGGAACTCAATAGCTCACAATAAGCAAGCTTATTTTATATTTTCATTTATTCTTTTTCTTTTATAGAAAATTTATAAACATAGAATTAGATATTTTATTTGGTGCTATCAAATGCGTCTCTGGTCTATAAGGTTTGAATACTTAGATTCTAAAGGTATTGTTGCATTATGGCGTGAGGCACTTCTGGCAAAGAAGGTGCTAAAAGGCAAAACCAAAGGTTATAGAAATCACCCACAGCTCATAAGGTTTAAAGAGCAGTTAGATCCTATTGCAGCAATAAACACATATCTTTATTATATAAGCAAAGAGGGAGAAATGAGGGGCTATAAGTTTAATACAAAGAAGATAGACATGCAAAAGGTTAATAATAAGTTAAAGATAAATGTGACAAGCGGCCAGCTGGATTATGAACTTTTTTTGTTAAAGCAAAAGCTGAAAAGAAGGGACAAGAAGAAGTATGTAATAATAGAGAGTATAAGCAAAGCAGAGCCGAATCAAATGTTTGAGGAAGTTGAAGGAATAATTGAAAGTTGGGAGAAGATTAAGCCTACAAAAAAGTAATTTTTCTTAATTGGCAAATCCTCGCAAAAAGTAAAGCTGAAAATAAAGTAATCAAATATAATATACCACCCTAAATAGAGTACTTAAGATTGTTTTTGTAGTAATATGATTAGAAGCATCAAAGATATATTAAAAATATGTTTAATGATATAAATATAAATTTCAACAACTTAAATCTTCAACAAAAGATTAATAATTCTTTTTACAAATAATATATATGGAGGGTGCAAATTTTTTTAATAAGTTTGCCAATGCAGAGTTCGCATTGGATTTTGACAGCGTTCTTTTAAAGCCAGGCAAAGCTGTAATCGAACCAAAAGATGTTGATACAACAACTAATTTTTCTACATCAATAAAGCTCAGCATTCCTTTTGTTTCATCTCCTATGGATTCTGTTACCGAAAGCAGAATGGCGATAGCGATGGCTAGAAGAGGAGGCATCGGCGTCATTCATAGAAACTGCACTAGAGAGGAAGAGCTAGATATGGTTAATGCAGTAAAGCGTGCAGAATCATTTATAATAAGAGATGTAATAACCATAAATAGTAATGCAAATATAACAGATGTGCTTTCGATAATGAAAAGACATAATATATCAGGCCTTCCAGTAGTTGAAAATGGGAAGTTAATAGGGATTGTTACAAACAGGGATGTAAGAGATGAGGATCCTTCAAAAAAGGTTAATGAGGTAATGACAAAGGAGGTTATTACAGCAAACGAGTCAATAACGGAAGATGAAGCGGTTTCTATAATGAAAAAGAACAAAATAGAAAAGCTTCCAGTAGTAGATAAAGATAACAACTTCAAAGGGCTTATAACATACAAGGATGTTAAGGTAAAGGGAAAATACAAAAACGCGCTAAGAGATGATGAGGGAAGGCTTCTTGTCGCAGCCGCAATATCTCCTTTTGATATCGAGCGTGCTAAAATGCTCTCAAAGGTGGCTGATCAGCTTCTAATTGATGTCGCTCATTTCCATAATACTAATGTTATTAATGCTACTAAGAAGATAATAGATGAAATCGGCAAGCCGGTAATAATAGGAAACCTCGGCACAAAAGAGGGCGTGCTTGATTCAATCTCGATTCTTGATGACGGTGTAGCCGGCTTGAGGATGGGGCTTGGCAGTGGCTCAATCTGCATAACATCTGATGTAACAAGGGCAGGCTCGCCAACCCTCTATGCAGTCTCGCAGGCAGCTGATGCATTGAAGGAGCTCGGTGCGAAAATACCTATAATTGCAGATGGTGGAATGAAGAATGCTGGAGATGCGGCGCTCGCTATCGCATTCGGAGCAGATGCAGCGATGTTCGGCTATGTTTTTGCAGCATGTGATGAGAGCCCAACACCCTTATTGGAGCTGAACGGCAAGTATTACAAAAAACATAGGGGCATGGGAAGCAAAGCCGCTAGGGAGAGAGGTGCGATATCAGACAGATATGCTGATTCAGGAGGTAAAAAGATAGCTGAAGGTATAGAAATTTTAGTCCCATATAAAGGCAGGCTTGATGATATAATAGATGAGCTTACAGGAGAGCTTAGAGCCGCAATGGGTTATGCAGGAAAGAGAACAATAGAAGAAATGAAAAGCGCAGAAATATTAAGAATTAATCAAAGACCTAGGAAAGTTGAATGATCTTTATTTTTTATTTTTAAATTTTATTCTCTTTTAATTTTCTCTTTCTTTCTTTTAATAATGGTTTGATCTATATATTCTATACTTTATAGTCTATATTTAGTATATAAAGAGTTAAAATAAAGTAAATTAAATATAGCAAAACCTTTTTATATCTAACGTATCATAATATATTATAATGTAATTAAATGTTATAACATTATAATATAAAATACAATATAAAATTATTTATATTATTTATAAATTAGATAATGTTTAATGATATTTAATATGTTTATTAATGTGCTTAAAATAATAACGAAGTGTTTTTTATGAATGATAATAAGAATGAAAATAAAAGAAAATATACCACTATAACAATACCAACTGCATTATATAAAAAAATAAAGGAGAATATAAGCTCTACAGGCTTCTCTTCGGTTTCTGATTATGTAACCTATATTTTAAGAGAGACAACGAGCGAGCTAGAGCTTTCAAAGAAAAATAAAAAGAGTGCAGGCAGAAACAAAACAGATAAGGAATATAGTAGTATAATCAAAAAGTTTGAAGCACTTGGTTACGCATGAAAAAAAGAGATGGAGATATATGAGAATATAAAATATATGAAAATATAAATATTTTATAAATATTAAATGGTGAGTTTTTTGGAAGATAAAAATAAAACTGATCTGGAAAATGAAGCAAAAATTCTTTGGGAGGATCCATCAGAAGAGAACTGGAATAAATTTAGAGAGATACTCAAAAGGAGCAAAGCAAAATACTATAGAGTAAAATATGAGAAGAGCTTGGGCACAACTGAAGATTTGAGAAAATCCTATGCAGAAATCTTTGATTCAAAATACAATATTATTGCAAAGGTCCCGATCTTTAAGAAAGTTGGAAGCAAAATAGAAGGGGCTACAATAAATTTAGAGGGTTTGTTGAATGCAAACAAACCTGAATGAAATTATTATTTGAATGTTTTTATTTTTGAAATCTGAAATTAATATAAAATAATATAATTGATTATTGGTTGATAATATGATAAAACAAAATCTAAATGAGCTTGAGAGCAAGAGTATTTATATAATAAGGGAGGCTAAGAAGAAATTTAAGAATGTTGCAGCGCTTTGGAGTATGGGCAAGGACTCAACAACAATGCTTGCACTTGCAAGAAAGGCTTTTTTGGGAAAGGTTCCATTTCCGGTAATACATATAGACAATGGTATTGATTTTCCCGAGACTTATGCTTTCAGGGAAGAGCTTACAAAGAAATGGAATTTAGATCTTATTGTTGCAAAGAGCGAGATTAAACCAGAGCTTTCGGGTTTCAGCTGCTGTGGTGCAAATAAAACAGAGGCGCTGAAGAAGCTAATGTCAGAATATAATTTTGATGCTCTTATTGTATCTATAAGAAGAGATGAGCATGGCATAAGAGCTAAAGAACGTGTCTTCTCACCACGCGACCAGGACTTCAAATGGGACTATAAGAACCAGCCAGAAGAAATATGGGACAACTATACTTCAAAGCTTGATAAAAAAGGGCATATAAGAATACACCCCCTTCTTGATTGGAATGAAATAGATATATGGACATATATTAAAAAAGAAAAGATACCTATAAATCCCCTCTATCTTTCTAGAAATGGCTACAGATATAGAAGTCTAGGATGCACTCACTGCACTGTCCCAATCAAGTCTGACGCTAAAAATATCAATGATATAATAAAGGAGCTTGAAACAACAGATACAGAAGAGAGGGCTGGAAGAGAACAGGATAAAGAAAAGGAGTATGTTATGCAGAAGTTAAGATCCCTTGGTTATATGTGATTTACAACTTTCAAATTACAATCTAAAATTAAATAATAAAATAATGTAATGGTGTTTAAGATGCATGTATATAAAATAGCACTTTTAGGGAACAAGGACCATGGCAAATCAACAACGATAGGAAGCCTTCTTATGCTAACTAAAAGTATAAGCGAAGCGAGAATTGAAGAAGCAAAAAGGATAAGCAAGGAACTAAACAGACCTTTTGAACCTGGCTTTTTACTTGACAGCTTTTCAGAAGAAAGAGAAGATGCAATGACGATAGATACAACAAGAGCGCAGATACAGTATAAGGGAAAAGGTTTTGAATTTATAGATGTACCTGGACATGAGGAGCTCATAAAGAATATGCTGAGCGGTGCGGCATATGCAGACTTTGCACTTGCAATAGTTTCTGCAGCGCCAAATGAAGGTATAAGTAATCAGACAAAAAGGCATATTTTTATAGCAAATCTTATTGGTATAAACAAGATTATAGTTGCAGTTAACAAGATGGATGCTGTAAATTATGATGAAAATAGATTCAATGAAATCAAGAAAGAGATTACTGATTATTTAATCAAGATAGGTGTAAAAAATAGAGATATTAAATTTATACCTATATCTGCATATAAAGGAGATAATCTTGTTGAGAAATCATCAAATATGAATTGGTATAATGAAGATCCTTTAATTGATCTACTACATAAAACAAGCAGTAAAAAGAAGAAAACAAACAATAAAATATTTTCAGCAATTATTCAGGGTAATATAACAACTGAAAAAGGTGAACTTATAGCAGGAAAGGTTATAAGTGGTGCTGTTAATTTGAATGATACAGTAGTTATAGAGCCTGATGATATAGAGAGTAAAGTTGAAATATTATATGTTGCTGGAAAGGAGAAAGAGAAGGCAAAAGCTGGCAATGAAATCGCTTTAAAACTTGATAAAGATATTAATGTTGAAGGAAGGGTTCTATGCAGTAGGAACGAAGAAATAAAAAGTATGAGAAGCTTAAATGTCAGAGCATTTTTTGTTGATGTACCAAAAGAAGATAAACTCAAAATAAAAATAAACAACAACGAGGTTTATGGTTTAACAAAAATTATTGATTCGATCGATACCTCTTCAGGTAATCACTTTTCAGATAATAAAATAAGAGCATTAGAGGCTGCAGATTTAGATATTAATCTAGATAAACCAGTAGCAGCTGCAAAATTCAACAGTATTCCAGAGCTCGGCAAGCTTCTCTTTTATGAAGAAGGAAAATTTATAGGTATAGGAATAATTATTTAATTTTTATTTTTTATTTTTCCTTTTTTATTTTTATTTTTTGTTTTTATATTTAAGTATTTGAATTGATTATATGCTTGTTGTTTACTCACTGGCTGATGAGGTTTCATTAGGTGTTGCAGATATTCTTAAAGAGAGCTTGCCCTTTACTAATAGTATAAATGAAAAATGCAATCTTAAATTATTCTCTTATAAAAACATCAACCTTCTTGAAATAAGCGAGCTTCACATAAATGCAGATTTCCTTAATGAATGCAATGATACTATAATGTTTTTGAGCAAGCACAGTAGTGCAAAGGGGATTTCATCTTTTTCTGTACATCCTGAAGGAAACTGGAGTTCTGAAAACAAGCTTGGTGGAAAGCCAAAAATGCTGAGCGTTGCCGCACCATACGAGATGCAGAAGATGCTTTCTATAATCAATAAAAATAATAAGTATTCAATTGAGGTTGCATATGAGGCTACACATCACGGGCCATTGCTTAATAATCCCTCCTTTTTTGTTGAAATAGGTGGAAATGAAGAAGCGATTAAAAATAATGCATATAGAAAGGTTCTTGCAGAATCTGTAATTGAGTTTTTTAATAGCGATGAAGCGCAACAGGGAAAAGTTGCATTAGGTATAGGTGGAATGCACTATGAGCACAAGTTTACTAAGCTGGCTTTGAATGGTACATATGCATTTTCGCATATGCTTCCAAAATATCAGTTTGAGGATTATAGTGTTGTTGAGATGATTGAACAGGCGCGTAGTAGATCAGTTCCAGAAGCCGAGCTTGCAGTTATAGAAAAATCAAGCTTCAACCATAATGAGAAGGAGATAATATTAAAGAAGCTTAATGATATCGGTCTGGACCACGTTATGGTATAATATAAATTATGTTTTGTTATAATATTATTGTTTTGATAATATTTTAATATAATATTAAGTATTTTGTGATATAATACTTTTATAAACTAGGGTTTATTTTATATATGTGGTTTAACTCTGCTCGTGGGAAGCCTCCTTTCGCAAGATAAGGAATGAGAGCGAGTGAAAACTTTATATATTTTTATTGTATAAGGTATTTGTCCAAAAGGACTTTCCCTATGGAACGTAGGGGAGACGCTCGTAGATGATGATGCCTCTACAAGTAACATGCTGGAATACCTGAAAAATATTCCACATGTGAAAGCAAGTATCTCCAATGAAACGAGAAGCCCTAAACAAATGGATGTGGCTCAAGAAGTCCCATCTGTAAGGGTGGGGTAGTTCACTGGAAGAAAATAACGAAAAGAAAGATATAAAAGACAAAAAAGAAAATCAAGAAAAGGCAAAGGAAAATAAAAAAAGAGTTAGTAAAAATAAATATATCGCTGTTGGAATTATAATTGCAGTTATAATCATAGCAGCGGTTGTTGAAATTAGCGGAACTAAAACAGTTGTTGCTGGTGATAATGTAAGTGTTTATTATAAAGGTTATTTTCCTAACGGAACTGTTTTTAATGATAACTTTGGCGGCAAGCCCCTTACTTTTACTGCGGGAAGCAATCAACTAATTCAGGGCTTCAGTGACGCTGTAATTGGCATGAGTGTTGGTGAAAATAAAACTATAACATTAACTCCTAATGAAGCTTATGGTCCTGTAAATCCAAATCTTATCGTTTCTGTGCCTGCAAATGTGTTTAATAGTACCACTATAAATGAGCTCAAGCCAGGCATGGTTGTTACATCACCAACAGGAAATGAGGGTGTAGTAATGTCTGTAAACAGCGTTACAGTAGTGGTTAACTTCAATCCACCCCTTGCAGGAAAAACATTAATATTTAATATAAAATTAGTATCAATCAATAAATAAGGTTTTGTTATTTTAATTTTCTTTAAATTTTTAAATTTTTTATTTCTCTTTTTCTTTTTTCTTTTGCTCAGTTATATTTGGTTCTATCCTCTCTATAAAAGAGCCATCAACATTATAAACATCTCTAGGTGTCATTAAGATCTGTTCATAATCTTCTGCATTTTGATCAATATCAGAAGCGGGCCTATGCCAATGATCCATAAACGTGCTAAATCTATCAACATAAACCTCATACTTATCAGTATAAGAAAATACTTGTTTGCAGACCTCTTTCAGCTTTGATATTGCATACTCTTCTTCCTCTCTGCTTATTTTAGGAATATGTTCTTTCCAAACAACAATCAATCGCTCTCTATGTCCTTTTTTATTCTTTGCATCTACAATTATAATCTTTTCATCTTCATAATAGATATGTTCTCCTGGCTTATGTAGATTGCAGAGCGGACATTCTGAGTTCATTTTAATACACTATAATAGGCTTTTAAGAGATTTTAAGATATTTAAAAAAATTTATTTTTCAAGCTTATACAAACCTATAGATAAAATAAAAAATAAATAATATAAAAAAGAAAAAATAAATTATTTCTTTTCCGACTTTTTATACTGTTTTTCTTCTGCAGTTATACTAATTATTTTTGAAATTTCATCTTTATTCTTAATATCAACAACCTCATTAAGCAGTTCAAGGTGTGAAGGATTGCATCTTCTCTCTTTTGGCCTTTCTGCAGTTATAATCTTTACGAAGCCGTCTTTCTCAACTGAGGTTATTATAGCTTTACTTCCTGCATCTCTTCCTAATTTTTTTATACATACTCTTCCTGGTTGCAGCAACATTTAAATCACCATTAATTTTTAATTATAATAAATTTTTCTGCTTTTTTTCTTTCTATTTTATATTATTATATTCTTCTCTAATTTTTCTTTATTTATTTTATATTTATTTTTTCTTTATTTATTTTTATTATACTTATTTTTGTTTATTAAATATTTTTATTTTCTCTTTTATTTCTGGGCTTTGCTTCTTGCCAGTGCTAGCATTGATATTATAGCTACAGCCTCAAGCATTGTTATCTTTTCATAGTTTATATAAAGGTCGAAAACACTCATGTCCATGTCCTTCTTATAGGCAATCCTGAATTGTCGTTTTGTAAGCTCGTCCTTCATATGCACAATTTCTCTCGCCTTTTTTATTCCTATATTGTGGGCCTTCGCCCATCTTCTTGCACGTTCTTTCTCGCTCACATCAAGCCATACTCTTATAGTAGCATCCTTTATTATCCATGGTCCGTGCCATGTAGAGATAATGCAGTCCTTGCCCTTTGCAAGCTTTATTATCTTCTGGTCGAAGCTCTTTATATACTTTGGTTTTATGTGCTCGAGAAAGTTTAAAAGCTCATCGGTTGTTTTTTCAGTGTCTTTATATGAGGGGTTGATATGCTCTATTCCCAACTCTTTCTCCAATGCATTTCCCAATGTGGTCTTGCCGCTTGCCGTGAGCCCAGCTATGCAGATCTTTATGCTCATAGAATCAATGAGCTACTAGCTGGAGCACAAAGGCGCGCTCCTTTATTCCGACATCATCGAGCTTGATTTCTCCGTGCTCTATCCTGCTTCCGAGCTTGATAACCTCCGCAGTGCACTTGGCGCAGAGCACACCTCCAAATTTCCTATTATTGGTTTTTCTCGATCTGCCTCCCTTCTCACTTATTCCATTAAGCTCTGCTCCGCATATAGCACAGTGGGGCATTGAATTCTTGGCTCTTCTATAATGAATAACATTCCTCTTTTTAGCTGTTACTCTATTTACTCTCTTGATGCTTGTTGATCTATACATAGGTTTTGGCATATTAGCACCATAAATTTTGATTAAATATCAGTATGAAAATATATAAAAGACTATATGGAATATTGAATATATATGGAATATTGAACATAAATGTTAATAGATTAATTAAATTTATTTAAATTTATTTAGAATATTTAGTATGAGAAAGATATTTAGAATTTATTTAGATCCATTTATAGGTTTTGCAGGGTTCTGCTCCTTTTGTGCATTTTGAGCCTGCCTCTGTTTGTACCTCTTTGAATCATATCTTCTTAATATCAAACTCAATACGAGCCCGAGTATAAAAATACAGAGTATAAAGAAGCTCTGGTAAGTTAAAGGTACAATAATATTTATTACCTCATTTGAAGCGCCCGCAAATAATAATGGTAGAAGGCCATAGTAGAATATAAAGAATAATGGAAGAATCGCAAAAACAAGAAGCTGAGCCTTCATGCTCTCCTTGAAATGGCCCATCAGCTCTTGCTGTTTCATTGATATATCCTGATTGTTTTTCATCATATCCTTCATCTCATTTGTGATCCTTTTTATATGCGCTTGATGTTCTATCATCTTTACAGGATCATAGAGCTTGCGCTGTATTCCGTATATCAATAAAACATATATTATTGAAACTACAAATACAAGAAGCGCAGTACTAATAGCCATTGGTTGCATTGCTAATAAGAAAAACATTAATTTTCACCATCTTTTGACATTCCTATTGTTTTTGGGGCTTTTGGAGTTTTAATTGTCGATTGTAAGTTATTTTCTTCCACTTCGCCGTTTATTATCTTTTTTACATGCTCCTTAAATGCCGCTTTTGACTCCTCAAGTTTTCCGTTCCTGTTGTTTATTACATACATCGGAACATTGAAGTGTGTTGAATAATAAGAGATTATTGCAAGGTTGATATCGCGCTGTGTATTTATAAGCCATTCCGGTTCTATCTCCCTTGCGCGTGTTTTATCCTTCTTCCTCCTTTCCAATATCTCATTGGTTTCAGCATCTATATAGAAAAATCCTTTTGTATGCTTTAAATATTTAAACATATAATATGCAAGTCCGGGCAGAAACCTGCCATGCTGCTCAACACTTGCATGTGTATCTAATACAACATTTCCATCAAGCTTGCTTACAGCTTCGATTGCAGCAGTTCTAAGCTCTTCTGATTTCTCAGGATCTAAATATCTAATTTCATCCCTGTCTTTAATATAACCCTTCTTAACACCCTCTTCATACATCAGGTCTCCAAGATTTATAATCTTATAATTCTGATCACCTTCAAGCGCCTTGACTATCGAGGTCTTTCCAGCACTTGGAGTGCCCACAACAATAATAAGATTCTTTATTCCACCAATTTTTTTCCCTTTTGCCATTTTAATCGCCCCCACTAGTTCTCAAATAAATATAATTAAACAATTTAAATTCAATTTTAATATTTTTAATATTTGAAACATTAATCATTTTATCATCCTTTATTTTTTATTTTTCTCTTCTATTTTTATTTAATTTTATGATTTTATTTAAATATTTTCTAAATCTTCTAATATTTTTTATTTTTTTTATTCTACATATAACTCTGAATCTATTCAGATATTTAAATCTATCCTTTTTATTTTTAATACTTTTAACTCTTTAAATATCCAACAATATTAATAATATCTAAAAATATATAATAACAAATATCTAACAATATCTAATATATATAATTATTTCCTTTCTTTTACAACTTTTGCAATTGCATCTTCTATAATATTCAATCCTTCCTTAAGGTTTTCATCTGCTATATTAACAGGAGGTATTAATCTTATAGAGGATTCACCCGCTTCTAAAAGCAATAATCCGTTATAAAATGATTCCATAACAACCGCCTCACGCATCTTTGGATCTGGTGTTTTGCTCTTTTTATCTTTGACAAACTCTATTGCAAGCATCATACCCAGGCCTCTCACATCACCTATACACTCAAATCTCTCCTTCATCTCTTCTAATCTCTTCATCGCATAAGAATGCTTAAACCTGATTGATTCTTCTATCTTCTTCATGTTTGAATTAACGTATTTAAGCTGTTCATATGCTGCGGCTATCGAAACAAGATTACCTCCAAAAGTATTTGCATGAGAGCCTGCAGGTATATCTCCTACTTTATTGCTGGCTATTGTAGCGCCCATAGGAAGTCCAGAACCGATCGCCTTTGCCATTGCATAAATATCAGCATTGACGCCAAAATTATCCAATGCAAGGAACTTTCCGGCGCGCATATAGCCAGCTTGAACTTCATCAGAAATCATTAAAATATCATTATCATCAAGAAGCCTCTTCAATTCTTTGAAGTAGTCTTTAGGGGGAACAATATAACCACCTTCACCCTGCACAGGTTCAACAACAAAAGCCGCAGTTTCCTTCGGGCTTATCTCCTTCTTAAGAGGAAACTCTTTTATATAATCGATGCAGGCAAATCCGCAATCAGGATATTTCTGCTTGAATGGGCACCTATAGCAGTAGGGATAGGGAACATGCACAGCATTAGGGAAAGGTCCAAAATACTCTCGTTGTGTGAGCTTTGTATTTGTCAATGCCAAGCTTCCCTTTGTTCTGCCATGGAATGCATTGTAATATGCTAGTATATACTGCTTCTTTGTCGTTACATTAGCAATTTTGATTGCCGCTTCTATCGCCTCTGTACCGGAGTTAGATAAGAATACTTTTCCAAAGCCGGATGGAAACTGCTTGAGCAGAAGCTCTGCAAAGCGCACCGGAAGCTCAGCGCGGAAGTCGAGAAATGCGGCGTGCATGAGCTTGTTTATTTGAGCCTTTGCTGCATCCCTAGCCTCTTTTATACCATCAACACCAAAATTATACACACTGATAAAGCTTGTGAAATCAATGAACTTATTACCTTCAATATCAAATACAAAATCTCCACTTCCATGATCTGCTATAAAAGGATAAGGAGCACGTGTAGTTGTTAGAAAAACCTTTTTATCCCTTTCAATAATCTTTTTAGTTTTATTTGTTATTTTTATCTTCATGTGCTCATCATAATTTAAATAATATTAATAAATAATATAAGCGATATAAAATAATTTAAAAAATATAAAATAAAAAAAATATAATTTAAATAATATAAAAATACAAACAATAAATATAAAATAAATATAAACATTTTATTGATTTTAATTTATTAATTTTTTTATTACTTTATTTATTATATATTATTATCCAAATTTTTTTATGTCCTTCCTAAATTGCGAGTACTTTATTAATTCTGCGATGGATTTTGCCGCTGCTGAAGGTGAATCATAAACCGGAACACCCTCATCCTCAATAATCGTTTTATGCGCTTGCGTATAACTTCCACCCATACTTATTACAACAAGCGGTTTCTTGCTCTCACTACCATATTCAACAATCATATCCGCAACCTTCTCATCTGCGCCAGGAGTTTGGAATAATACAATCGCAATAACCGCATCAACATTCGGATCATTAATCACTGTTTCGAGTGCATTTTTATAGCGTAGATCATCAGCATCCCCACCAATATCAAGCGGCATCTTTATATTTACTATTGATGGCATAACCTTTCTTAGTTTAGTTACAGAAGGTTTTGAGAGTTCTGCAAGTACAAGATCATTTAAATAAACAGCATCTGTTGTTAAAACACCCGCTCCACCCCCATTAGTTATTATTGCAACTCTCTTTCCTGTTGTAAGTGGTTGTGTTTCAAATATCTTTGCAAGATAAAGCATATCCTTAAAGTCATGCGCAACTACAAATCCTACCTGCTTGAATGCCGCTTCGTATGCAACACTACTTCCAGTAAGCGAAGCAGTATGTGAGAATGCGGCATTTGCACCCGCTTCTGTAATACCTCCTTTTAATGCAATAACCGGCTTATGTTTAGAAAGCTCTTTTGCAACTTTCATAAATTCTTTACCGCGTTTAATACCTTCTACGTAAAATACAATCACTTTTGTTTGTGGATCATGTGCAAGATAATTTAAAATATCGACTTCATCAACAACTGCAGCATTTCCGTAAGATATAAATTTAGCAAGCCCAAATCCCTCACTGCTTATAAGATCTAATATTGTACTTCCAACAGCACCACTTTGTACCACAAAGCTAACTCCGCCAACCTTTGGCCTGTCTATTTTGAATGTTGGCAAAAATAAGGTATCATTTCTTGACATTGGATTCATTATTCCTAGACAGTTGGGGCCTATAAGCGGTATATTATATTTCTTTGCAATTGCAATAATCTTATCCTGAAGAGCAACATTGCCAACTTCTGCAAACCCGCTGCTAACAATTACAACACCTTTAACATGCGCTTTGCCGCATTCTTCTAAAACTTTTGGAACAAATTCCGCTCTTATTGCAATTACTGCAAGATCAATATCTTCTTTTACATCAAGGACACTCTTGTATGCTTTGATTCCCATAATTGTATTAGAGTTAAGATTAACAGGATAAAGCTTTCCATTAAATCCAACATCAAGATAGTTTTTCATTATAGCGGTACCGACCTTGCCGGGCTTTTCGGATGCACCTATTATTGCAACGCTTTTCGGATTTATCAATGGATTGAGATTATATGTTTCAATTTCATCTTTCTCCTTTTTATTTTTATATTTGTATTCTACCATTTAACCATCCTGAATAAATAAAACATTACACTTTAACAAAAATGAAAATGAATAAAAATCTAAAGCATCCTTATATCAACAATATCATATGTTTTATCATGCATTATTATCGGATTTAAATCAAATTCCTGGATATTATTTTCAAGGAACATCTTTGATGCTTTTACTATTATCTCTCTAACTAAATTCTCATAATGTGGATCTGATGCAATTATTTTTTTAGATTTTAATTCATTAATCATAGTTTGTGCCTCATAGTTGCTTATTGGACAGATACGTGCTGAAAAATCTTTAAATACCTCAACATATATTCCACCAAGCCCAACAACAATCATCTTTCCAAACTGCTTGTCTGTATTTCCACCGATAATAATTTCAATACCTTTTTTTATCATAGGCTGTGCGAGTATCTGGAAGGGTTTAAATTTTTGTGCACGTTTTGTTAATAAATTATATGCTCTTTTTATTTCTTCTTCATTTATTAGATCCGGGAATATAAGACCATTCTTTGACTTATGTGTTGCTTTGGGCGTTATCGCTTTTAATATAATCTCTCTACCATCTGCAAATGAAATAGCATCATCCGCGCTTGTTACAAATTTACTTTCGACTATCTTAAATCCGTAGCTATTTAAAAGAAGCCCTGCCTTATCATAATCCATATACACCCCCTTTTAACATATAGTAGCAAGAATTTATATTCTTTTCTTTGCTCGAAACAATCAATGCTGGATTTCATGTCTATTTATACTATTGATATTATTGATATAAATGTGATTTATATTATTGTATTATTGTTAATATTTTATATATTTTTAGCGCTTAGGGGTCTGAAAATTAAAAATAAAAGAGAGGTAAAAAAGTATAAAATAAAATTATAAAAATAGAAAAATAAAAAGATAAAATACTTATAGTATATATCTAAAAATTGCTGCTATAATTAATATTATTATTAATATAACAAGTAGCAGATACATCTTTCTCATTTTCTTTGAGCTTTTTATTTTTGCATTAATCTCTTCTGCTGAAGGTGCTTGTGGATTTGTTTGTGTAGATTCCTGAGCTTGTTCCTGGCTAGGATCCTGTTTTATATAGGTTACATCATTTGAGACTTGTGCTGTTTGAGCTGTAGCAATATTCTGTTGGGCTACATCTTGATTCTGCTCCGGAGTTTGCGTTTGTGTATTCTTCTTCGGCATTCCTGTCTTTACCTGTGAGAATCCTTTTTCAGTCAGCATTATAAATACATTCCCGCTTCTAAACTCATAGGAGATATAATCAAGCTGTGCGAGCTTGTATAAATGAAGTGCCAAATCCCTCGGCCTGACATTAACAGATGCACCTATATCTGCAGGGGTTTTTTTACCATTTGCGATCTGTACAAGAGTTGCGAAATCAAGCTGGTCAAATTCTAATTGTGCTTTTGTATTAGCTTCATCAATTAACTGCCTTCCCTCATCAGTTAGTGTTATCATACTTTGACCTGGCATGGAGGTGTTGAAGTTGATAAGCTTCTTCTGGCTGAGCGTTGCAGCTATATTTGCTCCATCAAAATATGATGAGTTTAACATTCCCCCAAATTTCTCCATTGTCGTATCTGGCTTGATCTTTAAGAGCGCCGCTAAATCAAAAAAGTTAACTTCATCTGACATAAAACCAACTCATTAATGTTGTTATTTAAATAAAGCAAGAAATCTTTATAAAATGTTGCTTTGCTGAATATTTGAGGTTGTTGATCTTTCTTTCATTTCTTGGAATAAAGATGTAGCGTTCGCTTTGTGTCCGACAATTATATTTAGTGTTCTAGTTCTGTTTATATATTGTATTATATTTTTTTATTGTATCTGTTCAATGAATATTCGCTTGCCCTTTTATTATATCTTGCAAAAGAGGACTTACTACAAGTAGACTCAATTTTTACAGAATGCATAACAGAAAGCCACGAATCTATTCGTGGGATGAATGCGAAACGAAAGGTTTATAAATATATATTTAGGTATATAAAATAGTAGTAAGATAAATGAAATTGACTCAGGTTGTAAGAGTAGAAGGAGATTATGCAACGCTAGAAAATCTTTCAAAGATAACTAACGGCCTTTATAATTCTGCCCTATATTTAGTAAACCAAAGATATCAAAAAGAAGGCAAATT
>OGCG01000838.1_pt1 | contig 17023 bp, 23 predicted proteins | sample 1570061 | NCBI WGS metagenome assembly OGCG01 (sample SAMN06268698, study PRJEB24515) | hot springs metagenome | isolation source: Joseph's Coat, Yellowstone National Park, Washington, USA | place: USA:Joseph's Coat, Yellowstone National Park, Washington, USA
AATGCTATAGTTAGCAAAAGTACGAAATTAGAACCATACAGTACGTTATTTTTCACATAGTTCTATTTTTTCGTCAAATAGAGACGTGTCTGGTTCAAGAAGTAATAGTTTTAAGTACTCCTCCACGCTGCTATAACCGTTAACTACTTGTTGTGAGATGCCGTATTCGTCTATTTTTTCGTGAATAATCCCAGCGTAGTCCATGTATATTTTGTTAAGCGGAAGACCTTCTTGTTCGATGATCGCTTTATATATTATGTTGTCTTCAGCGTAGAGAGTTACTTTGATAGTTTCATATTGTGGGTGGTCAGGGTTGTAGTCTAAATAGTCTTTAACAACGTGTATACAGAACGTTGTTTCTCCTCTCTTCTTTTTCGCGTACTTGAACATCTGTTTCAATGACTTCATCACTCCTCACTGAAATCTTTGATATCGTGTGTATCGTACCAGAAGCGTTGTTTATAAACGTTCTTAGCGAATTCTTTTAACACCGTTATTATCTCTTTGTCGTCAAACGCCCTTCCAAAGAATCCCTTAAAGTCGTCTTCATAGTAGTGTTTAAACCTTTTACATTCACCGTTTTCATCTTGTTCTATACAATATCCTACCCAATCGTGATGTGAAAAGTACTTATATCGTGTTTCAGTTGATATCCAATAAACGCGGTTAGTCCACGACAGTTCGATAGGTGTGTTTGCACCGTCAAAATCGCCAATGTAGATGACGGGTAATCCAGAGCGTATTATTTGTTGTACAGCGTAATCGTGATCAATTAGCTCAAAAAGTTTAGTCTTATAGTCGTAATATTCCTCTATGTGTCCGTTAGGTGCAATGTATATTTGTACGTCTTTTCTCTTCACAGCGGCTTCGAAGAACGTGCTTAATTCGTCCATTAACCATTCCATTGAACCACTGGTGTCGAGTATTAAAACGACTTGTGACCTCGTCCTATAGTAGTAATAAGAGTTCAAAGGCTTCCTTTCGTATTGTCTCATCATGAGTTTCTTGACGTTTAATACTAACGTTTGCCCAGGTAACAACATAGGCTGCTTTTCTTCATCGCTTAGGTACTCTACAAGTCTGTAAAACGTTAAATATAGTTGTCTTTTAATGTTGTGCTTTTCGTCTACCTTAAACGCTTGATCTGTATTATATTTCAGCGTGTCTGTTTGTTCTTCGACTTCTTCGCTGTAATCGTATTCTTCTTCATCATAATCCTGCTCTTGTTCCTCAACTTCTTGCTCCTGATAATCGTCACTCACAGAATCGTCCAAAGTCCGTTCTTCTGTTTCGCTATTATCTTCTGTCTCGTTTTGGTCGTTTTGTTCTTCAGACTGTGTATTACTGTCGTTAGTCTGTTGATCGTTATTATCTTGTGACTCATCGTTTTGTTGTTGGGTCTGTTGTTGATTAGTTTCGTTGTTATCTTCTGTTGTCTCGTTTTGTTGTACTAATTGCTGACTACGGTCGTTTTGTTGTTCTTCAGTCTGTTGATCTAGCTGTGTATCGTTATTTTGTTGCTTAGTTTCGTTATCCAACTCGTTTTGTTGATCCTCATTATTACTTTGAGATTCGTTGTGTTGGGTGTCATCATTAGTGTTTTGTTGATTGTTCTGTTGTTCTGCCTGTATATCATCAAGTTGAGAAGAAGAGTTTTGGTTCTGTTGTTGTGTTTCGTTCTGTTGTTGTGTTGTCTCGTTTTGCTGATTGTTCTGTTGTTCTGCCTGTATATTACTGTCATTAGTCTGTTGATCGTTGTTATCTTGTGACTGATTATCGTTCAGTTGAGTGTCATTGTATTGTGTCTGATCGCTTTGTTGTTCTGTCTGTTGTTGTGCAAAGCGTTGATCTTGCATACTTTGTGTTATCTCATCACCGCCGTGGACGTCTTCCGACGTCTTTGTTTTAGGTTCTACTACGTCTTTTTCTTCGTGTTCAAGGTGATACTCGTTGTGTAAAATGTCTGGTCTGATTACTTTAATCGTCATTTTTTAACCACCTTGGGTAGCTGTTCGCATAGTTTTTTAGTATAATCGTCAAGCTCTTTCGACATGTTTGCGAACATCTTCAAACCTTCTAGTATGTCGTATTCTCCAACGTACTTACTAACGATCTTTAGCACGTCGTCTGTAATCGTAATCCTCTCCAAGACCTGTTGGTTTGTGCGAATATCCCTAACTACGTCGATGTATGCGAACTCAAAATTGACATATCCCGTTTTTGGCGATACCTTACTGTCAGTATATATAGTGTAATTTACGCTGCAATTGTCTTTGTCCCCTCTTCTAATTGTTGTAGTTGATTGATAATTCCCATTGATTGTTATCCTAACACGTAAGTCAAAAACGTCTTTAACGTCGTTAAGGAAATTGACTAGTCTATTGTATGAATCGCTCTTAAAGAATTCGTAATTCATTATTGAACTCTTCTTGTATACAACGTCATTTAAGATAGTTTTTGCGACGTTGTTTATCTGGTAATAATCGTAGAGCTCGTTGATTAAATAGTACTGATGACTCGAATTATTAGTTTTATTGTTGTCGTAAATTTTCACTTTATATAAATGTCCTTTAACTTTATCAAAACGTAATACAAATACGGGTTTGTCCGTTGTAGCGTCTTTATCTACCGCTACGATTGTGTTCTTAGTATAATACGTGAACTTTAGTTCCTTGTACTTATCGTCAATGATCTTGATAATGTTTCTATGGTCGTCACTCAGATACACGTAATCTTCTACGTATGCTTCAATTTTCATCTGGTTGTGGAGTTGTTTTACTTCGTTTAACGACAACGGTTCTTTAGCCGTCAATCTTAACGTATCATCAAGTACGACTTTGAACTTTCCTAACACGTCTGGTCTGTCCGTTGGTTCTGGAGTAAAAGTCTTTATTATCGTGTCATATTCCTGGAACGACTTCGTATCTATTTCAGCGTTAAACGTGGATTCAACTGTGTCATTGACCTTATCTACGTTGTCAACACTCTTTATGACGTTGTCTATGGGTAGCTTAATCCTAGTTAGTAGTTGTTGAACCGTAGTTGTTACTTGCTGTTCTGTTGTTTGTTGTTCTTGTGCCGTTGTTGCATCATTGACCTTATTCACAATCGTACTACCTACGTCAGGTAAGTCAATATGTTGTTGTAGTTGTTGAGGATCAAGTTGTTCTAACGACTCGTTTAGTCTATATAAGTCGTCAGTGTTTTTGACTACAAACGAAAGTAATAGTTGGTTAAAGTCAACGTCTGGCATTACCGTCATTGCGTGACCTAGTTGTATAAGTTCTTGAATCGTTATCGGTTTAGTTAATTCCGTATTTAAACCAGCGATATATATAGTTGTTAACGTCTTGATAATTTTCTCGTCGTCAAAGTGTTTTCTTAAGAGTTTTTCAACGTCTTTAGGATCAGGTAGTCTAAAGTTAATCGTTATTACACGTCTTAGAAGTGGTTCGGAGAACTCTCTGTTGTCGTTTGACGTTATGAAAACGATTAAGTTATCTTTATTACCAGTAATAACGTCTTCCTTATCGTCAATTCTAAACGAAACTCTCGCGTTTTGTAAATAGTCGAGTAGTAAAGCGTCTGCTGAAGGTCTCGTTTTGTCGAATTCGTCTATTGTGAGTACCGTGATTTTTTCCCGTGATTTTACTAACGCGTCTGGTAATGGGCCGTATTGTATACGTACACCTGACTTCGTCTGTTCCGATGGAACGTATTTGTATATTAATTCGTCTTCAGTAATGTTTAACGTAGTTTGAATAAAGACGTAGTTGGCGTTAAAGTAGTCAGCAATTACTTGCGTTATCATTGTTTTTCCAGCCCCAGGCGGGCCACGTAATAAAAACGCTGGTATCGTCTTTGAACGTCTTGCAGCGTTAATACCTGCGTAAATTAATCTGATGACGTCTTCTTGTCCTACAACGTAATTGTTAACGTAGTTTCTGAAAGACTCAAATGTAAACTCGTTAGTCATCATTGTTATCACTTATTAGAGCGAAGATTGTAAACGTAAGTGGTGCGAGTAAAAATGCCGTCGTTAAAAAAAGCGTAGTATACGTAATTAATATAAATGACGTGAGTAAGATGATAGATTAATTTTGTTACATACATGGACGTAATCGAGAATAGAAAAAGTGTTGTTACTCTTTTTGCTATGGATTTTTTTCCCTTTTTCATTCTTTCACCCCGAAAAAATAAGGAGAAGGGGTTTAAAAAGTTTTTGTTTTGATGACGTGATTAGATGTGTCCAATATCCATGAGAGCTGATAATAGCATTATTAACGTATTTATCATTGTGTTCGGCTTATCCTTAAGTATTTTGACGATATCGTTATACGTGATAATATTACCAAAATCGATAAGAGGAATGTTACCTAACGTTAACCATGCACGATCGTTTTTGTTTAGTATCTTGAGCGTGATTTTTTTATTAATCTCGAATTCCTTAATGATTGCGTCAATATATACGTTTTCCAATGTTATTTCAATTTCATTATCATTTATCTTTATGTCGTGTTTATACGTAAACCTTGCCGTGTATAATAAAAACAAATATGGACGTGAGTTAAAAATGTTGTATGCAAGTTCTAGATAACGTACATATGATGGATTTCTAATTACAAACTGTTTAAATTCGTCGAAGTTATTAAAACCTAACGTGTCCACGTCTATAATATATTCATCCATGGATGCCTTACTATTGTTCATAGCAGCGTTCTTCATGTAAAAGTTAAGTGTGATAATTGGAAATCTATCAAACCGTATCTCGTAAATGTCGTAGTTTTCAGTGATTGCAAAGACCTTGTCATTAACGTTAATGAGTAATGGTTTATCAGCCGTGATTTTAAACGTTATTTTTAACTTATCGTTATTGTCTTCAACGTTTATTAGTTCAGTTTTTAATGTAACGTTTTTGTGTAAACTCTTTCTCTTCATTTTTTCACCCATGGAAGAAAGGGAAAGAGGGATTTAAAATGTTTTCGCTTTAACGACATAATTAAACGTATCAGTAATGTTGTTTTAAGCATATTAGTCCTTCATTCGGATCAAGTATAAGTGCGTTAATTAAGTCTTTTAAGTGTGAATAATCATTGTCGTTGATTTTTATGCGGTTTATCGTAAATTCACAGTACCTGTTACGCAATAACTTAAACGTGTCGTTCCATGTATCGTTGTCGCCATCAGTTTCAACAATTATAGCGTCTGTAGCGTAGAATTTGAGCAATGCTAAGAACGTTGTAACAGCTATATCGTAGTCTCCTAAGTTTGTCTTTACAAACCCGAATTTTGCTTTAGTTTTTACGAAGTTTTTGTGTATAAAGTCTTCTATTTTTTCGTAGTAGTTATAGTCCATAAAAGGGTAAGTTTGGAAGTGTTTAGCTTCATTGACAATACTTGGTAGATCATATTTTGCTAAATATACTTCTACGTCGTCTAAATAACGTAACTCAAACGTTTCTCCTTCATCATTTAGAGAGGATATCGATATATCGTTTCCGTTTATATTTATATCCGCAACGTCTTTAAAATAATCGATATACTTTCTGTATTCGTTAATGACAGTAGGTAATATGTTATTGAACTTATCTTCATCGAGTATGAACCAGTAATGCGTGTATCCCATTGTTACCACCTAATGATACACAATTAATTCATCGTTTAGTTCGTGTCCTAAAACTTTCACACTTTTAGTTGTCAACATCGTTATCATCAACCTCATCTAATAACGTCTTTATCGTTTTTTCTGCGTTGTCAAAGTCGTGGTTCTTCAGAGCATTTATTACTTCATCACGTCTCTGTTGAAGTAACGTTTTTATTTTATCGTCAGTTGTTAACGTTATTAAGTCGTCAAACCCATTTTTAATAGTGTTAATAAGTTCTTCGTCGACAGTACGTCCTAAAGTGTAGTACCCATGTTTTAACGTCTTAATTATGTTAGACGTTTGTGAAAGGAAACCGTAAAACGTTGTGAAATATGCTACTTCTTTTGCAGCATCCATAACGTTTTTAGGAATATCTGGTGGAATTTCGTTGTTAGTTTTACGTTTGAAAAACGAAAAGAATTTAATAATTTTTTCTTTCATTTTCTTCACCCAAGGGAAAATAGGAAGAAGGGGTTTAAAAAGTTTCCGCTTGAACGACATAATCAAATGTGTCTAATATTCAGAAAAATGGTATTAACATTATTAACACATTTAACACCATGTTAGGCCTTTTGACGGTCTTACCTCCTCCCCCTTAACTCCCTTTTTGTAAAGGAGTTGATAAAAAATCCTAGTAACGTTTAGTTAATTTTATGGTTAAAATTAATTTGAAAAAGCATGAAGACATATCCCATAAAGAAAAGATTGCTAAACCTTATACCTTATATCTGTTATTAACTTAGAAGCTATTTCTTCTCCCTCTTTCGTTAATTTCACGAGCGTTCTAGTTTTCATCAGCATCTTTAGTTTTTCTATATCATTTTCAATCTTTAATGACGGCTTATTCTCCTTTAATCTCTCCAAGAATAATATAAGGTTTTTAATATCTCTTCTAGTAAATTTCTCTGGAAGAACGGGAGGTAAAACAAACTCACGATCCAGGTAGGGATAGTATAATACTACTATTGGAAGTAAATAATCTTTATATTTCTTTACAATTTCATATACTTCTTCGCTGTCTATTTTTTCTTTCTCCAACGTCACTAACCCTACGGTGGTTAAATAATATAAGGAGTTAGCAATCAATTTTTTATCGTCAGGATCAATTTTCTCGCATATTTCGCTCGTGCATTTAGAGTTGTAGAACTCTTTAATTCTCTCTTGCAGTTTGTCAATATCGACCTTTCCTCCCTTTTCTCTCAGCGTTAATAGAATTATTTCTGACGTGCTCAATTTATCATACATTATCTTTCACCTGCCTGGTGTCAGATTATCGTAACTTTTCCACGTTAGAATAATGTTTGTGATAAATAGCTTAATATTGTTTCACAAATTTCGTTGTCTACGTCTTTTTCGTCTGTGGTAGACCCCCACAATCCTCGTAATTGACATATACCCCTGCTGTAGACTAAACGTATGTTGGGGCCTCCGATAACTATACTAATGTCGAAACCTACTGGTTTTTTATCTGGCAAAGAGATGTAAAGTTGTGCGTCGATAGCGTTTTCCATTACGTTATCTAAGTTGTCCTTTAGTTGTTGAGTTATATAGTCCATATATCTTTCTAATTCTGTACGTATATCTGTCAAATTTATCGTTGTGTCTACCATTTCATCATCACCCTCATTCATTTTTGTTCACCGAAGGATCTGTTATCTTTATCAATTCGTTTAATTCCAGTTGAATTTTTTGTGTATACAAATACGCCTTCCCTAGTTTTTGTCTATCCAAGTTTCCCGTCCTTATTTCGTTCAATAACGTTATTAACTCTCTAACATCTTCGTCGAACAGACTTAGGACTTTATTCTTAACAGTATTTACCATGATGTCTGTCATTTTATCGTTTTCACTCATTGTTGTCACCACTTTGTTTTTATGTCGTTAAAACCCTTTATTGCTAGTATTACGTATTTTCCGTCATCTGTCTTTATGTAGTCGATTATCAGTTTTTTCATGTTCATGTTGTTAATGTCGTATGTGTATTCATCAGTATAGATGTCGTTATTAAATACGCCGTTATTGCTGTCATATTTACCTATTAAGTCGTTAAATTCGTCTTCAGTAAATACTAATTTCTCGAGCTTAACGTCGAATCCTTTAACGTAGTCTTCGAAGAAAAGATCAACGAACCTAATAATTAGTTTATTTGTTTCCTCATAACTTTTAATCATTTCATTCACCTGGGGGTTAAACCCCATAAGAAAAAGGGAAAAGGGAGTTAAAAGGTTTTCTCCTGGAGACGTGAACTATCCCGTCCCCTTAACCCCCAATTTTTATAAATTGTTTAGTCTCCAGGTCGTATATTATACGGAACGGCTTGAAGATCTGATTGTAAGCGTATTTGATTGATTCAACTTCTTTAGCCAACGAAGTTTCCTGAAATGCATAATATCTATCAATTATATCTCTCGCTTTGTTGAAGTCATATCCAGCGAAAAGTTTTTGTGAGCTTAGTTGTAATAGAACCTTGTTTATCATGTCATTATCTATTTGTTTAGTACCTAAAATACCGCGTGTTAGTGTCGGTAAATTCGTGTTAAATGTTGCATTATGAATATCAACTACCTCTACGATCATGCGTTGTTTACCATGCGGAAGACGAATAACCTTAGAGATATATTTAAGTCGAGGTGCAGGTACCACACGATAAAAGTCATCTTCTAAACCTTGTTTAGATAAATAAGCGTATAATAAGAGATATTTGCTGTCGAGGAAAGGGTAAAAATATTGTATTGGTTCGTACCCAATTAAATAGTGGGTTTCTATGTATACATAAGCGTCGTCAGGTGAGATTTCGCCAATTTTGAAACGATGTCTATATGAGTCAAATTCGTATATTTTCATGTATTTTGTCATGATATAATATATATTTAGTGACTTATCAACGCCTAATATTTGTGTTATATACTTAGCGATTTCGTATCTTTCATCTTTTTCATCGGTTTTGATGCTTTCTAAACGTTTAAGTACTTCGTCTATCTTCATTGTTATCACTTACTTGAAATTGTTTAGTCTCCAGGTCGTATACTACATGGTACGGTCTGAAGATACGGTTGTAAGCGTCTCTTATGGCTTCAACTTCTTTAGCTAATGATGTGTCATGTTTTTCATAATATTTATCAAGTATCATCATTGCCTCATTGGAGTCATATCCAGCAAAAAGTTTCTGAGAGTGTAGTCTTGTCGTGATGTCTGCTACTTTATCAATGTCTATATATTTATTACTTAAAATACTGTGTATTAACATCGATAAGTTCATGTTAATTGTTGCAGTATCAATATCAACTACTTCTACGACCATACGTCTAGCAATTAGAAAACGAATGGCGGTTGCAATGTATTTAAGTCCAGTAGCAGGTAGTGAATATAAAGAACTTAAACTTAGTTTAGATAGATAAGCATACACAAAAGATTCTTTGCTTTCATACGTGAGAAAGGGGTATAAATATATTACTGGTTCGTATGCCGTATAATAAACGTTTTCTACGTATACGTATGCATCGTTAGGTGAAATTTTGTTGGAGTCGAGAAGCTTTTTGTATGAGTCAAGGTCACGCATTTTCCTGTCTTTCGTCATAATAAAATATACGTATGGTGATTGTTTAACACCTAATTTTTTAGTTAGTTGTTTTACGATTTCGTATTTTTCAACAATACTTTCGTCGATTTTAACGTTTTCTAAGCGTTTAAGTAACTCATCTATTTTCATAGCTAACCTCCTCGAATATATACCATCCTGGTTCAAAATATACTTCTTTGATAACTGTACCGTCACGACGTCGTATGCTAATCATTGTATCAGGTGATATATCGACGAATAACGTATTTATGACGGTATTACCCCTTTCCGATAAAATTGGTTTGTACACAGTAACGCTACCTTTAATAACTCCTAACACATGAGTACCATAATAATCCACCATTGATATCGGGACAGAGTCTGGTTTCTGTATCTGTGTAGTTTGGCTCCATTCAAAACCGTTTGGGTCAATGTCTGGTATTTCGTATATTTTAACACCATCTATTTCATCGATTAATGGAAATACCCTAATCCCACCCCTTATGAATTTATCGTATGCTCTAAAACCGTAATTATCATATACAACAAGTTGGGGCATTGTTAGTTCTTTGTTGTTTAATAAGAATTCTTTAACATATGTTAAAAAGTTATCTTCGTTTCTTGACATCTTCTGTCTACTACTTACAGTAATAATCGGCATCGTCGGTACGTAATATACACCGTTCACAATTTTGAGATATGGATCACTATCCGTAATTTTAACACAACCACTAAACGTTAGTCCACTACGTGAAATATAGTGCCAACAATCAATATATTTCTCTGTAAGAGCTATTTTTACACGATCGGGGTGAAGAACAAACACCTTTGGTATTGGTTGTCTTCTTTTTTGCGTTTTTACTGTCATATCAACGTTTTTGAGGCGTCTGAGTAACTCTTCAATTTTCATGATCCCAGTCCTCGTACACTTTCACATATTGTTTTAATATAACAAATTTCTCGAATTCGAAAACTTTACATTCCTTACCTTTACCGTAAGTGATCATGACATATTTGTTCGTATCGCTTTTGTAGACGTTCATACACTCCTGTATGTCTTTAGAGTGTACGAGTTCTTTCACTAATGGTTGTACTACAAAAACTCTGTCTTTATACTTATCGTTATCAATGAGTTCTAGTAATCTCATCTTAAACGATTCTGGTAGTATAGCGACTATGTAGACTTTATCGTATTTTTTAAGGAGTGGTTCAACGTAATTCTCCATCAGATATTCAGCCGTCGGTATAAATTCCTTCACAAACGAATGCGGGTACTTGACTATTATTTCACGTTCTGCTGGTATTGGGTCGTGTCTCGAAACCCATAGTATAAAAGACGTCATTGACTTGACACCTCTTTTAGTATCTCTAGTGCTATTTTATCGTCTAAATCTTCCGCGGTTAAAACGACTCCGTCTACTTTTTTAGTCAGTTGAGTTAAGTTGTGGAATGATTCGTTCCCTATTAATACCGATATTAGTTTGTGTCTACCGTTTTTAATCACATCAACTAAAGGTTCTACATCAAATTCATCCTCGCCGTCAGTTATGATTATTATTATAAACTCTTTCATATTACGTAGGTCTTCAAGTGCTTTATTTAACGCACATGATATACACGTCCCACCACCTGCGTCAACCGAACCGATTTTCGCTAAGTTTTCTAGAGTCAATTTGTCTATCCTGTCGTAGACATTGTCGTCAAAAAATCTGAACATGAATTTTAGTCTGCGTTGTTTGGCTAACAGCCCTAAAGCAAATGCTATAGCTCTAGCATTCATGATTTTCTTTCCGTCCATACTACCAGACTTATCAAGTAAAACGTAATATCCGTCAATGTTACTCTTCTTTGAAAACGTAATAAACGACCCATTTAACATCTTAATTTCCATTATTTCGTCATCGATGAAGTTCTTAGGTATTTTAGTCGCGTCTAGTATTGATGACGTAATTTTATATGAATTGTAAGTACCGTGAGGTGAATCGTTGAGTTTATTAAATAACTCGGTACCTTTCTTCACGATATTAAGTAATACGTCCAAATCTACGTCAAGGTTAGTAACCGTATCGATAAAACGTAATATGCCAGGTGTCCTATCATAAGTATTACTACCCTCCTCCTTGTCTACATTAAGCTTATCTTTCATTTCATTAGATATCATTTGACGTATCATGTTGTTTTTCAAAGCGTTATTAACGACTTTGCATTTTGAAGCAGCTTGATTTATCGCTTTCTCAATTGCGTAAGATATTTGTTGTATTTTATCTTTATTATTCGCCTGTTCAAGTTCGTCTAACAACTTAGCTATGTGGTTGTAAATTATTACGGTGTCAACAGAACTCGTAAGTAAATCATCAACAGTTGAAGAACGTAGTTGTTCTATCTCTATGTAGTTATTTACTAACGCCGTTCTCACTGCCTCTAACTTTTCGTCGTCATTTTTGAACTTGTAGAAGTAGTGTGGTAAATACAACGAAGCGAATATATCACCGCTTACGATCTTATGTCTATCCGTCGGTTTCTTAATTAGGGCGTCTGTCATGATAGTGAATTCCTTAAACAAATCGTCGTTTTCATGTGGGTTCTTAACGTTAAAGTTAAGTAAGTTACTGAATAATTCAACCTTCTTACTATTCATTTCGTTACACCGTCAATAATTCATTTACTATATCGTCAGGTATATCGATACTATCACATAAGCTTTTCACGTCATTGCTCTTGGTCGAATATTTTTTACATAGATCCTGTACTCTTATCAGTTCTTGCTTTAAGTTTGCTAACGTAACGTTCTTGTCTACAGTACCGTCTTTTGCGTTAGTTACCAATACGTTAATAGCGTTAATGTGGGAACGTATCTTATTAATTATAGAAGCTATCTCGTTTAGTCCGTGTTTTAACGCGATAGTCTCAATTTGTTTTATCGAATCTGCGTACCTCATTGGATCGTTAAGCGTAAATTTCATCGCGGTTACTAGATCGTCTGGTTCTATGTTGTCCTTTCCTTCAAGCAACGCGTTAGCTGCTGCTACGTATACAGTCTTCTTTACACGTCTATCAGAGATTAAGTAGCTCAGTCCTCTTAGTTCTATTACAGCGTCTAAGAATTTGTCAAGTAAAGCGTCGTCAATGTTCGTAGCGATTTTCCTAACTTCGTTTTGCAAGTTTACTATGTCGTCATATGTAAGTATTGGTTCTGGTGTCTTCGAATCGCTCTTCACTATCTTTTTTAAATCGGATTTATGAACGTAATTGGTCTCTACTACACGTATAGTCAATCTGTCGTTAAACGCTATTAATTCGTCGTCAGTATCGAACTCGTTGGATGCGAAATACGTAGCCAATAAGTTAAGTTTAATCCCGAAAACTCTCTTGTTTAAGATTATATCTAAAAGCGTATTTAGTACGTCAGGAGAAGATTTGTATGGTTCGTCAAACATCGTTATGTTTGCGTCGACAACACCACCGTGATATACTAAACGTCCTTTTTTATACTCGTTGACGTCGATTATTCCTAAGATGTGATCTGGTTCCGTATATTTGTTGAGTAAAACGTAATAGTAATTAACGTTTAACATCTTCGCTAACGTGTCTATAGTATACGTCTTTGCAATACCTACTCGTCCCAAAATAAACGTAGGTTCTGATGACAATAAACCTAACAACACTGCACGTTTCATGTCGTCGTGTCCAAAAACGTAATTATCTAACGTTGTTTTGATTTGGGAAATATTTTTGATAAGGGATTTATTCTCTGCCATTTTTCCACCTCTGGGGCTTTAGCCCCATGAGAAAAAGGGAAAGGAGGGTTAAAAAGTTTTCTCCTGGAGACGTAAACTATCAAGTCCTCTTATCCCCCAATTTATAAAAATTGGGGGTTCAAAGGGGGCGAAAACCCCACCCTTCAGAACGGGGTAGTCCACAATACAGGTATCAATAAAGAAAATATCGTGGACATCAGTAATGCTGATAGAAATATTAATGTTAAAATATCTTTTTTGGATGGTTCTGGTTTGTCAGCCGTCCTGTCAGCTAAATATACTAAAAGATGTCCTGATGTAGTAAGAAGTAAAAGGAATATTATTAAATAGGCTACTACTTCCTGTAGATAACTAAAGAAATTAACAAGAAATATCATGAATGCTGTTAACAACGCAGATACTAAAATATCTACTTTGGACGGCTTTGGATTGTCAATCATTCTGTCCATAATGTAATGTATTAAAAGTGGAAACGAGATACCAAAAAGCAAAATGAGTATTGTTGAATATATTAATTCAAGTTGGAGATTAGTGTATGTGTTTTCATAAAGTATTCCAAATATTACAGGCATGATCATTTTATTTTTCCACCTCTGAGGCTTTAGCCCCATAATAGGAAAGAGAAAGGAGGTTTTAAAAAGCTTTCGGTGGTAGGTCGTAGTTAAGTTGGTATGAATTGTTTAGTCTTTAGGTCGTATACTATACGATATGGTTGAAATATGCGATTGTAAGCGTCTCTTATTGCTTCAACTTCTTTAGCTAATGATACATCATGAACTTCGTAATATCTATTGACTATCTTCCATGCCTTACTGAAGTTGTATCCAGCGAGAGGCTTCTGTGACTTTAGTTGTGACACAATGTGTTTTATTTTATGATCGTTTATATATTTAGTACCTAAAATATCTCGTATTAGTGTCGATAAGTTCATATTGGTTACAACGGTGTCAATGTCAGCTACCTCTACGACAACGTGCTTATTGGCTGGATAACGAATAGTCACAGAGATGTATTTAAGTCCAGTAGCAGGTACTATATTATAATACTCGAAACCTAGTTTAGACAAATAAGCGTACAGTAAGAGATATTCATCAACGAGGAAAGGGAAATAATAACTTGCTGGGAAATATACGTTACAAACAAAGGCATATACGTATGCGTCGTTAGGTGAAATTTTGTTAGATTCGAGAAGCTTTTTGTATGAGTCAGAGTCATATATTTTCCTGTCTTTCGTCATGATAGGATAATACATGTGAAATAAATTACCACTAAATATCTGTACTAGGCTTTCAGCGATTTCATGTTTTTCACTGATTCCATCAATTTTGATGTTTTCTAAACGTTTAAGTAATTCATCTACTTTCATAAGTACCACCTAATAAACTTCACAGGTTATCCAACATTGTTAATATTATCAGAAGTGCTAGACTTGACTTCATTGATGCGATGAAACACAGTTTATCATGACGAAATATCACACGACATTCATCCTCATCTGTTTCGCCACCAGGACTATAACCACGTACGATTTTATTTTCCTCTACCCATTTAAGGAACTTGTCTTCCTGGTCTTTAGGTACACAAATATCGTATACAACGTATTTGTCGTCTAGGTCTATGTTATATTCTATACTATAGATAACATGTTTTTTCTTTTCTTTGTTTTCACTCATTGTTTCACCAGAGGGAGAAATGGAGAGGTGGTTTAAAAAGCTTTTGGTGGTAGGACGTGACTAAACTATAAATTGTTTAGTCTTTAGGTCGTATACTACTCGGTATGGTTTAAAGATACGATTGTAAGCGTCTCTTATAGCTTCAACTTCTTTAGCCAATGATGTGTTATGGATCTCGTAATATTGATGAAGTATATCTTGTGCTTCCATAAAGGTATGTCCAGCAAAAAGTTTTTGTAAGATAAATTGGGATATGATCTTTTTTACCTCATCATAAGTTATGTGTTTAGTACTATGTTTAGTACTTAAAACACCGCGTATTAATGTTGGTAAATGTGTATTGAATATGACATCGATAATGTCAGCTACATCTACTGCCACATGGTTAACATCTGGAGATTCACCAATTATAACAATGTATCTAAGTCCAGTAGCAGGTACTACATGGTAATATTCGTTTTCAAAACCTAGTTTCGATAAATAAGCGGTTATCAAAGATATTCCGTCTACCAGGGGCATTCCCTGATCGAAAAAAGGATATAAATAACTTGATAGGTGGTATTTGCTTAAAGGATTGTTTTCTATGAATACGTATGTGTTGTTAGATGAAACTTTGCCAGATTTGAGGAGATCTCTATATTCATAGTAGTCGTATACTGTCTTATCTTTCATCATAACATAAAATAACTGTCGTGACCTTTTATCACAGAACGTTTGTACTAGGTGTTCGGCGATTTCATGTCTATCATCTTCATGGGTTTTGATGTTTTCTAATCGTTTAAGTAACTCACCTACTTTCATACTCTCACTCATTTGAAGATATAGGTTGTTTAATGTTTAGATCATATTCTACACGGTATGGTTGAAATATATGATTATAAGTGCCTTTGATTGCTTCAATGTCTTTAACTAACGAAGTGTCATGTTTCTCGTAATATCTGTTGATTATATCTCTCGCCTCGTTGAAGTTATGTCCAGCAAAAAGTTTTTGTGAACTGAATGGTGATACAATATCTTCTACTTCAAATCTGTCTATTAGTTTAGTATCTAAAATATCACGTACTAGCGTCGATAAGTTCGTATTGGTTGCAACAGTATCAGTGTCAGCTGCCTCTACGACAATATGCTTAATGTCTGGATAACGAATAACTACAGCGACGTATTTGAGTCCAATAGCAGGTACTGCATAATAAGGTTTTTCTAAGCCTAGTTTCGATAAATAAGCGTACGGTAAGAGATCTACATTGGCGAGGAAAGGGAAATAATAATCTGCTGGATGATATACATCGTTAACAAAGACGTATACGTAAGCATTTTCAGATAAGATTTCGCCCTCAAATTTGAGCCACTTCTCGTATGACCTGATATTGTATATATCCTCGTTTATCGTCATGATATAATAATGATGTACGCGTGGTGACATATTAGCGTCTGGCATTTGTGCTAGATATTCGACGATTTTACGTTTTTCGTTGATTTCCTTCTCATTAATTTTAACGTTTTCTAAGACTTTGAGTAATTCATTTATCTTCATACTTTCACCAAAGATAGAAAAAGAGAAAGGAGGCTTTAAAAAGCTTTTGGTGGTAGGACGTAGTTAAGTTGGTATAAATTGTTTAGTCTTTAGGTCGTATACTACACGATACGGTTTGAAGATGTGATTGTAAGCGTCTCTTATAACTTCAACTTCTTCAGCTAATGATGTATCACGTTTCTCGTAATATCTATAGAGTATCCTCCATGCCTTGTCTGAGTTATATCCAGCGAAAAGTTTCTGTGAGTTTAGTTGTAATGCAATGTCTTCTACTTTACTAGCGTCTATATACTTAGTGCCTACAATATCACGTATTAACGTCGGTAAGTTTGTGTTATTTGCATCATTATCAATATCAGTTACCTCTACAACCATATGCCCAATACTTAGAAAGCGAAAAACCGTAGCAAAGTATCTAAGTCCAGTAGCGGGTACTGCATATAAAGAACTTATACCTAGTTTCGATAGATAAGCGTATACCAAAGATGTTTTACTACCATTCCCGATAAGGGGGTATAAATAGTCTACTGAGCTGTTCCCAATAAAATCAGCATTTTTTACGTATACGTATGCCTCGTCGGGTGAAATTTTGGCAGATTCCAGAAACTTTTCGTATGAGTCAGAGTCGTATATTTCTCTGTCTTTCGTCATGATAAAATATATGTATGCTGAAGGAATGTTTAATTTTTGTGCTAGGTATTTGGCGATTTCGCTTTTTCCGTTGATTTCATCTTCGTCGTTTTTGATGTTTTCTAAGTGTTTAAGTATTTCGTCTATCTTCATTGTTATCACCTCGAAGATATAAGTTGTTTAGTATTTAAGTCGTATACTACACGATACGGTTTGAAGATGTG
>OGCG01000842.1_pt1 | contig 16965 bp, 14 predicted proteins | sample 1570061 | NCBI WGS metagenome assembly OGCG01 (sample SAMN06268698, study PRJEB24515) | hot springs metagenome | isolation source: Joseph's Coat, Yellowstone National Park, Washington, USA | place: USA:Joseph's Coat, Yellowstone National Park, Washington, USA
TATTTATCCTTGTGCTTTTAGGGAGCTTATCATTAAGTTTTAATTAGTAAGTGTAGGAATTATTTCTTAATATCTCCGAAGTATTGTGCTTATGCACTATTATTAATATCTCAGTGAAGTCTCTTCTTGTCAAGTTATTTTTCCCTTCTACAGTCTTTTTATCATAACGCTGAAAACATCTACTAGAATTTTCCCAAGTGAAAACCTCAGCAATTAACAGTATTCTTTCAGCTTTTCCAAATAGTCCTTAACGTTCCTCCTATCAGCTTCAGCTTTTAAATAATCAAAATCCAGTTTATTACGCTGGGCACAATATACTAGGACAGCCTTATTTCTGTCTTCAGTACTGTTCCAAAACTTCCACGCCTCTAAATAAGTAAGTACAACTTCCTCTGGAGGGATTATGTAAACGTGATAGGAGTCAATCAGAATTTTCAAAGGTTGTTTTTTCCTATTATAACTCTCCCCTACAATGTCAATCCCCTTCTCTGATATCTCCCTTATTTTAGGTAAGTATATTCTCAGCCCGAAGTCTGAAATCCTCTCTAAAATACCCCTAACTATTTCCTTACCTTTTTCAACTATAATGTCAACGTCTCCAGTCCTATAACTTCTACCAGTGTAAATTTCCACAGCAAAACCTCCAACAATTATAACCCTTCCTAATCCCCTCCTCTCTAAAAATGTATTTAACATCGCTAAAAACTTGAGAAAACGGTCTGTCTCACTTCCCTTCAACTCATCTAATCTGGAAAGTAACTCCCTAAGCAATTCGTCCTGTAATATATTACACCACCTTCAACTCTCCAACAACCCAACTCCTCTAAAAGCCTTATGTTTTCCTCAGCCAATTTTGCAAGTCTCTTTAAATCCTCTTCCGTTACCTTACTCCCTCTAGGTCTCGGTCTGTCCTCAAGGAGTTTTATTATTACTTTCGGGTCTACCACATATATTAATTATTCGTTGTTAAAAATAAAACTTGACACAAGAGCTAAAGCGAAATTCTACAATCGCTTTGACCTCAAAAAACTGAGCAAGCATTCCACAAGCCTGAGTTACTTCAACCTTAAAAGAGTTGTTAGCTTGTCCCTAGCACTTCTAAAGTCCCTATCCAGTTCCTTTTGGTAAATCTTCTCTAAGAACGCGTTAATCTCCTCTGGGTTTTCTAAGCCTAAATACGGCACAACCTCTGATATTACTCTTCCCAGTCCCCACAATCCTCCCGATACTTTGATTGCATAGTCTTTGAACATATTGAACTGTGAAAGGAAGAAGTCGAAGTAAGTCTTTCTGGTGAAGGGGTTCATAGCGTAACCAACAACTATACTGAAAAGGTCTTGTAATTTAAACTCGTGAATCTGGCTAAACACTTGTGAGATTCTAGTCCCGTCCCTAATTGACAATAACCCATTTAAGAACCTCTGCTTGTCCTCGTCAAAGGTGTATCCCTTGTACTTCTCCATCAAAGTATTCACGTCCGATGTCACAACAGAGTAAGCGATCACGCTTGCTGTCTTTAAGTTCGGGTCAATCCTATCGTAATATTGGAATAATTCTGACATCCCTAAGGCGAAATCATAGTCTATAAAAGCCAACCCCTCGATTAAATTAGAGTATACCATTTTTCCCAACTCATCATCACTTCCCTTCCATAACCTGACTTGAGATAAGTAGAACTCTTTAGCAATTTCTTCATACTTATTCGGGTTTACGTTGTAGAGTAACGAGAGCCTCTGGGATATTAAGCTTGAAGTAATATAGCCTTTAAAATTCATTAATTTTCTAATTAGAGCCTCCGCTACGTTAAAATTAACCATTCCGGCCCTAAAGAAATTAAAGTAGTCATCAAATAGACCGGCTAACTCTTTATCGTTAAGGTTAGCTTTGAATACGTAATCCAAGTCCTCATAATAAACCCTGTAAAAACCACTCCTATCCACGTTAACCTTTAAACTTTTAACCTCCTCGTTCATCTCTATCACGTCTTCCTCCTTGTCCAAAAGCTTAGTAATTAACTTACCGTTAACTTCCAGAGTGACAGGCACTTTGTACGTAAACTTTTCTAGAGGTACTAACGAGAATCTCTCCTGCTTCAACCTTATCTTGTTCCCCTCTACACTTACGTAAATTACTGGGTAACCCGGTTTAGTGATCCAGTCCTTTAGTATTTCATTTACGTTTTCCCTTGAGATTTCTGATAAAGAGTTCCACAAATCCTCCCCTTTAGCATTACTGAATTTGAACTTGTTTAAGTAGTTTATCACGCCATGTCTGAAGTTTTCTTCTCCTATATAAGCCTCTATCATTCTTAAAACGCTGGCCCCCTTACCGTAACTTATCCCATCAAACAGTTCATTTATTTCTACCGGGTTACTAACTTTAGCCTCTATGGGGTGAGTAGAAGATATTGAGTCCTCTAACATCGCACTAACTGTTTCAATAAAATAAAACAAACCGTCGAATCCCAGTTGAGGATAAACCTTAGCACCGAATTTATATGCCATAAACGTGGCGAAGCTTTCGTTCAACCAAAGGTCGTCCCACCACTTCAACGTAACTAAATTCCCGAACCATTGATGGGCCATTTCATGTGCAATAACCGCTATTACCGTAGTTTTCGTAATAATGCTGGAGTTTTCGTCAGCCAGTAATGCAGACTCTCTGAAAGTTATTGCACCCCAGTTCTCCATGGCACCGGCTAAAAACTCTGGTACGGCGATTAAATGGAGCTTTGGTAATTGATAAGGTATCTTGAAGTAATTCTCGTAGAAAGCAAGAGTTTTTCTAGCAACTTCTAATGGGAACTTAGCCTTATCAGACCTTCCCTTTAATGTAGCTACTATTATTTTAGGTTTAGCAGAGTCATCAACGACTTCTTCGAAATTTCCTATTCCTAAATAAAGTAAGTAGGTTGACATCCTAGGGGTATCCATGAAAACATAAGTGACTTTTTCTCCGTTGTCTTCGATCCTTTCAACCGGCATATTAGAAATTACACTTAACCCTTTCTTTACCCTCACAGAAAGTTTGAATACTGCCTTCTCTTCTGGGTTATCGACACAAGGGAACATGCTACTTGCAAAATTCGGTTCAAATTGAGTGGTTATCATACCCTCCTTAGTCTTGTAAATTCCTACTAGGGTTTGGGAGCTAAGCCTCTTCAAAAATTTTACTACTACTGAAGACTTATCCCCAGTTTTAATCCTTATTTTCTCGCCGTCTAATACATACTTTAATCTTCTATTCTCGTCATCCGTTACATCAAGTACATCCATGTCCTTATAGTCTAAAACTAATTCGTCATTAAATTTTCCTCGGATCTCAACAACTCCACTGTATTTACAGTCGTCAAAATCTAAAAATAAATTATATCTTTCAATCATATTCAAGAATCATAAAAACTAGATTATAAATTTAATTACTTAAAATGATTGCTTTTCTACGGAATTAATACAAGTAATCACCAATCCTATAGATAGGATATTATTCACCTATAATTCAGAAACACTCTAGCAGAGATTGACGTATGATTAAATCTTTTCAATAGATCACTAACTCAACACGAAAGCAGTTTAAAAATCTGGGCATTTTAACCTCTTTTTTCCATACTTTCCACGTTCTTCAACACTTTTTCAAGAACTGGGATCACGCTCTCATAATCTACCCCTTCAACAGCCTTATCCATGAAATCATAAACAATTTTAGATAAATCCTTTAATATCATTCTTCCCTCTTCTGTAAGGTTTACTGTAACAATTCTCCTATCAAACTCCTCTCTGTTCCTCTTAACTAACCCCATCCTCTCAAGTTTATCAACCGTTGAGGTTACAGTAGCTTGTGTAACATAATACCTTTTAGCAATTTCACTCATACTCATGCTCCTCTCTTCTAAAGCTCTCAATACTAGGAAGTCGAAATAGTTTAAACCTAGTTCCGAAAACCTTTTATTCAGAACTTTAACCATAGTCCTATATATCTTAGCAATGTTAGTGAAAAGCCTTAAACTCATTACTCGTCACCCAACTTTATCATTCTCCCTCTCAAGTTCAGCAATATACCTCTTACCTCTCATTACTGAAGTTATGGCAGCTATAAAGCTCATAACAGCCCCCATATAGAACGCCTCCCTTAGAGCACTCATGAAGGCTGGAGCAATAGCTGTAGGGAACCAAGTCCTCTGTTCCATAATTACAATTGCTGACTGAGGTACAGAGCCAGGTGGTAGATTAGCCAATAAGGCCTTCACTGGATCGTAGCCTAAGAACGCTGCAAAAAGTGCACCGGAAACTGGGACTTTACTAGCTAAAGGTGCTAATTGTGGTGCACCGGCTTGTGTTACAGCACTTGCTAGACTATGCGGTAAAGTAGTAGAAAGCACGGTTATTACAACTGTGAAGAATAATGCTATACTTGCCGTCTGTCCAATGTTCTGTAGCGTAGCTCTCATTCCGGAAGCAACGCCGCGGTATTTCGGGGGTACACCGTTCATTATTGATGCTGTATTTGGCGAAGCGAACATACCGTTTCCCATACCCATCATGAAAATGATTACGGCAAACTCGGCATAATTGAAGTCGTAAGGAAGTGTTGTTAGCAAAAGGAACCCTATCCCCACTATAATCATACCTAGAGTTGCAAGTACTCTAGCACCGTATTTATCTGAGAGATACCCACTTATAGGACCCATAGTCACAAATCCTAACATTAACGGGATTGTGTAGATGCCCGCCCAGAAAGGAGTCTGGGAATAGGGTACTCCGTGGAGAGGCAACCAAATACCTTGTAGGAAGATCACTAGCATTATCATTAAACCGCCGTAAGCAAAAGACCTAAGCATGCTGGCAAAATTACCTGCGGCAAAAGCCCTTATTTTAAACAACTCTAGCCTAAACATCGGATACTTCACCCTTTTCTCTATAAAGATAAATGCTATCAAAAGTGAAAACCCAGAAACAATGGAAGATATAACCCACGGGTTACCCCACCCAGTTTGCGAAGTGCTGTATGGCATTAACCCGTAAGTAACTCCTATTAGGATAAGTATTAAGCCTAAAGCAAAAGTTACGTTACCAGGAATATCTAAGCTTTCATTTCTAGAGGGTGTGGTTAACTCCTTCAGCTTTGTATAACTCCATAAGGTTCCAGCAATACCCACGGGAACGCTGACCAAGAAGACATATCTCCAATTTATCGTTGCAAGTACCCCGCCGAGGATCAAACCTATGAGAGAGCCGGCGAGCGCCGAAACCTGGTTAATCCCTAAGGCTTTACCTCTCTCGTTATAGGGGAAGGCATCAGCGAGAATTGCAGCACTATTTGCGAAGAGGAAAGCACCACCGATTCCTTGTATAATTCTAAACGTTATTAACTCTAATGCGCCCAAACTACCTGTGTTCGGGGTAAGGAACAAGAGTATAGAGCCAATTGTGAATATTAAAAAACCTAAATTGTAAAGCTTAACCCTTCCATACATATCCGAAAGTCTACCGAAAGATACTAAGAGGGTTGCCGTAACTACGTTATATCCCATTAGGATCCACAAAAGGTATTGGAAAGATGTGAGAGGATTTATGTGTATCCCGTTGAAAATCGCTGGGAGGGAGATTATCGTGATTGTCCCATTTATTGAAGCCATTAACACTCCAATGGTAGTGTTTATTAACGCAACCCACTTATACTCCATAATATAGATATATCTATTTATGTATTAAAAGTTTAACTCTTAATAGTTTGACTTCAAACTTTTCATAAGATTAAATATCTTTTATTGTGCAAAATAAATTATGTTATGAATGGTTTAAACAAATGAGGACCCAGTATATTTCGGAGGTTTTGAGGAAATTGCTAAAACTTACAAATTGAAGTGCTGGAGGGCGAGTAAATAGATAATAAAGTTTTGAATGGTTACCCAAAACTGATTATTAATACTAAAAATAGGGTAAGTTATAACCTCCTCAGAATTACTTATATTTTTGGTATAAAGCTTGCTAAGCATGTTATCACCTACTATTAATTTCTTTCTCTCTATTTGCGATAATTTTTTAATTTTCAATAGTAACGTTACTTTATGTTAGTAAGCGTAGAATGGCTTAGAGAGAACTTAAAAGACGTAAAAACAATAGAGGTAAAATACGAACTCGACGGCTTACCTCACATACCTACAGCAAGACTTTTACACTGGAAATCAATACTCCACCCGCTTAAGAGAGACTTCGCGCCTAGAGAAATAATTTCAGAAGTACTAAGCAAACTAGGGATAAGCAACGATGATACAATAATACTTTACAGTGATCTGGGAAATAGATACGCGTTTTATGCTTACTGGTTATTAAAGGCTTACGGTCACGAGGATGTAAGAATTCTTGACGGTGGGATTTATAAGTGGTTAAAAGAGGGGTTTGAACTTGAAGATGAGGTTAAGGAATTTGAAAAGAGTGTATATGTAGCTAAAGACCCGGATTGGAGTAATAGGATTTACGTTTGGGAATTACTATCAAAACTCGGTAAAGTGAAGATAATAGATACGAGGAGTGAGGAGGAATACTTTGGTAAAATTACTTCCCCGCCAGAACACCCTTGTGAAAACACTCAAGTTTCCGGTCACATACCCACCGCAATAAACATTCCTTGGATTAAAATGTTTAATGAAGACTATACCTTGAGAAAATCGGAAGAATTAAAGGAAATCTTCCAGTTTGGTGAAGAAGAGGAGATAGTAGTTTATTGTAGAACAGGTGCCAGGGCTTCGGTCGTTTGGTACGTACTTAGAGAGCTTTTGGGATTCAAGAAAGTAAGACTTTATGATGGTTCTTGGAGCGAATACGGAAATATGGTAGGTGTTCCGATAGAGAGATAGATAAATATTTTATTCTCGTCGTCATATTATATTTTATGGATTTTTCGTCAGTAATAGAAAAAGTATCAGATTCAGTAGTAACCATAGTCACAAGGCAAATAACTCTTGACGATTTTTTAACGCCTAACGTGTCTGAGGGAATAGGATCTGGATTTGCAATAGGAAACAATCTGGTAGTTACCTCATATCACGTTATAAGGGGAAGCGAGAGGATAATTATAGTTTCTAGAGAGGGGTTCATCAGCGAGGGCGAAGTTATAGCAGTTAATCCCTATAATGATCTCGCACTTTTAAGTTCGGAGTTAGAACTTAAACCTCTAAAAATATCTGAAAAGGTCAAAGTAGGTGAAGCAGTTCTTGCTGTAGGGAGCCCGTTAGGGCTTGACAGCGTCACCTTTGGCATTATAAGTAGTATAGATAGGACTATCCAATCCCCTATCGGAACTCAACTGTACGTGCTACAAACGGACGCTGCAGTAAACCCGGGGAACAGCGGTGGTCCTTTAGTGAACACGAACGGGGAGGTCGTGGGTGTTGTTACTGCTATGATACCTTATGCTCAAGGAATAGGTTTCGCTATACCGTCTAGGCTTTTAAGGAGTTTCTTAGAAAACGTTAAAAAGCACGGTAGATACGTTAGGCCATACTTGGGGATAAGGGTAATGAAGTTGAATAAAGCCTTGTCAACCTATTTCAGACTTCCAACTAGTGATGGAGTAATAGTCGTAGCTGTAGACCCGAGGAGCCCGGCATATCAGGCGGGTATTAGGAAGGGAGACATAATACTCGAAATAAACGACAAGAAGATAGAGAATCAAATAGATCTAGTATCAACTATTGAGGAGGCGGGATTAGAGGAGATAGAACTTACATTATTAAGGGGTAAGGATAAGGTTAAAGTTAACGTTATGCCTATAGAATTTGCGTGAGGGGGACTCATATCTCTGATTTTCGGAAATTTTCATCCCTTGTTTCGAACTATTTTTTACATAAAATAACTTTATTTAAATCCTTCAAATTAAAGAACAGAATGAGAACTGAGGCTAAAGGCAAGAAATCGAAGGCGAAAACATAATATACGAAAGAGGCGAGAATGGGTAACACATCATATATTATCCCAACGTCTAGGGCTACTAGATAAATTATAATACTCGGTAAGGAAAGGCAACAAGAAGTCCCAGATACTACTCCTAGCGTGGGAACCATTATTAATGTAGCGCTCTTTTTCCTAGCCTTTAATTGGCTACGTAATTCTAATATTCTCTCTATATTAGCTCCTATTAATAGGGCTAGGATTATACCTACGAAGAACTCAAATGGTAGGATATCAGCCTCATATCCGGCTATGAACATCGTAACCCCCACGTTCTCAGTTTGCCAGAGTAAGAAGTATTGTGGTGGGGGAGGCACGGTAAAGCCTATGGAGGCATAATATACCGGTGCGTAGGCTACGTAACCTAAAATTACGCCATAAAAGAAGCCGTAAAGTGTAACGTGGAATGCGAAGTAGAGAATTGCCGAGATCTTATACCCCTTTCCTTTTTTAACCTCCCTCCAGACCATATCGAAAAACCTCTTAGGTATCATTAACCATATTGCAGACCAGAAAGAGAGTGCGGAGAGAGAGGCACCTAAAGTTAAATACTTAAATGAGATTAGATAGAAGATGTAAGAGGAGATGAGAAGTAAGAGGATTATAAAAATCCTACGCCAGCTCATTATTTTTATACTTATTCATGCACTTATAAAAATTTAACAGAGGAAAACGTTTTTATTTCGTTTTTTGAAAAGAAAAAAATTAAGTGAGATATGTTTAATTAAACATATATACTTAAATCATTAGTAATTGTAATTAATATTTATAAGCTGGATATCACCGCTAAAGTCTAAACTTCCTCGAAATCTTTGGGAACAATGAGTTAAAATGGAAAATCAGTCCTATAAGGGTTATCGGCGGTAACAATATGTAAGCTAGAAACAATGCAGTGTTTCCAATTGGTAGAAAGAATAATACATTAGCTGCGGGAATTGCTGTGGCCAATATCACGGGAATCGAAACACAACAACTACCTCCAGCTAAAACCCCTAGAATAGGTGGTATTATTATTGCCCTTATCCTAACTTTTTTATAAATTTCTAAAACCCTGAGGATAGTAGTTGTTACAACCCCATCTATTAAAAACCCCATGATTACTGAGTAAAAAGAGAGCTCTAAGTAGTAGTTTGGAGGAAAACCTATCACGATAGAAGGATTAAAGATTAAGTTAATGAGGAACGTATATGGACCGGGAGGGTAAAAGTAAGAAACTGAGAAAGTAAGGAAAGGGGAAGAGATCCTAAACAGCTCACCGTATATAGATGTTAAAAGCCTTTCAAGAGCAATACTGTAAACGAAATAGTGAATGGAGAGGTAAGTAGAGAAGATTGCTAAACTCTTTTTATTCCAGTTCTTTGAAAGGTATGAGAAAACTTTCCTTACTACGCTTTTAGTTAAGATAAAAGTGAGTGGTAACCAAAAGAAGAGGTTACCGAACGTGACATAGACAACGTAATTTGAATATGGGGCAGAGTAAGTGATTGCCAGGCCCGAAACCATGAGGATTAAATTAAATAAAAAAGTGAGATTTAACTTTTTACTAACTTCTTCCTTCTTTTCCATAAATAAATAAAATAATTAAAAATTTTTAAATTTATCTTATGATGATGAAGGTATGTAGAAGCTCACTGGCGCGAAAGTTATAGTTTGCGCATCTTGAGATGACAACTTCCCTATCTTTACGATGTTAGCCCAAGTCCACTTCACCATTTGGTTATCAGTTACTGGGTCAACTGTTGGAGTAGTTAACTGGTTAGCTCCGGGAGATGTTGGGTAAGCCATGGCTACAAACACTGACCCTGGGGCTACAGTGTTTGAAATCCATACTACGCCAGTTAGTGTACCCCAATCGTTGTATAGCATAACGATGTCGCCGTTCTCCAGTCCCTCGTTCTGGGCGTCCTGTGCGTTCATTGCAATTATCGGGAATGGAACCCTTTGGTATATTTCTGGTACTTGGAAATCAGTCCACCCTGACTGGAAAATTATATTCCACCTACCGTTGTTAACCCAGTACTTATATTTACTCTGCTGTTGTACTGCATAACCGAATATTCCTACATAAGGCATTGGGAATGGGTTAAGTGTATTTACTACCGCAGCCTTTAGGTCGTCATAAGAATAGCCGAACATTGACTGTACTTGATCTGGGGTCACGTAAATTATATCCCTAGTTATTAGCGGTAATACAGTATTACCCACAGTCACTGCTTGGTTACAGTCTATGGTTATCTGCTCCACTCTGAACTTACTGTGTAACACGGGTTCGAAGTAGTTAACTAAACCGTACAATGTTATAGTACCGCCTTGACTACAAGCTTGCATTACGCCCTCCTTTGTAAGCTCTGAAGGCGAGCACACAGCACCGCTGCAAGTAGCGCCTAATATAGGTAATTGTACCCCTATAGTCCTAGCTAACATTAAATAGAATAACTGTACTGACGCGTAACCTGTTGAAGAAGTCGGTGCAAACTGGTGTGGCACTGCGTAACCGTATGGCCATGAGGAGAAGTTCGCCGGTCCGTTAGCAAGATAGTAAGTCCATATGTCACTGTAAATTGCAAACCAGTTATAATCGAAGTAGTTCTCACTGAACTGTGGAATTAATGATAACGGCTGTGAGTTCTGCTTCATGTTATTCGTTAAGGATTGCCATATTGGGTTGAAAGCTTGATAAATCCTCTGCGCTTGCGGTGAGTTACCCATCCCGTTACTCTGCAGTAACTGGTAAACTCTGTAGGCTATCATTGCGTAAACCCATACGTCTGGCATTGCTATACCGGGCGGTGGCATGAAGGTCTCTATTAGTCTCAACCTCCTGTCATGCCCGTTCCACCTCAGTTCGTAAGTCTCACCGTGGTTTGCCGCATGAGGTATAATTACGTGGGCTGCAGTTTCCAATAACCCGTTCTGGTTGAGGATTATGTCACTTCCCACTACAAATAATGCACCGGGGGTCTTGTTTGAACCGCTTAAGCAAGATATAACTGCTTGAGCGTATTGATCTGGTGTCGGGAAGTTAGGTATTGTAGCGCTTACGGAGTTAACGTCATAGTACGGTGAGCTTGAAATTATCGAAGATGTACTTGTTGAAGGTACACCTAAGCTTAGCACGTTCTCTACGCACTCCTGTAGCAGGTGGGCCCTATGGTTAATTGCTAAAGCTAATTTTCCTCCAGCCATTGTTAGCTTGTAAGGTACAGCTGTGAACACCCATAATACTTTACCATACCCGCTGTAAATTAGATAGTCGATTACTGGGTTATACTGGTAAATTTGAGGTACTAGAGTGTTAGTGTAATTCTGGTAAAAGCTCTTTATGAAACTTATTACGTTCTGCGCATTTACTTCCATTCCTTGTTTTTGTAGCTGTTGTGGTACGTATTGGCTCATTTGTATCCACAACATCCTCCCTTGGTTTAACGGTAGACCTAATTGCTGATACCAAGGCGGTGGGGGAGGTAGTGGGAATGCGGCACCTCTCTGATGACCGAATCCCGTGGAAATACCAGTACCCGGTCTTCCGGATGTAGCACCTACAATTACTGCTAGGTCTCCTAGGGCGTAAATTGGAGTATAATTGCCAGACCATATAATACCTTTCTCGAATTCTATCAACACCCTCTTATAGTATTGCTGTCCATTACTACCCATCTTAGGTTTTGCGAGCATATCTCCTAATAATTGGATAATATTCTGTGGTACTCCGGTTATCTGTTCAGCCTCAGATAGCCATTCGCTTAAGCTCTTGGATTGTAAGTACTGGATGTATAAGTTATAGTTGTTCATATTAAACGTGAACCCGTTTGCTTGTGCAGAACTTCCTTGATAGACGTTATTTATGAAGTAATTAACTACGTCGGGATAAGTGTAGTAGATGTAAGCGGCTACAGCGTTAATTAACTCTGTGTCTGTACCAGGGTTAACTTGGACTACTAATACTTGCGGTTCGCCGTTAGAGTCTACATTGCACGTTCCATTCATGGCTTGTTCTAAACTACAACCTACAGCCGCTGCAACGGCATGAGCTGTCTCTGAAGGCCTGGCCTCGACTACTATCGCTTTACCGGGTGGAGTCGGTTCACCGCTCTCGAACCACATGGCCTTCCTTTTCTGTGTTGCTCCTCTTAAGTTGTCAAATATGTGCTGAATTAAGTTAACTGTAGACGTGACGTACTCGTTAATACCCCACATTACCATTACGTCTGTTATGCTAATGTCTAGCATACTAGAAGTATCAGTACCGTTTCCTCCGGTTAACTCAAGTAGAGCGTCCTCAGTTAATGAGAAGGCAACCTGGTAGTGAAACCTAACGAAAGGTGTGGCGACACCCATGTGGAGCAATAACCCTGGCATTAAGTCGTCTACCATACCTCCTCCTATACCACCTCCGTGATCAGCCCTTATTGCCATAACTTCTACTCCCGCCGGCCCTACTGGGTCTGGGTAAGTGAACGTTTCGTTAGTTATGTAGTAGTACAGAATTTGGGCTAGGACTTCTATGACATAACTCCAGCCTACTGGTTGTAATTGTCCGCTCCACCTTATTAGCGGTGTCTTTATCCTAGTCTGTAACTGCCTATATCCCGCCGAATTGTCTATGAACGGGCTCCAAATCCTCTGTGCATTCCTTCCTCCTCTAGTTGAATAGTTACCCCTATTAACCGGGCACTCTGGGCTGGGGACTTCTAGTATATAGGCCGGAATCCAGTTACCAGTTGTTTCGTCATATACCACGGTCTTACTTACCATTCCTTCGCCGATCCACGGTGTCCCGCTGTTTGCGGATAAAGCTGGTAATACGCTAGTGAAGTCCGCCTGGAAGTTCTGATAGTTATAACCGAACACGTTGTCAACGTAATTATAAACTACTGCATTTTGGCCCGCCTGTGGTTGGCCCTCTTCACCTACCGGGAAAACGAAGACGTCATAGCCACAACCTACGTTACAGAATCTACAAGTTACCGAATATCTCTTTGCTGTAGTTGGAGGTAACGGTACTTTAGTGTTAGGGACTGGAGTGAATGTATATGTAGTAGTTGTACTCATGAGTTACCACCTCCAGACATTATCTGTTGTAAACCTTGTAATGCGGTATTATAAGTCCCGTAAACCAGCCTTGTAAATCCTTTTGCATAAATATCCCCAGTGGATTCATCATATTCTAAAATTAATTGGGCTAGGTATTGGTTAGGGTGACCTACCACTTGCATCCCTCCGACCGTTGGGTCGTATTGCGAGAAGTGGTATGGACATAATAAACAATTCGTATTTGGGTCATAAACTATTGGGTAACCCATGTGAGCACAGTTACCGCTAAACCCAACTATGTCACCATCCGGTCCTACACCGCCTATTGACGGAACTCCGGTCTTTATTATAATCACTGGATATCCCATATAATTTGCACTAACTGACGTTTTAGGTGACGGGAATTGACTTATATTAGCGACCTTCTGTTTAATAAAAGCTACTTGAATAGTCTGGGTAACGGTCGTCGTCGTAACAGTTGTAGTTGGTGTTGTAATATACTCTTTTTGTACAGTGACTTCTGGTATTACTTCTTTTGTAATTGTAGTTCTTGGAAAAGCGTTACCACCTACTACAATACCAGCTGCAATACCCGCAATTGCTGCGGCCCCACCTATAACGATTGCACGTCTATTAGGATCTACATTACTACCCTTTTTCTCTTTACTCATCTTTCAATCACTCTGTAATTTATTTACATAACATGCTTTAAAAAACTTAATCAGTGAAAATATATATATGAACTAATATTCATATTTTAAAACTATAAAAAAATTTTAAGCTATTTTTTATTAAATATTTAAAAAAGTAAATAAAGAATATATATAGATTTATTTAAAGTAAGCACTTAAACAATAACAAGAGAGTTTATGTTTATCTAAATAAAAATCTTGTGATAAAGGTTTTATTAACTTATTTTAAGAATATGAATAAAAGAATAAATTCAAAGTAATATAGGAAAACATTTATATTTTTTAAAGCTAAGGAGTGAATGAAATGCCTCAAAATACAACTGTAGTTGTGGCCGTGGTAATAGCATTAATTTTAGTAGCAGTAGCCGCATATTACATAGCCACAAGACCTTCAACAACAACTACAACAACAACTACGCTATCACCTACTACGGTAGGTGTTACGACACAAACGATGACAAGTAGTATGCCACCTACAACGACCACTACTACCACGTCAGCCTTACCTTCTGGTGCTGTTCCTCTAACGTATGATGCTTCTAATCATACTGTGTTTTTGACTGTTGTTGCTGAGAGTAGTGGTAGCCCGTTCAACTTCAATGGTACCAGTTCCGGTCAGTTACATATTTACATACCTGCTGGTTGGACTTTAATAATTACATTTATCAATCAAGAATCAATTCCACATAATGTGGTAATCGTTCAAAATGATACCGCAACACCGAATAATGCAGATGTAGGATCTGACGGAAATCTACTAGCCTTCATAGGAACAACATCCTCATCATACACCTCCCAAGGAATATCTTCCGGTCAATCAGCAAGCGGATCAGTAACACTACCAGCTGGCTACTACTGGCTATGCTGCGGAATACTAACACACGCAGAAAGCGGAATGTGGGCAGTAATAATAAGCTCAACATCAGTAACAACACCATACGCAATAATAACAAGTTAATGAATTTTTTATTTATTTAATTTATTTATTTTAATAATATAATTTTGTATTAAATTCAAAACACATCTTACAATAGTGATGGTAATTTAACAAATTAAATTCTGTGTCGCGTTTTTACTCGCAGAAATTCGTAAATGAAGAAATATATTTGGTGTTGATACCCTCTTTCTTGAGGAGATAGTTAGGTAAAGCTAAATATAACAAATAGTCTAAACTTCACAGCTTACTGGAAACTCTTATATATTTGAAGTATTTTGAGAGAGAATATAATTAGAAATTATTTATAGTGAAACTAATCATTATTACGCGAAAAATTAGATTATAAGTACTATGAGTACATCGTATAGTGGGATAAGCATAGGCGAATTACCTAATCATTGAATTGTTGCCAGAAATACCTAAACAAGGGTTGTTGTTTATAACTTTTTCAACATGGTTACTTAAGTTCTCGCCTTAAACTCCTCAAATAAAATACTCCCAGTAACAGTCCTCAAGAGCTCTTTCACCTCGTCTATCATCATGTTAGTAAAATCTGGTAGGGGTTTGATATTCTGGAGTTTACTGTAGAGGCTTTTTACGTAATGGGGCTAATATTGAATGAGATTAGGGGAAGTACGGCGATATTATATAAGTTGTTAACCAGAACGTTGAATATAGTGATAATGTGCAACAAGTTAGGGAAGAGGCTTATAGCATAGCTAATAATGCTCAATATGTTTGTGAACAAGTTAGGGAAAGGATAAGTGCAGTAAGGGATTATAGAGCATTAAGTCATGTGGCTGAATGCTTAATAGAGGTGTATAATTCTGACTTCTCTACTGAGATGACCTTTACGGTGATGATTAAGGGTTGTCTTTTTAAATATTAAGATTATATTTTCTCACATGACCTCCTTTATTTACATGAGTAACTTAAGGTACCTTATGGTTGACAAAGACGGCATCAGCTTTATGATCGGGGACAAGCTTTACGACATTGAGAGAGGGTAACACGTAATTATTGAGGATAAAAAGTGCAAGATTCTTAGCTACAGTCTTGACTGCGATAGCGTAATTATTGTTTCGCCCGATAAACTACCTTTAGACTGGATTGTTTGTGAGGGTGAGGACGGATGAAATGTGACGCGATGAACTGTGAACATAAAATAATCGTAGTCTGTGATGTGCCCAAGAAGAGCTTAATCATTGAGGCGTATGATGAGACGTTTGACTATTATTACGCTGTATACTTAGACGATGAGCTATGCAATGAGGGTAAAAGTAGGCTGATATACGAGTTAGCTCGACATGGAGAATATGGGAAATAATTGGGCTTTGTGTGTTTGTGATGACTAAGGTTTACTCACAAAGCCCGAATCTGACACACATGTAGGCGTTATGGACTTCCATACCAGCCTCATCAGTATGCTCACTTTCGCTGTGTTCTGGTTTACTAAACTCATTAACAATGTCTTGTGCAATTTCCTCAGCCGATTTCTCAAACTCACTGCCAAACCACTCTAAGGCATAAACCACTTTTTCAGCTTCTTGTTCTAACCAACCGAAATTGCTGACCAGAATAGATATAACTTTAAACGCCTCCCTGATGTACTGTAATAATTGGTCTACCCATGTATATTGACCTAATTGGCTAGCGTAGTCCATTATACCTTGTAAAGTAAAGTTGTTTGGTGGTGGTATTAATTGGACTTGATAATAAGATGGCGATATGCCAGGAGCTACTAGCCCATATGGTGCCACGACAAACCCCGCTAACCCTAAACCACTACAACTATCAGTACATAACATATCTGTATAAGCTGGCGCACCGTTTAGTAACGGGAATGGGTTACCTAAAAATAAGTCAGCAAAAGGCGGTTTACTGTTTGTGAAATCAAAAGCATAGTAGTTATAGATGTATATAGTGCCTAAACCGAATTGTTCTATTTGGGGTAGCACTGCTAAACCTTCGTAAAATAGTGGCGGTTCGGCTGATATTGCTTGAAGATATGCTTCTATTTCTGGTGCAAGATTCCAAAGATTATTAGAAGATTCATAATAAAAGTTTGGGGAGAATCTTGAAAGTTCACCGATTAAAAAGCCTACATAATTAGGTATAAAAGTAGCCCACCCTAATGAGCCTGATTGTAATGTATTTAACGCTTGTGATAGTAGGTTTGATGAACATCTCGTATTTGGTGGGTTAACGAAATTTGGATAGTGTGAGGCTGGTTTTAACGGTGCTACTATTATTGGGTATTTCGAACTTAGAGCTTGTTGTATTTGTTCATTAAACACTGCTGTTGTTAATGTAAAACGTGCACCACCTTGAAACACTAACAGTCTTTGCACCC
>OGCG01000846.1_pt1 | contig 16922 bp, 17 predicted proteins | sample 1570061 | NCBI WGS metagenome assembly OGCG01 (sample SAMN06268698, study PRJEB24515) | hot springs metagenome | isolation source: Joseph's Coat, Yellowstone National Park, Washington, USA | place: USA:Joseph's Coat, Yellowstone National Park, Washington, USA
CATCATGACTAGAGGGTGTGACACTTACGCTCGGCTGAGGCAAAATCATCCATTCCGCTCAACAGTTGGCAGCCCCTCTGTTCTGGCCTTATAACCTGCCTTGCCCACTCGAGCAGCTCTTCTGCGAGCTCGGGATCGAAATCTCTCGGTTGTGCCGTTGCCCTCGCCAAGTCCCAGGCGTGCGTAGCCACATCCACGGAGCGAAGGCGGACATAGAGACTTCCTGGGATGCGACCGAAAGGCATCTCGACCTCCTGCTCCAGGGCACGGGGTGCCTCGAGGGCCTCCATGGCGGCCCGAGCGGAGCTCGCTATCTCATCCCGGATGGCTTCGATGTCTTCGGGGAGGCCCCTTGATTGGTTGCCCGCTACTCGCCAGTTCCCAGCAGCCACGTGCTCAATTAGCTCCCTCACCGTCCAGTCGGTGCAAGGCGTGGGAGCTGTAAGTTGGTCTTGATCGACTGCTTGAAGCTTCGATCCAAACACAGCCTGCGCTCGACGGTGAGCTTCTATCGGATCCACGAGTTCCCCCTTAGGCTCCAGATCACCTCATTGCCATCTGCGCACGGCCTGGACGGTGCAAACCGACGAGGCCATGGTCTCTAGAAGGTCACCACGAGCTTGGCTCCTGGCCCCTCGAGCAGTCCATTCCAGAAGCGGGGCAACTCTTCCAGGCTAAGTCGACGGATGTCCAAGCGGATGCGCCCCTCGAGGGCATGGCGGCAGAGCTCCTGGTAGGCGGAGCGCTGTAGGTCGATGGGCAGGGCAAAGCCAGTCTGACCCAGGATGGAGAGCATTTTTCCCCTGACGGCGGCCGAAGAGACCGTCGCAGTGGGACCAGCAGACTGGCCTAACTGAACCAGGCGCCCGTTTGGACGCAACATTTCCAGTGCCACCTCAGCCGGGGGTCCCCACAGGGGGTCGACAACCACATCGGCTCCGTCGCCCAGAGCCTGAGAAAGCGCTTCTCGGAAGCCGCGAGGATCAGACAATGAGACAGCGTCGTCGGCACCTAGCTTGAGGGCGGCTTCTAAGCGTTCCTGGTCGCGACCTACGGCGACTATCTTGCCCGCGCCAAGGATTCGTGCTGCCTGAACCGCCACTGAACCAACCGCTCCGGTGGCCCCCAGCACCACTACGGTCTCCTGTGGCCTGAGCTGCGCCCTCCAGCCGAGGGCGAGCCATGCCGTGATCCCGGCTATGCCGAGAGCCGCCGCGAGGGCGGGGTCAAGTCCCTTCGGGACCGGAAAGAGTTCCTCTTCGTCCACAACGGTCCACTCGCCTAGTGAGCCGTAAGGGGGCACTGCTGCGCCAAAGTAGTAAAGCTCGCCCGAGTCGGTTTCCCCCACGCCCTCCTGGCCTGCCACATAGGGGACCGGGGGGGATCCGGCATAGAAATTCCCCGATGCAATTCGGACATCCACAGGGTTGAGCGAGGCTGCCCTGGTGCGAAGGATCCGCGCAGCGGGACCTCGACTACTCGGTTCCTCGAACTCTCGGATCACCGGCACCGTTCCGTAGGCTTCGACAACTGCCGCTCTCATCTCGCGACTCCCCTGGCTCGTTCCCTCGATGCCGCTAGCTCAGCCATCGCATCTGCAGATCCGCCGTAGCCGATTGTCGACGACTGCTTGCCCGGCTCTAGGACTTTGTAGACCTCGAAGAAATGTCTGATCTCATCCAAAAGGTGTGTTGGCAGGTCCTCCAGTTCCACCACCCCTTGCCATATGGGTTCGGATACCGGGACGCAGATCAGCTTGGCATCCCTGCCGTTTTCGTCCTGCATCCAGAGGACCCCAACCGGCCTGGAGCGCACTACGCATCCGGGGAACGTCGGGTCCTCCACTAGCACCAAAGCGTCCAGGGGATCGCCGTCCTCGGCCAAGGTGTCGGGCACAAAGCCGTAGTCGGCAGGGTAGACAGTCGCCGAGAACAGACGTCGATCCAAGCGGATCTGGTGGAGCTCATGGTCGTACTCGTACTTGTTGCGGCTGCCTCGCGGTATCTCGACTACTACGTCGATGGCAGATGTCTCTTGTGTCATCGGGGCATCATCCATCACGGCATCCTCAAGACGATCTTGCCGAGCTTGCCGCCTGCCTTGAAGCTCGAATAGGCGGCCGGCGCGTCCTTCAGGTCGAAGGTGGCAAAGACGGGGATGCGGATCTGATTCTCCTCCACTAGGGGTAGGACTTCGGCTTCGAGGCGCCTTAGTACCATGGCCCTTTCCTCCAGCCGGCGGGGGCGAAGGACGCTGCCCACGAGGCTGGCTCGCTTGGACATCAGGAGTCTAAGGTCCAAGGCCAACGAGCCTCCCGCCGAGGTGGACAGGACAACTATCCTGCCACACTCGGCGAGTGCATCTAGGTCCCAGCCGACCTGTTCCCCGCCTATGGTCTCGATGATCAAATCGTAAGGTCCATGTGCGGCTAGGTCCCCGTGACCTATCGCAACCGCCCCGAGTGCTGCTACCGCTGCCCGCAAAGCCTCCCGGCGGACTGTTGCGACCACCCGGGCGCCGGCCGAGACGGCCAGCTGAATTGCGGCCGTGCCTACCCCACCAGCTCCTCCGTGCACCAGCACCCTTTCTCCTAGCTTCAATTTGCCTGTTCCAAACAAGGCGTCGTGGGCGGTCGCGAACACTTCGGGGAAGGCTCCTGCGTGTGCCCAATCCAGCCGAGAGGGCATTGGCATCGCCTCCAGCTCATGTACGACCGCAAGCTCGGCCTGGGCCCCGCCTGTCACCAGAGCCATAATGCGATCGCCGACCTGAAAGCGTCTTATCCTCTCCCCCACCTCGACCACTTCCCCGGCGAGCTCGAGCCCTAAGATCTCTGCAGGCGCTCCTGGGGGTGGCGGATATCGGCCAGCTGCCTGCGCTATGTCGGCGCCGTTCAAACCCGCTGCGCGCACCGCCACCAACATCTCGTCGCCCGCTGGGCGGGGATCGGGGCGTTCGGCTACGACTACCTCGCCGTCTTCGACGACCACGGCCTTCACTGAGAGGGGAGGCTAGCGCGCCTCGGCGCTTCGTGCAGGGATGAGCTATTAACCAGCAACCCTGCCGAAGCCGACCAGCATCGAAGACCACACGGGGTCGTAGCGAACAACAGTGCCGGTGTAGGGAGCATCTATCATCACGCCGTTGCCGACGTAGATGCCCACGTGAAAGACGTCGTTTGGTCCGTATCCATAAAAGACGAGGTCGCCTGGCTGAGCCTGTGCGTAGGAGATGCGGACCGTCTCGTCGTATTGAAGCTGTGCCGAGTGGGGAAGACTTATGCCCGCCGCCGCATACGCATACATAACAAGGCCCGAACAGTCAAACGCGTCCGGCCCGGCTCCTCCCCACACGTAAGGCTTGCCAAGCTGCGCTTCGGCGACTCGGAGGGCGATTGAGGCCTGGGCGCTGGGAGGAGGCGTAGCCCAGCTCGGCACAGCCGGAGTAGCCGACGAAGCCGTCCGCAATTCCGCTGCCGCCCGCAACCGGGCGGCAGCTTGCTCGCGCTCGCGCTGGGCTAGCAAGCTAGCGAGTCGTCCCCTGGCAACGGCAAGGAGCCTGGCCTCGCTTCTCAGCGCGGCCGACGCCTCTGCCCGATCAGCTGCCTCCGCAGCCACTAGCCTCCGGAGAGCCAGGTGCTCTAGATATAGGCGGTGACGAGCCTCCATCAAACTGCGATTTTCCAAAACCAGTTGACTGGCGGTGTCCTGCTGGGCGTAGACGGCTGCCTTCAAGTAGGTCTCCCGGACGATGAGGGCACTGATCCCCGAGAGGTCGAGGCCGCCCAGCACTCCTCCAGAGCCCTGGCTCATGAACGCCGCGACTGCCTCGCTGCGAAGCTCCTCTGCAAGGCGCTCTATTTGCTGACGGCCGGCTTGCACCTGGCGGGCATTCAGGCTCAGACGAATGCCGATCTGGCGGTATGCGCTTCTGGCCTGGTCGTAGCGCTCGTCTAGCGCCTCAAGTCGCACGCGCAGGGCTTGGAGCCTTTCTGCCAGAGCGGCCGCTCTGGCCTTGGCGGTGACGATCGGGTCGGCTGCAGCAGCTTCCCCTCGCGCCGGAAGGAGGCATAAGACCAACACCACTGCTGCTGCCGCCATTCGGAGCAGCAGGTCCCCTGCATTCCCACGCAGAGGCGAAACCTGCGCCGCTGGTCGTCTGCCCTCGACCCGTGCCGAGTCGGAAGCTGCCGGTCGCCGCCCCCAGGTATAGCTGGCACCGGCATTCACAACGAGGGCCAAAGATATACGACTCTCGCGATGGTTGCAAAAGTTACGCCCTGGCGAGTTTTGAGCCCCGCTCCGGGGCGGTTAGCTTTGCAGCATGGTAAACCAAAAGCCCGAGCAGTTCCGAATCGAGCGCGACTCGATGGGAGAGGTGGCGGTACCTGCATCGGCGCGCTGGGGTGCTCAAACGCAGCGGGCCATCCAGAACTTTCCGATCTCCGGTCGGAGAGTGGATCCTGCAATTATCTCGGCTCTGGCGAGGATCAAGCGAGCAGCAGCCAGAGTGAACGCCCGGCTGGGGATCGTGGGCGAGGAGGAGGCCACGGCCATTGCGGACGCTGCCACGGAGGTGATCTCGGGGGCCCTCGACGACCAGTTCCCTGTAGATGTGTTCCAGACGGGTTCTGGCACCTCGACCAACATGAACATGAACGAGGTGCTTTCCAACTTGGCCTCCGAGAGGTTGGGGAGGGAGATCAGGCCCAATAACGAGCCCAACGCCTCACAGAGCTCAAACGACGTCTTCCCCTCGGCCATCCACCTTGCTGCCGCTCTCGAGATCACAGAGCGGCTTCTGCCCGCTCTGGGGCACCTGCACGCAACCCTCACCGAGCGAGCCCAGGCGTTTGCGGACGTTGTGAAGGCCGGCCGTACTCACCTAATGGATGCGACCCCGGTGACTCTGGGACAGGAGTTTTCTGGCTACGCGGCCCAGATCCAGCTAGGCATAGAGAGGATCTCTGGCTGTCTCGGCCGGCTGGGCGAGCTGCCCCTAGGCGGCACCGCGGTGGGCACAGGCCTCAATGCCCCTTTGGGCTTTGCCCAGGCCGTGATAGAAGAGCTCTCCAGGGAGACTGGCCTTGAGCTGAAGGAGGCCCGTAACCACTTCGAGGCTCAGGGTGCCAGGGATGCACTGGTCGAGTGCTCTGGGTGCCTTCGAGTGGTGGCCATCTCGTTGTACAAGATCGCGAATGATCTCCGTTGGATGGCGAGCGGCCCTCGCTGCGGCCTCGGCGAGATCCACCTCCCGGACCTCCAGCCCGGCTCCTCAATCATGCCTGGCAAGGTAAACCCCGTGGTCCCCGAGGCGGTCTGTCAGGTGGTGGCGCAGGTGATCGGCAACGACGCGGCCGTCGCGTTTGGCGCTTCCGCGGGGAACTTCGAGCTCAACGTCATGTTGCCGGTTATAGGGGAAAATCTCCTTTACTCGATAAGGTTGCTCTCCTCTGTGGTGCTCGCCTTGGCGGACAAGTGCGTGGTGGGGATCGAGGCGGACCGGGAGCGTTGCCGCCAGTACGCACTCTCTTCGCCCTCGATCGCCACCAGCCTCAATCCTCACATCGGATACGAGGCTGCTGCCGAGGTGGTAAAGCAAGCTCTGGCCGAGGGCAAAGACCTCCGCAGTGTGGTTCTGGAGCGGGGTTTACTCTCTCCCGAGCAAGTGGATCAGGTACTCGATGTAATGGCCATGACCAGGGGCGGTCTGCGCTAGCGAGCCAGCTGTCGCGCCCAATGGGCTTCTCCGGCAGGAACAAGAAGCGCGCCGGCCTGGCAGGGTTGGCTCGAGGGCAGTTTTGGCCTCCTCGGTCGCTCGGTGGCAGTGGTCGGTCGCGCGCCTGAGGCTGGTCCTAGCTGGTGCGGCGGCCGATCACCGTCACGAGGGGTGGCAGAACGACTGAGTCCTCGCCCGGATCGACTCCGGTGAGCGACGCCAGATAGGCAGAAACTGGTCCGGGACCGGCTCCGGCTAGGGCTTCGGCCCAGGCATCCTCAAGGGCCAGCCCTGCTCGTCGCACCATGCCCGGTAAGAGAGCGCCCACGTCCGGATGGCGGGCGTCAGGCATTGAGAGCGGGATCCCCTCTATCCTCCCAGCGGAGGTGATCGGCTCCTGTGCCAGGAGGAAGCCCCCCGGTCGAATAGCGGATGCCATCTTTGTCAAGGCAAGAAGGGGATCTTCTACATGGATCAGGAGAAATCTGCAGTAAACCAGGTCGAGCTGCTCAGGAAGCCGAAGCTCTTCGACCGCTTGGGTGACTGCCACCACTTGCGCATACTGGGCCGCTGACTCGGCTACGCGGTCGCGGCTGGCTGGGTCCCGGTCCACCGCCCAGACTCGTCCCTCCCTGCCGACGAGGGCCGCCAGCGCCACCGCCACGTCGCCTTGGCCCGCTCCCACGTCGGCTACCTTCCAACCCTTTCCTACGCCGAGGCGCTCTAGGGCCACAGCTAAAGGACGGCGATAAACGTCGTTGCGCAGATCCAGCACCCTCTGGACGCTAGCCGCAGCTATGGTCGATTGCGTGGACGCGACGATGTTGCTGTGTGACGCTGCCCAGGTAGCCGAGGGCAAGCTCTACATACTTGGAGCTGGCTGGAACATGATCGGTCCGGAGCCAACCCCTTCGGCCATAGCGTTGCGGCTCGAAGTGGAGTGGGGGGAGGTCGACAGGCCTCACCACTGGGAGCTTTTCTTGGTGGACGAGGATGGCGAACCCGTGATCCTTCCTACCCCACAGGGACCTCAGGCGGTAGAGGTGAGGGGGGACTTCCAGGTTGGAGCTCCTCCTGGCCTGCCCGAGGGAAGCCCTATAGAGGTCTCGCTTGCTGTCAATATGGGTCCCTTGCCGCTTCAGCCGGGGCGGCGCTACACCTGGAGACTGGCGATAGACGGTCAGGAGGACCCCCGGTGGATGCGCTCCTTCTCGACCAGGCCCCTTCCCGAAGAGGCGGTATAGGCGTCCGCGCGCCTCAACGAGGCGCTGGGGCGGCCTAGCATGTCGGTGAGGTGACTGAGGCGCGATGAGGATCTCTGGGAGCTTTTGGCTGAAGGGAGCATCGCTCTTGGCCGCCTTGGTGGTGGGCGCTGGGGGCGCCATAGCGGCCGCCAGCTTGAACAACAGTGCGAGTGCGAGGGTGTCGGTCCGCCTTGCCGCAAGGCCACGGTTGGAGTCGTCTAGGTCTATAAGGCGGCTCGCCACATCCTCCCCGAACCCAGCCGCCACGCCAACTACTCAGCCCTTCGAGGTTACAGGTGTGGAGCCCCAGCCGGGCACGAGTGGGGTCTCATACAACACCTCTATAGAGCTCACCTTTTCGCAGCCGTTGGCGCCGGGGAGCGTGATGCCCCAGGTTCAGCCGGATGTAGCGGGCAGCTGGAGCTCTCCCAACCCTGAAACCTTGGTGTTCCAGCCGCAGTACGGCTTTCCGCCTGATGCTCAAGTGACAGTCACAGTGCCCGGCGGCGCGGGCGGTGTCGAGGATTCCCAAGGACAGAGCTTGGTGTCTAGTTTCCAGGCGACTTTCACCGTGCAACAGGGCTCTGTGCTCAGGCTCCAGCAGCTTCTCGCGAGCCTCGGATACCTTCCGGTCAGCTTCACGGCTGCTCAGCAGGTTCCCTTGACGGAGGCCGCTCAGTTGGCCGCGGCGTTCGATCCGCCTGCCGGGCAGTTCACCTGGCGCTGGGCGAACACGCCAGCGCAGCTCGAGTCGATGTGGACACCGGGCCAGTATGGGGTGATGACCCGCGGTGCAGTGATGGCCTTTGAGTCCGCCTCCGGCCTTGCTACGGACGGAATCGCTGGTCCCGAGGTCTGGACTGCGCTGATCAAGGCCGTTCTGGCCGACCAGACGAGCCCATATGGGTACTCTTGGGTGGAAGTTAGCGAGACGCTACCGGAGACACTGAAGCTCTGGCACGACGGTGCATTTGTGATAACATCTCTTACAAATACGGGGGTGACGGGGGCGAATACGCCTGTGGGTACTTGGCCCATCTACTTGAGGTATCTGTCTCAAACCATGTCGGGGACCGACCCCAACGGTACGCACTACGTCGATCCCGGAGTTCCTTACGTCAACTACTTCTACGAGGCCGACGCGGTCCACGGCTTCGTCAGGGCTTCCTATGGGTTCCCTCAGAGCAACGGCTGTGTTGAACTACCTGTGCCAGTGGCAGCCAAGGCGTGGGGGTACCTATACTTGGGAGCCTTGGTAACGGTCAATCCCTGAGAGAGCATGGTGCTGGGCGGGCTCAAGTACGGGGACAGCTACTCCGACACACACGGGGTGGGCGCAGAGCTGCTGAGGCGATTTTTGGTCGCGCTGTGTGAATCGCAGGGCAGCGATTTGCATATAAAGGCGGGTTCCCCGCCACGCCTCAGGGTCAACGGCGAGCTCCATACCTTAGCCGAAGCAGAGCTCACGCCGCAGGATACCGCTGCGATGGCCGAGGCGGTACTTGAGCCGCATAGTCAGGCTATCTTCGAAGAGCGCCACGAGGTGGACTGCGCGTACTCAGTTCCCGGGGTGGGTCGGTTCCGGGTGAATGTTTTTCTCCAGCGTGGTTCCGTGGCAATGGTCTTGCGAAGGGTAGTTGGAGAGCCGCTCACCATAGAGCAGTTGGGTCTTCCCCAAACCGTGGCACGTCTGGCGAGTGAACCAAGGGGCCTAGTGCTCGTGACCGGTCCTACTGGGTCCGGCAAGACCACCACATTGGCTGCGATGGTGGACTACATAAACCGCACTCGGGAGTGCCACATCCTCACCATCGAGGACCCGATCGAGGTATTGCACAAGGATCGGCTGGCCTCCGTGGCCCAGCGGGAGGTTGGTTTCGATACCCCTGACTTCGCATCTGCGGTCCGTGTGGCCATGCGCCAAGACCCCGACGTAATCCTGGTGGGGGAGATGCGCGACCTGGAGACGGTACAGGCGGCCTTGGCAGCTGCCGAGACCGGTCACTTGGTGCTCTCTACCCTCCACACCAACGATGCCCAGGAGACCATAGTCCGCATCTGCGACTTCTTTCCTCCGCATCAACAAAAGCAAGTGCGAATGACCTTGGCCAGCTGCTTGAGGGGCACTATAGGCCAGCGCCTGGTGCCGACTGCGGATGGCCAGGGAAGAGTGGCTGCCCTTGAAATCATGGTGGTGACCGGTCGGGTTCAGACGGCGATCCTTGAGCCGGGGAGCGGCCCCGACATCCGCCAGATCGTGGCGGAGGGTGAGTACTACGGCATGCGCACCTTCGACCAGTCCCTCTGCGACCTGGTGCAGGAGGGTCGGATCACCGTGGCCGCCGCTTTCTCCGCGGCCACTAATCCCCACGACCTCCGCTTGGAGTTGGCGCGCAAAGGGCTCGTCAAGGCAGCGGCGGGCTAGGGGCTACGTCCGGGTCCTCCACCTTGGCCACAACTCGGGAGGTATGTCGCGCCTCAGCGGATTGGTGCGGTCTCGCTCGGAAAGGATTGGGTCGGAGAGCTGCCAGTCCGCTTCTACTTCAGGGTCGTCCCAACGGAGGCCCAGTTCGTCGTCTGGGTTGTAGTAACCGTCTACTAGGTAGACGAGCGTGAGATCCTCCAGAGCAGCAAAGCCGTGGGCAACTCCGGGAGGGATGAAGACGGCGGGACCTTCGTTGCCCGAGAGATCCAGGACCAAAGTTGCCTTCTCTGTGGGCGAGCCCCTCCGTAGGTCATGAAGGACTACCCGGGCTCGACCCTTGGTGAGGTACCAGTAGTCGGCCTGGTGGAGGTGGTAGTGGAGCCCCACCAAGGAGCCTGCCAGCTTGTCTGAGCGGCTTTGCTGGACCATTTCGCGGCCTAGTGGCAGCCAGGACCTCCGGTAGGTCTCCACGAAACGACCTCGGGCATCAGGGTGTTGGTCCAGCTGCACCACCACCACGTCCTGAATGACGGAGGAGGGAGCGATTTGCGGCATCAGCGACAGGCTAGACCGGATCGAGAGCTGGCTGGTTCAATTCGGCCCGGGTTTGCTAGCGGTGGCTGGCATCGGCCACCTCCGAGCGGAGAGAATGTGTCATGGCCGTCGTGCTAGTGACTGAAAAGATTGCACCCAGGGGCTTAGAACTCCTGAGGGAGGCAGGACACGAGGTGAGAGAGAGCCTCGAGCTGAGCCCAGCTCAGCTACTCGAGGCGGTGAGGGATGTCGAGGCGCTGGTGATCCGCTCCGCGACCAAGGTGACCGCAGACGTAATCGCTGCGGCACCCAAGCTCGCGGTGGTGGGACGGGCCGGTATCGGTCTGGACAACGTGGACGTCGCCGCAGCCACCAAGCGGGGGGTGATTGTGGCCAATGCCCCGGAGTCGAATGTGATCTCGGCGGCGGAGCATGCTATTGCCCTCCTGTTGGCGCAAGCGCGTAACATCCCGCAGGCGCACGCGGCTCTGATCTCTGGACGCTGGGAGCGATCCAGATGGGAGGGGGTCGAGCTGCATGGCAAGACGCTCGGCATCGTGGGGCTCGGACGGGTAGGGAGCCTCGTTGCCAGGCGCGCAGCTGCATTCGGGATGCGGCTTTTGGCCTATGACCCCTATGTGTCGAGCGACAAGGGACGCCAGCTGGGGGTGGAGCTGGTGAGTTTGGAGCAGTTGTTCGCTGAGTCCGACTTCGTCACCATCCATCTTCCAAAGACCCCAGAGACCACCGGTCTGGTCAACCGAGAGCTGCTCGCCAAGGCAAAGCCTGGGCTTAGGTTGGTGAACACGGCTCGCGGAGCAATCGTGGACGAAGCCGCTCTGGCGGAAGCCATAGAGCGCGGACAGCTTCAGGGAGCGGCCCTGGATGTCTTCGCGGAAGAGCCCACCACTGCATCCCCACTCTTCTCGTTACCAAACGTGGTGGTGACTCCACACCTTGGGGCATCCACAGTTGAGGCGCAGGACAAAGCAGGGGTGACCATTGCTGAGCAGGTGATTCTTGCGTTGGCAGGCCAGTTCGTTCCCTTTGCGGTGAACTTGCCCGCTACTGGTGTGGCTGAGGAGGCGAGACCATTCCTGGGCCTTGCGGAACAGCTCGGTCGCTTCCTCGCCACCTTGGGTGGAGGGCTTCCGGACGTTCTTGAGGTGGAATACACCGGTGCTCTGGCCGGGACCGATACTTCGATGCTCACCTTGGCTGTGCTAAGGGGGCTTTTGGGTTCAGGTACCGACGAGCCCGTCTCGTACGTGAATGCGCCGAGGCTAGCGGAGGAGGCCGGTCTAGAGGTCAGGGAGATCCGCTCGACCTCGACACGCGACTACGTGAACTTAATCACCCTGCGCGGTCGCGGGCACGAAGTGGCCGGCACCATGGCCGGACCCAGGGGGGAGCCCCGAATAGTCATGGTGGACAAGCATCGGGTGGAGATCCCACCTGCCCGCCACATGGTCGTGGTGCGCAACGACGACCGGCCAGGCATGATTGGGCTGGTGGGAACTGAGCTGGGCCAGGCTGGGATCAGCATCTCGTCCATGGGTGTTGGGCCATCAGACGACGGCTTCAGTGCTCTAATGGTGCTGTCCGTGGATGCTTCAGTGCCCACCTCGGTGCTCGAAAAGATCCGCAAAGCGCCGGGAATTCTTGATGTCCACGCGGCGAGCGCGTTGGCCTGATGCCGGCGGCGACTAGGGGAGAGGTTCTGGCAGAGGCCGGTGGGTCCAAGGCGCTGGCGTGGGGTTTTCGGAATATTGGCCTTCGTCTTGGCTACTTCATGGGCCTCTGCACCCCTGGGGCATCCCCGGCCGCCTAGGCCGACAGTGGTGCTGGCATTAGGGGGTTGGGAGGGGTCTTTCGCTGACGACGTGGTTGCTCGGTGGGTGATCGAGCACTACCTCGGCTACAAGGTACAACTTCGTCCCGTGACGGAAGCCGGCATTTGGCAGTCGCTTGCCCAGGGATCCGTGTCGGCCGACCTGGAGGTGTGGGGAGAATCCCGCTACTGGTCGATTTACGTGGCGACAGAGCACCAGGTGGTCCCGGCCGGATCGCTCGGAATTGTGGGGGGTGAGGGGTGGTTTGTGCCTGCATGGCTAGCGGCGCAGCACCCGGCTTTAGAGACGTGGCAGGGTCTGGCCAGGTACTGGAGGATGTTCGTCACTCCGCAGAGTGCTCCATGGGCCCAGTTAATTGGGGCCCCTCCCGCATATCGGACAGAGGACTCGGAGCTAGTCGCGGCATTGCGACTTCCCTTCAGGGTTGTTTGGCCACCGAGCAGCTCAGACGAGCTCTCAATGATCGCCGCGGCCTACCGGACCCACCAGCCGATCGTCTTCAACTGGTACACGCCCCAGTACGAGCAGGTGAAATACCCTGTGGTTCAGGTAGCCTTGCCTCCCTATCGCCCCGGATGCACCCCTTCGCTTGCCCTGCCGTGCGGCTATCCCAAATATCCTCTCTACAAGTTGTTGAGCCCACAGCTTGCACGAGAGGCTCCCCCGGTGGCGCAATTCGTAAAGCGATTCAGCTGGACCGCAGCCGATCAGGATGAAGTCGCCTACGATCTCGCTGTGGACCACCTGAGTGCAGGGCGAGCAGCATCCTCCTTTGTGGAAGCTCACAAGGGTCTTCTCCATAGATGGCTATCCGGCCCCTCTAGTCCGCCGGCCGTTCCAATCGTGGGTACTTAGGGGCAACCGTGGCTGAGACAGATCTAGGCGATCTGCCCCCTGGGTATCGGTACCTCTTTGACAGGCTCGCCCAGCGTTCCAAGGAGCCCGACCTAGACCGCCCCGAGCGGCGCCGGCTGGGGCTTGCAGTGGAGCGAACCAGGCGGCTGCTCGGCTGGTTGGGGAATCCACACCTTTCATACCAGGTGATCCACATCACTGGCACCAATGGCAAGTCTTCGACCGCCCAGGTGGCCTCCGCACTGCTTAGAGCCAAAGGGGTCTGGGCAGGTACCTTCACCAGCCCTCATCTGGTGGACCTGTCCGAAAGGGTCTCCCTTGGAGGCAGACCCATCGAAGCCGAGGAGCTCTCTCAGGCTCTCCTGGCGGTTCGCCGTGCCGAGGACGCAACGGGGGAAGAGCCGGGTTTCTTTGAAATTCTCACGGTGGCTGCTTGCGTGGTATTTAGCTGGCGAGCCGTTGAGGTGGCCGTGGTGGAAGTGGGGATAGGCGGTCGTCACGACTCCACCAATGTCCTCGACGCAGATGTGGCAGTGGTGACCAATGTCGGGCTGGATCACCTGGATCTTCTTGGGCCGACTCGCGTGCACGTGGCCCACGAGAAGTCGGGGGTAATCAAATCGAAGAGCCTGGCTGTGATTGGTGAGCGAGACCCGGAGCTTCGCCAGGTGCTGGAGGCCCCACCGGCCAGAGCCCGGTGGTGGGCCGGAGAGGATTTCGGGGTCGTATCCTCGGTTCCCGTAGCGGCCGGGCGGCTGATGGGCTGTTTCACGCCATTTGCCAGCTATGAGGAAGTCTTCCTGGCCTTGAGGGGGGGGCATCAGGCGCGAAATGCAGCGGTGGCCTTAGCTGGCGTCGAGGGCTTGTTAGGGGAGCCGTTGGGGGAGGCTGTCGTTCGGGCGGGGTTTGGAGCGGTGAGCTCTCCTGGTCGCCTTGAGCGCTTTTTCGTCGGGGGGCGGCCCGTCTTCGTGGATGGGGTCAAGAACCCAACCGGAGCGCAGGCCGCCTCTCTTGCGCTGACCGAGGAGGGGTTTGGGCCGCAGCAGAGGGTCTTGGTGGTGGGCCTGCTCGCCGAGCGAGACCCTAAGGAGATGATTGCAGCACTCGGTGCCGAACAGGCCAAGCGCGTCTTCTGCTGTCGGCCGGACACCTCGCGGGCCATGGACCCAGAGATTCTGGCTCGGGCGGCAGCGGCCCTGGGGGCAGACGCAATGGTCTCGAGCAGCGTGCGGGAGGCGATCGCCTCGGCGTTGAGAATTTGTTCTCCAGGCGAGGCGGTGGCGGTACTCGGGTCGCTATATCTTGCTGGGCCGGCCCGCTCCGTTCTAGAGGAGATGGCCAAGGAGGTTTTGTGAGCGAAGAGACCCAGGCCGAGCTGGTCAACTTGGAGATGCCCTTCGCGTCGATACTTGAGCGGGTGGCAGCCAAGAGCCCGGGTCCTGGGGGTGGGGCCGTAGCTGCCATGGCTACGTGCATGGCTGCAGCACTCTGCGCCATGGCAGCTAGATATGCAGTGGGGAAGATGGATTCCGCGCTCGAGATTGCTGAGCGCGCCGACGAACTCCGTCGCAAGGCGGAGCCCTTGGTGGAGGCCGACGCCGCGGCGTTTGGGCAGGTAATGGCAGCGCTGAAGCTGCCGAAGGCGCCAGATCCCTTGGCGCGCCAGCAGGCCATCAGGCGCGCCCTGTCTGATGCGGCTGATGTGCCCATGGCAGTGGCGGAAATGGCTGCTGAGGTGGCGAGTCTTGGCGCACTGCTGGCACAGGATGGCAACCCCAACCTCGTGGGGGACGCTGCGATCGCCTGCATGCTGGCGGAGGCAGCTACTCGCTCGGCGGCTTGCCTGGTGTCTTTGAACTTGGCTGGTAACCGAGAGGACCATCGTTTGAAGCGGGTGAGCGAGCTGGTAAGCAAGGCGGCCTTTGCGGCGAGAAGGGCTTCGCGGCTCGCAGAGGAGTCGCTGCACCAGTGAGTGCGTATGTGATAGACGGCCGCGCCGCGGCACAGGCACTCCGCTCGGAGGTGCTAGCCGAGGTGAAGGCACTCGAGGAGACAGGCGTGAGACCCGGTCTAGCCACAGTTCTAGTGGGGGAGGACTACGCAGCGCAAGCATATGAGCGGCGGGTGAGGCGGCTTGCCGCGGATCTAGACGTGGCCTACTTCCATGAAGTGTTGCCTTGTGATGCTGAGCTGGCGGATGTGCTGGCCGCGGTAGGCAAACTCAACGCGGACCCCAGGGTGCATGGGGTCCTGGTTCTGAGGCCTCTTCCACATCACATACCAGACGAGGTGGTCTTTGCGCACCTCGATCCGCTGAAGGATGTGGAGTCTGTGCACCCTTATAACGCCGGACTTTTGGTCGAGGGTACCCCCCGTTTCGTTCCCTCTACGCCCGCTTCCTGCTATCGCCTGATCGATACCTACCTGGAGGCCGCTGGTCTCGACAAGGAGGCCTTCTACCGCCGTAGCGCCATTTGCGTCGTGGGGCGGTCTGCCAACGTGGGGCGCCCCGCGCTCCTGCTCGGAATAGCCAGAGGTGCGGTGGTGATCTCTTGCGACGAGTTCGCGTATCGCGCAGGGAGACTGGCCGAGCACACGAGACTGGGCGACGTAGTCATCGTCGCGGCCGGGGTTCCGAAACTGATCGGCCAGAACGAGGTGAGGCGAGGGGCAGTAGTGATAGACGTCGGCATCAACCCCGTCACCGATACCGCGACGGGCAAAGTCGGCTTGGTTGGGGACGTCGACTTCGATGCGGTAGCTGAAGTGGCAGCTGCAATCACCCCCGTTCCCGGAGGCGTCGGTCCGGTGACCGACGTGTGGCTGCTCCGAAACACGGTGGTCGCGGCGAAGCTGCAAAGCTGAGGTTGCGCTTTGCCGGGAACAACTGATTGAAACAATGGCGTTTCTGGTCAATTGATGCAATCTGCGGCAGCTCAGGGGAGGCAAGGCGCTCTTGGGTTAGTCAGTTCCCAGCTGCCAGCTTCCGATGACCCTGCGAGCGAAACCAGGCTGTTGCGCAATCAGTTTGGATTTTTTCCAGAGCTGAGGGGCCCGTGGTGCCGTGGTGCCGGGCCCCTCGGCTCTCGGGAGGTGCGCACCACGGCGGCCCGGACATCCCCATTTGAAGTGGACGCATACTCTCGACCTAAGGCGGCCGTACGGTTCGGCCCGGCGTCGGCCGTCTTGAGGCGGCATGGACGGGAGGGCAGGTGTCCATGGTCGACACCGGGCCGAGGGCAGCTTTGAGGACGCCTAGAGGCCGTATCGCAGACTAGGGACCGCACGTCCAGAGGGGTGTAGGTATGCCTGCTCACCTCGCGGGCGGAGGCAGTTCTGCAGGCCGGACGAAAAGGTGGGACAGCTGACAGTCGTGGCCTCGCTTCCACCTTCGCCAGTTGTTGTCCGGGCCGCCGCAGCACGCTCATAATCTTAGTTGCTAAACGTATAGCGTGCAACACTAGATATGTGCCAGAAGAGAGAGTGATGGAAGCGATTGCGGCGCCTTCGAGGCTAAGTTGGCCTAGGACAGGGAAGCGGCGAGGTGGCGGAATGGACCTCACCCTCTCGAAGAGGGCCGACTATGTGCTACGAGCTGCGATCAGCCTGGCGCGTGCCTGGTCTAGCGGCGATTCCAGAAAGATCCGGGAGGTGGTGGCCGACACGGAAATACCTGCCACCTTTGCCTCGCAGGTGCTGGCGGACCTGGTTAGGGCAGGGCTGGCCACCTCCAAGGCGGGTCGCCAAGGTGGCTACCGGCTCTCGAGGGCGCCTTCAGACATCTCCGTCCTAGAGGTAATTGAGGCTGGCGAGGGCGCACTGCGCGCTGATCGCTGCGCGATGGGCGACGGGCCGTGTCGGTGGGAGGCGGTATGTCCGCTCCATCAGACCTTTACCGAGGCAGTAGTCGCGGTGCGGGAAGTGTTGGGGCGTATGAGCTTAGACGAGCTGGCTGAAAGGGATGCTGCGCTGGAGGCTGGCTTCGCGAAGGCCCCCGAGGACTCCCACCGTCTCTTCCCTCTCGCCGTCGAGATATCGGACACGGTTCATGTAGAGCTTGATTTGCGGGAAGCCTCTCGGCGTTTGGGCCGTATTGGCAGGCGCCTTGGGGAGGTGGCCGATCTCGCACTCTCGCAGCTGGCAGTTCCCGAGTCGCTCAAGGATGCCGGAGTTACCGAGGCGAGCCTCGCTCCCGTCTTGTCCGGAACGGGGGGTGCCAATAGCTATCTGGTCGAGGTGAGAATTGCGGGATCTGGGCCGACCCTTTTGTGCGAGGGGAACTTGGATGTTAGA
>OGCG01000849.1_pt1 | contig 16909 bp, 13 predicted proteins | sample 1570061 | NCBI WGS metagenome assembly OGCG01 (sample SAMN06268698, study PRJEB24515) | hot springs metagenome | isolation source: Joseph's Coat, Yellowstone National Park, Washington, USA | place: USA:Joseph's Coat, Yellowstone National Park, Washington, USA
TTATTGATATATTTGATTCATTTGCGCTTGCGTACGCGAGAACTTATGGATTAAATATATCAATAACAAGGTGCACGAATAATTATGGTCCATTTCAATTGCCTGAAAAGCTGATACCTAAAACAATCATCAGGGTCTTGAGGGAAGAGAAAATACCAATATATGGAAGCGGAATGCAGGTGAGGGATTGGTTGTATGTAGAAGATCATTGCAGAGCCATAGAAGCAGTGGCTGAAAAAGGAGGAAGGGGTGAGATTTACAACATATCCGGGGGCAATGAGATACCTAATATTGAAATAGTTAGAAAAATACTTCTCTATTTGAATAAAGATGAGAATCTAATAGAGCACGTCGAAGATAGAAAAGGACATGATTTCAGATACAGTCTTAACAGTGAGAAGATAAGAAATCTGGGATGGAAACCTCAAATTTCCATAGTGGATGGGCTTAAATATACTGTTGACTGGTACCTGAATAACAGAGAATGGTGGAAGAACCTTATAAAATATATATGAGGTGAATCATGAATAAAGTGCTGCTGATTGGGGGATCGGGTTTACTGGGATCTGTATTATCGAATCTATTTGAAGATGCTTTCATAACTTATAACAGTACACAAATAAATAGGAAGAATTCATTCAAACTTGATATTTCAGATTCCGAATCATTGAAATTTCTCCTTCAAAAGTTAGAGCCAAATACAATTATTGTCACTGCTGCACTGACAGATGTAGATAGATGTGAAACTAATCCAGAAATGGCCCGTAGTATTAATACGGCACCACTTTCAATAATAATTTCATATCTTAGAGAAAGGAAGGGAAGATTGATTCAGGTATCAACAGATTATGTTTTTTCAGGAGAGAAGGGGAATTATATGGAAGACGATGGGAGAAATCCAATAAATGTTTATGGTAAGACAAAGAAGGATGCTGAGGATTTGATATATGCTTCTAATATTGATTTCACCATAGTCAGAACATCTGGAATTTTTGGTACCAATGAATCCACTGGTAAGACCAATTTTTTCACGTGGATATATAAAAATCTTAAGGAGGGGATTAATATTAACCTTGTTACAGATCAGTACTATTCTCCGGTTCTAAATATTATACTTGCTAAAGCGATTCATGAAATTTATGATAATGGAATAAATGGAACCATACATTTCTCATCCATAGATGCTGTTAGCAGATTAGATTTTGGAAACATGGTGGCCGATATATTCAATTTTAATAGGGAACTCATTCACCCCGTCAAAATGAAAGATATACCGTGGATAGCCAGAAGACCAAATAATTCTTCCCTCAATAATGATAAAGCCTTTAAATATTTAAAGACAAAACCGATGAATGTCTTGCGAGAGATAAATATGATCAAGGAGTTAATGAATCATGAAAGACCAGCCTGAAAAAATAATTGATAGCAATATATTAAAATGTTCAATAGATAAATCCATCACACAGATTTATTTGAGCCTTATGGATTATAAAAACAATTATTTTATAAGCAAGGACCAGGAAAAAATAATACAATTTTATAAATCCTTTGCCGACAGGGACGACCTCATAGAATGGATGAAGGAAAGGCCGAAGGGAAGCTGTGAAATAAGGGAAGTGGAAGGTGAGGAGGACATAATTGTCGTTATACCAACTACAGATTTTGATGGCAAGTATGCGAAAACATGCAGGGAAGAAATCTTCAAGGGCATGCATATAATATTTGTAGTAAGTGGTAAGGGCAATCATTATTTTAACTATGCACATAACTGCAATGTCGGCATAAAGAAGTCTCTGGAATACAACCCGAAGTGGATCATTATTTCTAATGATGATATGTATAAAGTGGATGACCCCGAAAAACTAATTCAAGAATTATCAGAGCTCCCAAATGATGTTGATGTAGTTTATACAATTTCACCTGAAGGAAGGTTTTCAATAGAATGTCAAGTAGTAAGATTTACAAGATTTTATTCAATCTATGAATTATTCAGATCGAAAGGTCGTTATTACAATGTTTTCTACAGGAAATTTAACATAAAATATGGAACCGTTCGCAAGTATATCGGGCCCAGTATTATTAACTTAATTATCAAATTCATGCTCGCCAAACCTGTAAAGAGCATTGGGGAATATATTGAAAATACAAGTTTTGGAATATTCAGTTACAGATATATAAAAAAGCGTGGAGGAGAACTCTTTGATGAAACTTTTATTAATGATAAAGAGGACATAGATGTCTCATTATTTAATTCAATTCACAAAGCAAGAGGAATTAAAATAAATTATAAAATAGGAGATTTGTTAAGCAGAACCCTTGGTAGAGGTAAAGATAGATACCTACGGGAGATAGCTGGCAGTGCATATTTTTGCTATAAATATAGGGATATGTTGAAGTGAAACAGTTCCCCTTGACTTTACATGGGTCTGCACCAATGATGACTCGAGATAACCTATTTTACGGTATAAGTTTGTTGCATCTGCTTTGGTACTAAAAATAGGCATTTATACCAAGACGCTTACATATTCTTATTTCTTTATCACCCTTTGCATCCAGTCTCTTAACCACATTCCTGCCACTGACAATAAATGTTACCCTTGTTTCCTTAAGCGTATTGAGAAAAGAGGTATGTGGTATTTCCCCAGATCATTGACTGCACTGTATATTTCCGCCAGAACGAAAAGAGAAGGAAAAGGAGAAAAACGTATTACTCCTCGAATGAACTCAAAAAATGGTATGGATTTGACTGGTATATGTAACATATTATTAAATATGCAATTTCATACAACATATCTGCTTGAATATTATAAAATCGGTGTTTTATTCTATCTTTAATCCATTATGGATTTATAGATTCAAAACATTAACATATTATGAGGATAGGGGTAACTGGGCCAGACCTTATATTCGGCAAAGGAAGTGTTTATAATCACACGATATTTACAATTAAATTACTTCAGAATAGACACACATTCATTTTGTTCCCAGATCCAGCATTGTTTAAGAAATTCAGGTCAAATAAGGAATATGTTATGGAGCAGATCGAGAAACTGGAATCAATCGGCATAAATGTTGCAAATGGTTTCAAAGATCTTCTGGATCAGGGAGCAAAATATAAGGATATTATTGAAAAATACAGTAGGGAATATTCAGGAACGGTCGATCTGATATATTCATTTGAATACCTTGATAATTATATTATTCCAGAGGACTTTATTTTTGAATTGAGCAGGAAAATGAAAACCAAATTTGCCGTCTCTCTTCAAGGTATGGGTGATTTCGATCTTCACATTTCCAACTACATCAGGTCTACTCTCATGTTTTCAAAAACTCCTAAAATACCACTCTACAGGTTCTATCATTATTTCAACAGAAAAATACTTCTGTATAAGCTCATTTCATCTAACAACCTTGCCTTTATTGCAGTTATCAATCATTCATATCAGAGGAATTTAAATTTAAATTTTCCTAATATAGAGGTAATGAACCCCGGAAATGGAATACAAAATTCTCTAAGTGAGAATATCACAGAGCAAAGAGAATTTTATAAAGAGAAAAAGATTATTTACTTCGCAAGACTAACTTACAGTAAGGGTTTATTTGATATATTGAAAATAATGAAATATATCATTTCAAAGGATGGAAACGTCAAGTTAATAGTTGCAGGAAATTTTGAGCACACTGAAGAAAAAAATATTTTCTTCAACTATCTGAAAAAATATGGCCTGCAGGGAAATGTTATCTATAAAGGATTCCTTCCGGATAAAGATCTTTACAGGGAAATAGCCACATCGAAGGTGATGATATATCCTTCACACAGCGATTCATTCTCTATTGCAGTTTCCCAGGCATTAGCTCTCAGGACTCCCGTTGTTGTTTATGACATAGCGGGTCTATCAGAATATAAGGACATGAGGGCAGTTAGGTTTGTTAATGAATTCGATTATGAAAGTATGGCGGTAGAATCTATGAAGATTTTAAATATGGACGATGTCACATCTCTCTTTGATTATTCAATAGACAGATTCCTGAACGAGCGTACATGGGAGAAGGTAGCTGAACAGTATGATATAATGTTCAGGAAATACACACAGAAATGAATTATGTATCAATTTATTATTTAAACGTTAATCTGTCATAAATAAGAATATAGTATTAAAATTTTATAATATTATAGTTGTTATACAAATTAATCGCTGGAGTGTGTAAAGCAATTATGAGAATGGAATTTTCAGATATATAATATTTCAATCTAAAGTTGAAATAAAACTCAGAATTGAAATTACCTTGCAAAAATTCTACCCGTAGCCTCAATAAGTCCATTAAATTCAGGTAAGAGGGAAGAATATAGCGAAAAGTCCATTAAATCGAAACCCTCGTAATCGGTATCATTGATAAATATAAAACTATGCCAAGTAACAATAGACTGAACATCTTTACGGGCGAATATCCCAAATAATTTTGTATTTCATGAACTGCTGAAAATGTTATGGCTGCGGATAATATTATTTTCAATGATTTGCCCATTTCGAAAGATAGAATTAAATATTTACTCCCAAAATAGAAGATGATCAGGAATGATGCTATGTTGATGGTGTAGAATCCAATGGCAGCACCTACTATACCTAATTTGGGTATGATTATGGAAAGTAGCGCAAATGAGAAAGATATGATAAATATATTCGTCCTCCTGACTGGAGTGATATCCCTATTATGTCTGAGGAGATGATCAGTGAAGATGTCACATATATGATCATTATTGTTAAATAACCTGTTAGATAATCTTCCTTGGATATGAATAATATTATGGATTGTGAAAGGGCAGACACTATGAATGCCACTGGAAAATATAGGGCTATGAAAACGGTTATGGCCTTAGAAACATTGAATTTTATATCATCAATATTCCTCGTACCAAAAATTATTGGAAGTTTATAGAATATTATCGCTGTAATTGGTGATATGATGAATATAAGCGATGTGGATATAAGGAGCGAGAGATTATAAATATGCAATTCCAATAGGCTCAGAAAAAATGTCACAATGAATCTGTCAATATAATCGGCACCTGTGCTTATGAGTACTGAAAGGAAAATGGGGGCAGAATAGTATATGAGGGAAAAGGTTTTGAATTGTCCTCCTTTACCATTAGGCACGGAAGCATACCTTCTGAATACTTAAATGGTAAGGAGTACTGTCTGGAGAATATAAGCAAGAACCCGTACCAGAACTAGGAGGAAAGGGCTTCCTGTTATCAAGTAAATGAATATGGGCAGTCCATAACTTATTCCGAGGGCAAGAATGTTAATGGAAGATTAAACTCTGAAGCATTGAAGTACATTCAGCACAGCAACCGGCGTCATATTTATCACATTCAATAAAAGTTCAAGACCCAGAAGTTTGATTATTCTGGAATATGCATACGAATGGAAGAACTTTATAGGTATGAAGGTGGATGCAATAAGCACAAACAGAAGGGCAAAAATGACATAAGTGTGCTCAAGGCCAGCGATATGCTGATGACTCTCCTAGCATCTCCGTAATTGCCAGAATTAATGTGAAATGAGATGAAGTGGTATGTTCCAGAGTTTATTGAAAGTGAGAAGAAATTGGAAATTATGCTCACTGGGGCGGGCATTAGCGCCTCAGCACCAGCCACGGTGGTCCTGGCGTAATGCATGAGAAATATGTAATATATGAATCCTGATATAACTTTTATGAAAGAGAAAGCATACAGGTAAACAACACTAACGCTGAATCCCCTTCATCACTGATTGCTGGACATACCTCTGACAATGAGTTCCATGAGTGAATTGAAAGTTTTTCCAGGAGAAAATTCAGATGCCCTCTCAGTGCATTCCTCCCTGCTTATTGTGGAACCTTCCTCCCAGAGCTTCACCGCCATTTCAATGAATTCTTCCCTTCCTGGTACAAGCCAACCAGTCTTTCCGTTTATTATTGTTTCGGATGGTCCCTGCCTGTCGTAAGAAAGGACGGGAGTGCCGCATGCCATTGATTCTATAGGAACATAGCCGAAGGGCTCCTCTGTGAAAGGAAAGGCTGTGAATCTGGCTCCCGAATATAGGTTAACGAGCTCTTCATCGCTCACATAACCCCTGAAATCTATTTTATCCCTGAGTTCCCTGGTGGATATTCCGACTGGTATCTTGCTGCCGAATCCCACTATCCTTATGCCCCTTCCTGCAATGTCAAGTATTGTTTCCACATCTGTCTCCTTTCCAATGTATGTCAGTACATAGTCCCTTTTTTCAATATCTGAAGGCCTGAATTTTGAGAAATCCTTTGGAGTATAGATGACTCCATCAACACTCACCCCTTTATTCATGTAATATGAGCGCAGGTGTGAAGCGTTGGTTACTATGTGGCGGGATAATTCTGACATTTTACGCAGAGTCTTCCTGTCCAATATTCTTATGAATGGATTCACAAACCTTGTAATACCTCTTATATTTTCATTCGTCTTCGAAATTTCATCCAGCGAATCAGAAAGAATTTTTCCCTGAATCCACCAGATTTCACTTCTCACATATACAGATGTTGTCATGTTAATGACATGATCAAATTCACCGAGCCTTGAGAGCATCCTCCTGTTGAGTCCGAAAAATGACTCCCTTGCCCAGCTCTCCATCCAGAGCATGGATTCATTGCTCCTCCCAATGATGGAGAGAATTTTATTGAAAAGAAAGAGTCCATTGCCACCTATAACATTTATACCATTTTCCCTGAGTTTGATCCTCCTCCTCTCCCCTATGTAGGGGGAAAAAACATAAACTGAATAAATACCCCTGAACATTGATGCAAGTGTATCTATGAGTTCATACTGCACCGAATAGCTGTCGTCAATGGGCTCAACTATGAAAAGAATGCTCTCCATCATCATCCTTCCAGGACATCATCAAGATAGCTCAGAAATGCGTCACGGAAGCGGGGGAAAGAGAACCTCTCACCGGAAATATACACATCCCTCCTGAATGAACTGTCTGCATCCAGAGCCTGCCTGATGGAATCAACAGCTCCATCGATATCTCTGTAGCCAAAGCCGTATCTGCCCTGCTCTATTATATCTATCCATGGCCCTCCGCTCTCAGGCACAACTGGTATGGCACCCATCCAGACCGCCTCGGCAACAGTGTTACCGAAATGCTCCTTCCTGTTAAGGTGAAGGTATACAGAACTCTCCCTGAACAGATTGATTTTTTCCTCCTCCGATGGATTGACAATGAATTTCACGTTGCCCATATTCATCCCTTCAAGCGATGAGACGTAATCCTCATCACCTTCATTTACAGCTCCAGCTATAATGAAACTCTTCCCAGGCATCCTCGATGCAATATGAATTGCATCATCAATGCCCTTGTTCCTGTTAATCCTCCCGAATATGAGCACATCATTAATCCTGTCCAGATTCAGCTCCACCCTTGGGATGCTGACTGGAAGTGTTATGTAATCTATACTTCCATATTTTATTCCAAGGATAGGGAACATTTTCATGGAAATATCCCTCGTATACTTTCCATGCGTGAGGAATCTCGCATCATTATAAATTTTGAATATGCCGGAATATTTAACCATGAGAAATAGAAATTTATTTTTTATATTGCCGTACTCATCAATAAGGGGATCGAGGAATGAAAATCCGTGGAGGTAATTCACATCACCCCTGTAAATAAATATGTTTGGATGGAGATTAAGCACAATGTCTCCAGATAATCCATGAACAATATCAGATAGCTCATTCTTGAGCCTCATAACTCTCGGGTAGAGTCTGTATAGAGGTATTCCCTCGTAGTATTCGTATGATGTGTTGATGACAGAATGGAAATTCAAATCATTTTGACGGAATTTTCTATCTGTTATCAAATATATGCTGTATTCATTTTCGAGTGAATGGTACACATCGTGCAGGAATTTTGTGCCCCCGCCCTGCCTTGAGTATTCGCCAATTATGACTGCATTCTTCATTTTCTGCCACCTGCCAGATAATTTGAAATGGCGTATGCTAGCATGGAAGCTGCAATTATAATACCAATGCATCCGAATAATTTTGCGCTGTAGAGTGATGGCACTATGTTATAATAACCAATGTAGTAAATTATGAAGAACAGTGCGAATAATGAACCAATGGAGATGAGGGAATATTTCCTGACACGCCTCCATATTTCATTTCCTGATATTGATATATCCATGAATGCGATGCCAACAACAAGAATGAGGGGAGAAAGTAGCAATACCTCAAATCCGCCCGGATTCTGGAGTATGAAATATGATGGTGGTTTAGCTCCAGTGGCATATACAGTTATATTTTTCACAGTGAACACACCATATGTCAGAGAGGATAAAAATGAAAATGAGAAGAATGCTCCACGCGATGTGAAATGGGAGTATAAATAATTGTTTCTTGAATTAACAACAATGCTCCGGGACTCTGATAAATTCCCTGAAATGAGCGAGAATACAACCTTGGTAGGTTGTGGGACAAATCCAGGGATATCACCAACCAATGCGAACTGCAACGCATAAGGCAATTCTGTCGTCACGTATGAGGTGGTATTCATCAAAGTAAGTCCAGATCCTGAGACTAAAGGAAGTGATATTCCACCCGGGTCACCCGATGTCCCTACCCAGAGGTAGTATGTCCCGGGATAGAGTGTGAACGGGCCGTTAAGAGTCAGCGAATTAACATCATTTGCATAATTGGAGAAATAATTAATGGCAATAGCTGGGGAGGCCGGACTGGGTGACCTAGTTAATTTTATTGAAAAACCGTAATAGCCGAAATTTGCGACGGCACCGACGACTATGTAATCAGCTTTAACGGTACTGTTAAGATGGAACTCCTGCACAGCATACTCTGTTTCAGGGAAGAATCTGTAGGCTGTAATGCCCCTGTCAAATATTTCCACCCCGGGGGCATTGAACTGTGTTATGTCCGCAGAAAGGGTGTAATTTCCTGAAGGAACGAATATGCTGGATGTATAGGAGAATCCTATGCCTGGAACAGAACTCCCTGATGGAGCTATGCTATCGTAGAAATTGTTGAAAACAGGTCCTGAGGAATAATTCTCCCTGTATGCCATATAGGAACCTGATGCTGAATACAGGCTGTAATTTTTCAGCGAATAAGGTGGTCCGTCGCTTGCACCGAATACGGTGTACTCCCTAGGCTGACCGAAATAGGTGGTGTTCCAGGCCTGCGAGCTCACGACGGGGAATGAATATATATCTGAGAATACGGATGCATCTCTGGGAATGGATGATGCGACCTGTATGGCCCCGAGATCGGAGGCGCCCACCGGGGAAGGGGCGGAGAAATTTGGGGATGTATACCATGTTGCAGCCATTCCCACAACTATGAGCACAGCAATGATCCTCATAACCTTCCTCCTGTCAACTGATAACCTCCCTATCCTTGCGAGGCCGTAAACAGCGCCTATGACTATGAATGGAATCATATAGCTGTTATAGTATGCCCAATAGGTGAAGTATGGGCCAAATGTAGATATTGAAGATGCATATATCCAGGGAATCTGAAGAATGGCAACAGGATCAAGGAATGAAAGGAGGAAGTATGGTGAATTGAGCTGGAATATGTAGGATATCTTAGAATCTGTATAATAGCTGAGGCCACTGAGCTGCCCTCCGGGCGAGGTAACAGAGGCCCCGTAGAGATTGTCAAGTGGATTATGCGTCTGGAATGAGAAAATGAGTATGAGCTTTAACTCCATTATGAAGAGTATTATTGAAAGTATTATCAACGATATGCCTGAAATGTAGTTGGACATTTTCCTAAAATTTGAAAAATTCAGGGATTTTCCAATACCGTTAGAGAATAACCTTGTTATGATTATGTAGAGACCGAACATGCCACCCACAACAGGCGCAAACTCCATGGTGATCATAGAAAGTAAGAAGAAGACAAGGAATGCAGCGTACCTTTTTTCCTCGTAGAAATAGAATGCGAATATGAATAAACCGAGGAAGAGTGTGAGCGATTCAAAGTTTGATGTCTCCACAGCATTGAACAGCAGCAGTGAAATGGACATGAGGAATGCTGTAAAGTCATCACCCAGCTTCTTCCTTGCAAGGAGGTAGAGGGGGACTGTTGAAGAGTAGACTATTATGTCCTGCATGACAAAGAGTATGGGGAAACCGGGGAGGATGGAATAGAACGGTGTGAGGAAATACATTATGAATGATGAATGAACAGCGTAGAATGATGCACCATTTATATTGTTGAAATATGGCATATGTGAGAATATTGCGCTGTTGAATGATTGCACGAATGTGACAGTGTCTATGACCCAGAAATTATTGGAGAGAATGTATATGGATGTTATTGAAGACATTGCATCCAGCACTATCCACATATAGGTCAAAGCCACCACAATGAGGAGATAATTAACCCTGATATTCAAGATACCGCCATGTTTCTTCATCTGAAAGTTCATCTACAGCATATATTAAACATTTTGCAATGATTCTGCCTTCATCTCTGTTCTCTTTATAAGTATTATTTCTGTTGTATATCTCAGCAGGAAACCAATCCCGGATACTATCTTGCTCTCACCTTTCTCCCTCTCCCTGAACCTGTATGGCACATCGCATACCCTGGCACGGGGATTTGAAGCCAAGAGGAACAGGAGTGTCTTGTACCCCCTCCACCTCTCATCTATGAAGAAATTCAGGCCAGTCCTAAAGCCAAAATATCCTGAAAGTGGATCGCTCGTCTTGTTGGCACCCCTTATCATAATCCTTGCCATGTATTCTGCAACCCTTGATATCAGGCCCCTTATTGGCTTCCTGTTACCAGGTGAACCGCCAGGTGAATATCTGGATGCAACACATATATCGCATCCCTCATCAAGCTTTTTAACAATATCATTTATTGCATCAACCGGATGCTGCAAGTCTGAATCCATGATGACTGTGTATTTAGATGAAGATTCCCTCATGCCCATGTGGTTGGCTATAAGCAGTGACATTTTATGTTCGTTGTATATTTTTTTGGAACCGGGATGTATACTGCAGTATGATTCTATGAAATCCCTTTTCCCATCCGTGCTGCCATCATCAACGAAGATGATATGGAAAGTATAATTCATACTATTCTCAATTTCCTCTAGGAGACGCGGGAGATTCTCACCCTCATTCACAGTGCACAGAATTATGGATACGAGGGGGGATGACATTCTCTTTAATGGAATAGGTATATAATAATGTTTTTAAAACAGGATAAAAAAGAAATAAAAATATTTATGGTAATGTCACAGTCGCGGCTCCGGTATACCCAGGATATGTGAGCGATACAGTTTCACCGCTCAGTGGTGTACTAGATACTATCTCTATTGTAGCACCACTAAGAACAGATGCATCGGTACCTCCAGTAGTCCAACCTTTTACCCCGTTATCATCAGGATTGATTATATATGCGTATAGTGAGCCTGTGCCTGAAGATGATCCAGATGATCCTTGTGATACTGTATTTCCATTCACAGTGATATGTATATTTCCCGGACTAGCGAAAGATACTGGTGTTGTAAGAGAGAGAGAAAGGTTGTAATAATATATTGGGCTCCCTGTGGTCCCTCCCTGTCCTTCATTTATCACGGATAATGTTGCCGCAAGCGGAACAGAAGCACCTGTGGATGTGTAGTGGCTCACGAGTATGTATACCGTTGCTGCAAGCACCACAGTTATAGCCACCATGAGAATTGTGGCAATAACGGGTGAAACAGCGTCCTCCTTTTCCATATAAATTTCTTTCATATTGTTCACCTCTTATTGGGCAATTCATCTTATGGAAAAAGGTATATTTATAGGTTCCTATAAGTTATACGTTATATATGATTGAAAGGTCTGGATAAAATGTAAATACGGTAAATTGATGCATAATTGATATGGGAAAAGTTGCAAGGATTTCCACCGTCCTGCTTTTGATAGCTGTTCTGCTCTATTCAGGCTTTCCCTATGCTGAGGGACTGAAATTAAGCGGCAACGAGGGTGCAGTGAATGTTCTCTACTCACTCAATTTCACGGAGGAAGGGCTACCGCCGGGATTCCAGTGGGGCGTAAGGCTTAACAATGCAACCACATTCTGGAGTAACTTAACCTATATCGATGTAATGGAGAGTCCCGGGAACTACAGTTACAGGGTTATTTCACTTAACAGCTCATTCCTTCCGGTAAATCCAACCGGCTCTGTACAACTGACGAACGGGGGCAAGGTTGTGAATATAACATTTGTTGAGGAATACAAGGCCATTTCAGGCGCAGGCGGGGGGGTAAACTATAATTACTATATAATTGTAACGGTGATAGTGATGATCGACGCCCTGCTGGTTATATACTACATGAAGAAGAGAGGGAGAAAGGGCAAATTGTCTGACAAAAGTCAGTGAAACAATTAATCCCTAAAAAGAAATATTTCTATTTTTTTCAATATTGCATTAAATATCCTTTGAATCAGAGGATGTATGACAGAGGATAATTTATTCATAAAATATAAATATGATGAAGATTATAGTGAATCTGGAGGTTTTAAATAATGTATAAATTAAACTCTAAAAAAATAATCACTGCCTTTATAGCCTTAGCAATGGTATTCAGCGCCCTTGCAATAATAACATTCGCAACAGAACCAGCGTATGCTAATCCTACTTATACTTTAACTCTTTCACCCGACGTTTTCGCAGTTAATCAGAAAACAATAACATTTGCTTCTTCTAACGCTCCATTCCCAGCAGGTTCAACTGTTTACTTCTATCTCAGTACAACCACAAGTTCAACTGGTATAATAGGTTCTTACATAGGATATGTTGCCCTAGCGGCAGCATCCTCAACTCTTGCAAACACAGTTAATTTAACAATACCCTCATCAACATCACCCGGCAGTTATTATATATTGGCTGGAACATATAATTCCCCCACAGCTAACGGGGCAACTTTCCCTGCATATGATGCAGTGACAGTCAGCCCGTTGCAGCCGGCGGTTACACTCTCACCATCTGCACAGGTGGCTGGAGGCACAGTATATATTTCCGGGTCTGGATTCGATCCGTTATCAACGCTGACTATATACCTCAATAATACAAAATCAACAGCGTTAACATCTTCCGTTTCAACAGATGCAGCTGGAAATATAGTACCTGATTCATATTTCACACTCCCACTCTTGCTTCCACAGGGAGTTTACAGCGTGGTAGTATATGAGGCATCAAGTGGCGCCACATCACCGCAGGGTATAGGAATAACTGTAGATACATCCGTGACACTCAATCCTACCATAACGGTCAGCCCAGTTGATATATCTGGGTCCACATCTTCAACCTTCACCATAACAGGTTATGGATTCCCCGCCGGGGAAAGTGTTGCCGCATCAACGTCCACATCACCAACAAATGCAGTTACAGTTGGCGGTGTTGATGCCATACAGCCAGGTGAATCAGTTGGATCAAATGGAAAACTTACTATATCAGTCTCAGGTCTTGCATCCTCAATAAAGTCTACAGGCCAGCAGACAATTTATATAAATCTTACATCACCTGCGGTATCATACGATTTCACCAATGTCATATACGTATCAAGCACCACAGGAACGCCCGTCCTGATAGTGACGGATCAAACAACAGGAACGAACTCAGGTAATGTTGGAGACAAATTAACAGTGACAGCGTACAACCTGCTTGCATCAGACTACTTGGCAGTATACATGGATAATTCCAATCTTCTTAGTAGTGGTGTAACAACCGATCCCAATGGATTCTATCAATCCACTAGCACTGTTCCTGCGATACCCGGAGGAACATACAGCGTCATCGGCGTTGTGACATCATCATCCGGTGTAGTTGAAACAGTAACGACAACATTCACAATTCTGCCATCAATAACAATAACTGGTGTGAACGGAGACTATGCAGCAACAGGTGCAACTGTAACAGTAACCGGTACAGGTCTGTCGGCAGTATCTGAATATACAGTAATGGATACAGGGATGAATTCAGAATATGGGTCAAGCAATGTTGTTTACAACTATGAGGTCAATGAGTTGGGTGCAGTTACTTTTACTGTTGGAACGCTGGCATCGGATGATATGGGTGTCATGACAACTCTAGCGGGAGAATTCACATTAACATACACAATACAGTATCAATCACTAGCAACAGGCAGCAATGAAACAATATCTGTCAGCGGTCCTGGTGCTTCTCAGTCAACCTATTACTTTGCAATAGGGGCTGCGAGTGTATCCATAGGTGCACAGTCATATGACAATGCTGGCTCATCGACTGCAATGGTATCAGTTTCAGTGAGCGGCCTCATACCCTCAACCGCAACAATAGCGCAGGCATCAGGTGGAATAATATCGAGCAGCTATGCCCTTTATGTTGGATCAACTCTAACAAGCGTGTACGTTAATGGTGCCAAGTCAACTTCAACATCATTCTCCACAGCAACGGGTCAGGTATCACTGACATTCGCGGCAACATCCCTTATTCCAGGTTTGAATACAGTATCCATAGATTATTCTTCAAATTCGCCTAGCACTACTGCTACTGTCGGCTCAGGTAAAGTCATAGGAAGCGCTCCGGGAAGCTCAGCAGGTTATGTCCAATCTTCAACAACAACTTCATATCCTGGCGAGGCCCTCACTTATGTTTTGTACGATTTCCCGGCCAGTACAACAGTGACATACACATATTACACCTTCAGCGGTAAGCAGACTGGAACATTTGTAACTGACAGCAACGGTGCAGCACTATTCAACATGGTAACACCCTACACTACGGCTAATACCTATACAATAACGTTCAGCGTAACAGTATCATCTTCAACCACAACAGCAACAAGTTCATTTACTGTGGGAAATACCCTATCATCAGTAACACCCGCATCATCATACTATCCATTATCAGTTCAATCCACCAGTGTTTATCCGGGTGAATCATTAACACTCTATGCGTACGGCCTTGAACCGCAGACAATCTACCAGCTAGAATTTAGTACATCAGATTCACTAGCAGGAACGGTGCTGGCAACATTCGAGACAAATGCGACTGGAAGCTCACCAAGTGGAATAACAGTGACACTGCCTTCAATGACCCCGGGGGACACATATTATATAAATGCAGTCACAGGGGTTACTGTAGCAACATATTATCAAATTACAGCAGGATCATGGTCCCCTGTCACGTTCACACCATCACTTAACTATTCAGCCAATGCAGTTTACGCATTCCCAGGACAGTTGGTTACATTCTCATGGGCTCCTTCATCCATGCCTGGCGCTCCAGGAAGCAGCACAACACCAACACCTGTTACAGGCGATCCTTCAATCTACCAGGTTACAACATACGGACCTGTTTACATTACAGTATACCTGAATGGAACATCATATACAACATTCCCTGCTGCATACTCATCATCCGCACTTAGTGGTTCATTCCTAGCTCCAAATTCGGCTCCTGGAAGCTACTGGAATGTGGAACTTAATTATACACAGGATGAATACATATACTACACCCAGGGAGTAACACCTACAGCCTCGCAGGTTAAAATTTCAACGGGAACACCATCAACAGCTGCAACATTGCAACTGGTTGTGGGCAACGGGGCAATGCTCACTGGAATATCAAGCTCCCAGATAGCTAGCATAACAGCAGCTGTCAACAGTTCAATAACAGCATCAATGAAAGTTCCTATAAGCGAACTGAATGCAGCCATAACATCATTGAATGGAACTGTTGTAACAATAAAGACAGCATTCGGCAACATGACAACAACACTCCGTGCAATAAATGCGTCAGTATCATCAATAAGCGGTAATGTTGCAGTTCTGAAGACTGATCTTGGAAATGTACTGGCATCCCTGCAGTCCCTGAATGCATCAATAGCAGTTGTGAATGGTGGAGTTGTAACATTGCAGACTTCAGTCGGAATGGTTCAGACATCCATTAATAATCTCGCACCGGTCATAATGGACATAAATGGATCTGTTATGACAATAGGTACAACAGTTGGAAAAATAAACATGAATTTAACAGCATTCAGCAACATGGCCATAGCGGCCATACACAATGGAACGGCAACAGTGACAGCATCCATAAATGGAATGAACATGACACTGCAGTCTTCATTATCGGCGTTGAACGCTAAGCTCGTGGCTGTTAATGGAACAGTTGCCACAGTAAAGACTTCATTGGGAAATGTACAGACATCGCTTAATTCACTGAACGCAACAGTCACATCCATAAATGGAAATGTGGCAACTGTACAGACATCTCTGGGAACATTGAGCGGAACTGTAACATCCATAAACAATGGAGTTGCAACAATACAGACGAATCTCGGAACATTGCAGACTTCAGTTAACGGAGTCAACGGCAAGGTTGGAACGGTATCATCAAGCGTCGGGAACACAATGATATTTGAGGTTGTCGTCCTGATACTTGTGCTGATAACACTCGTCCTTGCATTCCTTGCAATGAGCAACAGCAACAAACTCGCAAAGAAAATTGACGAAATGAAGAAACAGTAAATTTATTCTTTTTCTTTTTTATATTATTTTCATGAAATTATACCTATCAATACTATTTTTTCAGGGTGGATATTTATGTAAAGATGGACTGGTCAATATGATGATACTTATTTCATATCATCAAATGAATCTGTGAAGTGCAATTCGATAAAAATATTGCATCAAGAAATAATACATTCAATATGATATATAATAATTAACGCTCACATGACCATGCACAAAAAAAGATAAATACATAATTATGAATAATGGCGCAGTGAAAGAAATTTATCATGACGAGGGGGTATCTGAGGTTGTTGGTACAATATTGATCCTTGCGATAACAGTAGCATTATTTGCAACAGTTTTTGCATACAC
>OGCG01000851.1_pt1 | contig 16900 bp, 13 predicted proteins | sample 1570061 | NCBI WGS metagenome assembly OGCG01 (sample SAMN06268698, study PRJEB24515) | hot springs metagenome | isolation source: Joseph's Coat, Yellowstone National Park, Washington, USA | place: USA:Joseph's Coat, Yellowstone National Park, Washington, USA
CTTCGTGTCCTTCGTGTCCTTCGTGTCCTTCGTGTCCTTCGTGTCCTTCGTGTCCTTCGTGTCCTTCGTGTCCTTCGGAATCCCAAACAAAGGAACACCAAATGAAAGGGCCACTTACACCGGCAGAAAAACGTGTCGGATTCCTCCAGCTGGCGCGCTATTCTAGAAGGGCCCTAGAATATTTGGATGCATGTTTTCGGCAGGGTGAAAATGGACAGGATGAAATGATAACTTTCAGTCTATTAAACCGTGCAAAAATGAAAATATCCCAGGATCTATTGGCACCATTAATCAGAGGTGTTTGGACATGGCAGGATAAATACGTCCATCATAATGTACAAGTCTACCAACATTATCTAAAGTATGAAAAATATTTAGAACGTCCCGTTATCCTACATCCGGTTCGTTAGTCCGTTTACGGGAAAATCTTCGTGGACGTTGTTTTAGGATTTTTTCTAGATCCTCTAGTGTAAGATTCTCGGGTTTAACATTTTGTGGCAGACCATAATTTTTGCGTACTTTCCTCCGTTTTACCTGTACATAGGGACCGTAAGGACCTTGGAGTACTAATATATTGGGTGCTAACTGTTTAATAATACGTTTACGCGCCTCTCTAATCTTTTGGATGGCCTCCTGAAGTGTAATTTTTTCGTTCTCTAAGGAATAATTCTCGCCCTGATAGTTTAGGTAGAATCCATAGCTCCCTTTTTTAAGTAGGATATCTTTACCCTCGAATTGTCCGAGAACTTTAGGATATTCCAAAAGCTGGAGGGCCTCCTTCAGGGTAATTTTCTGGGGATCAAGTTTTCCCAATTTAGCATAAACCCATTTTTTACCGACCCGTTTTTTGACCGCAGGACCATATTTTGTCCGGAGGACATATACAGGTTTCCCTTGTGCATCTTTTCCGAGAAGCCTTTGGGTTTCTTGGGAAAGTGTTTTTAGACGGGAAACTTCAGTGACACGCGGGTCCAAAAGTTTGTAGAACTGATCCACCACATGGTACCAAACTTTATGACCTTCGGCTATTTCGTCCAACTCTTTCTCCAGATTTGCGGTAAACTGATAATCTATGAGATCGGCAAAGTATCGTATGAGGAATTCGTTGACCGTCCTCCCCAGCTCGGTGGGCAGGATACGATTACGTTGTTCGCCCAAACGGACCATATGGGTTTCCCGGACGATCTCCCTATTCTGTGTGTTCGCCCATAGGATAATGGCCTCCTTCTCTACCCCGGGTAGATCACCCATGCGCACATAGTCCCTCATCAGGATTGTTTTAATTATGGTCACATAGGTGGAGGGCCTACCAATGCCCAACTTCTCTAACTTTTTAACCAGCGAAGCCTGACCATAACATGCGGGCGGACTTTTGTACTCCTGTTCGGCCCGGATTTCATGTAGTTCCATACTTTTCCCTATCCGATATGTTTTGGAGCTTACGGAATTGCCATCCTTATCTTTATGAACATCGGTCCCATAGATACGGGTGAACCCCGGGAACAATAACTGTTCCTGTCTTGCTAAAAAATAATATTCTTTATCTGGATATTTGTCTGAACCTATCCAGATCGACAATACATTAATCCGTGCGGGGGCCATCTGTGAGGCAATTGTCCTTCTCCAGATGAGCTGGTATAGCTTAAGCTGTAGGACATCATCTATCTCCGGATGGACCACATCCGGATGTACCGGGCGGATCGCTTCGTGCGCCAGTTGGGCCGAGGCAGAACGGACCTGATGTATTTGTTTATGGTAATATTCCTCCCCATATTTTTCCAGAATGACCCGACGTATGGCCTCCTGCGCCTCCGAGGCTATATGGGGGGAATCCGTCCTCATATAGGTTATATGTCCAGCCTCATAAAGCTTTTGGGCCAACATCATAGTTGTTTCTACGGACAGGCCAAGCCTGCGGTTGGCTTCCTGCTGTAGGGTGGCCGTTATGAATGGTGGAGATGCATGTTTTAACTCTACTTTGGATTTTACATCATATACTTCGAAATGGGAATCTAACAACAATTCTAAAATTTTTTGGGTCCCAGATTCATCGGCCAGATTAGCAGGACTATTCCCCGAATATAGAGTGGCCACAAGAGCATCCTCCGAAAAAGTTCCCCAAACACGGAACCAACTATTCTGGGTTTCTTCCTCCATGAAGCGTCGCATTTCGTCCTCCTTTTCGACCACCAGACGGAGAGCCGGTGACTGTACCCGGCCGGCCGAAAGATTTCCGCCAATTTTCTTCTGGAGCAATGACGAGATAAGATATCCAAAAAGTCGGTCCACGACACGTCTGGCCTTCTGGGCATCGACCAACCGTTTATCAATGGGTCCGGCCTCCTTGATCCCACGCATTATTTCCTCCCGCGTAATAGAATTGTAGGTGACGCGCAGATATTGGCGGGGACGGAGAACCTCGTAGAGTGATTGGGCTATTTGGGCACCCTCATAATCCTGATCGGAGGCCAGATAGACCATTTTAACACCACGCATGGCCCGCCTAAGTTCCCGGACCACATCAGGACGGGTGATCACATAGATGGGCTCATAATGATTTTCAAAATCGATCGACATGGTATGCGGATCTAGATCACGTATATGTCCCTTGGAGGCTTTAACAATATAATCTTTTCCCAAAATAGCAGAAATTTTGGCTATTTTTCCCGGGCTTTCCACTATAAAAAGGTTGGTCATTAAATTTGAAAATACAATATCATTTTTAAATAGTTTACAGATTCAATCTTCATGGATAAAATTACACGGATTAACGAACAGATCTATCTGGGCCCGGAAGACATTGCCAGACGACCAGGATATCTTAAGGATCTGGGCATCCAGCATATTTTTAACTTTGCCGATGAGGTTGTCTATCATATACCCCATCATATGGGGTTCCACATCCATTATTATCCTATTAAACATGATGAAGATGCTAGCCTATTAGGTGTCCTAGATGATGCCATACAAAGTATCTATAATTGTGTTTCTCAACAAAAATGTGTCTACTTGCATTGTACGGACGGGAATTCTCGGGCGGCCGCCCTGGCCATCTACTATCTAATGCTCTATGAACATATGAATTTTGATGATGCACTGGGTTATCTTGAAGAATTAAGGCCACAAATAAACCTTCATCCTAACTTTGTGCAGGAACTACGGGCCATCGGATCCTAGGACCGTGTATATAAAGGTGCAGCCGGGTAAAGTCATAAACTTCACGTGCCATTTTAAGCAGTTCACGCCTATCAGGTTTCCAATAAAGATGGGTATACAATCTAAAATAGGGATCAAAAACCATATGTGATCCCAAATAGATCATCCAGGACAATTCATCCTCAGGGGATCTTTGTGCCCTTTCCAAACATTTCCTGAATACTTCGGGATGGACTTCTCGCTCCTTGAGAAGGTTGATCGTCCCAAAAATATTCTCCAAAACATTCATCATCCCTTCCCGCGGACATTCAATACGAAGGATCTCTAACGCATTTTGACCGATCCTTTCTAGTCCAACCGTAGCCTGGACATTTTCGCCCAAGTTATCTATCCAAAAATTTTCTAGAATATTCAGGGATATTATTTTCCATGGATTAATATTCATCACTGGAAAGCCCAACATAAATGACACCGTTTCCCTTTCAGGATCCTCTAGAATAGAAAACCGGGGTATTTCTAATAATGATTTTGGGATATTAGGAACAGATGATCCAACTATAGGTTCTATCCTGGAGAGTATGTCCTCCAACATCTTTTGGACTATTTGATGGGCCAGGTTACCCACTACCATAAATAATGTCCTCGCAGGATGTTTTGACGGTCCAGAACATTTACCATATGATAGATGACGTACTAATCGAATATATAAAGAGTCCAACTCAACTTCTGGACCCTCTAAGGGCTCTATATAATTTTCCAAAATGACATCTATTAATGTAAATAGATCCTCCGGTCCTCCCAAAGCATAACAATAATGGTGGTCCAGACCAACCTGTAGACCATAAGTACAACCTCCCAATCTATGGGATCCTCGAAAACGGAGACGTGCCAATTCCGGATAACATAGTATTCCACTTCTAACAAAAAAACCACAGGCAATATTTTGGAATTTTTGGGAAGTTAAACAAATTATCCAAATGCCATTCGAAAGTTTCTTTTTAAAACATTGGATCATGATTATATTTTATGCACAAATTCCTAATATAAATTTCGTATATCCATTAATATAATGATTGATAGACAGTTTATAGGCGGGCTGTTAACATATCAGTCGAGTAGGGTGAAAAAATTTATCAAAATATATTAGATTACCCATTAAGTACATCAACTTGGTGTCCCATTGAGTAAATCTAGTAATCTAATATATTTTGGATTTCATTTCACAAATTAACGGCCATAGATAATATAATTAAATTAAATATTGGTTAATTTTGATCATTAATGAGAATCATCTGATATTATGTACTGTCTAATAAAAACCTTTAATTGTAGGATAAATAATTGGTAACTGGACCATGTAGGCCTAATTGTTGATAAATTTTGGGATTAAAGCTGATTATCAAAGGTTCTTCGGGTTGATCATTGTTTCTGACCTGTAAATAATAGTCTTTATGATCGTGCAAAACCAAATCTACCGGAAGCCATTTCAAATAGTACCAGAGAATATCTATACTATGGATGGGTAGATAGGCATGATCTTTGGAAAAAATATCCGCACAAAAAGAGCCAATAATTCTTTGGAAACTAGTATTTTTTTCAAGAAGGTTGACCAATAATTGGTGATATTTTAGGATATTTTGGGCATATTCTTCCTGGAAGGAGGTTTGGCTTAGAAGACCTACCCGGGGGAAGGGCCAGAGGATAATCAGGATATCTGTCAGATAGGGATCTTTATCAAAAAGGTATTCTAGGATGTTAAAGATCCGTTCTTCGGAAAGAGTCCTTAGATCCTCGATCAGATCAAAAACTCGATTCTGGTATTCCCAAAGATATGGATATTCTACCGGATCCACTAGGACCCTAAATTTTTTAAGTATCAAAAAATAAAGGAAACGTGAAAGGAATGTATAGTCTAGATCCTGCTGGAAGACACCCCAATTCTCCAAATATTTTCCTATAGGTTCTACCATATGTATTTTATTTTTGATATTTTTTAAAATGTAAAAAAATATCAATTTTAAACCTTTTCGAGATCAATAATACGTCCTAGTGCCAGACTATTAAAATAATGGTAGAGACGTGTTTTGTATACCTTAATACGGGTGAGTCCGGCTGGTAGCATAGGGTAGCAGGGCCCATCATAGAGTTCAAGTTCCTTCAATCTAGAGGGTAACGGTTGTCCGTCCAGATGGGCCTTTAGACTGGTCAGCCTTGGGGGCAATATTCTGGCCGTTATTGGATAGTAAACATCCAAACGTTCGAGGGAGGTAAAAAATGATATGTCTAGATTATCATAATGCCAATGATCCACTTTTAAAGTCTGTAACATAGTCATAGATGATAGGAAAATATAATTTTGGACACCCTGTAACACTAATTTTGTCAGTCTGGGCGTGTCCAGATAAATATATTCCAAAGGCGTATTACGAACCTCAAGGCTGAACTTATAAAGGCGGTCCGAAGTTATATAAAGATCGTCCGGATCATTAATATGGTGTTCATAAACAAGGTTTAGACTTTCCAAACGTCCGATGTTTAGGAGCTTAGGGGAGTTCATAGGGAGATCTATCTTAAGGTGTATCAACTTTGGGAAAAAAGAAACGTTAAACGGATGGGACGAACGACATCCCAGGGATGTCAGTCCGGTAAAAGGTTGGAATATGGATAGATTATCGGTACGATAATTTATCGATAGGGATGTTAACCTTAACGGATTAAGCGCCCCGATTAATGTCAAAATAGATGCATCATGTTCAATACAATAATAGGAAAAATTTTCTAAATTTTTGAGAAATTGAGGGCACAAATAATTGGGGCGACCATTATAATGGAAAGTTCGAAGGGATTTTAAAGGATTTTGAAAGATGGCATTACCATAGTAATATCCAATGTGCCATTTTTCCAATTTGTCCAAGGATAATTCTTTGTCCAAGGTTAATTTCCCACAATAAAGTTCTCGAAGGCTCTCGGGAAAGGGTCTAGAGGATGTAGGAGGCCATGTTCCACATATATCGTATGTATCACATAGGATTAGTGATGCATTATAAATGGTCAACCGGGTGATTTTTGGTGGAAGACGATGTTGTCCATGGTATTCTGTGATGGTCAGTTCTTCCAACCGTTCAAAGGCGGAAAGGTCCAGATGGTCGCCTATCCATCCTTTCACCTCAGGATAGTAGAGCTCCAGACATCGTAGGGTAGAAGGAAACTGCCAGATCGAATAATGGTGAAAAACAATCCGGGTGAGGGTGTCTGGCATCCGGATGGGCCCAGCATGATAATTTTGGGGAACAGTTAGATCTTCAAGGTTAAGGCCGGTCAGGTCCGAACATACAGGAAGATCATAACGTATCTTGGAAAAATAAAAAGGACTTTTACATATTTGCGAATAATTATACTCATGATCTATTTTTTTGATCCTAGAAAAGGATCGGAAATAATGAGATATGGACACTAATGCTACGAAATCAGGAATTTTTAAAAAGTTAGTCAGATGGTCTAAAATCTCTAAGGGTAGTGAATCCATTATTATATACCATTAAAAATATATTAGAGTACTATACGATAGGCGATCGATTCTCCAGCAGTCGGGCTTGGACGGATAATACGTATCAGGTCTCCTTTTTTGAGCGCGAAATATTTAGCAACAGGATCTGAACGGAGCATTTTTTCAAATGTATACTCGTTGAGCTGATATTCGCGTCTAACCTGCTCCATCTCCTCCGGGGAGAGCAGTTCGAACCTTGGTTGGTCCCGGTAGGAAATAATATCCTGCAAGAATGAGAATTCTCGGAAAAGTTGGGTTTGTCTTTTGAGGATATACTCCGCAATCTTGTTGGTATAATCGCTGGCCACAATAATACGTTGGTAGCCTGCATAGTTTTCCAAAAATTCGGCAATGATGGACTGTTTGCTGATGGTAGTTATTTTTTGGAAAACAATCTTGAGCGCATATTTTGTCCCATTATCCGCGGGGATGATATAGACATGGTCACCTTTGTCCTCCAAAGATTTCAGGGCCTCCTCCGGGTTAAGCAGAGGATATTTTTTTCCGTCCCTGACGTATATCCGGTTGCCCAGCATACGCACCACGTTCTCCAGAATGATCCGTGACCTTTGGGCCTCCGTGCGATAGATCTGGAAGAGTGATTTTTGTTCCATAATTAATATTATTATATTAATAATATTAATTAGTAGATTCAATTTTTAATGGGTTTTTCAACAATATTGTTAAAATGTCGATCAAAATTTTTACCAAAAGTAGTATTCTCACGGATGAACTCATGGGCACCCTTGTTACGTGGAATTTTTTTCTGGCTCACAAAACTAAGTCCACATTGGCGGCATCTGACAAAATTATCGTCCACCCGAAAAAGATATTGATGGTCACAGAGGGGGGCGTAGCTATCCATTAATATTTGTGATTATATTTTTTCAAGTTTGGTAGTACGAATCCGGCCCAATATATTGATGGACTGTATCTCTTGCATAAAAAGTTTAAAGGCATAGGGTATCACTATTTTGGAGATACGGGTTGTATTTTTGCAGGACGGACAAATATAGTATCTTTTTCCCGGGGCACGGTGGGCAAAAAGCCCACAGATGTCACAGACATATGCCGTATATTGATCGGAATTTTCCACCATCTTCTCCTTGAGGAATTGGCTGACACCATGGGCACAAAGGGCATCACGTTCCATCTCGCCCAGACGGAGGCCACCATCACGCGCCCGGCCGTCCGGAGGTTGCCGGGTGAGCAGCTGCATGGGTCCACGGGCGCGCGCATGCGCCTTGTCACCCACCATCTGTTTGAGCCTTTGATAGTAGGTGGGACCAATAAAAATTTTAACCTTAAGCTTTTCACCGGTCATACCATTATACATGGTCTGGTTGCCCCATTCCTCGTAGCCAGCCTCCACCAGCTCCTGGTTGATGCGATAGATGTCCACTCCTGTGAACGGTGTTCCGTCACCATAGATGCCTTTAATGGCACATAGTTTACCGAGCAAACATTCTATCAGCTGTCCAATGGTCATACGTTTGGGCATAGCATTGGGATTAATAATAATATCGGGGACCATCCCATCCTCCGTAAATGGTAGGTCCGCCCGATGCATACGTGCCCCCAGTGTGGCCTTCTGACCATGCCTCGAGTTTCCCGAAAAAACAATGCGTCCGTTCCTACGGACACAAATAATCTCACTGGGCACACTACAACAATAGACATGTCCATGATGTTCCTCAATGTTCAGATCACTTTCTTCCATGCGGGCATAAACATGTTTCATATAGATTTGGAGACGATAGTGATCGTTAACATAGGAGACATCACAGACGTAACCGGCGTGCAAGATGAGCCTCTGTACATCATCAGCCAGTTGGCATGAGTTTGACAGGTAGACATAAACATTTTTTTCGAGGCATCGTGCCCCCATAATGAAACCTTGGACGATCTGACGGACCGAGGACATGGGCAGCTTCCAGACGGCCTCAGTAAACCGGTCCCGAACCCAGATACGGATCCTTTCCAAAAGCTCTAAATTTTCATACCTAAGACTGCGCCCGATCTCCAAGGTTTCGTAGCCCAGTGAATCGGCCAGTCCAACCACCATACGCCGGATTTTTTCGTTAGAAATATATATACAAATGTGATCATGCTCGAACCATCCAGAGGCCATCCAGACGCCCAGAAACAAGAACCATGCAGGATTTTCTGTACTAGCAATATCCTGATATTGATCATATTCTAGGACAGTTTTTTGGTGATAGCATGGGGTTTCATAGTCACAAACATCGTTAACCTCCCGGAGATGGAATCTACGGAACGAAGGGCATTTATAACGTGATATCCAGACACGATGATTCGGGGTGACACATAGGTCGATCAATTCGTTCGATATATGGAAAAGATATCCATTATGTTCATACCGTTGGATTTCTGAGGGCTGACGATAGACCAATCGTTTGTCCTCCAAAGTGGCCACGCGATCCTCCATGGTGAGGTCGGAGAATGGGACCCAGCCCCTCCAGGTAAGAATCTGGGTTTTTTCATCATAGCAGGAAAATTTATCGCCGATAGTGGGTATCCTTTCGGACCGTACTCGCAAACGTACAAATGGATAGCCGTCCGGATTGACACCCGTAAAAACTCGGTCGACTGCGCCGGGGACGATCGAACGGTAGATGGTCGAATTGTCCCTATAGGGTCTTTTATTCTCCCGGGAGATGGGTTTAGGGTTGACCATTCCAATGATAACATCACCATCCTGGATATAGGTTTCCTCCTTAACATAACCTTCCTCCGAAAGTTTTTCGTAGTTGGCATCACGCATCCCCTCCACCTTGTTACGGTCCGGTTTCATAAAGAGTCCCGCCTGCGATGCGGCACTATTTTTCTTAATTGTCTCAAAATATTTTTTGAGGGCCTGGGCCCGGAAAAGACCCTTATCGATGGCAGAACTGTTCATAATGAGGCTGTCCTCCTGGTTAAAACCTGTATAGCTCATGATGGCTACAATAATATTCTCCCCGGAGGGAAAGATGTGCGTTCCCGTATAGCGGGCCGCCCGGGAGGCCACGATGGGCACCTGTGGGTGGTAGAGTAGATAGCTGATGTCCGCACGCTCCCGATAGTCCGAAATATAGAGTCCCATGGCCTGCCGTGCCTGGTTGTACTGGAAGATCCCACGGGGAGACTGGTTATGGTTGGGGAAAGGGATGTTGGAGGAGATGATGCCCAGAATCATGCATGGATGGATCTCACAGTGTGTGTACCGGAGGTACACATGGTCATCATAACGGTTGGTACGGTTGATACGCTCAATTTCCTGTTCGTCCAATGGAACCTTGTGCCGCATCGTACTATAGGCAGCCCTGACATAGCTGGGAAAGGCGGCCAACGCCATGTTCTGCTCCTCCTCCTTGTCGAGATATTCCAAAACACGCGGGTATCTGGACAAAAATTCGTCCCAACTTTTAATCTGGCCCTCCAACATTTCTGGTCGGAAATTAAGCTGGTTGTTCTCGACCACCAGATAGGGGCGAATTAACCGGCCATCGTCCGTACTAATATAGAATTCCTTGTGCCCATAGTCCAGATGTAGGCCCACCATCCTCTCGATCTCACCACGGAAACGCATTTCGCGCAACCCATGATAAAGTTCCATAATATTCTGGGTAACCCCAAGCCAGTTGCCGTTTAAAAATACTTTAACATATTGATGTAGTTGTTCAGTGTTCATCTGGTCCAGCCGGACTATCTTGTCCCGGAGGTATTCCTCAATAATATTAGCCTGATCGTTCATGTTCACAGTAATAGTGGCCAGCATGGCCAAATTTTTCACAATACCCGTTTTGGCACCCTCCGGAGACTCTAAAGGACAGAGGGAGCCGTATTGTGTATTATGCAGGTGTCGGGGACTGATCATTTTATTGGTTGCAGCATCCACCGTGGGCGTTATAATGCGGCGCATGTGCGAAAGGGCATAAAGATGGTTCATCCGGTTGAGCATTTGGGACACACCTTTACGCGACGGACTAAAGTTTCCCGTAGAGAGCGCCTGGCGCAAACCCTGTTCGATCAGACTTTTCTTAATATGGGGAATAATATTAGGGGTTCTACTCTCATCCTTATTTTTGGATTTAAAGGTTTTTTTACACTCCCGGAGCATTTTCCTAAAAAATTGTTCGAAAAGATTCCCCAAAAGGACCCCACAAAGTTCGATACGTTTGTTCACCATAGAATCACGATCATCACAACCATGACCCTCTTCATTCTCATGGGCCTCCTCATGTCCACCCGGATACTTAAGATAGCAGACCAAAAGTTTATGTATCATGTAGGCAATATAATAGGCCTTGTAGAGCATATCCAGCTCGATCGATCCTGTCCCAGAAGTAACGTGTGGCAGGATCATCTCCGACAAAATCTTGCGCAAATGCTCCTGTTTTTGCCGTTCGCGCAGGTCCGGGTCCGACTCAGAATAAACTTTTGTAGTGCGTATATTGGAGGTAAGGATGCGTAGTGCCTCCTCACGAGTGACCGGCAACCCCGTGGGCAGATTCTGTGAGTTCATCATGACGGCCAGTACATTGAGCATATTCTTTTCGCGCTCCACGTCCAGGATGGCATGCACAATATCTTCATCCTTTTCAAGACCTAGGGCCCGTAAAAGTATGAAGATAGAAATTTCCTTGAACTGTGGGATGGTCAGTACCATCTGTCCATCCTTTTTGATCCGGATGGTAAAAAATTGTATGTTGCTCACCAGCTGGGATGCTGGCCGGGATTGTATTTGTACATAATAGGTTAAGGACCCCTGCTCATATTTGGTAAAAACAAGGGGTCTGCGCAGGATCATACTTTCTAGGGAGACCATCACTTTTTCGTTACCGTTGATGATGAAATAGCCACCAGTATCATAACGACAGTGGCGACCGGCGCCCGCCGGATTTAACGTTAGGTTGCAATATTTGCTGCCCACCATGATGGGGATACGTGCGATATGTACATTTTTCTCGGGTCCTCCTACCGTTCTGGACTTGGTCTGGCCCGTAACCAGGTCGACGACCTCCTCGATCTGCGTAACCGTCACGGAATAGCTGGCCGCATAAGTTACACCCCGATGGATTGCGTCCAGAGGATAGAGCAGGTCCTCATCATTCTCTAGGGTGGGCGGATGGATGGCCGCATCCTCAAAATGTAAACGCTGGCGCACCACCTTGTCCTGGGTGGCCTGTTCAAAGAAGATATGGTCCTCGGAGAGCAGGATGCCCGGAATAATTTCCTCGATGAACTGATTAAAGGAGTTGATCTGGTGGGCTACGAGCACATGACGGTCCCTCCCAAAATAAAGGTCCAAAAGTCTAAAATAAGGTTCCGGATCATACTCCATGTATAATATTCTGGAGCCAAAATTTATATTCTAAAATATTTTCAAATTTTCTAGAATATAATGGATGTACCCCATTTTTCCAGTAGATAACTGTTCACCCTACCAAAATGGTCCACCTCATGGAAGGCGGGATACCTAACCTCAAACCTCGGGTTTGTTCCATAGCTATAGCCTTTCATCTGGTAGGGGGCACCGAGCGGGGAGGGATGGGAGCTGGTTATGATTAGATGTTTATGGGGGTCCAGGTTTAATGTGGCCAGATGTGCCTTTTTGCCCCAGACGAGGAAGGCACGATTTTCTAGGTATTGGTTAAAGTATTCGATAAGGTCCCGGACGAAAGGTGTCCAGAGTTGTAGATGGGAGCCCCGTGAATGGGGGAATCCGGTCAGTGAGGCATTGAACAAAAAGCAACCCTGAAGGACCCAGAAGACCAGGGAACCATGGTCGGGAATATTTTCGATATGTCCGTACTGATAAAGGTTCCGATAAATATTTTCGAGCGTGGGCGGTTTTGGGACCCCATAGGGTACGGCAAAACTGAGACCGATAGCATGGGGTACCTGGCATCCCAAAAAATCCTCGACCCCGGGATAGGGATCCTGGCCAAAAATAACACAGTGTACCTTTTTGGGGTCCAGTGTGTTGAACGCATTAAAAAGTAGTTCGGCATCAGGTACTATTCTGTGTCCTGCCGCCAGATATTCGGATAGTTGCCCTTCAATCTCCCGGAAGTATTCCCGATGTACAACCTGTCTGAAAAATTTTTTCCAATTCCTATTGAAAATAAGTTTCTTGAGACGCACCTGACCGTCCGGAAAATAGTCGAACCAACTTTGATAATGGTAATGCCGCGCATCCACAAAAAGCCCTCGTAGTTTATGGTCCATATTTTCAATAGGAATTTTTTTGGACAGATTAAAAATTGAAAATCAATTTTAATATAACTATTTTCTATGGGATGTGATCTAATGAACGATTACGTAGAGGATCATCTTCCAGAAAATACTCCGGGCATAGATCTACCGCTCAATACACCCTGGACACTCTGGGTACAGCATTTGACGTCCCAGTTACAATACGAGGTCCGCCCTGTAGCCCGTTTTAGGACAATCGGTGGTTTCTGGTGCCTTTTTAACTATATTGAGGTCCATGAACACCATTTTATTTTTATGCGCGAGGGTTTTCCACCCGAATGGAATGCCCCTATATACCATGGGGGAGGCTATTTGATCATCTCCCTCAAAACTATCAAAGATGACCGACTGGTACAAAAAATTTTTTTAGACTTTTTACTGGGCCTTATTGGTGAAACTTTGGTTACGGGATCCAACTCTGACCATCTGACGGGTATTTCAATGGTTAAGAATAAGATCAAAATTTGGGTTAAAGGTAAAGTTCCCGAAGGTCTCTCAGGACTGATGGTCAATATTTCTTCCGAATTTAGGAAAATTCTGGCCGACCATGAAGTTAGTCAAGATTTTTACTATATGAGCTTTGGAAAGATCCAAAGGATCCATAAGTATCAGAACGAGTATACGGTTCTGGCTCAAGAGACCCAACAGTTCCAGCAGCTTCCGCAAACCCGATAGGTCCAGCAGAATCAGCAGCTCCCGCAGACCCGGCAGGAATAATGCTTTGTAACCCACCAATGTTCGGATAATTCTCCGGTTGGGGTACCATAAAAGGCTCCCGCTGCATTTTTTCCGGCAATAGGATGATAATAACCGCAATGATCACTAAAATTATAATGATAATCGTACAAATTTGCATCTATATTTTAATGGTATAAATTTTATTTATTATTAAAATGGTGGTAGTTGATTTTGTGAGAGCATCCTTGAATTTGGGGTGGATGGGATAGATCTTAGACGTTCTAAAAATAATCGGTCCTGCTCCCGATCTGGCCGGTTCATTTTGGCCAGGCTACATTTGTTCAAGAAAATGATACTATGGCAATCTATTTCGCGTGAAACTTTTTCATGCCACAATAGGTTGATCAGGCTCTTTACGTCCACGACTATGTTCCGGATCTCCTGGGGTAGTTTGGAGGATAGATATTTCCGATAATTTTCGGGTAGAAGTTCTAGTATTTCCGGGGTAAGCGGAGAAACATAGACCAACTGTTCGAGCGGATTAAAATAGTCGGTGAGTTGGACGACCTTATAGGATTGGAGATTTTCGTGTATTTCCTCGAAATTTTTGTATCCGTCCAGATACTCCCAGATATGTTGTATTAAAGGAGCCCTCTCATGGGTGTAGTACCAATAGTTGATATACTCGCCGCTGTTAAAATAATAGTCAAAAACCCAGACCAATCCGGTTAGATACTCTTGGAGTATCCGTTGTACCCCCGGACTGAGCTTTCCGGGACGTTCATATATCCTGACACCAAAATAATTTTGATAGTATTCATCTATTTTTGCGGGTCCCAGATTGAGCGGTTGGGCGTTGAACTTATAATAATATTCGTCCAACATGTTGCGGAACTTGTAGATTTCCCGTTCATAATAATTCTTATACTGGATCGCCTTCTGGTGGTGCGGGTCCCTAATGGTGTGTGCATAGGTGTGCAGGTTAATATTGAGCCGCGGAAATTTGTGATGTTTAAAGTAGTAGCGGCGTAACAGTTGGACCACCTCCTGGTTGCCCAGATAGGTAGTGTTCACCGGAAGCCCCTCCTCCACTATATTGATGGACTTCTTGAGCGACCTCATGAACTGGTCGTCCTCAACAAAATAGCGTACCGATAGATTGTTACGGATGGCATTTTGTAGGTCCTGATATTCCGTCCGGAAATCCTGGAATATGGCCACCAAATTGTCCTCGTTGATCTCCAGGTAGTCAAAAACATTTTTAATCTGCCCCATGGTAATATACCGGTTGTAGAGGCTGTTGTTTTTGATGAAATCCTGCTCCTCGGATATTAGATTTTGGAGCACTTTTCTCCAGAAAGAAGTCCTCATACGGTATCCTCGACCGGTTTTGGCCACCAAATACCGAACCTTTTCCTTATCCGACACACTGTTCAGCTGGACCAAGGTTTTCAGATAGGCGTCCAGGATGTTTTGGAAGCCTTTTTTAACGTTGAGCGTTTCGATGCGCGGGATGAAATCGTTTCCGAAGAGCGAGCTTAGACAGACCAGATCGCGGCTGATCCGGTCGATGCGATAGTTGCCCATGGGATAGTCTGGATGGTGGTTAATATAGTAGGCAATGTTCTCCTTGAGCAGATCGATGTTGATCAGATCGTAGACAACCTTGCGCTCCTGCAGATAAATTTGCTGGTTATAGCGTAGAATATAAATCTGCCGGGGGAGCAGGATGCTTAATAGGATCATGTCGGCGTCCGGACTACATATCATGATGGGACCCTGCAGAACATCCTGGCTACGGCGTATATAGTTGACTATCTTTTTTTCACCCTCGCCCACCTCGTACATGTCGGAGATAGTGAAGCGTACCCTGGGATGCACCTGGGTAATCTTGGTCTGGACCCGGTCCCGGCGTAAATATTGTGCCAATTTATGCATGAACATGGTCCCCGGGGTAATTTTATTCCGGCTCCACCGGATGTGGCCGGTGGCATAATAGTAGGCATGGTCCGGCTGCCGTAGAAGATAGTCCCGATAATTTTGTAGGATACGTGCCTCGTACTCCGCCATGATGGCACCCATGTAGCGCCTCTGCCGTTGATCGATCATTTTACTTTTAGAGGGTACACCATCTATAGCAATGATAATATCCTCCAAATAGCCGGACTGACAGTACTTTTGGACCACCTGGACCATAATTTGGACGGTTACCTTTATAATGATCAGATCCATCCTCTCCTCATTAAAATGCTTTTGATAATGTTGTACCAATTCATCCGGGACCATATGATAATTTTTCTGTAGGATTTCCTCCGGGAATTTATACTTACGTGCCAACAGTTGGCCCTTTTCACCGATGGGAATTCCCTGGTAGTTAGCATGCAATAGAGTATCCAACAAAAGGTTAACCTCGTCCAACACCTGGACGAGCGCCGCATGCACCATAGAATTAAAATCCAAAAATAGGTGCAATATCTTCAAAGGCTTGTCCCAATTTAGCCTCACGGAGGAAGATGTTACCTCGTTCCTGATCAACGTACCAAAAAATTCTAAAACTCCCATAGTTGCGTGTTTATTATAAATTTAAGTTATATTATCATTAATATCATGATTTTATTTCAAATTATCATCTCCTGGCCACTATGATTTATTTGGTCCGCTTATTATCGTTTACTTTTCAGTCGTTTATATATCAGTTTTCCAAATGGACTGATAATCAAGAAATATCTATTACCGGATAAACTCATAAAATTAAGCGGGACGCAATAGAAAATGAGTTTATGGAGTAATATGTCAAAACTTGATATATCAGTCCATTTAAATAAACTGACATGTAAACGACCATATATAGACAAACTAAAATTGTATTATTAATATCCATTATATTTTTGGCCTCATTGCTAGTAATATTCATAGATAAATGCAGAATATTTAGCAGTTAAAACTCCAGAACCAAAGTTCATATTGTTGTTTATCAATCAAAAATCGTATAATATTATTTAATAAATGATATTATACGGTTATACCTATTTTTTCTAATTTTGGAATAATATTATTTATTAAGTTTAATAATTTTTTATTTTCCTGTATTATCTGTTCATTCTCATGACCCAAACGGTTAACTTCCTGGACTAATTGTTCATTCTTTTGGATAATCTGTTCGTTCTCCCGGTTCAACCGGATAACCTCTTTAAGGAGCAATGGTGTTAGGAGATGGTAGCATACAGTATATGGCTTGGGCTCACCTTTAGGAACACT
>OGCG01000853.1_pt1 | contig 16888 bp, 13 predicted proteins | sample 1570061 | NCBI WGS metagenome assembly OGCG01 (sample SAMN06268698, study PRJEB24515) | hot springs metagenome | isolation source: Joseph's Coat, Yellowstone National Park, Washington, USA | place: USA:Joseph's Coat, Yellowstone National Park, Washington, USA
ATTTTATATCTCTTTTTGAAGAGCCGAAAGGATATTAAGCAATGATTTTTACTTTTCATATGTATCTGCCAAAGCAACAGGTAGTAATTTAAAAATTAGATATGTTATTTTAATTATGAAGAGCGTATGGAACGGCTCGATAGGCTTTGGTCTTGTAAACATACCGGTAAAGCTCTACCTTGCAATAAGAGAAAGAGAAATTCCCTTGCACTCGCTTTGCAAGAATGGGCACAGAATAGTATATAAGAGATGGTGCCCTGTCGAAGATAGAGAGGTTACATGGCAGGAGCTAAAGAAAGGCTTCGAGATAAGCAAAGATAAGTATGTTGTTTTAGAGAAAGAGGACTTGGAGAAAATAAAGATACCTTCAACAAAAACGATAGAGATAAAGGAGTTTGTAGATTCACAGATAGACCCGATCTATGTTGAGAAAAGCTACTATGTTGTACCAGATAAGAATGGTGAAAGGGCTTATGCGCTCCTCTTCCAAACATTAGCTCTTGCAAACAAGGTAGGAATAGGAAAATTTACAATGAAAGACAAGGAGCACGTTGTTGCATTAAGAGCATATAAGAAAGGCCTTCTTCTCCAAACTCTATATTATGATAGCGAGATAATAAGCATGGACCTATTGGCTGAGCTCGAAGAATTACCAAAGCCTGAGAAAAAGGAGCTTGAGCTTGCACAAATGCTTGTAAACAAGCTCAGCAAAGAAGAGTTTGATATATCAAAATTCAAAGACGAATATACAGAAGCACTTAAGCAGCTTATACAGGCAAAGGTTGCTGGCAAGAGCTATGAGATTAAGGCTGAGAAAGAGGTAAAGAAGGCAAAAAGCTTAATAGAAAGCCTTACAGAGAGCCTTAAGCAAAAGTAGTGTTTTTGATGCTCTGGAACAGTGAGATGAAATTAGTAAAACCTATGCTTGCATTTCCAGCAAAGCCTTTTGATTCGAAGGATTTTCTTATGGAGATAAAGTATGATGGAACTAGAGGAATTGCTTATATTGACAAGAATGAAAAGACGGTTAAGCTTCTTAATAGAAGAGGCAAATTCTTCGAATACCGCTATCCAGAGCTCCTGCATTTATACGAGCAGATAAATGCAAAAAAAGCAATTTTAGATGGTGAAGTTGTTGTATTTGAGAATGGAAAACCTAATTTTTACCTTCTTGAAGAAAGAGAGCAAAGCGAGAATAAAGCTAGGATAGAACTGCTCTCAAAATTAAACCCTGCGGTTTATGTGGTTTTTGATATTCTTCATGTTGATGGCGAAGATCTTTTAGAAAAACCCCTTATAGAAAGAAAAAAGGTGCTTGAAGAGGTGCTTGAAGAGAGCGATTTTTGCATGAACTCCGTGTATGTTTTTGAAAAAGGCAAAGAACTTTTCAATAGAGTAAAGAAGGAAGGACTAGAAGGAATAATGGCTAAGAAGATAAACTCAACATACCAGCAAAAAAGAAGTACAGATTGGCTGAAGATAAAGGCAAACAATACAATTGATGCTGTTATAATAGGTTATACAACAAGCGAAAAAGAGGAGCTAAGCGCTTTGATACTTGGGGTTTACGAAAAGGGCAAGATTAAATACATCGGCAGAGTTGGTACAGGATTTGATGAAGAAAAGAGGGCCTTGCTTCTGGATAAGCTAAAACACACAAAGAAGGCAGAGTATGAGATTGAAATGAGCCTTGAGCCTGGAAGGAAAGCGTTTTTTGTTGAGCCAGAGCTTGTTGCAGAGGTGAAATATCTAGAGCTTACACGCGATAATATTCTTAGGGCACCTTCTTTTATTAGGCTCAGAGACGACAAGCTTCCAGAAGAGTGCACACTAGAAAGCCAAATAGCTCAATAAGGAAGCTCTAGCTCAAATGCTATCGCAGGCTCTTCTATGCCAAAATTGCTTAGCACCTCTGGGTGCAATTCGCCAAAGAACCCTTTAATATTGTTTGATTCTATCCTTGCACACCTTCCTTCTATAAACGAACCCATCTTTTCTTCACTTACCTTAAACTCTATGCCAAGTGCATGCATTAGAGAGCTTACAACTGCTTTTATATCGTTAAAGTTTGCCTTTGGAGAAACAACCAAGCCCGCAAGGTGATGCGATTCTATAACCTGATCACCATTTACGTTGAAAACCAGGTCAAGCTCAAAAACTTTTTGAGGCATGCTCTCATGCGAAGATGAGCCGAGGACATTAAGCAATGAGGGCAAAAGCCATGTGCGCATCATAGTTATATTTTCTGTCTTTGCCCTTTTTATCTGAACATGTGGCTTCTCCTCTATTAGCATGTTCTTAAAGTTCATTCTTTCATTTGTTAGATAATTGTTGTTTGTTTCTGTAAAGCCCAAGCCAAGCATAAGTGTTACAAGCTTTCGGCTAAGCTTTGTTTTTTCTTCTAGCCTGCCACCGCTCGCAACTGATAAAAGAGGTATTGGGTGTATATAGCCATAGCCATATGCTATCGCTATATCCTCTATTATATCCTGCTCGTTTATTATATCAAACCTATATTGTGGAACAAAAAACCTTACCCTTCTATTTACAAACACAGCTTTATAGCCCATCTTAGTTGCTAATGAAAGAATGTTATTAAAGCCTATTGCGGCACCAATATGCTCCTCCATCTCCTTTGGCTTTATCTCTATTATTCTGTTTTCCATTACGGGCGTTATTACGCTTTTATTGCCATATTTTATTCTAACACGTTTAACGTTTCCGCCAAGATCTATAAACATGCATGCAAACATGTCTGCTGCTTTTTCAACGATATATTGCGAAGTGCCTGTAATATCTACAAGCATATCTTTAGTATTGCTCGTTACCTTTGTTCTATCAGAATTTATTATCGGTATAAGCGAGAGTATCCCTTTTTCATCTTCGAGAACAGGGTACATTGAGCCTTTTATTGTATTTGCATATTCGATCCCTTTTGCGTGCGTATTCATTATTTCCTTGAAGCTCATCTCGCTTTTACTATTCAATGGTACAAACTTCCCTTCTATCTTAGCATCATATCTAAGGTTACCTTCTATCTTTGATAGGTCGTGTAAGCCCATTGCAAGTTTTTCTCTCTTTCTTCCAAAAGTCTCGCTAAACTTCTCTGTAAACTGGATAATATATTTTAGGCTTTCATCTGTAAGGCTTAACCCATTTACAATAAGGGCAGCTATGAACGGCCTTACCTTGCCAACGTTTTCGCCAACCTCTATTGTTTTTGCTAGCTCTTCTTCCTTTAAACTATATACAAGCCTTTCGTGGAAATGCATATAGTTTCTTAGTGCTCTAGCAAACCCAACTATGTCAAGTAGGTCTGGCCTATTGGGTGTTATGTCAATACTTATCTCTTCTTCGTTAAGGCCTTCTACGCTCATGCCTAAGTCAAAGACATACTTGCTTAGCCTTTTATCATTTATTCTCTTGCCAACAAGCTTGAAAAGATAGTTTTTGTTAAATGTAACTACGGCTATACAATCACCTTTCTCCTAAGCCAACCAAGATTGCTGTTGAAGAGCTCTGTTATTGAGTTTATGCTCTTATCCTTTGCGAGAAGTGCTCTTTCAACGCCCAGACCCCATGCAAGTACAGTTATTTTCTTGCTTACTATATCAGTTATTTCTTTTCTTATAATACCAGCACCGCCAAGCTCAAGCCATTCGCCATTGTGCAATATATCGACTTCAACCCCAGGTTCTACGAAAGGAAAATATGAAGGCTTGAATTTTATTTCCACACCTATGCTTGCATATATTCTTTTGAGCACATCGAAGAGGTTTGCAAGCGTTAGGTTTATACCTATTACTATACCATCTGTTTGATAGAATTCTGCCAAATGCTTGTAATCTATGCTCTCATTCCTAAAGACACGCCCTACAGAGAAGAGCTGCAATGGCTTTACCGCTGATATGCTTGCAAGCTCCTTCAAGTTATTTCTAAGCTCATATATGAACCTTGCAGAAACACTTGTTGTGTGGGTTCTAAGCAATGCTTGCTCAGCAACCTCTTTATACCAGTTTATGTGCCATGCTTTCTCATGCATCGCCTTAACCTTTTCGATGAGTTTTTCGTCTTTAACATTAACCTTCCCGGGATTGACAAGGTAGAAGGTATCCTGCATCTCTCTTGCTGGATGGTCTTGTGGAACAAAAAGGGAATCAAACACCCAAAATGAAGGCTCTATTATTGGCCCCGATATTTCTTTGAAGCCCATGCTTAGATATGCATCTTTTATCTCGTCTATGAAATTCTTAAGTGGATGCCTTCTCGCTATAGCCGCATCTTCTACGCTTATATTAATATCATACTTCCTGAACCTCTTTCCTTTCCAAGATTTGTTAGCAATAATCTCTCTATTCAGCTCGCCTATATCCTCTTCTATACTTATCTTCTCCTTTTCGCCGAGCTCTGTTATCTCTATACTATCTATTTCTTCTTTTTCCTTTACAGAAACAAGCTTTCTTTTCAAAAGGTTTTCAAATGCCTGCTTGTGCTCTGAAACAAGCTTATCCGCTTCATCTGGCCTTTTAGAAAGTGCCCTTAGCAGGCTACCCTCTTCTATCTCTTTTTGGCCTTGGCCTTCTTTTAGCAATATAAAGCCATCTTTTATCTCAACGAGCCCCTTTGCCTTAAGCCATTGGAAACCTATCCTTTCTTCGTTATTTAATTCGCTTATCCTAACCTTTTCCTTAGCCAATCGATTAAGAAGCATCTCTTCTGGGAGCATTGTCTGAGCATATTTAAGAGCTTCATCTGAAAGCACAACCGAAATAGACTTTCTTTTCTTCAGAGCTACAAGCCCTTTGCTTTGCAGCTCTTCTAGTGCCCAAAGTACAGCATCTTTGGCTAAGGCTGTTTCTTTCATAAGTTTGTCTAGCGAAGAAATTTTTTCCTTCTGAAGAACGCTTAGAACAGAAGCAACGTACTTATGCACTAATTCACCCAAAGGCAAGCCTAATATATAGATATGCTATCGCACCAACAACTATTACTATAACAAGAATATATATTATCAGACCATATTTAGCAAAAAGATTTGAGAAGTAGTTTATCACCTCCTGCTGCAGGGATTCTGTTATAATGTATGAGAATGAAAACTTTGAGAGAGGCTCGCCCGAGTACCACGAGAATTCAGTATAGCCCGTATAGTTGCCTGGTATAGATGGTGTTGGTGAATCTGGTGCTGGGTATATTGATACAACCTGTGCACCCTTTGGTATTATTATGTTTAACCTGCTGTTTGGATAAAGAGCTTGGCCACTTGCTGTGTGCATAAAGTTGAATACCTTGTCATTGAAGGTATACTCAAACTTCCTCGGTGCTATTATACGTTTTGTAGTAACGTTGCCCACATAATAATCCATAGTAAGATAAGCAATGCCACTTCCGTTAATGTTTCTCATCACTGGTCCAGGAAGGAAAGTGAATCTTGATATGTTCGATTCAGGGTTTATTATGTGCTCGATAAGATAGTTCGTGCCAAGTGCGTTATCCCAATTGCTTAGGGTTAAGTTTATAGCTTGTCTATATTGCAGGTATTGCGAAACTGAAGAATTGCTCATGAAGAGTGTTATTACTTCTCTGACATGAGCACTTGTATCATTTTGGAGTATTACTGTAGTATTAAGATATGTTACATTAAAGTATGCGTTAGCCTGTAGCATAAGAAAAGAAGCTATTATGAGTGCAAAAGGTATTAAAAGAGGCCTCATTTAGATCATTAATATTTCAAAATAAAACAATTTAATATTATTGTTTTGAAATTTTAGTGCCTTAAAAGAAATCGCCCTTCTAATCTATCCTTTGCGGCATCGCTTACATGCCAATCTTTATCCTTTGCCAACTTTTCAAGAAGCTCTTTTGGTGCATGATCATTTTCTATGACTGCCTCTCTTACATTGCTAACGGGATCTTCTGCTAACCGCCAAAGAATCTTTTCCGGTGTGTTGGAATTTCTTGCAACTTCGGCTCTTACCACCCAATCACTATATGTTGCTAGCTGTTCAAGAAGCTCTTTTGGTGCATGATCACTTCTTGCAACTCCTGCTTTTACACGCGGATCTGGCTCTTTTGCTAACAACTCAAGAAGCTGTGGTGATTTAGTATTTAGTGCAAGTTCCAGTTTTTGTTCAATGCTTAATTTTGCAATCAAATTTTGTAGCACTTTATCATCTTGTATATCTATTTTATACATTATACCACTTAAAAATAATATAGACAAGGTTTTAAAATTCAATATGGGTTTTTGAATAGTTAAGTTCTTCCATCTTGACTTTGCATAAGCTAATCGCAGCTTAGCTTTGCGCTAAATCTAATCCCTACTTATATATATTTAAACGTTTATGCCCCATAATAAGCATTTAGATTTAGATGAGAAGCCGGCTTTCAAAAGCATTAACACACGGCGCTTCCTACTCCTCTGATACCGCTTATCTGTATCTTGGTGATGGCACAATACTTAAGGGCAAAGGTTTTGGAGCAAAAGGCGTTAGAAATGGCGAGCTAATATTCACCACATCGATGAACGGCTATCCTGAAAGCCTTACAGATCCATCATACATGGGCCAGCTACTTGTATTTACACACCCACTTATAGGCAACTATGGCGTGCCTGATAAGATCTACAAAAATGGCATACTGTCGAATTTTGAATCAGAGCACGTTATGGTAGAGGGTATTATAGTGGCAGAACTTACAGAAGGCAACTCCTGGAACAGCATTCTTACCCTTAGTGAGTGGCTTGCCAGAGAGGGCATACCTGGAATACAAGGAATAGATACAAGAATGCTGACAAAGAAAATAAGAAGCAGCGGTGCAATGCCGGCAGTGCTTTCAAATGGCATAAAGCTTACTAACAGCACTGTCAAGAGGCTTTTAGAAATAGACTATAGTAGTATAAACTTCATAGAACGCGCTTCTGTAAAAGAGCCCATTATATACAAGGGCAAACTGCCTGGCAATATAGTACTAATTGATTTTGGTGTGAAGCATGGCATACTTGAGGAGCTGCTAAAGATCGGCTATAATATAGTGCGCCTGCCATATAATGCGAGTCCTGAAGAAGTCATGTCATATAAGCCTGTAGGAATAGTATATAGCAATGGCCCTGGCAATCCAAATCTGCTCAGCAATGAAGTAAAAAACTTCCTTTCACTTTCTGAATACAAAGTACCCATATTAGGAATATGCCTTGGCCACCAGATTGCTGCCATAGCGTTCGGCGCTAATGTGGTAAAGATGAATTTTGGCCATCATGCAATAAACAAGGCAGTCGTTGAAAGTTCTACAAACAAAGGTTTTATAACAACACACAACCACGGCTATGCGGTATATCCCAATAGTATGCCTGAAGGTGGCAAGATATGGTTTATAAGCCCAGATGATAATGTTGTTGAAGGTATAGAGTATAAGAACCACAAAATTATAACGGTGCAGTTCCATCCAGAGGCAAGACCTGGCACAAATGATGCAAATTTTGTATTTGAGAAATTTAGGAGGATGCTGTGAAGAAAAACAGCTCTATAAAGAAAGTAATGCTTATCGGTTCTGGTCCAATAAAGATAGCTGAGGCCGCAGAATTCGATTATAGCGGCAGCCAGGCTCTGAAAGTGCTGCGTGAAGAGGGCATAGAAAGCATACTTGTAAATCCGAATGTTGCAACTGTACAGACGAGCTACAGGCTTGCTGACAAAATTTACATGTTGCCATTAAACACAGATTTTGTAAGCAGAGTAATAGAGCGCGAAAGGCCAGACGCAATAATGGTTGGCTTTGGTGGCCAGACTGCCTTGTCAATGGGGGTTTCACTCTACAAGAAAGGCATATTATCTAAATACAATATAAAGGTGCTTGGCACACCCATAGAAGGGATTGAAAGAGCGTTGAGCAGGGAGAAGTTCAAAGAGACAATGCGCGAGCATTCTATACCTGTGCCTGAAAGCAGAAGTGCAAAAAGCGAAAAGGAAGCCATTAATGCAGCAAGTGAAATTGGCTATCCGCTGATGATAAGAGCAAGTTTCAATCTTGGTGGCAGAGGCTCTTCAGTAGTGAGAAGCAGAAAGCAGTTAGAGGATGCACTTAGGAAAGCGTTTGCCCAAAGCAGTGTTGGCGAGATACTGCTTGAAAAGTATCTAGAAGGATGGAAAGAGATAGAGTATGAAGTTGTGAGAGATAAATTTGGAACAGTTGCAGTGACAGCATGTCTTGAAAACCTTGACCCAATGGGCACACATACAGGAGAGTCTATAGTTGTTGCACCTGCCCAGACTCTTGACAACTATATTTATCAGAAGATGCGCAGCGTTGCAATAAAAGTTGCAGAAGCTATAGGACTTGTTGGAGAATGCAATGTGCAATTTGCACTCGATCCAAAGAGCTACAATTTCTATGTAATAGAGACAAATCCTAGAATGTCGCGTTCTAGCGCCCTAGCCAGCAAAGCCACAGGCTACCCTCTTGCATATATAAGTGCAAAGCTTGCACTAGGTTATAGACTTCAAGATATCAGGAATAGCGTATCAAGAGCAACAACAGCGTTGTTTGAGCCAAGCCTTGACTATATAGTTGTAAAAATACCAAGATGGGATCTAGAGAAATTTGAAGGCGTCAAAAAAGAGATAGGCACGGAGATGAAGAGCATTGGCGAGGTAATGGCTATAGGCAGAAGCTTCGAGGAAGCGCTTCAGAAGGGAATAAGAATGCTTGACATAGGTGAAATCGGAGTTGTTGGTGGCCGCATATACAACTCAAAGATGAGTGCAAAAGAAGCTATTCAAAAATTGAAGGAGAAAAGATACTGGCCGCTCTATGCGGCAAAAGCCTTCAAAGAGGGCGCATCGGTAGAGCAAGTTTTTCGCACTACAATGATAGATAGGTTCTGGCTGAAAAAGATAAAGCATTTAGTTGAAGTATATGAATCCTACAAGAAGGGCAAAAGAGTTGCAATAGCATCGATGAGGGCGCTTGGCTTTAGTGCAGCACAGCTAGGTAGCAAGCTGGGCAGCAATAGCAACAATGTAATTATAAAGCAGATAGACACCCTTGCTGGTGAATGGCCTGCAGATGCAAACTATCTTTACTCAACATATTCTGGCAGCGAAGATGACATAAGACCAAAGAGAAATAAAAGAAGGCTATTAATAGCGGGAGCAGGTGTGTTCAGGATAGGCGTGTCTGTAGAGTTTGACTGGTCTGCTGTGTCACTTGCAGAAAGTGCAAAGCACTATTTCGATAAAGTAGCAATAATCAACTATAATCCAGAAACAGTTTCTACAGACTGGGATATGGTAGATGAATTGTATTTTGAAGAGCTTACTGCAGAAACAATAACCAACATATATAAGAAGATGCATTTTGATAAGCTTGCGGTTTTTGCGGCAGGCCAGATAGGCAACACACTCTCAAAAGCATTGCATAAAAGAGGTATATCGTTTCTTGGCACATCGGCAAGAAGCATAGATATAGCAGAAGACAGGCAGAAATTCTCAAAGCTTCTTGAAAAGTTAGGCATAATGCAACCAGAGTGGGTGAGCGCTAAATCTGTAAAAGAGATAAAAAGGTTCATAGATGATGTAGGATTTCCTGTTCTTGTCAGGCCGAGCTATGTGCTCAGTGGTTCTTCTATGAAAATAGCGCGCTCATGGAGTTCACTAAACAAGTATATCAGCGACGCGCATGCTGTTTCTTCAGAACACCCAGTAGTGGTTTCAAAGTTCATTAGCGATGCGGTTGAAGCTGAACTTGATTGTGCCGGCGATGGAGAAAATGTTATAGGCATAACGCTACAGCATGTCGAGGAGGCAGGCGTGCATAGTGGTGATGCAACACTTTTCACGCCTTATATAAACAGCAGATTTTCACAAGAGCGCATGAAAGAAATAGCATTAAGGCTAACAAGCGAATTAGATATAAGGGGCCCTTTCAACTTGCAGTTCATAGTTAAGGATGACAAGCCTTATGTTATAGAGCTCAACTTGCGCGCAAGCAGGTCAATGCCGTTCAGCTCAAAGTCTGTCGGAATAAATCTGATGGACTACTCGCTAAAAGGAATATTTGGAAAATACCAATGGAACGGGTTCTTTGAGCCCAGGCACATGTCATATGCTGTGAAATCGCCACAGTTTGGATGGTCGCAGCTTAGAGGAGCATACCCTGTTCTAGGGCCTGAGATGAGGAGCACAGGCGAAAGCGCTTCACTAGGTACTAGCTTAAATGATGCTTTGATAAAAAGCTGGCTTGGAGTATCACCTAACAACCTGCCAAAGAAGGCGGCGCTTGTTTATGGCAATTCCAACAAAGAAAGCCTTGAGGCTGCAGAAAAAACATTGTCAAAGAGTGTAGATACATACACATTAGAAGGTTTTGAAATAGGAAGTGCAAAAAGCATCAAAGCAGAAAAAGCGGCAGAGATGCTGAGGAATAATAAGATAGACATGCTTGTTACAGACAACGACCTGAGCAGATATGATTATATCGTTAGAAGGGCGGCTGCAGACTTCAATGTTCCGATGATACTCAATGGAAGGCTAGGCAAAGCTATTGCAGAGGCAGCAAATGCAAAAACAACAGCATATGATCTTAGAGAATACTGGAGTAGTAGAAGCCCAGATAAATGATGTTGAGCACAAAATCGGTGTTGTCCAATAACTAAATGGCAAATCCTCAGTTCACCTATTGTAGAGAGTGTATTCTCGGTATTCAAAAATACGTTTGGTGAATATACATTTTCAAAAACAAAGGAAATGAAAGAAAAGGAGTTGATGTTAAAGGCGTTGATTTATAACAAATACATCGTGTAATCAAACAAAAAGAAAATTTAGTATAAACTATGTTTGTTACCGCCTAATTGTTGGACAAGGCCACAAAATCAAAAGATATATAAATCAATATTTAGCATATTTATAGAGAGTGATTTTATGATAACAGGAATAGATATAAACAAGGTAGAAGCATCAAGGCTCTCCAAAGACATGATAACAAACATGAAGTTCAACATAAACTTCGATGACGTTAAGATAGACAACGATAATGTTGAAGTTGCGTTTACGTTTGTGACCTCATACGAGGGCGGCAATGAAAGCTCGCCAAAAAACGTTGGAGAGATAAGGATAAAAGGTAGCATAACATCAAAAGAAGACAAGAAGAGTATAGATGAGATAGCAGATGCCTGGAAGAATAAGAAAACACTACCGCTCAACTTTGCAGAAAACATAATAAACCTATTAAACTTTGAGTGCGGAGCAAGAGGAACATTACTTGCTTATTCAATAGGCTTCGTTGCTCCACTTCCATTGACAAGGGCGAAGCTTCAAGAATCTAAGTAAAAAGAGCCTTTTGGCATCTCTTTTTATTTTTTAAAGCTTAAAGATTAGATTATGGAACTTGAGGGCATAATATTAGATATAGACTATATTATCCTTGGCGAACGAGGCATTATCAGGTTTGCCCTCAAAACAAATGAAAAAGTATACGAGCTTATTGATAAGAATTTTTATCCCTATTTTTACCTCATTCCTATAAATGACAGGATAAGCAAGGAAATGCTTTCTAGCTTTGAAATTCCTGAAGCCAAGGTAAGGCAGGTAGAAGAAAAAAGAGCATACCTTCTTGGAAAAGAGGTTAGGGTTTTCCAAATATTTACAGACAACCCAAGAAACATACCAGCTTTAAGCGAAGCTATGAGCGAATTTGGTGAGCGCTACGAACATGATATAGTATTTTGGAAGAGGTATATTATAGATAAAGATATTTCTCCTTTAAAAGGCGTAAAAGTAAGTGCACATGAAGAAGATGGGAGGCTTGTTGTTGATAACATAGAAAGCGCTAGCTTGAATGAAATCGCATTGAGCCATATCTCTTTTGATATAGAGACATATAATCCAAAAGGTGTGCCAAGACCAGAGAAGGACCCTGTAATAATGATAAGCTATACCAATGGCAGTGATAGCAAGGTTCTTACAACAAAAAAGGTTGAGAAAGACTTCGTGCTTATCTTTGAGAATGAAAAGGCGCTTATCCAAGGCTTTTCAAATATAATTAGTGAGCTTGATCCAGACATAATTGCTGGCTACAATTCATCGAATTTTGACTTGCCTTATCTTCTTGCACGAAGCAAAGCTACTAAGGCAAACTTTTCTATAGGCAGACTTTCGGGTGATGTTAAAAAAGAGCACCATGGCCTAATAGAAGCGGTGCATATTCCTGGAAGGGTGAACTTAGATATTTACAATGTTGCAAAGTTTGTTTCTGTTGTAGGTGCTGCTGAGAAACTTATTAAGGTTAACAACTTCAAGCTCGATGAGATTTATACTGCGGTGACAGGAAAAAAGAAGAAGATGGTTGAACGAAGAGATATTTGGCGCTTTTGGGATAGCAATGAACTTGATGAGCTTGCTGAGTATTCACTTGGCGACTCGCTTGTGCTTGATGAGCTTTATAATTTCTTTATTCCGCTTGAGCTTGAGGTAGCAAAAGTAAGCGGAACAACTCTTGGCGAAGCGGCAATTTCAACAACAGGACAGCTTGTAGAATGGTTACTTATGAGAGAGGCGCATAAGAATAATCAGATAATACCAAATAAGCCTAGCGATGAAGAGATAGAAAGAAGGCTTGCTAATCCGGTAGAAGGAGCATATGTCAAAACACCTGAAGCAGGTATATACAAGAATATTGCTGTGCTTGACTTTAGAGGACTATACCCTTCAATAATAGTTGCGCATAATATAGATCCTTCAACAATATGCGATAATTGCACAGATTATTATGAGTCACCAATGGGGGTTAGATTTAGAAAGGAGCCCATAGGAATAGCGCCAAAGCTTCTCAAATCATTGATAGAAGAAAGGATAGAGGTTAAAAAAGCGTATAAGAAAGACCCCGACAATAAGGCGCTCGGCGCTAGGAATATGGCGCTTAAGATTCTAGCAAATTCATTCTACGGCTATTTAGGCTATGCAAGATCGAGATGGTATTCTAGAGAATGCGCTGGGAGTGTAACAGCTTATGGCAGACAGTATATAATGAGTGTTATAAATGAAGCAGAGAAAAGTGGCTTTAAATCAATTTATACAGATACTGATAGCGTATTCCTTCTACTTGAAGGAAAGAGCAAGGATGATGTTTTTGCTTTTCTAAAGAAGATAAATTCTATGCTGCCTAGCGGCATGGAGCTTGAGCTAGAGGACTTCTACACAAGTGGCGTTTTTGTGGGCAAAAGGAGTGGAGATATTGGTGCAAAGAAGAAGTATGCGCTTCTTTCAGAGAATGGAAGGATAAAGATAAGGGGATTTGAACTTGTTAGAAGAGACTGGGCAGAAATAGCAAGGGATACGCAAAGAAAGGTATTAGAGCTTATACTAAAAGGAGGAAGCAAAGAAAAGGTAATAGAAACGATAAGAGAGGTTATAGAAAAACTTAGAAGCGGGAATGTGCCAATAAAGGAGCTCGTAATACATACCCAATTAAGAAAGAGCATAAGAAGTTATGATGTAACATCACCAGAGCTTGCCGCGGCAAAAAAAGCAATTGAACGCGGACAGAAGAAGGTAGATGAATTAGAAGGTACAACAATAGGCTATGTAATAACAAAGCACGGCAATACAATATCTGAGAAGGCAGAGCTTGAGGAGTTTGCAAATGATTATGATCCCGATTACTATATAGAGCACCAGGTTATACCAGCAACGCTTAAGATCTTAAAAGAGCTTGGCTATAGTGCTGATGAGCTCAACGGAAAAGGTGTTCAAAAAAGGTTGTGATTTTATGGATGAGATTGATTATAAGGGCTATGAAGAGGTTGGAAAAGCTACAAGATCTGCGCTAGAATATGGAAAAGGCTTAATAAAGGAAGGCGCTAGGCTTGTTGATGTAGCAGAGAAGATAGAGAAATATCTTAATGAGAAGGGGTTTGATTTAGCCTTTCCTGTAAATATATCGCTAGATGATGAGGCTGCTCATTATACACCTATGAAAGATGATACAAAGGTGTTTAGCAGAAACGTTGTTAAGCTTGATGTTGGTGCAAGAAAAGATGTTTACTTGGGTGACTCTGCATTAACAATAGATCTTTCTGGTGAGCATGGAGCGTTGGTAGAAAGCAGCGAAGAAGCGGTTAAAGAAGCCATAAGCCTTGTAAAAGCAGGTTTAAGCGTTGGCGAGATTGGCAAGGCTGTAGAAGAACTAGTTAGAAAAAGAGGCTTTAATCCTATTAGAAATTTGGGAGGCCATGGTATAACCAAAGAAGAGCTTCATGCTAATATCTTTATACCAAACTATAGCAATGGCGATAAAACAAAGCTAGAGGAGGGCGAGGTTATAGCTATAGAGGTATTTGTGACTACAGGCGAAGGCTATGTCAAGGATGGCGACTATGTGCAGATATTCAAAAAATTCCCAGGCATGCCAAGAAGCCCTATTGCCAGAGAGGTTGCCTCTTTTATAGACTCAAATTATAGAACATATCCATTTGCTATGAGGTGGCTTCTAAGCAGATTTGATGAATTTAAGGTAAAGGCTTCGCTTAACGAGCTTGCAAGGCAAAACCTGCTTGAAGCTTATCCTGTACTCGTTGAGAGAAGCAAAGGAGTTGTTGCACAAACAGAATATGAGATGATAGTTGAGAAGGACTCGTGCAAACTCATAACATAATTATATGATCGTGATATTCACATTCTGAATTTTACATGCTGCTAATGCAAATTTTGCAAATAGTAAGATTTTTCAAAACCGTTTTTCAAAAAGCAATGCAAAATTTATTTTTATTTTAAAGTATAATTCTGTTGTAAATAAGTTGGGCTATAGCTAGAGTTTATATCATTCAATGGATCTAAGGCACCAATTCTTACATAGCATGTTCCATTTAAAATCATGGTATTAAGGTTATATACTCCTTCCTCTGTATCTTTACCAAAAGAGTAATAAGATGGAAATTCCTCTAAGATTCCATCTTTATCATAATATAAGTTAAGTGTAGCGTTCATATAAGAGAAGGTTGTGTTCTCCCCATTATCTTCTCCACCAAAAATTAGTTCTGCGTCATAATAATTATTACTTTCATTAGTGAGTGTACTTGGGGTGTAGTAATAAGGCGTTACAAGTATTGAATAATTGTTTAAATTAGGGATTGTAACGTTGTCGTAAAATATTGTAGATTGCGGTGTTGCATTTAGGTATTGGTACTGGCATGTAAATGAATCAGGATAAAAACTGCAAAAATCGTTTTTTAATATTTGATAGCCAAAAGAGATTTCGTTTCCGTTTGTTTCTATAATTAGCTTTACTGATAATGGAAGAGAATAATTCATATAATATTTTGGATAAGCATACGCATAAAATTTACGGTTGTAGGCAGTGTAGTTGTATAAACTGAGTCTACCATCACCAATAACCTCTGTCATGTTGGCTCTTGGTAAAGAAGCGTTCCATATATTGTCTACCAAATAAAAGTTATTATCGCTTGTATTAAAAACAACAACATCTTGCAGCCAATACGCTAACTTCTTGCCTTGTCCATCGTGGCCATTCATCATCACATTCAACTGTAAACTAGCCCCATATTTTGAAACGTTCTTTGGCGGAGTAGCATTGTACGCTTTGATCGCACTAATATTTGCTATGCCTACCACTTCATCTGTTTTTATTTGGTAAGTCTTTACCGGGGTATTTAAATTATTATACAACCCATAGCTTGCTATTCCAACAGGCAATGCACCATTAGATTTATTCTGGAATATATAATAAAACGGGTTGACAAGCTCTGGTATAATTTTTATAGAAATGAAGCTTGTATTATTTTTAGTTGCATTGAATTCAATAGCATACTTTCCAGCATTTAACTGGCGGTAATCCCACCATATATAAGAGGTGTTTTGCTTGGTAATATTTACCAATGATTGTGATTCGTTGCCTTCAGAAAGGTGTATTTTTTCAGGATAGATTGAAGCTACTGTAAAGTTTACAAAACTAATGTTGCTTAAGGCAAGGCCTAACGTACCGTTGCCATTAATCAACCTATATAGCGTTGGCTTTGTAGTTATAAAATTGAATGTTGCATTTGAAAAGTTAGAAAGTAGAACAAAGTAATAGTATCCACTAGATAAGCTGTTTAAGAAGAGTATACTACTAGCATTTAAGTTCTTCGAGTAAGTAGTAGCATATGGTTTATTTGATGAGAAGTTACTATATTGTTGAGGAGTTAATATAGAGAAGTTCGAACCACCTTCTGTTGTGATTCTTAATATTATCCCCTCATTGCTTGGTAAGTATACCGTGTCGTATGTATTATATTTGTAATACGCGTGGTCAACCTTGTAAATTTCTTTTATAATTATTGAACCATTATAAGCATAGCTTGGTAGTTTAATTTTTAATGTGATGTTTTTGGATGAATTTGGAGCTATTATAAAAGGTGTGCTGGGGTTTATATAAGCAAAGTAAAATTGTTTGTTTGAAGACTAAAATTTTCTATCGTCATGTTGTAGTAATTATGGTTTGCTATTTCTATGGTATAGTTAAACACGCTGTTTGTGCTTTGCATGAAACCTGGTAGTTGTGATACATTTTCACCGGAAGGGGAAATTGCAATAAGGGTGATTGATGTCACGTTTACTTCAGGAAGCAGCGAGCCCAAAATCACTAAACCAATGAATGCGAGTAAAATTACAATTAAAACACATGCAATTACTTTCTTCTTTGAATGTTTGGTTTTGTAGCTTTAACCATATAACCTGCCTACCATTAAGTTATATAGCATGCTGATTTTAAAAATCTTCATTTCGAATTTAAAATTCGGCTCTTATAATGGTTAGAGCCTTACTGGCATCTTCCACGAATAAATTAGTGGCTTTCTCATGCATTCTGTAATTATTTTGTAAACACTTTTTTCATTATCTCT
>OGCG01000854.1_pt1 | contig 16884 bp, 18 predicted proteins | sample 1570061 | NCBI WGS metagenome assembly OGCG01 (sample SAMN06268698, study PRJEB24515) | hot springs metagenome | isolation source: Joseph's Coat, Yellowstone National Park, Washington, USA | place: USA:Joseph's Coat, Yellowstone National Park, Washington, USA
GGATCAACATTGACCATATTGACTGACGACTTCATATGCTTCATGATGATACAGAGAATACTCAAAATACTCAATGTTGAGATTAGGGAGGCGGTGCAAATTGACGATAAGAACTACAGAATAATCGTCGCAAAGAATCGCGAAATTACGTAATACGGATTGCCATGGAAAATTAGCGATTTTAACCCAGGCCTGGAATAATTAGGTTCGGATTATGATATTCATAGAGACCCTCGTATATATCGTAAGGGATAATAAGGTCCTATTGATTAGGAAGAAGAGAGGATTGGGCGCCGGGTTATACAATGGGGTTGGTGGTAAGGTTGAGGAGGGAGAGGGTATTATTGACGCGGCGATTAGGGAGTGTGAGGAGGAAATAGGCATAAAACCTATGAACCTTAGGTGGTCTGGCCTGTTAGAGTTTTGGAATTATGAAGATGATAAAGTTGAGTCGGTGCACTTCGTTCATGTCTTTATAACGGATAGCTTCGACGGAAAGCCAATGGAAACCGAGGAGGCTGAGCCATTATGGTTCGATATCGACAAGATCCCCTACCACGAGATGTGGGAGGATGATAAGTTGTGGCTACCCAGGGTGCTCGAGGGTAAAAACATTTATGGTCACTTCGACTTCATCAGATGGAAACTCACTAGGTCCGAGGTCTACGAGTTGAAACCTACGGAGTAATCAGAACCGTGTCACTAATCATCACGAACCACTTAAGCGGCTAGGTAGTTAAATCCCATTACGATGAATCCCTCCAGTACTGACTTATTAATTAGTCCAGCCACTGAGCCGGTCTTACATGAACGACTCCTCAAACCATGAAAGCGAAAAATCAATACGCATATACCTGCTCAATCCATGACCACGGCAATAACCTATACCACGCCCAACCTCTACGAGGTACATTACTCATTAATGCACTTAACACTCCATGGGCAGCAGAATCTCTGCTTAATAATTCATCAACGCTAGTGTTTATATGAACTACGTTAATATTAATAATGCTTAATAGATAGATCAGTGGCATTATTAAGAATTGCAGAAATATTGGATATCCAGCATTATTTCTCATAATAGATTTATCATAATGCATGCAGGATCCACCGTCCGTAGCAGCGGACGTGGATCTTGGCGGCACCACTAGGTACATGGCTGGCACCTTCGGATGTATATGAGGCCCACTCTCGAAGTATATAAACCCATACCTAGGCTCCCAATACCAAGCCTCAACAAACCAAAGCAACGAACCAAGATCATAATACCTCCTGGTCAATACATTCACACCGGTGGGCAACCTTGTGCTGATAGTCCTCCCATTGTGCGGATAATAAATTACTAATGATGATCCAGGCTCAATCGAAAACGGCAATGAAGACATCATAAGTACCAAACAACCTAAACATAAAATACTAATATTGAAAGTAAAGAGAATAATTGCTTGACAATAAACGAAGAGGTCCAGGCGGATTCGAACTTGAGCTTTCTTGTGGTAGTTACGCTCCTTATTGGTCTTTATGTTAGTGTCATTTTTGGTGGTTTCTCCATTATACGTGCTGGCTTATACCGTTAATAGCCGTTGGTTGATGCTTAGACCCAGTAAGGCTAAGCCCGGGGGCGTCATGCGTGCACTCGATGTTCCAGGCTTAGCTACAGGCATTGAGGTCAAGTACACAATAGCTGATGATGACTTATATTAAAACCTCAGCGCGCCCCAACCTGGCTTGGATTATGTACTCGGGCACTCTGGCGGGATCCAACCCCAGTGGGTGGTTAATCCATTAACTAACCTATCATACACCCGCTTGCTTGCCAGTGGGATGGTGTAATCAAACGATTCATAAACCACGCGTAGGCTTAACTCCCTGGACTCCCTCCTAATACAGATTACATTACCAGTAATAACCACACTCTTCGGTATGAAAACCCTCCCCCTCCTCCCACCCCTCTCAATAACCAACCCATCCTCAGTGAACGTGACAACAACCATACGATGCAGCATTATGATGAATAATGCAGCAGTGATTATGCCGAGGGCCATTGAGAGGTAGGAACCCACAATGGTGCTAGAGAACGCAATGGTGATTGAGAGGAATGCCAGGGCGAGGACTTGTATGAGCTCGTCCTCGGGCTTTTGGGGACCAGCAACCCTCGCGATTACCCTACCCATAGGCCACCACCCCGGGTTGAGTAATCAACACTCTGGCGGCACCCAGCTCCAGTGCTTCCTCAATTTATTGACCAACTTGTTATACTGCCACTTGCCCAGTGGTATTGTGTAATCAATTGAGCCGTGGATCACACGTAGCTTTAAGCCCCCGTGCGTCCTCGTAATGCAGACCACGTTATTATTAACAACCACATCCCTCGGTAAGGAAAAACCACCCCTCCCACCGTCGACAAGCAATTCATCCTCTGTGAATGTGGCAACAACCGTGCGTGGTAGTATTATGATAATTGTTACTGTAATCGCGACTGAGGCGAGGACCGCTACAATCGCAATGAGGAGGTTCGCGTTCTGGATCGTGAAGACTGCGATTGCGAGGATTCCTATGAGGATTGCGGAGATGGCGCGGGCGAGCCAAGTGCCTGAGATTACCCTCATGATCACCCTACCCATAGACCCATCTCAATGTGGAGGCACACCTTGGGGTTAAAAGCATTGTTTAATCAGGGATTGGCAGTACCCAATTAGGGTGTGTTTAGGCATTGGGGTGGTGTCCAGCCCCAGTGTGTGGTTAATGCGTTGATTAACCTATCATATTGTCTTTGGTTTAGTGGGATTGTGTAATCAAGTGAGCCATGGGTCACGCGTAGTCCTAGTCCCTTGGGTGTATTCCTAATACAGACTATGTTACCATTAACAACCACGTTTCTCGGCACTGTAAAGCCCATTCTACCCCTAACAACCAAACCATCCTCAGTGAACAAGACCCCAACTACGGGATTCCTGCGTAGTATCACGTAGGTCACCGCAATGGCGATTGCGATGAGGATTGCCATAATCACTATGTCGGCGAATATTTCCTGAGGTGGGATTGTGAGGACTGCGATTGCGAAGATAGCTGTAAGGATTGCGTAGAAGAAGTTGATGAACACAAAGTTAAGATTCCCCACCCTCCAAATCACCTTACTCATAAACCCACCTCAACGTAAAGATACACTTCGAGTTTAAAAGCATTGATTGAGGATTGACTACCGCAAGGCCGTGCATTAACTCCCTTAAAAATCAATGCATCAAATCCTGGTGCAGATTTCCAAGCCGAGAATTATTAGCCATAAATGAGGAAAAGGCTGTTCACTGTTACCTAGCACGCCTAACCGCGGTAGAGGTCATAACTGAGTAAAACCCTGAGCACAGCCTAATGCTACCGCCTAAACCCACATGCCTTAGTGGCAATGTGGCAAGAGCCGAGGAGAAAACTTACTAACGCTTGCACCAGTAAGGCCAGCGTGATTGTTGCTTTAACGGCATTAACGCCTCATTAACCCATTGCTTTTGCTTATGCAGCGATGATCATGAGTATCACCGATTAGTGGAGATGGCACGTATCTGTTAAGACCCCTCTTTTAAAGTCAAAGTTAATTATTTAGTGGAGATGATGAGACCCTGAGGTATATCGCTTCCGACTCGCGGAGATTGTTGATAGTGAGGTGGCTAGGCTACATAGCATGGTCATGGAGGAGTTGGGTAGGCTTAAGGCCGAGATTGGGGGTAAGTAAGGCTTTGATGTTGAGTTAGTTTTGACGTCTAGTTCTCCAGCTTGTGCATTGTTTACCTGTGAGCTCCATGAGCACCTCGCGGTTTGCCTACCTTCGTAATACGTCAAACGCGACCACAGCTTAGAACCTTCACAAACCCACACCCATGGCGACAAAACAAAAACCAAAATAAAGTTCATGGCGGCCCCGGTGGGATTCGAACCCACGACCTACGGCTCACTTCGCCCTCGTAAGCTTAGGAGGCCGCCGCTCTATCCTGGCTGAGCTACGGGGCCGATAATTTTGTTGGTCCAGTCCTTTTTAATCTTTTACTTCATTGTGTGGACCGAGGCTTCATTGATTATTCATGTTGTGGTTTCGGCCTCATTCACAATCCTTAATAATGCATTGTTGGCGCCCTCCATGAAGTGCCTCTTGATCCATGACTTCATTAATACAAATAATGGGTTAATGTTGACACTCCATTGGCTGATTATGGTGTTATTACTTATGTAATTAATTACGTAACCCCTTATTGGACCTTTTATGTAGTTTATTGTGACGCGTTTATTCTCGTTATCCACGAATATCCTAGCCATGCCTGTGTTATTGGGCCCTGGGAATGCGAATCTTATCTTGACTATGTAATTACTTCCATCATTACCGACCACGCTGATCTCCCGATGACCTCTCCAATACTTGGGCATATCCTCCACCTTACTCATGATCTTCCACACCCTATCCCCTAGTTCATTACGAAAGGTTTGCTTGACCGTAAACTCAAGACCTAATATCGACATTGATAACCATGAGACCTACTGATTTAAAAGTAGTTCTCGGTAAAGCTTGCCTACTTATATGTTGAGAGTTCCTCGAGGCTTTTACCCTTGCCTTCAACGCCTATTAGCACACCTGCTATTGCGCCGATTATCATTATTACCGCCATTAATGTAAAGGCTATCAGTGCTGCATACGGCAATGGCTTGAATGATACAAGTATGTATGGCATTACGAAGGCACCGATAATACCGCCTAGCCTACCGAGAGACACTGCCGTACCTACCGCGGCAGCCCTGAGCTGTGTTGGGAATACCTCAGGTATCATTACATAGAGTATGTCGGCAGCGGCGTAAACGAAGAAGTACGTTAGAGCTAGCATACCTATTAACCCAGCCAGGTTTAAGGCCTTAATATAGTATAGATACGCCATGAGAAGACCGAGAAGACCGCCAACGGCATACGCTACCACAGCCATTGGTCTCCTACCAACCTTATCCGCCAGGTAGGGTATTACAAACGCACCAACCGCACCCAAGGCAGTCACTGGGACCAGGTATAGTGGTATTACCGTTGCTGGAACATGAAGTGATGTTAAAAATACAGGTATTAATGTAAAGGCTGTGTAGTAGGGCCATGTTTCCGAAAAGTTAAGGATCACGGCACTAATGGCCCTCCTTGGATAGAGCGTGAAGACCTTCTTGGCCACAGTCCAACCCCTGGGACTAGCAATAACTACATCCTCCGGTTGGGCTTGTGGTAACTCGGTGATGCCGAGTTGGTTCTTTACGAGATCCTCCACGGAACGAACAACCTGTTCAGCCTCGTTATACCTGCCCTTAGATAATAACCACCTGGGTGACTCGGGTATTGACCTCCTAATGAACCACACAAATACCGCTAAAATGGCACCAAGTAGAAAGGCAACCCTCCAACCAATACTTATTGGTAACCTCGATATTGCAAAGTAGGAAAGTAGTGAGGCGATTACTGTACCCACATCCCATCCAACTCCAACAATGAAGCCAAGCCACTTGCCCCTTTCCTTTGGGGGTACGAATTCCTGCAATGCCGAGTTAACTGCGCCGTACTCACCACCAATACCGACACCCGTTAGGAAGCGGAATACTGTTAGGCTTATGAAGTTGAATGATACTGCAGATAGTGCAGTGAATAAACCGTAAATGAGGATTGTTGTCATAAATAACCTCTTCCTACCAAGGACATCGGCTAGGACACCAAATAGCTCTGCACCAATGGCAGCACCAACCAGGAATAATACCAAACCTAGTGTGGACTCAATGGACGTTATCTTAAACACCTTAGCAACAACAGCCAATACACCACCATACAACGTGCTCTCAAGACCATCCAGGAAGTACGCCGCGGTCAGCACAAGGAGTACCTTGCGGTGAAATGGGGAGAAAGGAAGTCTATCCAACCTTGCAAGTAAATCAGTTTTGACTGTCTTTATGCTCGTACCGTCGCTATCCCCCGTCATCTACAATTTGTTGTAATATTGTTTTAAAGCATTAACATATTATGGAATAAATAGTCTACATAGTTAGGATCAATATATTAAAATTAAGTATGTTAAGTATATAATGCAGTTAAAATAATGATTACTGTTTAGATTCAACCTCCCTAGGTCTCCTCCTCTCTCGCTTCTCGCTAATTCTATTCCTTAATAAATTAACGTGAAAATCCAGTTCACCTATACTGAGCCTCTTACCAACGTCCTCACCATACTTAAGCAACTCCTCTGCATAGTCGAGATCAACGGATCTACCCCTGGCTATCAACTCCTGCGCGGTGTATACGATGCATTCCACAAGCTTCTCCTTAAACTCAAGCACCTTCTCCTTATTACCCTCCTTCTCGGCAAGCTCAATCAACTTCTCCCATTTGCTACAGGGCTGTGCCGTACCCACCACCTCGATGAAGCTGTGGAGCAAAACATATTATTAAGAATTATGTCTCACCACTAGACTTGGCCTCAGCCTTACTGGCCTTGGATTGTTTAAGCTGCGACTCCTTTATTAACCGCCTAATCTTCCTTATTATCGCGATGTAATTATCAAATAGGCCAGCCTCCCTAGCCTCCTTCGTAACCTCATTAAACAACCTAACCCCATCATCCAACTTACCACTCCTAATTAATGCCTCGGCTGTCCTCAACTTCGTAATGACATCCCTAGCCTTACCCACAACATCCTCTGTGGACATCACCAACGCTCCCTACTTACCCTTAATAAGGTTTATTTAGCCAAGCCTTGATTCATCATGATTGATGATCTCGTGATTGGGGTTTGGAGCGCTGAGCTGTGATGATCGGTGGGAATGATTAATACTCATTAATCGTCTTATTCTTTGACTTGTACTCCTTGATTAATTGATCCGCCACATCGCTTGGTACCCTAATCGTGTATAGGTAATGCTTAAGCCTCGCCTTAAGCTTCACGTAGTCCTTATACCTCTTCACCCTAATCTCCTCAGCCGCATCCGCATATCTCCGCCAAAGCTCCACTAGGAATACTTCCCTTGGCACGGCGTTGGTGCTAATCGGGATTTTTTAAGGATTTCTACGCAAATATTTATTTGACCCGTGGCTATGGTATTAATGCCATGATTAACACCGACGTCTTAATAATTGGTGGCGGGCCAGCCGGATCATACTTAGTACGTTACCTCGTTAATAATGGGTTTAATGGCGATATCATGCTCGTAGATAAGAAGTCCGTAATCTATTCGCCAATTATATGCGGCGAATTGTTACCGAGCGAGGAATTACTTAAGCCCTGGATAGGTAATGAGCTTTACTCAGTGCTACTCACAACACTTAGAGAGACGCTTCGTAAAGAATTCGTAGTCAATGAGATAAGTGAATTGAGGATCATTATTAATGACCATGATGTTGGCACAATGCCCTTCAGAACCTACCTCATCGATAAGGCGGCATTGATAAGGCACGTTCTCGAGGATTCAATGAGTAAGGGAGCGAGTATTAGGTTCGGTGTAACTGCATTAAGGTGCACCAGCAAGAATGGCGGTTATGAATGCTTAGTTCATGATGGGCAGGGTGGTGAGTACGTAATACGCACAAGGGTGTTGGTTGGTGCTGATGCCTATCCATCAATTGTTGACAGAAGTCTTAATATAACACGTGGATTTGATGCCGATGACTTAATAATAGCCACGAGCAATAGGGCCCTTGGTGAGTATGACGAGAGGGAGGCAGTCATTATAATGGATCCAGGGCTAGCGCCCGGTGGCTTTGCCTGGATATTCCCCAGGGGTGATGGGTCACACAATATTGGTATTGGCGTTAGAAATAACGTGGCCTGGGCAGGCAACGACCCATTAAAGTTTCATATGGCCTTCGTTAATAAGTACGGTTTGAGACAGAGTCGAAAATCCGTGCTCATGAAGACAATACCGGTGGGCGGTTTATTGAATAGGTACGGTTTAGGTAACGCCTATCTAATTGGCGATGCCGTGGGCTCGGTAATACCAACGAACGGTGCTGGCATTAACCCGGCAATGATTACTGCACACCTGCTTGGCGAGGCCCTAATTCGTGATGGGGATTACTCGGCGTCTATGAATAGGGTCTTTAGGCCTTTGATGGATAGGATGCTCCTCTTTAGGAGGATTGGTGATCCACTATTGATGAGCAGGGATGCCATGGAGAGGGCTATTAAATTGTCAAAAAGAGTGATTAGGGATTCTATCTACGAAGCGACTCTCTCATCAATGAGGTCCAACACGCTCATAAAATTCCTGATTAGCCAGCCATTGATTAGACTATTATCCTTAACGCACATGTAGTATTTATAAGGGCATCAGGTTAGTTGTGTTTGAATTAAATGGCTGTATTAAACCCAAGTAAGTACATGGAGTTACTGCCGATCGAAGTCAGGAAAATGCTTACTAGAGTCATTGAAACACTCAATCACTCATTCGATGGCATATGGATGCCTGAAAAACTGTTGGACGCAACGTACCACTACATAAGGAATAGAGGTAAATTAATAAGACCCACACTCACCCTACTTGTGGCGTACGCACTTGGCAATGGCTCATCATTCGAGAAATCAATATTGCCGGCAGCCTCCGTGGAGCTTATCCACATAGCCTCACTTCTTCAGGATGATATAATGGATGAACAAAGGATAAGGAGGGGCGTGCAGACGCCCTATAGTTTATTCGGTTCACACACTACGATGCTGGCTAGCGACTTAATAATAGCTAAGGCTGTGGAGCTTGCCGTAAAGAGCGGAGATAATGACATAGTATTTGAGCTACTTAACTCATCCGTTAAGTTGGCTGTGGGGCAGAACCTCGAAATGGAACTTGGGGGTAAGGATCACGTAACACTTGATGACTACCTCAAGCTCATTTATTATAAGACTGCATCGCTAATAGAGTCATCAATGATTGTGGGAGCTTACTCAGTGGGTGTTAAGGATGGCGATGTTGTACGTAAAATTAGGGATGTTGGTAGATTTGTAGGTCTCGCCTTCCAGATTAGGGATGACCTGATTGACTACCTAAATATTGACGTTAAGAACCCCACCTTAGTTGATGATGAGATAAATATAGTGAAGATATTGAGCAGAAATAATGGCGACATCAATGCATCAATAAATACCGCCAGAAAACTCCTAAATGAGATGCTCGATAATGCTATTGATGTCATTAAGACTACGATAAATAGCGATATCCTTGTGAACTACATAAACCTGCTGAGGATTTAAAAAGCAATCAATTAGAAATTGTGGCGTAGTAAAGCATGTATTACACACGCAAAATAAACCATCCCTAAATTTAAGCCCTAGATAATGACATACTTGATGAGCGAGGTCTTTGTCATTGATGACGTACCGATAAGGTATGAAGACCTATTCAGGGCACCCGAGAGGGATGGGGCTGTTGTTTCAGTTAGGGTTCACAAGTCGGTCAAGGAATTACTGGTAAAACTCGCAGAGAGGGAGGGGTTGGATGGGGTTTCGGAACTCCTTAGGTACCTCGTGGCTGGGTACATAATGGGCAAGTATAAACTGATCAAGCCCGAACCAAAGGTCATAACACAACCAATATTCCTAAACGTAAACATAAACAAAAAGGCAATTGAGGAGCATGTGGATACGGCACAAATGGGATTGAAAATAGAGATTGACGAATTAATAAAGGAATCAATGGACGTGATAGATAAGGTAAAGAAGGGACTAATCAACCCAAGGGGCAATGAATACATAAGAAGACTAAGAAACAAAGCCGTAAAATACATGATCAAATCACTGAGATACGGCATGGAAGAGGAATACGAAAAACTAAAGGCAATACAAATAACACTAACAGCAATGATCGAAGAATAACGAAACCCGACCACAATAACCAACATAAACACCCAGTGAATCCAGGAACTACAAGTACGAAGCCAAAGACAATGAAGGAGTAGGCATAACACAATGGCAACGAAAGATTAAGCCAATCATACAAACCAAGCATTTCCCAAACCACCACTGCCCAATACTTAGTTCATAAATATGTAAGAATTACATTGGGATTGGCTTCCACCGACCTGGCATCATAAATTAGGGCAATAGCGAGATTGTGGATGCGGTGATTATTGTGGCTATTAATAATGAGGCGGCAATAGCCCTCATTATTTAACACTTAGCGCCCTTGCCTCTATTGCTGATGCCATTATTGCCATCGCCTGCCCAATAAATGCCATATACCTCACGTAATTTATGACTGCCAACCCACCGCTAAGGAATATGAGTGGTAGGAACACCAGTATTAAAACGCCAACCACCCAAAGTGCTTTAGCGGTCTTCGTCAAAGCCACAGTGGCTAAAACACCATAGGTGCCTACCAACAACGTGTAGGCGATGACCATGATGACCAGTGCTTGTATGGCTAGTTTGGCTAGGAGTAGGGCCAAGCCGGCAATGACTAATGCAACCATTATGATCGGGACAAGACCCCTCCTTAAGCCATGCAAAACCAGGACAATGCCCAAATAGGTGTATAGGGCGAGTGTGAGGGCTAAGACAATGATTCCAGCATCGGCAATATTGTTGGGCGTGTAGGTGAACCAGTAGGGCAATGGTATTGGTGTTATTGTTAATACTGAGCTCAGTAGTAACCATAGCGAGAAGGCGAAGGCAACAAAGACAAAGCCAACATAGAACCAAAACAGGGACTTAATCATCAAATAAAGCCTCCCGAGAGGGACAAATAAGTGTTGCTGATCGATCACCACCAAGTTAGGCTCCTGCATTCACGTATCCCGAGGTAGTAGTTGGAGGCATTGATTATGATACCGGTTTGGTACATCAACGCAGGGCCACTTGGCGTCACTATCTGCGGACCACCAATGAGCGTTACGTAGAATGGCTTGCCCGATGAATTGAAGTTGACATACACATAGGCGAGCATTGAGGATTGATCCTGGAGGTAAAAACCATTGAAAATTATTGATGGGGCTGTAATTGCACTGCGACTCATTGAGTAGTCCAAGCCAGGAGTAAATGCGTCAAGGAGTAATGAGGTGGATGCCGCAACCATTGAGTATGGGCTATAGGCAGACACACCCAGTGGATACATAATGGAATAAAGTCCATTGGGTAGTCTCTGGAAGAGTGGATACTCGTTTTTGCATGGCGTGTAGTTACCCGGCCACTGGTAACCGTCATCAAGGTTTATCAACAACTGATGATGCATATCGTACATGCGGAGTATCTCCACAAACATACTGGTTACTGAACCATTACCAACATCAATGTACGGGTAAACCCATAAGTAATTATCACCGAAGAAGTCACTGCTTAATAGCGAGAGTGGTATGGTGCCGTTCACCCAAGTACTCGTTGGTTGTTGATGATGCGCATTAATCACATAGAGCTGAAAAGCAACATAGGCAACATGGCTAGGCAAGCCGACGTAGAAGAAGCCCGAGGATGGCACGTAGTAGATGGGGGATGGAATGTTGATACCAGGGCAGTTCCCTCCAGTGAAGGTTAGTGATGGTCCATATGCAATGCATACCTGAGACCCGATCGGCATCTCTATATTATAGTATGTATAACGGTATGCTTGTAATAGTGTGTTTGTTGGTCCGACCAGTATTAAGTTGCCGCTTTCGTTGAGTATACCGAAGATTCCAGAGCCCTTATGGACCCAGCCACTGGGACCCTCAAACATGATACCTCTTATGTTCCTTATCGCGTCTTTGCTCCAGCCTACGAATAGGAGTGGTACTGAGCCTATTGTTATGTTTTGTTGCTTGAGGACCCACACATACTCAGCATCACCCTCATTACTTACCGGCTTTGTGGTTACTGGTTTTACCGTGTTGAGGTTTGCATTAATTACGATCTCCACTGGTTCCCTATTGATTACCTGGTTTGGGTTATAGGGTATTGCCATAACGACAGTCCATGTTTTACCCCCATCACCAAACGTTATGAAGGCTATTAATGATGGATTCACCCTACCCCCGAGCTCAATAAGCCACTTGTCGATTACATGCTTAATAAATGAGCCGGTTAAGCCAACAGTCACTGAGCCAAACCCGCTGTAATTACCAATTGCGTAGATATGCCTTGGTGAAATCAGAAACAAACTAACGGTGAACGGCACCGGCATGCCATTCATGTAGCCCCTAAAGACAATGACTGGTTGATTGAACACAGACACGCTGTAGTAATTAACCCCGTAACCAAGCCCCTCCACGTACATGTATGGCTTGAGCGGGATTGGCATAAGCATAAGGGCCAAGGCAATTATCGAGAATATTGCCAAATAAAGGATAAAACTAGCAACAAAGCCCCTAAACCCAACACCCATCAAGAACTCACCCCATAGAACCCTTTTAACCCTTATGTGCCAAGCTAACCAACCCAACACCAAGCCGAACTGAACCTAATGCTATAGATTGTGTTAATACCGCCAAGCAGTACGCCATAGGGTGTGCTTGGCGTGCTAACCATGCCAAGTGGGCGTTGCATCTTCAAGCTCCTCATGATTTGCTACGTACATGGATTCTGCGTAATAAGTGACTGAAGCATTCGGTGTTGGTAGTATTGTTCATTGGCTAAAGCCAAGCAAGGTTGAGATATTAGTGAATGAATAAACCAATAATGTACTTCCTCGCCTTGATAGCTTGGGCTTGGCTCCTCAATGCATCTATGGCGTATCTCGGCTTGGTTTTGTGTGGTTTATTTACGCAATGGTGTTGCTAATCATTGCTGCTTGAGCCTGTCTTCCGCTATCTTCCTCACATTATTGAAGCCCGTCAGCAATAGTGCGTTTATGATTATTCCCATGATTATCTCCAGGATAGTCAACCCGGTTGAGCCAGGTATAAGGCTTATTGCGGATAGTATAATTCCAAATACAGAGCCGACAGTTAAGGATTCAACGCCGAACTCATTACCAAGCCTGTACTCGCCAATTGCCACCGGAATGCCTGCGGCAAAGAGCGCTATTTTGCCCGGCATTTCCATTGATTGGGTAAGCCATAGATTATCTGGGCTGAAGGTTATGGTGAGCATGTATGCGTAGGTCAAGCACATAATTACTGAACCTATTATATATGCGATGGAGCCAACCCTACCAATGTCATACCTAGGCTTGTTAGCCGTTGTCAACTTAATGAAGCCACCGTAGGCGTACTTATACGTTACCGCTATGGCTATTAACTCAACCACCATTGCGATCAAGGCTCCCGCATGCACGGCATCATTTATTGAGTAGTAAGCCATACCATACACCACAGTACCCATCACCGCAGACGTCAGGATTAAAAGAACGAGCCCAATCAAAGTGCCAGTAAACAGTAGGGACGCACCGTCACGAATCAACGAGTAATACTCAACACCCTGCCCAGCCCCACTCATAGACATCAACCGTTATTAAACAAGTCCCTTAAAATTATTAGCTTCACGTGATCATCTCGACCCAGAACGCATAAACTATAGAATATACCATACTCCGTAAGCAGTGTGAGAATGCTGGGCATGAATTGATAATACGTACTATAGCTAAAGCCTGAGTGCGCATTCATGCAATCTCACAATCATCCAAGCATGATAAAGAATTAGCACAATAAGTGGCTAGGAAACAAGACACATCCAATACCACTAAGGAGAGTTGCATCAGAGGCAAAGGAATCCTACACCTACGGAGAAAAGCATAAATAACGGTGAAGACAATTACCACAAGCCGGGGTGGCCGAGCCAGGTCCAAGGCGCAGGACTTGAGATTGAAAGACAAGCAATCCTGTCCCCGCAAGGGGGCCCGGGTTCAAATCCCGGCCCCGGCACCAAGTCATTCAATTCCTTTTTATGGATTATTTGTTCCCCGTGGGTGTGGGTTTGTGGGGCCGCTCGGGCGGCTGCGGCTAGTGCGTTGTTATGCTTTATGTCCGGACCTCCGAGTTTGTATTCTGTCGTTTTGTAAAGTTCCTCGAATGCTTCACGGCTTATCCTCCCGTCGTAAAGCGCCAAAATTAACTCAATCCTCAAACGGCGAATTGGATGGTGTACATACTTGGCGATGCGCCTAAGCAGCCTAATGGCGTTCTCGCCGCTGAACACTAAGGCATCGGCTGTTTCAAGTTGGTAAAAACCTCCGATAATGCTGAACCTCTTGGCGATTATCATCCTCAACACATCAAGGTTTATTCTCTTCGGGCAATTCTTACAAGCCGTAATCCATACATAGACAGTTCCCTTATACTGCACCGACCCATCTCCATCTATTTCGCCTGCTAAAAACATACTCAACTCCTCATCGCTGAAGCCGTTGAGTATTTTTTCGAGTTCGTCAGCGTTAAGGTTAATGGGCCATGGCCACTCGTTAAGACCTAGGTCTACGTAGTATTCTAAAGTAATTGCTTTACGTACGTATTTCGCGGCCGGCGCTTCTCTCTTCCACTTAACGGCTAAGCTCGGTGTCTTAACCGTGTTTAGCAATGTTGGGAAGAATACGGCATCGACGCTACTTGTAGTATCTATCTCTAAACTGATTATATCATCGAACTCCCTAACTGTCAAGTCACTAGCCCTTAACCCAAACCAATAAGGTTTCTTTAAGTCGCTCAGTTCTTCCAAGCCCTCAAGCCAGATACACGGCTCTATCCCATATCTTCTAAAGGCTTCAACATCGATGCCAATAAATTTAAACAACTCCTCACACATCTTTGTTTCGCTCCAACCAAACTTCTCCCTCAGCAAGTCCTTGATTCTCTTGACGACTTCATTTCTCGTTACCCTGGCCTCCCAGTCGATCCCGCACTTAGCAAGCCGTTTATTTAGGTCCTTCGAGTTCAGCCTCAACGCCTCCCTAATCCAGTTCTTTGATACACTAAGATTCCTAAGCAGCATTAATAGCCTACACACCTCACCACTATCACTGATGAGCCACAGCTCATGAACTAACTCCCTGGCCTTGTCCGCAGTCTCTTTACCTACCGCATAGCCGTTATGGCAGTTTGCCTTTATTAACTCCTCGATGAGCCTCGTGACGCAATCCTTGTCACCATTGCCTAGGCACCTCATTGCCTCCTTGATTGCTTCTTGGCATGTTTCTATCCTCCCTGCCTGGGTGGGTTGGGGCAGGGAGGCTTCGGTACTTGTGTCTTGTTCTTTCTCGTTACTCACCGGGCCTTTACCGTTTTTCGGCGGCCTGTTGATTATTTTAAACCCACCCTTGGCTAAGTGCATAACCAAAGCACCTAGTTCGGTGCATTGTCGAAACACCTATGCCTGCTTAATTCACTCATGAGCATCTTGGCTGCTTTACTGCATGGTTCCGTCTCCACACACTTACTATAAACATAGCTCCATAGTTGGCAATTGGTTCCTCGATACGTCATGAGCCAAGCCAGTGGCCAGTCCACACCCACACCCAACAGTTATTTTATCTATTAGATTTATAAGGCACTACGAACGCAGGCACAAAAACAACACCAACTACACACGTAATAATGGCAATCACAACAAACACCCAACACAACAACACGCACCGAAAACAATGATAGAAAAACTACTAAGAGTAGCACTGACATAAGGACCAACAAACCACCCAAACAAACCCAAAGCACAACCACTATAAAACAACCCACCACGGGAGGACCCGGGTTCAAGTCCCGGCGGGGCCGCTAGTTTTGTTATGGGTTAATTCTACCTTGCTGGAGATAGAATGGTATTAATAACGTGTTTGGCGGTATGGCTTTGTGTTTTATGTTTTGCATTCATGAGGGAGGTTATGTTTTTATTTTTGTTTTATCCTTGCTTTGTTGTATGGGTTTTGGTGGTGCTGTTGCTGAGGTTTTTATTCCGTTGCGTAGTGATGGTGAGATTGATGAGGGTGGTTTTGGTCCTATGCTTGATTTCTTGATTAGGCGTGGTGTTGAGGGTATCTACGTTGGTGGTTTTGGTGCTGAGGCCCTTGCTTTTACGGTTGAGGAGAGGCTTAGGGCTCTTGAGGCTGTTGTTAGTTATGTTGGTGATAGGATTCCCGTAGCCTTCCTAGTTGGTGAGGTTAGCCTTAGGAGGGCTCTTGAGGTTGTTAGGGAGGCCTCAAGGATTGGTGTCGATGTTTTAGCCGTTTCACAGCCCTACCCCCAGCAGTTTGGTGAGGGTGGTGTTCTTGATTACGTGTGCTCCATATCCAAGGCCTTTGGTGATGATGTCATGTTCTATAATGAGCCTGCCGTTGGTAATGGCTTAAGCCCCTCCATGGTGATTAAGGTGTTGGATAAATGCCCAAACATTAAGTACTTCAAGGATAGTTCTCACGATATGATTGGGTTGCATACAATAATTTCTGCACACCCTGAGGTTGGGGTTTTGGCTGGTAGTGATGGTCTGATCTACGACATAATGATGGCTGGCGGCGTTGGTGTAGTCTCACTTGTCATAAACCCATTTCCCGAGTTAATCGTTAAGATTGTTAATGAGGTTAGGAGCGGTGATTATGCCAGTGCGAGAAAGACGCAGGAGCTCATTGTCAGGGTTAGGAGCATACTCAAGGCTGGTGGGTTGAGCGGTGGTTATAGGTACGCAATGTCTCTCATCGGTATTGACATTGGAAAACCAAGACCACCCTACGAATACCCTGACGAAAGGACTAGGGAGTTCATAAGGAGGTCATTGATTGAGCTTGGGCTAATCAAGGGTTAATTATTGCTGGGTTATGTTCAGCCTCGAGTTAACGGTGGTGCTGAACCTGCGCCACCACTCAATGTATTGCTCATAATCCTCGAACGTCCATTCCCTGGATCCCACCTCCTTCGCCATCGTTGATACCAGGTCCCTAGCCCTCTCGCTTTCCCAGGGCATTGGTTGTGCATTAGCCCTTATTGAGTATTCGGCGAACTCCCTGTA
>OGCG01000859.1_pt1 | contig 16779 bp, 17 predicted proteins | sample 1570061 | NCBI WGS metagenome assembly OGCG01 (sample SAMN06268698, study PRJEB24515) | hot springs metagenome | isolation source: Joseph's Coat, Yellowstone National Park, Washington, USA | place: USA:Joseph's Coat, Yellowstone National Park, Washington, USA
GTTTTCAATGTCCACAAGCCATTTTCTGGCGTTGCGCGAACCCCCTAGGGTTTTGGCACTTGCTTGGGGTTCGCGCACTCGTCTATGGCAAGATAAGACCTGATAGGTCAAACGTCGGAGGTCATGTCAAGAGCGTGGTGTCAGGGTCTGTGGACGAGAGGCATACCGCTTGAGCTCTTTAGATAGAGCACCTTCCCGCCCTTCATGGGGAAACGTGTGGCCCCCTACCCAGGCTCACCATCTTGGGCTCAAGGCCGCTTTCAAGAGCGGAGGCTTCCCGGCAGTGACAAGCTCCTTTTCTAGCGAAGCAGCCATCCAGGTCGACAAAAGCCATCGAGCGGGTTTCGACTGACCCCAGCGGCGTAGAGGCTGGGCCTAGGGTTGAAGGAAGCCATTGCTCCCCCAATCCCGAGGGATCAAGCAGGCAGCAGAACCTCTACCCCTGGTCCATGGGGTACCTCCTTTCTCATCCGGTACCCCTCTTTTGACGCATGCCCTTGCCTTACACGGCCTGAGCGGCTTTCGTTTCCTCTCCGCATTGAAATGCGGAGCATCCACGAAAGGAGTTTGTGACTTTGAGCGCCTGCTGCACATTCACCGAAGCCTGCGGGATCTGAGATACGTCCACCCCGACCTGAAGTTGGCTGAGGTCGGGGTGGTGGGAATGCCTTAGTGGCAGTAAGGCTGGAGAGCCTGATCAGCTTCCTGCTGGGCCAACTCAGTGGCTTGGATGACGTTGGCCTCGCCGAGGACTACGGACTGCTCTGCTCGGGCGACGATATCCTTGATCCGCTGGAGGTTGTAGACTGGAAGTTCGGCCTTGGCGTAGGGAAGCTGACGAAGTGCCGTCAGCACCTGTGGCCAGCGGGCGGCGTACTCCTTGAGGAGAGGAAGCTGCCAACTCGCCCGGCGCACCGCCGTGTAGCCTGAGTCGATGCTCCAGCGGGCCTGAATCGGAGCGCTGACTAGGAACTCAATGAGCTTGAGGGCCGCTTGGCGCTTGGCCGGGTCAGCTCCTTGGATGAGGTAGAGGTTGCCACCTCCTGTGGGGACCCCATAGCGCACCTTCTTGGGCAAGAAGGCAGTCCCGAAGGGGAAATGAGCGTGCTCGCGGATGTAGCTCAGCGAGCCGGTGGAGTGGTAGATCATGGCCACCTTGCCAGCTACGAAGTCTCCGGGGGCGGTATTCCAGGAGATGATCCCTTCGGGAGACACATGGTACTTCCTGGCGAGGTCAGCCTTGAACTGGATGCCTTCTTGGACGGGCTTGGAGTTGATGAGCACGCGGCACCCGTTGCTCTTGGGATCGTAGAGGAGGCCACCCGCCTCGATCGTGAGGGCCTCGAGGAGCCAGGTCGAGTGATCCTCGGTGGGGATCTCGACCCCATAGCGGACCACGTTGCCCTGAGCGTCGCGCAGGGTTAGCTTTTTGGCATCCTCGATGAGCTGGCTCCAGGTGGTGGGAGGGTCGTTGGGGTTGAGGCCAGCTTGCCGGAAGGCCTCCTTGTTGTAGAAGAGGATCGGTGTCGAGCGCTGGAAGGGAACGCTGTAGATCTCGCCGTTGAGGACCGAGTTGAGCATGAAGGCCGGGAAGATGTCCTCAATCTCCTTTTTGAGCCGCGGATCTTGCTTCAGGTAAGGGCTGATGGGGACGACCGCATGGAGGGCGACCAGGGTGCGCAGCTGCTGCGAGAGGAGAATGGCCACATCGGGAGGATTGCCGGCTTTGATCGCGGCGAGGACCTTGGCCTGGTTCTGGTTGTAATCCCCGCCGAAGATCGTCTCCACCTTGATCGAGGGATTCTGCTCCTCGAACTCGTGGATGTAGCTCTCGATGTAGCGCGCGAGCGGCCCAGCGACTCCGACCGGAAAGTAGAAGGTGATCGTGGTCGTCTGCTGGGCGAGGCTGAGACCGAGAAAGAGGAGAAGGCCGATGATTCGTTTCATAGCTATCCTTTCAACCCACTCTGAGCAAACGCTCGGAGGAAGGCCCCTTGAAAGAGCACGAAGGCGACCAGGGTGGGTAGGGCCACCAGAAGGGCGCCTGCGGCGATGAGCCCCCACTCCATGCCGCTCTCGACGGAGGTCGTGAAGCTGACGAAGCCCACCGAGAGGACTTGCTTGCTGGGACTCTGTAGGAAGATGAGGGGCCAGAGGAACTCGTTCCAGTGGTAGACCAGGCTCACCAGGGCGAAGGCGGCGAGCTGAGGGCGCACGAGCGGAAGGAGGATCCGCACGAGCACCTGGGTCCGAGTCGCCCCGTCGAGGAAGGCGGCTTCCTCGAGTTCGGGGGGGATCTGCCGGAAGCCCTGGCGGAGCAAGAAGGTGCCGGTCGCCGAGGCGACGTAGGGGAGGGCGAGCCCGGTGAGCGAGTTGGCTAGACCAAGGTGGGAGAGGATGAGAAAGTTGGGGATCAAGAGGGCGCTAGGCGGGAAGAAGAGCTGGAGCAGGATGAGGTAGAACCAGCCTTCCCTGAACCGAAAGCGCATCCGGGCCAGCGCATAGCCAGCGGTGACCACCGAGAGGGTCTGAGCGAGGAGGAGCCCGCCGGTGAAGAGGATCGTATTGCGGTAAAGGAGCGGGAAATTAGCCGAGCGCCAGGCCTCTTGAAAGTTGGCGAGCGTCCAGTGGCCGAAGCTGCCGCGGTCGAGTGCTCCTGTGGGAGTGAAGGCCGCGAGGAGGGTATAGCTGGCCAAGAGAAGGAAGGGAAAGGCCAACACGAGGGCGGGCAATTCTTTGAGGAGCTGCCAAGGAAGAGGCCTCGGTCTTCGGGCTGGAACGGCGGCTTTAGCGCTCATAGTGCACCCTTTGCTCGAAGCGAGGCAGCGCGAGGAGGGCCAGAGTGGTGAGGGCGAGGAAGAGGGCCAGGGAGAGGGCGCTGGCTTGATGGAAGTTGAAGTATTCGAACCCCACTCGATAGATCCGATAGAGCAGGAGATCGGTAGCCCCCAGTGGCCCTCCTTGGGTCAGGACGAAGACCTGGTCGATGTTGTTGAGGGCGCCCAGGGTGGCCATGACCCCGACGAAGAAGGTGGTGGGGGAGAGCAGGGGGAGGGTGATCCGTACGAAGGATGTCCAGGGCCCAGCGCCGTCGACGCGAGCGGCTTCTAGGAGTTCTTGGGGGATGTTTTGGAGGCCGGCGAGGTAGTAGAGCATGTAGAGGCCCATATTCTTGAGCACCCCGACCAGGAGCACCACGATGAAGGCGCTCGTCGGGGTCCCCAGGGGGTTTTGCCAGCCCAAGCTTTGGATGAGGCCGGAGAGCGGCCCTAAGGGGTTGAGGAGGTAAAGGAAGACGGCGGCGAAGGCCACACCAGGGAGCAGAACCGGATGGACGATCAGCGCCCGTAAGGCCTTTCTCCAACGCCCCTCGCCTTCGGTGGCGAGAGCGGCGGCGAGGCCAAGCGCAGCGGAGAGCGGGGTGACCAGGAGGGTGTAGATGAGGGTGACGCGGAAGGCGTTGAGGTTGTCGGGTTGGAGCAAGATGTGCAGGCTCGGAATCCCTTCGAGGAGGCTGAGCCCGATGGGGAGATAGGTAAAGGCCAGCAAGAAGAGGAGTGTAGGGAGAAGGAAGGCCATCGGATAGGATGATGGCCCAGCTTGGTCATGGCTCTGTGAGCTGAGGTGGTTTGCGTTAAGATTCACGAGCATATAAAGTCGTGAACTAAATCACTAATAAGCTCAGGCCCCCAACCCCACCGAAGCGTGAGCCCGCCGCGCACTCCCCTTAGGCCTTGCTAGACTGGAGGTCATGGTGCGAACGATCTCCGAGCTCCCGCATCACCTCAACGAACCAGCGGCCCTTCGAGGTTGGCTGGTCCAAAGACGCCGCCAGGGAAAGATCCAGTTCCTCATCCTGCGCGATGGGACCGGTTTTCTCCAGGTGACCTTGGTCCAAGGAGAGCTCCCCCAAGAGGCCTTTGAGGAAGCGGACCACCTTCCCTTGGAGAGCGCCCTCGAGATCTCCGGCCTCGTTCGCCAGGATTCCCGAGCACCTGGTGGCGTGGAGCTCGCCGCGAGCGAGCTGAGAATCTTGGCCCGCCCGGAAGAGGAGTACCCGATCAGCCCCAAGGAGCACGGCATCGACTTTCTCCTCGACCATCGCCACCTCTGGCTCCGCCACCGCCGACCTTGGGCGACGTTAAGGATCCGCAGCGAGATCGAGCTGGCCATTCAGGAGTTCTTTGAGGAGCGAGGATTTGTGCGCTTTGATGCCCCCTTGCTGACCCCCAACGCGGTCGAGGGGACCACCGAGCTCTTTGAGATCGATCTCTTTGGGGAGGAAAGAGCCTATCTCTCTCAGTCCGGGCAGCTCTATGCCGAAGCAGGCGCCTTGGCCTTTGGCAAGGTCTATACGATGGGGCCCACCTTCCGGGCCGAGCGCTCGAAGACCCGCCGCCACCTCCTGGAGTTCTGGATGATCGAGCCCGAGATGGCCTTCACCACGCACCAGGAGAATATGGCTCTGCAGGAAGAGCTCGTCTCCTTCTTGGTCGCGCGCATCCTTGAGCGAAGGGCCAAGGAGCTCGAGCTTTTGGAGCGCGACCCTAAGCGCTTAGAGCCGGCTGCCGAGGGGAACTACCCCCGGCTCACCTATCGGGAGGCCATCGAGCTGTTGCAGCACCTCGAGCTCGACGTCCCGCCCCCGGCGTTGGGCGACGATCTCGGGGCTCCCCACGAAGCGGCCATCAGCCGCCAGTTTGACCGGCCGGTCTTCATCGAGCGCTACCCGGCGAAGATCAAGGCCTTCTATATGGAGCCCGATCCTGAGGATCCCGAGCTGGTCCTCAACGATGACCTCCTGGCCCCGGAAGGCTATGGGGAGATCATCGGAGGGAGCCAGCGCATCCACGACTTAGAACTCCTCAAAGAGCGCCTCCAGCGCTTTGGTCTCCCCGAGGAGCCGTTTGGCTGGTACCTCGACCTTCGCCGCTACGGCGGGGTCCCCCACAGCGGCTTCGGCTTAGGTCTCGAGCGGACCGTGGCCTGGATCGCAGGGCTCGCTCACGTCCGGGAGGCCATTCCCTTCCCTCGCCTCTACACCCGGCTCAGGCCCTGAAGACCGCCTCGAGGGCCTCGCCGAGGGCGTTGACGAGCTCGTCGACCTCCTCCTGGCGGATGACCAAAGGAGGAGCGATGGCGATCCCGCTATCCTGGCAGCGGACGATCACCCCTCGCTCCCGAGTAGCCTTCTGCAGGCGGTAGGCGAGGCCAAAGCTGGGGTCGAAGGGCTTTTTGCTCGTTTTGTCCTCCACCACCTCGATGAAGGCCATGAGCCCCTTGCCGCGGGTCTCCCCCACGTGGGGGAGGGCCTCGAGGGACTTCAGCTTGCTCACGAGCTCCTCGCCCCTGGCCCGGGCGTTCTCCGTGACCCCCTCCCGCTTCAGCAGCTCGAGGTTGGCGAGGGCCACCGCACAGGCTACCGGATGGCCGGAGTAGGTGAACCCATGCATGAAGGTGCGGTCAGGCGCCGAGATCACCTCGTAGATCGACGGGCGCACCCCTACCGCGCCCAGGGGGACGTACCCGCTCGTGATCCCCTTGGCCATGGTGGTGAGGTCAGCCTGGATCCCATAGGTCTCCTGGCCAAAATTCCGGCCGGTCCGACCAAAACCGGTGATCACCTCATCGGCGATGAGGAGGATCTGATGGGCTTTGAGGATGGGCGCGATGGTGCTCCAGTAGCCCTCCGGGGGTACCACCACCCCTCCGGCTCCCTGAACCGGCTCCGCGATCATCGCTGCGATCGTCTCCGCTCCTTCGCGTTCGATGGTGGCTTCGAGCTCCTCGGCGAGGGCCTTGACGAACTCCTCCTCCGAGCCCCGGGCCTGGCGGTAGGCATAGGGAGGGCTGAGGTGGATGAAGCCGGGCGGAATGGGGCCGAAGTCCTGATGGTAGGCGGGAATCCCAGTGGCGGCTAAAGCCCCCATCGCGATGCCGTGATAGGCCATGCGCCGGGAGAGGATCTTGACTTTCTCCGGCTTGTCCAGCTGGGCCCAGTAGTAGCGGGCCACTTTGATGGCGGTCTCGTTGGATTCGGCTCCCCCGGAGGTGAACTGAAAGTGGGAGTGGTGGGGAAGCCACTCGGCGAGCTCGGCGGCGAGCTCGATGGCCGGGGGCGTGGCCAGGCCGAAGAAGGTGGGCTGGAAGGCCAGCTGGCGCATCTGCTCAGCAGCGGCTTGGGCGAGCTCTTCCCGGCCGTGGCCGAGGTTGACGTTCCAAAGCCCAGCAAAGCCGTCGAGGTACCAGCGCCCAGCCTCGTCCCGCACCCGCACGCCTCTACCCTCGACCAGGATCAAAGGTCCCAGCTCTCGGTGGCGCTTAAGGTTGGTGACCGGATGGAAGAGATGGGCGAGGTCGAGTTCAGTCAGGCTCGGCATGGGGGGATCATACAATCTGGTCGAGGGCTTCAGCCAGGCCGCAGGCCTCGACCCGAGCGACGACCCGCTTGGCCCTGCGGCGGACGTCCTCGGGGGCGTTGCCCATGGCGATCCCCAACTCAACCGCTTCGATGAGCTCGAGGTCGTTCTCCCCGTCACCCACCATCGCCGCCTCCTCCAGGCTCCAGCCCCAGGCCTCGAGGACCCAGCGGGCCGCCGCCAGCTTGGAGACCCCCGGGGCGGTGAGGGAGGCGAAGACGATCCCCGGCATCGCCGGGCTGGTGGCCTCGTGAAGGTTGAGCTCACGCGGCATCAGGGTGCGCAGGCGGCTCCAGAGCTCCTCGTGGACGACGAACTGAAGGCGGACCACCTGGCGGAGGCTCAGGAGGTCGGTCTCCTCGGCCTTGACCCCCAGCATGGCCTGGTGGAGCTCGAGGTCGGGCAGCGAGCTGCCGGTCTCGATCCAGTAGCCTCCGTCAGCGGTATAGACCTCTAACGGAGCCCCCTCCTCCCGGGCTAGGCGCACCAGTGCCTGGACCTGATCCTCGGGGAGGTCGATCAGGCGCTTTGGTCCTTGGCGCGGGTGGAGGACCACTGCCCCTGACTCGAAGATGTGAAGCCCCTCGGGATCGAGGCGTTCGGCATACTCCAACGCAAAGCCGCGCCCCGGCCGACCGGTGCAGATGGCCAGCCTGAGACCACGGGCCTGGGCCCTGGCGACCGCCTCCCAGGCGCACGGGGGGACCCCCTGGCGGCCGTAGAGGGTCCCGTCGACGTCGATGAAGACGAGCCGGATCATAGCTCGAGGAGCCTCGACTCCACCAGGACGGCCGAGCCGGCCAGATAGACGGCCAGGATGTTGCCGGCTGGTCCATAGTCGACCCGTACCTCGACGACGCCCGGCTGGCCCAGGTGATGCCCCTGCAAAATCGTGAGGCGGACTTCCTCCTCCCAGCGGGGAACTACCCCTGCCCGGGCCAAGAGCGAGCCCAGAGCGGCGTTCGCCGAGCCGGTCACCGGGTCTTCTGGGATTCCCAGACGGGGAGCGAAGTCTCTGGCGTAGAACGACCGCGGGCCCATCGGGGCATAGGTGTGGACGGTGGCCACTTCGAGCTCGCGGCAGAGCTCAGCGAGCTCCTCCATCTGAGGCTCTAGCGCATCGACCAGGCCGGGGGCCACCAGAGGGAGGAAGAGCGACCAGAGACCGGTGAAGGCCACCCCATGGGGAAGGCCGCGATGGATGTAGCGCTCGTTGCCCCCTAGAGCATCCAGGAAGCGCTGGACGAAGCGCCAGGGAGGGGGATCGCGGAAGCGGGGAGCTGGTCCGCGCACCTCAGCCTGGACGGGAACCCCTTCTCGGTAGCGGATCTCGACCGGCAGCGTCTCGACCGGAGTGCGCAAGAAGAACTTGGAGGTCCCCTCCGGCACCCTGCCCTCGCGGACCAGGGTGAGCCCCAAGGCGACGAGGGCGTGGCCGGCGAACTCCACCTCCCCGGTGGGAGTATAGAAGCGCACCTCGAAGAAGCGCTCCTGGTAATCGGTGACAAAGGCAGCCTGGGGCTGCTTCATGAGCGCCACGGCCCGGCGCATCTCTTCGTCGAGCATCCCCCGAGCATCTAAGACCAGAGCCACCCGGTTCCCTCCCCCGGGCATTTCGGTGAAGGCATCGACGAGCAGGTAGGGAAGCTTAGCCACGGTCCTCCTGAAGCGCAAGGCCCAGCTCGGCCAGCTGCTGGGGGCTGACGGGGGCAGGGGCTTGGGTCAGGGGGTCCCGCCCCTCTTTGTTCTTGGGGAAGGCGATGACCTCGCGGATCGACTCCGCATGGCTCATGAGGCTGAGCAGGCGGTCGAGGCCCCAGGCGATCCCTCCGTGGGGCGGGGCTCCGTAGCGCAGGGCCTCGAGGAAAAAGCCAAACTTGCTCTCGGCCTCTTCTGGGCTCAGCCCTAGGAGGCGGAAGATCCGCTCTTGGAGGGCGGGATCGTGGATGCGGATCGAGCCGCCGCCGATCTCCTGGCCGTTGAGAACCAGGTCATAAGCCCGAGCCCGCACCTCGAGGGGGCGCTCCTCCAAGAAGGGGAGATCCTCCGGTCGGGGTGCGGTGAAGGGGTGGTGCATCGAGCTGAGGCCCTCGGGGGTGAGCTCGAAGAGGGGAAACTCGGTGACCCAAAGCGGCCAGAAGCCCTCCTTAGCCGGAAGCTTTTGGGCAAGCTGGAGGCGGATCTGGCCGAGCGCCTGGGTGGCCACCGACCAGGGGCCGCCGACGAGGAGAAGCACCTCGCCGACTTGGAGCTGGGTTGCGGCGAGGAGCTTCGCTTCGAGGCCCTCCACGAGGCGGGCGATGCCTCCGCTCAAGCCTTGGGCCTCTCGCCGGAGCCAGGCAAGGCCGGAAGCTCCCTGCTGACGGGCGGTCGCCTCCAGCTCGGCGAGCTGGTTGCGGGAGAGCGGAAGGGGGCTGATGAGCCCCTTCACCCGCTCAGCCTGGGCGAGCGCTGGAACGCCGCTTGTGCGGAAGAGTTCGGTGAGCTCGAGGAGCTCGAGGTCAAAGCGGAGATCGGGGCGGTCCGAACCGTAGCGATCCATCGCTTCTTGGTAGGTGAGGCGGGGGAAAGGGGGCAGCTCTTGGCCCAAAAGTTCCTGGAAGAGCCAGCGCAGCAGGCGCTCGTTGAGCGCGAGGAGATCGTCCTCCTCGACGAAGCTCATCTCGACGTCGAGCTGGGTGAAGTCGGGCTGCCGATCCTTGCGCAGGTCCTCATCCCGAAAGCAGCGGGCGATCTGGAAGTAGCGATCCACCCCAGCCACCATGAGCATCTGCTTGAAGAGTTGAGGGGATTGGGGAAGGGCGTAGAAGTGGCCCGGCTCGAGGCGGGAGGGGACCAGGAAATCCCGCGCCCCTTCCGGCGTGCTCCGGGTGAGGAGGGGGGTCTCCACGTAGAGGAAACCTTCTTGATCGAAGAAGCGAAATAAGGCCCCCATCAGGCGGTGGCGGAGGCGAAGGCGCTCGAGCATGGGGCGGCGCCTCAGGTCGAGGTAGCGGTAGCGGAGGCGGAGCTCTTCCTGGGGTAGCCGCTCTTCCTCTCCCCGCCAACTCGCATCGAGCGGAAACGGAGGGGTCTGGGCGGAGGCCAGGACGGTGATCGCCTGGGCGACCACCTCGACCTCTCCGCTCGGGAGCTTAGGGTTACGGCTTTCGGGGGGACGGAGGCGGACTTCTCCTTCGACGCGAAGGACCCATTCTGAGCGGATGCGGCTCACCTCCGGGAGCTCTTTGCTGGCGACGACCTGAACCAGGCCTTCGCGGTCGCGCAGATCGAGAAAGACGAGGCCTCCGAGGTCTCGGCTCCGGTTGACCCAGCCTTCCAGGACCACCCGCTGGCCCAGGAGCGAAGCGTCGACCTCGCCGCAGTAGTGGGTGCGCTGCATAGGCTCCAGTCTACCTGGGCTTGCCCCTGATGGCGACAGGAACCTAGGAGGTTGGGATGTGTTCAGCGAGATAGAGCCAGGTCTCGAGGACCGCGTCGGGGTTGAGGGAGATGCTCTCGATCCCCTGGGCCACCAGCCACTCGGCGAGCTCGGGGTGATCGGAAGGTCCTTGGCCACAGATCCCGATGTACTTCCCAAGCCGGCGAGCAGCCTGGATCGCCCGGGCCAGCAAGAACTTCACCGCCTCGTCCTGCTCGTCGAAGAGTTCGGCGACCAGACCAGAATCTCGGTCGAGGGCCAGGGTAAGCTGGGTGAGGTCGTTGGAGCCGATCGAGAACCCGTCGAAGAGCTTGAGGAACTCCTCGGCCAGGATCGCATTGGAGGGGACTTCGCACATCATGATCAGCTTGAGCCCCTCCTGCCCCCGCTTGAGCCCCTGGGCGCTCAGGATCTCGAGGACCGCCTGAGCCTCGGAGATCGTGCGCACGAAGGGGACCATGACCCAGACGTTGGTGAAACCGAGCTCCTCCCGAACCCGCCGGAGGGCTTGAACCTCGAGGGAAAAAGCTTGGGCAAAGGCTGGACTCCGGTAGCGGGAGGCCCCCCGGAAACCGATCATGGGGTTTTCCTCTTTGGGCTCGTAGCGGCTTCCTCCCAGGAGATGGGCGTACTCGTTCGACTTGAAGTCCGAGAGGCGGACGATGACCGGGTGCGGGGCGAAGGCAGCGGCAATCGTGCTGATCCCCTCGACGAGCTTTTCGCGGTAGAAGTCGATGGGGGAGGGGTAGCCGGCGCTCTTCCGCTCGATCTCCTTCCTCACCTCGGGCTCTAGAGCCTCGAGCTCGAAGAGGGCTTGAGGATGGATCCCGATCGTCTGGCCGATGATGAACTCGAGCCGAGCGAGGCCGACCCCAGCGTGGGGGAGCTGGGCGAACTGAAAGGCCCGCTCGGGGCTGGCCACGTTCATCATGATCTTGACCGGTAGCTCCGGCATCCGGTCGAGCTCGATGAGGCGCCGCTCGAAGCGCAGCCGCCCTGCGTAGATCCTCCCGGTATCCCCCTCGGCGCAGGAGACGGTGATCTCTTGGCCTTCCTTGAGAAGCTGAGTGGCCTCCCCAGCTCCCACCACCGCGGGGATTCCCAGCTCGCGGGCCACGATGGCTGCGTGGCAGGTCCGCCCTCCCCGGTCGGTGACGATGGCTGCCGCGCGCCGCATGACGGGCTCCCAGTCGGGATCGGTCATCTCGGCGACCAGGATGTCGCCGGGGGCGATGCGCTCCATCTCTCTGGGTGAGCGGAGGATCCGGACGGTGCCGGAGGCGATCTTGGCCCCTACCGCCCGGCCGGTGAGCAGGAGAGGTCCGGATTCAAGAAGGGTGTAGCGCTCCAGGATGCGCCCGCTCCGGCTTTGGACGGTCTCCGGGCGGGCTTGCAGGATATAAAGACCCCGATGGTCCTTGGCCCACTCGATGTCCATGGGCTGGCCGTAGTGCTCCTCGATGGCCATGGCCTGGCGGGCCAGCTCCAAGAGCTCCGTGTCGTTCAAGGCTAAGCGGAGCTGCTCCTCCGGGCTCGTCTCAACGACCTGGAGCCCCTCGGAGCCGCCGACCATCTTGTGCCGCTTGCTCCCCAGGCGGCGCTGAAGGATGGTTGGTTGTCCGGCCCGCAGCCCCGGCTTATAGACGTAGAACTCGTCGGGGTTGACGTTACCCTGGACCAAGAGCTCACCGAGACCCCAGGTCGCGGTGATGAAGACCACCTCGCGGAAGCCCGACTCGGTATCCAAGGTGAAGGCGACCCCGCTGGCTTCGGCCTGGACCATCTCCTGGATTCCTACCGAGAGGGCTACTTCCCGATGGGCATAACCCTGATGGGCCCGGTAGGCGATCGCCCGATCGGTATAGAGCGAGGCGTAGACCTTATGTACCGCCTCGAGAAGGGCGGGAAGACCCCGAATGTTGAGGTAGGTCTCTTGCTGGCCGGCGAAGCTGGCCTCCGGGAGGTCCTCTGCGGTCGCTGAGGAGCGGACGGCTACCGGCACTGGCTCGTTGCCCGAGAGTTCCTGGTACGCCTTCGCGATGGCCGCTTCCAGTTCAGCGGGCAGCGGGGTTGCGAGGATCCAGCCTCGAATCGTCTCTCCTGCCTGGTGGAGGGCAGCGAGGTCCTGGGGGTCGAGATGGCTTAGAACCTCCTCGATCCGTTCGCCGAGGTGGTCGTGCTCCAAGAACTGGCGAAACGCTGAGGCCGAGAGGGCGAACCCGCCGGGGACCCGGACCCCGGCCTGCCCGAGCTTAGAGAGCATCTCGCCAAGGGACGCGTTCTTACCGCCAAATTCCGGTAGGTCGTCGAGGCTAAGCTCCTCGAGGCGGCGCACGTGGTTCATGGATCTCCTCCGAGTCCATCCTAACAGCTTCGGAGGGTCAAATGAACCAGCCTCGAAGCCGAGCGCCTCTACACTTCAGCCATGCTGCGGGTGGGAGCCGATCCCGGGGAGTTCAAGACCGCGTTTGCGGTGGTCGAGATCCAGCGCCGGGCGAGGGTCCTCGAGGTGGGTTCGTGGCTCAACGAGGGTCTTGCCCAGAATTTGGAGCGGCTTTTTGAGCGCTGGTCGATCGACGAGGCCATCGTCGAAGGGGTGGGGCGGCCTTGGAACAAGCGAATCCCCCCTGAGGCGTTGAGGAGACTTCAAGGGGTTGTCGAAGAGATCGTGGGATTCTTTCGTGCCCGCGGCCTTCCCTTCCGAGAGGTGCTCGCCTCGGGATCGGTCCTCTGGCAGGAGGTCGGGGATCTCGGCTGGCGTCAGCGCCTCACTGGGCTGACCAAGCCGAACGAGGAGGATGTCTTCTTCACCCTGATGGCCTGGAGACGGGCTGGGAGCTTAGAGGGCCGGATTCCCCACCACAGCCACATCGTCGATGCGATCGGGATGACCCTCTTTGACCTCAGCATTGAGCCGGGAGGATTCGCTCTCCTCACTCAGACTCGCTCCTGATGACGAAAATTCTTTCGAGCTGTGAGGAATGTTCCCAAAACCTTCTTGTTCCTCACTGGGGTGGGCGTGTCATTTGAGCTCACTACACGGGTCCCAATCTCCTTCGGTGTCCTATGTGTTCGCTACGGTCTTTGGGCTTTGACGTGGGGACCTCATGCGAACTGATGTCAGGCCTGCGGTATCTCCTTAGAAAAGGCGAGGTCGGTTCCCCAAAAATGTGCTGGTCAAGTCCAGGGGTCATGAGCGATTTGGTGTAGAATAAACTTTGTGGTGAAACAAGCATATTCCACCACGCTCACCCTGGATGCTCAGGGAAGGGTACTCCTTCCCCGCCCTTTGCGGCAGGCCCTGAGCCTGGGGCCGGGAACCAGGCTATTGGCCCTGGCGGAGGACGGACGCCTGGTCCTCATCCCTTGGGAGCGGGCGGAGGAGGGGCTCTGGGCAGAGCTTGCTGACCTCAAGGAGAGCCTCGCCGAGGAGCTCCTGAGGGACAGGCGACTGGAGGCCGAGCGGGATGGCTGAGAAGCCTCCCGCCTTGCTTCTTGACGCCTCTGCCCTTCTTGCTTACCTGCAGAGGGAGCCAGGCTTCGGAGCGGTGCAGGAAGCCCTCCGGGAAGGAGCGGCCATCAGCACCGTGAACCTGGCTGAGGTGGCGGGCAAGCTCAAGGCCAAGGAGAAAGACCCAGACCGCATCGTGGGGCGGCTTCTCGCCATGGGCCTAGAGGTCCTGCCCTTCACCCTCGAGGAGGCCCTGGAGGCGGGGAGACTAGATCCCTTGACCTGACCCATGGGCCTTTTCCTGGGCGACCGGGCCTGTCTGGCCGCCGGGAAGGTATGCTGCCTGACCGACCGCACCTGGGCCAAAGCGGTGCCGGAGGTGGAGGTACGAGTAGTGCGCTAAGCCTAGGAGATCTCGAGGCTGCCCGGGGAGGTCAAAGCCCTAGCTGGTTTGGTATATCCGACATTCCGCACCATTCTTATTCCAGGAGGTCATATCGCCCGGCCCCCAGAAGGCGCACCGCGGTCTCGTGGTGGAAAGCCGGGTTGAGGGCCAGCAACCTGCCCTCCAGCTCCACCAGGCGGACCCACATGAAGAGTTGAAACACCCAGCGCAGGGTGGGCCTCGGCGTGGGCCTTCTCTTCTGGTTCGGCAAGCTGGACCCCGTCTCCTCCAGCCTCCGCCTCAGCTCCCACTCCCCCAGGGCGTAGACCACAAGGGCCAGGGCCATCACCCGCTCGGGACGCTTCAAGAAGGTGCTCCCCGTAAAGAACAGGGGGTCCTTCAGAAACCGGAACCCCGCTCCACCGTCCGGGTCTGGTCCTTGTACCGTCTCAGCACCTCCCAAGGGGGAAGCTCCTCCCGGTCCAGCACGTTGGTGGCCAGGATGAACCGCCCCAGCCCCCGCCTCGCCCGCTCCAGCTTCCCCTCGTCCACCTCCAAGCGGGCCAGGAGACGGTAGCGCACCGCCACCGGGGCCTCCCCCTTCCTGGGACGGCCCACCCGCCCCTGCTGCCTTTCCTCCCGCACCCCAGGCAGACCAGGCGGTGGTAGGGAAGCCCCCGGCTCACCCCCTCCAGGGCCTTCCTCCTCTGCCCTGGCCCGCTCCTGGCTCTCCAAGAGGAGCCAGCGCTGCCCCACTCCCCCGTACGCCCTCTCCACCTCCACCCCCCGGTACCCCGAGAGAAGGGGAGTCCAGGCCTCTCCCCCTGACGGGAAACCCTCCTCCAGGAGGGCCCGGGCCTCCCGCAAGGTGGCGGGGACCCGCAGGACCCAGGAGAACCCCTCCAGGGCCCTGAGGTTCTCCCGGGTGTAGCTCGCCCCGTCCAGCACCACCACTCCCCCAGGTCCAAGTCCTCCCGGAAGCGGGAGACCAGGGCCACCAGGGTCTTCGGGTCGCTGGCGTTCCCGTCCTGGGGAGCGAAAAGGAGGGGGATGCCCCCCGTGTCCGCGCACACCAGGTCCATCACCCACTGCTTCAGGTCCGGGCGGTGGTCCCGGCTGTAGCCGTGGGTGATGCGGATGGCCCTGGCCTCTTCCTCCGTCCCCTCGTGCCGCCCGTGCACGTGGAAGCTGGTGGCGTCCACATGCAGGGCCTGCACCGGGAAGGGGAAGGCCTGGCGTGCCCTCTTGGCTACCTCCAGGAAGAGCTCCGTCACCCCCGCCTGGTAGAGGGTGTCCAGCATGCGGCCCATACGGTCATCGTTGAGGAGCCCCGGGGTGACGCCCTCCCCCAGGAGCCACTCCGTGGGCTTACCTTCCCAATAGTGGCCGAAGAGGTAGAGGGGGGAAGACACAAAGCCCAGGGCGTTCAGAATGGCCGCTTTCAGGGCCACCCCCGTGCTCACCTTTTCCCCCAGGCGGGGGCCCACCCGTTCGTCCACCAGGGGGACCAGCCCAATACGGTCCACGATACTGGCGACCAGGCCCAGGTGGCCGAGGTCGTACACCTGTAGTTTGGGCGTGGCTTCCACCCCAAAATCCTATGCGCGAGGAGGAGGGGTGCGGAATGTAGGGTAGAAGACGCTGCTTCTTTGCCGGCTTGTTCCAGTGTTCGACCGATGAGACCCTCCAACCTAAGAAGCATTACCCTTGATTTTTGAGTCCAGCGCGGAGAAACCGCTGTCCCTGGCTCCTCTTCAGGATTTAGCGTGGTAGCCTACCAGCGCCATGTTAGGCCTAAGTAAAGCTGAAGGCCCATGGCAAGTCAAGGGTGAAGTTTCGCTGGCTGGTAGATGGGGATCTGACCCTGGGCCTGCTCTTACCTCATCACACGGAGGCCTCGTTCGTGCGGGTAGACCAAAACCGCGACCATCTCCGACCTTGGCTGTTGTGGGTAGACCGGACCCTGCGCGTGGAGGACTCTTTGGCCTTCAACAGCTCGCCCACCACGAGGGCTTTCACCTGGGCATCTGGTGGGCCTAGGAGCTTGCGGGACTGGGCGTTCCTTGGATGGGCTGGGCGAACGGGGGAGTCAAGTGGATGTACTGGTTGGGGGCAGCCTTCTAAGGACAAAGGCTGATGACCCGCAGCGTGGCCGCCCTGCCAGATGGTCTTTTTGATGAATAGGGCCTTTACCACGTGGAGATTTGCGCCGCGGTGGCCAACGCCCTCAGCCGGGCGATCCCCGAGCGGCTAGGCTTTTGTTCGGGGGGCGTTTTGCGCGGTGTGGAGTGGCTTTCCGACGGTCAAAGGGTAGACCGCGCGCTCTACGCCATGTTGGCGGAGGAATGGTGCGCCGCCAAGAGCGCGTGCTGATCCCGAAGGCTTTACCCGTGCACGGACAGCGGGATCAGAGCAAGCCCACATACCCTCCTCTTGGCTCTTTCGCGTTCACTTGGGCCAAAAGCGTACTTCGTGAACCTGGACAGACCCATGTGAGGGACTCAAGAGGGGAACCAACTCTAAAGAGAGGTTCCTCGTGCACCTCACCACCGTTGGCCGAGTGGACAGGCAAGGGGCGAGGTAGAGAGAGGCTGACTGAAGCGGGGATAGGTCCGGATCTCCAAGAGCCTGCGCACGCCTCAGCTCGTCACAGCCCTGCGAATGGAAAGGGTCTGGTCAAGTCCCGCCTCCAGGGGAAAGCCACCCGCTCAAGCTCATGATCTGGGCTAAGGCCATCAGGGGAGAGCCTACCTGGAAAAGGACGCAGCGTGGCCAGCGTTCCCGATGAGCTCCAGGCTCCCGCCGTGTCCAGCTGTGAACCTTGCTGTTCCTGGCCGAGCGATGGCGAGCTTGGTAGGGGACTCCCGGCTTTTGACCCAAGCCCTCTTCCAACCGTCTACTTTTGGAGCCCTAAACTCAATGGCCACGTAGGGCTAAAACGAGCTTTACCCACGTACAGGCGGAGTTGGAGACCTACCCAAGAGCCTCAAATCGAGTACATGTGCTTGACAAATCTTGCTCTCTAACCTACCTCAAAACTTGCACCTCCCGCATATTCTGCATAAACACGCGCTCCCTGCTCCCCCACCCGGGGGCCACTGGC
>OGCG01000860.1_pt1 | contig 16753 bp, 19 predicted proteins | sample 1570061 | NCBI WGS metagenome assembly OGCG01 (sample SAMN06268698, study PRJEB24515) | hot springs metagenome | isolation source: Joseph's Coat, Yellowstone National Park, Washington, USA | place: USA:Joseph's Coat, Yellowstone National Park, Washington, USA
CCCGACCGCGAGGGATGAGGGAGTAACGGGAAGCAAAAGTAGAGCCTCCGTCGCTTTAGCGAGGAGAGTATGTCAGGGGGGCGCCCGTGGAGGCCGATCCGTTCCTGGGCGTGAGGGTGGAGTCGCCCGGCCCGGGGTTCTGCGAGGCCGGGGTGGAGCTCAGGGGCGAGCTGACCGGGTTCGGCGGGACGATGAACAGGGGCGCCGTAGCGGCGCTGCGGCCGGGGGATGCGCCGCCCTAACGCGCGAGCTGGGGCGCAACGAGGTCACGGTGGACCTCTTCATCTCCTACCTGAGGCCCGCGTCGTCAGGCCCGGTCCGCGCCGGGGTGACCAAGTGGGGTAGGACGCCGGCCTTCGTCGAGCTGGACCTGCTGGACGGCCCGGGAAGACCTGCGCGGAGGGCAGGGGGACCTACATGTAGCTGGACAGGATCCGATAGCCCCTGGAGCCCGGCGGCCTCGGGCTCGACGCGGCGCTGAGGATCGCGCTGTTCGCGCTGGCGCTCGTGCACATCTACACGAGGGCGCGCGGGTCGGCCAGGGGCTGTTGATCTCACCTCTGGGTCCCGTTCCGTTCCACAACCTCCTATCGAGGGGCGAGCTGGAGCGGTTCACGACGAAGCCGAAGGAGGTCGGCCGCTGACCCTCCCCGCCCAGGGCCCGATGCCCGTGGAGCCGGAGCCGGCGTATCTGCGGTTGGGGAGCGCGGCGGCCGGCCTGCCGGGCGGTGGAAGCATTTGACGGAGATCCCGGTCGAACTGTACGGGAAGCCCGTGATAGGGACACCCGAACAGCGAATGGCCTCCCGGATTCCATGAGTATACCGAAATAGGACGTCGCCGCGTATCAGCGGATGATCCGGGTGGGCCCTTCACGCGGCGCCCAGCAGCCTCTCGAAGGAAGCTATCACGTCCCTCTCCAGCACCTCGTGGGATTCGAAGTGCGCGTTCGGGTCCCTGGTGAGCACGTACACCCAGTATATTCCGAACAGTCCGAGCGTGATCAGGTACAGGATCACGTAGAGGAGCGTGCTCCTGTCGTCCACGCGCTCGAATTCCTCAATCCGCCTCGCGAAGTGGGGATCCGCGGATCTCAGTGACGAGATGAGCTGGCCGAGGAAGAGCGCCTCCTTCTCGGAGTGCCTCGCGAAGTCCTTGTTCAGGAAGTGGAAGACGTAGAGTGCGTAGAATGGAATTATCACGAACGCGGCGACGTTCAACCCAACCGACCTCTTCGCGCGCGCCTGCTGCAGCTCGTCGTACCTCATCCTGATCATCTCGGCGCCCTGCAGCTTCAGGGTCGAGGAGAGATCCGTGAGGACGCCGGCGAGGAGCGACACCCTCTCGAAGTGGGAGTTCCTCCTCGAGATCCACTTGTAGGCCACGTAGATGTAGATGACGAGGGCCAGCACGTAAATCGCGATCCCGAGGGAGGCCATGGGGCCGGCGAGCCCCTGGCCCGTGGATGCGATGAACGAGATCGCTCCTATGAACATTAGGATGGCGGGTACGAATGGCAGGATCACGGGCATCCGGTAATCCGTCGTCCTCGAGGACTGCTGGAGCTCCCTCGCCCTGGAGAGCAGCGCGAGGCCCGCCTGGGACGCCCGGGTTCCTCCGGCTGATCCCTCCGACCTATCCTGAGACGACATTCGATGGAAATATTTACTCACATCTTTAAAAACATTTTCAAACACTCCGAGGCGCTTGTCGCTTGATGGTGAAATCGACCGGCAATATCCCCGATATCTTCGAGGTGAATTGGGCGCTAACTGCCCAGTCGAGGGAAGGCGCGCCCTCTCCGCGCATGGCCGCCCTCTCCGCGTGGGGGCCGGCGAACCCGGTTTTCGCGCTCATCGCGGTGGATCGAGGCGTCGGGAGGGAATGGGCGCGCCATCGGGGGCGATCCCCCCTGGATATCCCGGGCTGCTCCGTCAGTTCGGCCACCGGCGTCACATAGTCCCTCCGCTCGAGCGGGGGGCCCGGGAAAAGCGGGAACCCACGCCATTTACATATGTGATTGACGCGGATTCGCGGCGATGCTGCGATAAGTTGGATGCCCTCCGGACCCGATTCCCGTCCCATCGATCCGGCCTCTTTGAAGCGGCGCCCACAATCCGCCGTGAAAAGATATATCCGAGCTTACATACAGATAATAATCCGTGAACGCGAAGCGCGGCGCCGTATTTCTGGCGGCGAATATCGCTCTTCTGCTGCTGTTAATGAGCGCCATAAATCCGCTCCTGCTAAGCGGCGGCAGCCTCCCGGCCAAGCTCAGCTCAATCAATTCGCTCCCCTACAGCTCGGCTGCCTGGGGCCTGCTCTCCAGCAACCCATCATCCGCGCCCATTGTGAACTACATGAAAACCGGTGGATCGAGCTATAGCGTTAAAATCAACGTGCCCTCGAGCGCGCCCAGCGCGGCCAGCGGCGGTGGATCGTACTCTAACGTCAGGTACATTCTGGGGGGTTTTACCTCTTCCACAGGATCTCCGGGCGGCTTGACGGGCCTCACGCAGGGCGCCGCCGGCACTCAGGGTTCAGTGGGCACTACCGGTAGTTCCGGCACAGCCTCTACGGGCTCCGGCGCAGGTACAGGCACAGGTACAGGCTCCGGCACGAGCACGGGCACAGGCACGAGCACGGGCACTGGCTCCGGTACTGGTTCAGGCACTAGTTCAGGCACTGGCTCCGGCACTAGTTCAGGCACTGGCTCCGGCACTGGCACTAGTTCAGGCACTGGCTCCGGCACTGGCACTAGTTCAGGCACTGGCTCCGGTACTGGCTCCGGTACTGGCACTAGTTCAGGCACTGGCTCGTTTTCCTCATCATCCTCGGGTACCGTCGCCGGCTCAGGCACCGCCCCGTCCCCGGGTTCGGGCGCGCCCGGTTCCCCGTCCACGGGTTCCACTCAGAGCGCCGGGGGAGGTTCGACGTCGGGCACATCCAGCGTCAACGGCAACCCCGGGAGCATGCCATCCCCCGCCGGAACCGCGAGCCCCGTGGTGCCGCCCATCGACATGTCCGCGCTCCTGTTCATCATAATCCCGCTCGCGCTGCTCACCGGGGGGTATCTAGCAGTCCGCGGCATGAGGAACCGCGGCCCGAGGAGGCGCTCGAGGGGTTCGACCGTTCCTCCCGCGGTCCGCGGAGGGGATGGGGAAGGCGGAACCGCCCCGGGATCGCCGCCCGCCGCCGTCCCGTTCAGGGGGTGGGGAGGCGGGAGGCTGATAAACTTCGAAATTCCCCCGGAGCTCCCCCTGACGGTCGAGCCCGGGACGCCCCTGAGGTTCACAGTCCAGCCGGGGACCGAGGTGAGGGCCGAGGGCGGCTCGATCCCGGATGGCGCCCTGAGGTTCGACAGGGAGGGATGCTACGTCGTGGAGGCCAGCAACGGCGGCGTCACCGAGAGGTTCCAGGTGAGGGTCGCCAGGTACGACGAGGAGGTCCAGGGCCTCTTCAGGGTCAACTCCTCGGACGCCTGGAGCGACGAGCTCACGCCCAGGGAGATAACGTCGAGGCTCAGGGTGAACGACCCCAGGCTGGCGATGCTGGCGACCAGGGAGTTCGAGAGCGTCAGATACGGGCGTTCCAGGCCGGGCCCCCGGGACTTCCTGGAGTTCCTCCGGGCTGTGGGAAAGGGCTACGCGAGGCCCCTGATGCTGGGGTGCGGGAACGGTGAAGCCTAGCCTGTTCATCAAATACGGGGCCGCGTACGCGGCCATAGCTTTCCTCATCCTGTACGGGGGGCGCCTGATCCCCCAGGCGGCGATCGCGCCGTACCTCGGGGCCGCGCTGCGCTACGCGTACATCCTCCTGCTGTATCCGCTGGCCATCGCCCTCCCCTTCTCGTTCGCCGGCGGCCTCCTGAAGGAGATGGGGCACCGCGGCGCCGGTGAGGCGACGAGGAGGCTGCTCTACTACCCCCTGCTCCTCTACATGGTGCTCTACGCCGCGCTCTCGTCGCTGGGCCACCTGGCGGCGTTCTGGCCGCTCTACCTGCTCATCCTCTCCATACCCGTGTACTCCGCCTCCTCGATAGCGGGCCCGCTCTCGTCCGCGGTGAAGTGGCTCGCGGGCTCCGTGGCCCTCTACTCCATCTACCTATCGACGCTCATCCTCTATCCCGCAGCGGCCTACGCGCCCTTCTGGGCGTTCGTCGGGTCCCTCGCGTTCGCCGCCGTCTCCTCGCTGGGGATCCTCAGGGGCTTCCCCCGGGACGTCTCGTACTACGTGGGCAGGATCCTCCCGAGGATCTTCCTAATCTACCTCGCACTGCTCGCGATCTCCTCGCTGATGAGCATCCCGTCCCTCTCGGTGCTCAGGGGCTACGTGCTCCTCTCCATGATCGCGGTCTTCGGCATCGCGATAGCGTACGCGGCCCTCAGGATCTACAGGATCGGCACGGGGTACGCGGAGAGGATCGCGGAGACCATCTACGGCCAGCACGCGAGGGAGGTGAGGCTCGTCGGCTTCAGCGAGGACGACCCGCTCTACTCCGCGGCGATCGACTTCATTCGGAACGGCGACAAGGACGGGCTCCTCGTGCTCCTGGCGCACCTCTCCTGCTCGATGGGCGAGGACTACCGGAGGACGAGGGAGATGCTAGCCGAGCTCATGAGGTACTCGGCGCCGGACATCGAGTACCTGAAGCTCGTCCACGGGGCGGGGCGCATCAGGAGGATCGTCGAGGAGGACGCGATGACCAGGAGGGGGATCGTGGAGCGCCTGCTCGGCGCGGCGCCGGGCCCCGGGGGCTCGGGGCCGGCCCTCGAACCCTCCCCGGCGCCCGCCGTCTCCGGCCGGGGCCCGCCCGGCGACTCCCTCCGGCGGGAAGCGCACGATTTATAGGAGGCGGCGAATTGGGAGCCGGATTGTCGGCGACAGAGGGCCCCGTCCCCGAGCTGATCAGGCGGACGGAGGACGAGATACTGAGGTACTTCGTCGGCGACGGTGCCACCGTGAGGAAGATCCTGGCCGCGATCTTCGCGGGCGGCCACGTCCTGATGGAGGACCTGCCCGGGGTCGGCAAGACCTTCCTGGCGAAGCTGATGGCAAAGGCGCTCGGGCTCTCCTACAGCAGGATCCAGTTCACCCCGGACCTCCTCCCCAGCGACATAATAGGCACGAAGGTCTGGAGGCAGTCGACGGGGACTTTCGAGTTCGTCAGCGGCCCCATATTCGCCGGCTTCGTGCTCGCGGACGAGATAAACAGGGCCCCGCCCAAGACCCAGTCCGCGCTCCTCGAGGCCATGGAGGAGCTCCAGGTGACGGTGGAGGGCGAGGTGCACGGGCTCGGCCCGATCTTCGTCGTGGTGGCCACCCAGAACCCCATCGAGTTCGAGGGGACGTATCCCCTCCCGGAGGCCCAGCTCGACAGGTTCATGATAAGGGTGTCCTTCGGCTACCCGCAGAACGAGATGGAGCTCCTGAGGAGGAGGATCGGGTGGATGAGGGACGACCCGACGTCCGAAGCGGCGACGGTCCTCGGCCCCGAGTCCCTGGGCGCGATAAGGGGGATCGTGGAGTCCCGGGTCTCCGTCAGCGACGAGGTGCTGCAGTACGTGCTGAGCTACTCCGCCATAAGGGGCGACGAGAGGGTCCTCGCGGGCCCGAGCCCCCGCGGGATACTGTCGCTCATGAGGATCTCCAGGGCCATGGCCCTGATGGACGGCAGGGACTACGTGATACCGGACGACGTCAAGGGCATCGCGGAGGACGTCCTCGGCCACAGGATAGTGCTGAAGCCCGAGTACTCGGTCGAGGGGCTGAGGGGGGAACGGGTGGTCCGCGAGTACGCGGAGAGGCTGCCGGTCCCGAAATGAGCAGCCAGATGGTCAGGCACGCATCGGCGCTCATGGCGATCCCCCTCGTGATAGCGCTGATCTCGTTCCTCACCGGGATAAGGCAGATCATGGGACTCGCCCTCTTCCCGCCGTTCTTCCTCGCCCTCGCGCTCTACGCGGACAGGCGGCCCGGCGTATCCGTCGACGTCGACGTGGACAGGGGCGCGATCAGGGTCGGGGAGGACGTGGAGCTGAGGGTCAGGATCGCCGTCGACGGCGGGGTCGGCGTGCTCAACGTCAACATGTTCCCGCTCGAGGGCTCGCGCGAGGGGGAGGTCGTCGAGATCGCGGGGGGCGGGAACTCCAGGGTGCTCTTCAAGGGCATGGGGAGGGCCACGAGGGAGTACAGGTACAGGATCAGGTTCCTGGGGAGGGGTTCGTTCGACGTCGGCAGGGTGCGGCTCTCCTACCGCGGGCTCTTCGGGATGAGCGCCCTGGAGGAGGAGCGGGACGCGGGGGTCCGGGTCAACGTCTACCCGCGGCTGAGCGGCGCCGTCCACGGCGGCCGGGCCCTCAGGGCGATCCCGGGCAACCCCCGGGCCACGGCCGTCAAGCTCGGGCCGGCCTCCACCGACTTCAGGGACATCAGGAAGTACGCGCCGGGCGATCCCTACAGGTTCATCAACTGGAAGGCGAGCGCGAGGGCCGGTGAGCTGCTCGTCAACGAGTACGAGAGGGAGGGCCTGAGGACCGTCGTCTTCGTGATCGACACGGGTCCGTGGATGAGGGAGGGACTGGCGGAGATGAACCCCCTGGAGTACGGCTCCTCCCTCGTCATCTCGTTCTCCAGGATACTCCTGAGGAACGACTTCAACGTGGGCCTCTGGTCGACCTCGGGCGGGGTCAGGGTCGTGCCCACGTCCGGGGGCGTCCAGCTCCACAGGATAATGAGGGCGACGCTGCTGCTGCGCCCCGGGGAGGCCGCCCGGCCCCCTCCGCCGGACCTTCTGGCGGTCTGCGGCCAGACGATGCCCCACATCGTCTACGTGACAAACGCGGGCGACGGGTCGCTCGCGGCGGCCTCCCGCTACCTGTGCCCGGGCGGGAGGTGCCTGCCCTCGAGCTCCATCACGCTGCTCGACGTGGTGCCGTACTCGATAATGTACAGGGAGAGGCTCTCCGCGCTGGGCGTCGACGTCGACTGCGTCCGGTGGGCGAGGCCCAGGAGCTACGCCGGGCTGGGGCCGAGGGTGAGGGCCGTCGCCTGGGACCCCCTGTGCAGGGACGTCGGCTACGCCGTGCTGAAGATCTCGGATGCTATGTTCCTGGGCTCGGAGGCGATCGCCCGGTGAAGCCGCTGCTGGTCGCCATGATGCTGATCCTGCCGCTGGCGCCGCCCATCTACCTCCTCTACTTCACGGCGGCCCCGTGGCCCCTGGCGGCGGCGCTCCTCGCGGCCGCGGCACTGCTGGCGGCGAGGAAGTCCGTGGCGGGAAGGGGGCCCTCGGCGTCCTACTTCTCGATCTTCACGGTGCTCCTCATCGTGGCGCTCTCCTCGGGGACGGTCCCGGAGATCACGGGGGTGGCCCTGGTGGCCATCGAACCCTCGACCTACCGCGTCCTGGCGGCCTCGCTCCTGCTCGCCATGATGGCAGCCCCCGCGGAGAAGGCATACGAGGCGTACGTCTCGCTCGAGGGGCGCATGAGGGAGAGGAACTACGACATGGGCGAGGTCGGCAGGGAGCTCAACTCGATGTCCACGTTCGTCCTATCGCTCGCGGCGATCTCGTTCCTGCCGTCGCTCGCGCTGGCGCTCCTAGCCCCCGGGTACGGCGCCCTCGCCTCCTACCTCCCCGTGCTGCTGGTGATATTCGCCGCGTTCTACGCTGTGAGCCTCAGGGTCTACTTCGGCAGGTACTTCAGGCGGGTCGCCGATCGGGAGGAGGCCCCTCCTTCCGGCCGCGGGGACGGACTTTAGCTCCGGGCGATCACGTATCCGGGCTTATCCGGCCAGCGCAATTTTATGGCATAATGGTAAAATAGGATCCCTGGTTCATTCACGCGATGTACGAGTACGTCCTTGACAACGTGCACACGTTCGTGGCCAGGATCTCGGCATCCAAGACCAGGGTGAACGGCCGGACGTACGAAGCCTACAGGCTGACCGTGCCCAAGGACCTCGCCGGGGACATGGGGCTGAAGGACGGCGATCACGCGCTGGTCTTCCTCAGGAAGGCGCGCTGGTACCACCTGATCGACTGGAGCGACGATCGGAATTTGATGGACGAGTTGCCGGAGGACGCCAGGCGGGAGATATCGATCGTGCGCGCGATAAAGGAGGCCGGCATGATCGCCGCCCCGGGCCCGACGTCCGTGGAGCCGGAGCCGGCGTATCTGCGGTTGGGGAGCGCGGCGGCCGGCCTGCCGGGCGGTGGAAACATTTGACGGAGATCTCGGTCGAACCGTACAGGAAGCTCGTGATAAGGACGTACATGCGGTACGGCTCCTACGAGGAGATGGCCAGGGAGATCGCCTACGGCGTTCCAATGCCCACGGTGGTGCTGAGGTGGAGCAAGGGGATATTGTTCAACTTCGTGTCGTACCAGCCCACGGACTCCGTGATGAGGCAGCTGATGGACGGGGTACTCTACTGGGATCACCTGGACTTCGCGGAGATGCCCGAGTACAGGGAGGAGATCCCGCTGGCGGGCAGCCCGGCCAGGGTGCTGGTCAGGAACTTCACGGGCCATCCGCTGTTCGATCAGGTGGCCGAGTTCGTGAGGGCGAACCTCCTCTAGCCGGGTCGCCCTCAGCACCTCGCGCTCCAGTCGATCACGAGATCGCCCTCCTTCAGCAGCTTCCTCGCCACCTCGGCGCCGCATGCCGTAATATTGTACGTGATGCCGCCGCGCGTCGGGTGCTTGGTCGCGTACGCCTTCCTCACCAGGCGCTTCAGGCAATCGGCGTAGACGGCCCTCGCCTCGCCGGACTCGAGCTTGGACCCCACGCACTGGGGCGGCACGTGCGCGTTCGGACTGCCGTCGGTGCACATGTAGAGCCCAATGAGCGTCGCCTTCATTTCGTCGGGGGAGCACCTCGCCATCTGGCGCGCTCCTTCGCGCCAACGCTATATTAACTGAGCACTGGCGCGCTTCATCGAAATGGAATCGGGCGGCCCAGCTGGCTATAGCCCCGCCGGCCCCTCGTGGGATGCGCCGTTCAGCTGGGGGATGGGGCGTCGCCTCCGCGTCCTCAAGTGGTTTCGCGTGACATTCTATCGGCGCCGGACGGCAGTGAGATGATCATCAGGAACAGGCCGACCTCGGCCAGGGCCGAGAGGGCCATCCCGCTGGCGTCTATGAATGCGCTGTCGAGCAGCGCGGCCAGGGCCGCTCGCGGAGAACGAGGGGTCGAACACGCGCCCACTCGAACGGGGTCGGGCTCCGAGCCGGAATACATCCCGCCCTCCGACGGGAAATGGCCCAAAAATATATCGAGATAGGTGAATGGATCACTTGCCATGGTGGACCGGGGACGAGGGGCTGCCGTAGGTCACGGTGAAGCTGTTCCCATCCATCAGCGGCGATGGATAGGCCAGGGTGCCGCCGGAGTTGTTCACCATGGTTATGGCGGTGTAGTTGGATTCACTTATCGGCGTGGGGAAGCCCGTGCCGTTGACGAAGTAGCAGGTCGGCGGGACGGAGGTGTAGTACTCCCCGAATTCGGCGGTGCCGAAGTTCGCCAGCGTGGTGAGCGAGCCCCCTATTGCGGGCCTCTCGACGATCCACTCGGCGGAGCTCCTGTCAGCGCCTGAGACCTGCGTGGGCTGCGACGTGAATGTCCAACTCTCATTTATGTCCTTCAGCACGGTCGTGAAATCGCCGGTGCTGGGGTTGTACTGGACCCACGCCACTATGAGGTCGCCGGGTTTCACCGTGTCACTTGAGGGCGCATAAACCGGGGACTTCGGGTAGAACTCGTACCACGCGGAATAGCTCACGCCTCCGGACTTGCTCTCCGCGAGTATCCCGGTCTGCTCGACCGTGCTGTCGTTGTAGCCGTCAATTCCCACCCAGACCGACACGTAAGTCGAGCCCCTGCTGGGCTTCACGGTCGGCACTATCCACGAGGCGTTGACCAGGTACACGGACCCCGACTGGACGACGTCCGCGTATCCGGCCCAGTTCAACGAGGCAGAACTGCCGGCCCTCAGGGGGATCCTGGGCGATATCGCCACCGATGATGCCGCGGCTGCGTGCATCGGAGTGGGGGTTGGAGCGGGCGGAGGGGGCCTGGTGACGTACCAGGCGGCCACTCCCCCGACTATCACGACCACGATCACCACTGCGATTATCGCCCAAAGTGCTGTCCTGGAGATAGCACTTCTTCTCATCTTCGTCCATCGGTGAGGACAGAGCTTAATATAAAGATTATTAATAATAATTAGTAATATATTGATAACATATCCGGAGGCGCTATTACATTAAGCTACAACTGCGCGAGTGATAATGCGGGACTGAGGCGTTCGACGACCCCTTTCCGGCCGTGGAGCGCGGGCTGAGGTCGAGGAGGGCGTTCGAGCGCGTGCTCAACTGGCTATCTGCGTTCATGTCCATGCAGGACTTCGTGTTCGAGAACGAGGACCTAGAAGAGGATGGAGGCCCCCGCTGGAGTGAAAAGAGGAGGAGATGCCACCTTGGCTGAACGGGCTGTGCCCGATTTCTCGCCTGGATAGGAGGTGACTTAAGGTAATGGAGCTCCCGCCACATTGACAAAGTATTTACAATATCTATTAGATAATGTTTAATTATCATCACCACGTAGCATGTACGACTTGTCGGGTGCTAACGCGCATGGCGGGAGACAGGATTCCAGCGGGTCCCCCGGCGTGATAAGGTTGACGGTCAACGGGGAGCGCTACGAATTCAAGGTCGGGGTCGATGTGATGCCGTTCACGGCGCTGAGGGAGCTCCTGAGGGATAGGTTGGGTCTAACGTCGTTGAAGGAGATGTGTGAGGGCGAGGGCGTGTGCGGCTCATGCACGGTCCTCGTGGACGGGAGACCCACACTCTCCTGCCTGACGCTCGCCGTCGACTGCGACGGCAAGGAGATAGAGACCGTGGAGGGGCTGGCCGAGGGCGGACACCCCCTGCTGGAGGCGTTCTCCAGGAACTACGCCTATCAGTGCGGTTACTGTACCCCCGGCTTCATCATGTCGGCGAAGGCGTTGCTGGACAGGAACCCGGATCCCAGCTATGAAGATATCGTGAGGGGGCTCAGCGGGAATATCTGCAGGTGCGGTACCTACGCCGCAATTCTATCGGCCACGAGGGAGGCGGCCGATACTCTGAAGGCCAGGAGAGGTGGAGGGGGCCTTTAAATGGAGGGCGCCGAGCATCGCAGGATAAAGAGGCCGCTCAGGGAGAACCCGTATCTCGCGTTCGAACAGTGGCAGTTCCCCGAGGATCCCGAGTTCAAGGTGATAGGGAGACACGTGGAGCCGAAGGATGGACGCAAGATAACCGGCAGGGAGCTCTACATGAGGGACATAAAGCTGCCCGGCATGCTCTACGCCGGCTGGCTGACCTCCCCGTACGCGCACGCCCTCGTGAGGTCGGTGGACGCAGACGCCGTCAGGTCCATGCCCGGCGTGCGCGATGTGCTGACGTGTAAGGATCCGGACCTGCACATGGAGGGATCACCGGAGGGCTTAGCCGTGGCCGGCGAGGTCGAGCCCCTGAACGTCAAGCGCCCCGAGATAGCGTTCGTCCTGCCGTGCGAGGCCGTGTTCGAGGGCCAGCCGGTCGGCGTGGCGGTGGCCGCCGATGACATGAGATCGCTTTACGATGCGATATGGGCCGCGCGCTCCAAGGTCGGATGGGAGGAGCTTCCATTCGTCGTGGACCGGGATGAGGCGCTGAGATCCGATGCGCCGGTCGCCCAGCTCTCCAGGGGACAGGAGACGAACGCCGTGGATCCGAAGTCGGCGGGACTGCTGCCGTTCGTCCCGTGGGTGCCGTCGGGGGCCTCGCGGTGGGAGACGGGCAACCCCGACGAGGGCTTCAGGCAGGCCGATGGGACCGTCGAGTTCGAGGTCAAGGCGAACGTGAACATGTGGGGCGGAGGGGGGGTCGAGCCGTGGGCCGCAATCGCCTGGCTCCACGACGGCCACCTCGAGCTGTGGATCCGCAATCAGGTGCCGCGCAAGACCGGATTGTTCGAGGGCTTGGAATCGCCGCCGCCCAAGGGACTCACGATGGAGGTAGCCGCCGCCGTAGCGGGCGTGCCGCTGAGCCGCGTCAAGATGCACGTACCGTACTTCGGGACGAGCTACGGGGGCATGAACTGGAACGGCTATAGCATAATACCGACGCTCCTGGCGATCCTGTTCAGCAGGAGGACCGGCAGGCCCGTGATGGTGCTGGCCGATTGGAGCAGCTGGAGCGGCATCATCGGGGAGGAGGAGGGCCGCTACAGGTTCAAGGTCGGCTTCAAGCGCGACGGGACTATCACGGCGGTCGAGGTGAGGTCCAACGTCACGTGGGGGATCGCCGGCCTCACGATGCCCGGCTCGTGGAAGATCGTGGAGTCCACGTCGATAAAGAACTTCCGCGTCGAGGACGTGTATCCCTACACGAACAAGCCACCGGCCGCGTGCTACAAGCACGGCACAACGGAGTGCCTGGTTCTCAACGAGGTGTTCAGCCGCGTCGCGGCGGCACTCGGGATGGATCCCACCGAGCTTGCGCTGAGGAATGACGGATCGATGGGGCTCCCCATGAATCCGGACCTGGACGAAATAAAGGCCGCGCAGGGATTTCCGGTGAGGGATAGCCTGAGGGAGGTGGTGGAGGCCGGCAAGAGGGCGATCGACTGGGACCATAAGCGGCACGGGCCCGGTGCCATGAGGCTGCCGAACGGCAACTACCACGGCATAGGGTTCGCGTGGTGTCCCGAGTGGCAGGTCGCCCCGTGGCATTCGGTCTCCCCGGACACCGCGTTCCAGGTCGGCCTGTCCCTCAACGAGGACGGCACCGCCGTCATCAGGGGGTTGCGCGCGCTCGTGGGCAACCACGAGCCCAGCACGTACGCGCAGATAGTGGCGGAGGAATCCGGGCTCCGCTACGAGGACATCGAGTTCGACCGCGAATTCCAAGACGCGGTGCTCTCGCCGCCGAGCGGCAGCAACGGGCTCGTGTGGAACTCCGCGCTCATGAAGGAGTTGGGGATGAGGACTAGGCAGAAGCTGCTGGAGGTGGCCGGGAAGCACATGGGAAAGGAGCCGGGGGAACTCGACGTGAAGGACGGCGTCATCCACGAGAAGGCCAATCCCGGGAACTCGATCAGCGTCGGCAGCCTCGTGGCGAAGTACCGGGAGCACTTCGCGGGCGGCATATGGGCCACGGGGAGGAGCGCCCTCAAGGGGACGTTGATACCTCCCAGCCCCGTGGAAGCTCACAGCTGGGGCAGGCAGGCGGCGTTCGTGGAGGTCGAGGTGGATCCCGAGACGGGGAGGATAGAGGTGAAGAACGTCGTAATGGTGAACGACGTGGGAAGGGTTGTGAATCCCGGAAGCGTGGCGGGACAGCAGTACGGCGGGGTGTACATGGGCATATCCAGGGCGCTGGAGGAGGAGATAATATACGACCCGAACACGGGCGTCAAGCTCAACGACACGCTGGCGTGGCACTACGTGCCGACCATCGCCGACGTGTACCCGGTGCACGCCATCGCGGTGGAGACCGGGCTGGGCTACGGGGCGTACGGCATCATGGGGGTGGGCGAGGACCCAGCGGCGCTCACGCGCGCCGCGCTGAGGTCCGCCGTGCACAACGCGATCGGCAGGTGGGTGAACGAGGATCCGATGACCCCGGACAGGGTCCTGAGGGCCCTGGGGAGGGCGTAGGTGATCCGGATGGGAAGACCCCTCAGGCGCTTTGAACTGATCAACGCGGGCACCGTGGACGAAGCCGTGAGGGCGCTCTCGAAATATGACGGCCGCGCTTGGCCCTTCGCCGGCGGCACCGACGTGCTGCGCGTGCTCAGGTTCAGGCCGCTGCCGGAGGACCTGATGCCGGACGCGCTTGTGAACCTCAAGACCATATCGCCGAGCATGAGCTACATAAAGGAGGAGGACGGCGTCCTGAGGATAGGAGCGACCACGAGGCTGGCCGACATCTCCAGGGATCCGCTCGTGAGGAGCGGGTACCAGGTGCTCGCGGAGGCCGCGGAGGCCGTCGCCACGCCCCAGGTCAGGGAGATGGGCACGATAGCCGGGAACATATCGCAGCTGCCGCAGTGCCTGTACTTCAGGAAGCCCGATGATCGCTTCCACTGTGCGAGGAAGGGCGGCAGCGTCTGCTACGCGCAGTCGGGCGACTACCGGTACCACAGCGTGTTCGGTGCCGTGAACAACTGCATCATGCCGAACACGAGCGACATCGCGCCGGCGCTGGTGGCGCTGGGCGCCAGGATCAGGACGGACAGGAGGACGCTCGAGGCCGAGGAGTTCTGGGACGTGAGGGTGCCCGGGAACACCGTCCTGGATAGGGATGAAGCGATCACGGAGATACAGGTGACGAGGCCTCCCCCCGGCGCTCGGGGCAAGTTCCTCAAGTTCGCGGTCAGGAAGTCCATAGATTTCCCCCTGGTGAACGTGGCCGTCGTGCGCGGGGACGGGGTCGCCAAGGTCGCGCTTAACGCGGTCGCGCCTAAGCCGTACAGGGCGTACGCCGCGGAGGAGGTCCTGCTGGGCGGCGGGAGCGAGGAGGATGCGGCTTCGGCGGCCCTGGACGGCGCTGTGCCGCTGCAGATGAATAGGTGGAAGATCTCCGTCGCCAGGACGCTGGTGAAGAGGGCACTGCTGACGGCTAGCGGAAGGGGCGCCGAAGGAGGAGGGCCCTGAAGCTCAGGACGACGTCGGGGATCGGTATGCGGGCCGAGCACTGCGAAGCGCAGGCGCCGCAGTGCAGGCACGTGAACGCGGCCTCGAACAACTCGGCCGCGCCCGGCCCTTTCGCGCCGTCATCATCCCCGAGGAATTCGGCTATCAGGCTCAGCCTGCCCCGGGGCCCGAGGGACTCCCTCCGCGTCACGCGGTACGTGGGGCACACGGCCTCGCAGGTCCTGCCGCCGCATTCCCGGCATCTCAGCGCCCAGAGCAACGTCTCGTCCGCGCCGTACGTTTCACCCACCCCCCAATACCTCGGCTAGATCGTACAGGCGCGCGGGATTTCCCGCATCCTCGTTCGCGCGCTGCAGGTTCGCATAGCATATGGGGCATTCGACCACTATATCCCTCGAAAGCTTGGATAGATCAGCCAGCCTGCTGGCCGCCACCGCGCGAGCCAAGCCGGGATATGTCGATTCCACGGGGCCGCCGCAGCACTGGGAGGCGTCCTTCCCGGTGATAGTGGGATGCTCTATCAGGCGCGCGCCCCGCAGCAACCCCCTTATCGCGCCGCGCATATCGAGGTACCTGGAGTAGTAGCACGAATCGTGGACCACGAATTTGCCCGGCCTCGCCCTCACCCTGCTCCTATCGATCAGGTTCAGATAGCTGGTGACCTTCAGATCGAACCGCTCGACGTAACGAGGGTAAATTTTCTCCAGTATGTATTGGGTGTGCGGGTCCGTCGTCACAACCTCGCGCACGCCGTTCGACTTCAGGGATTCATAGACCCTCCTCGCATATGCCGCGAAATCGTCCACGAACCCCAGTTCGTAAAGCAGCGCGCCCGAGTACGGCTCGCTTTCCAGCACCCCGAGCGTCACCCCGCTCCCCTTGAGCATCGCGTATATGTTCCTCAATATTCCGCCCGCGCGCTCGACCTCCCGCGGGTCCGGCCTGAGCAGGAGGCCGCCCGCCGCCTTCGCGCCCAACGCGGCCAGCCGGGCCCTCATGCCGCCGTCGGCGACCGAGAACTTCTCCAGCTTGGCGGCGGCGGCCCCGATCACGTGCGCCATCTGATACATGCAGGAAGTATAGAGTATTCTCTCCTTGGAGCGCTCGAAATACAGTCCCTCGCGCCACTTATAGCATATGGACGCGTCGAAGGGGAACGGCATCCGGGAGCGCCTCAGGTTGGACGCCACGATGCCCCGCAGGGAGTTCAACCATTCTGACATATCATAATGTAACATTGTGATGTTATATATTAATTTTGCCATATGATACTGCGTTGCGCGACCCCGGTAATATCGACCGATGGCGGCATCCGCGGGCAGCTCGTTCGCGTAAGCAAGCCCTTCGATCCTGGAGAGATAATTCTATACCGGGATTGTTGAATAACGCGACAGAGCGGAGAAAGGGAGAGGGAAATACCCGGTTGCTACGGGGTACCGCTGGCCGTGTGCGCGGGCCGCCGCGGGAGATACGGGTCGGAGGCGCGCCGCGCGCTCAGGAGCAGCTCGACAGGCCCGGCTGCCCCCACCAGCTCGGGAGAGGCCCGTTGTTGATGTCCGTGACCAAGCTCCCGCAGGGGAAGCCCGGCGGGATCGAAGTGCATTGGTCCGATTTCGACATGAGCTGGGCCGCCGAGCCGGGCCGTATTTGACACGATCGGCTACGCGCACCGGCTCCGTTGCCTTAAGCCCACCTCCTACCCGAGCGAGAAAATCGGACGCAGCCCGTTCAGCCACCAGGGCATCTCCTCCTCCCTCCACACCAGCGGAGGCCTCTTCAGGTTCCTGTTATCGAACACGAAGTCCTGCATGAACGTGAACGCTGAGAGCCAGTTGAGCGCACGCTCGAATGCCCGCCCCGATTCGAGCCTGCGCTTCCCGGCCGGGAAGGGGTAGTCGAAAGCCTCCGTCCCATCCTTGACGTACTGGATCATGCGCTCCATCAGATTCCTCAGGGGGCGGCCGTAGACTACGTGCTCCACGCCGGCCCATCTGCAGGCGTCCGCGTACCATCCCGCACCATCGGTGTAGATCGGGACCCTGCCGTACTTATGCACCAGCCT
>OGCG01000862.1_pt1 | contig 16736 bp, 16 predicted proteins | sample 1570061 | NCBI WGS metagenome assembly OGCG01 (sample SAMN06268698, study PRJEB24515) | hot springs metagenome | isolation source: Joseph's Coat, Yellowstone National Park, Washington, USA | place: USA:Joseph's Coat, Yellowstone National Park, Washington, USA
TAAGGAATACTACCAGGTAATAACCGACGTGGGATCTTCGTTGAACGAGAAGAGGAAGGGGGTCCCTCAAGTTACTTAGAATGATACTCAATAACGAGGTTTCTAAAATAGCCATAGCTTATCCCGAAAGGTAGGACTTTCAAGTGTGAGAGGTGTGGGTTCACCCTGGACAGGCAACTTGACGCATCACTGAATATCTACCTCAAGATGTGCGGGTTTCCCCACCTCTTTCTCACTCCCACTGGGAGTAGGTGGGTTTAGGTCACCCCGCTGGGGGGTGAACGGGTTTCCCCGTGACCCTGGTGAAGCCCAAGGGCTGAGAATTTGGATAAAAATTCATGAAAAATCAATGAGGCCCACCTGGTCGTAAGACTGGGGTTAATTTATGCTGGACTAATTACGTTAACAATGTTTTATGTCCTGCACGGTTTCCGTTAATTAACAAAACTTAAAGGCGCTTTCTTTGAGTAGAAAATAATGGGATCGTTTTCTATGGAAATTGCTGGATCCCCTGCAGATCGATTGCTAGGACTTGCCAAGGACAGGGACGTGGTCATATCGCACCTCCCTGGAGTGGTGAGCATACAGGGAAACAAAGTTAAGCTGAGGTTCAGAAGAGTGATGCTAACTCATGAATCTACCTACGAGGTCTCCGCTGCCATCCTTGGACCTAGGATGGTGGAATACAAGTTAGCAGATCAAAGGGGGAACAGCCTAGTGATTTTATTCTCTTCGAGGAATGAGAGGGAATTGACGATCTCTGTGAGTTACTCCGGTGAGAGGGAGTGGGTTGTAAACAAGGCCGTAAAGCTCATTGCTAAGGAATTGCAGGAGGGTTTAAGAAAAGAGGTGGAGAAACTCCCCTCAGTCAGCACCAGAGGTGATTACTCCCAGTCCCTCTCTAAGGTCTCCTTCATAACAAAGCTACTGATGAAGTCCAAGCTGGTGAAGTCAGAGGTGGTAGATGTTAAGGAAGGCGAGCTCGTGGACCACTTACAGGAAATCATATCCCAATACTCGCAGTACCCCGTCATATATGTCTCCGGTAGCGGGGAAGGCAGTTTTAGGTTACTCTTTGTGGGAGGAGAGATGAAGGGGGTCTACGTCGTGAGGGAAGGAAGGGAGTCTCTCGAGGAGGGATCATTGAACATCTTGAAGGGTGGTTTCAAGATCCACGTTTACGTGGCTCTAAGTCCCAAAGTACTTGAGGTGACGTCATGAAAGTACATAAGCCTTATGTAATCTTTGAAGAGAAGGATCACTCCTTCATATGGTTGGGTCTTGATGAGTCAGATGCAGAGAAGGGAGTTCTCACAAACCAATACCTAATCAGGGACGGAGAAAAGGGAGCGATACTTGACGCTGGAGGTTACTTCGTCTTCGAAAGAGTATTGAACTCTGTCCAGGAATTCTTGAAGCCTGAGAACATCTCGCTACTACTGTTCAGCCATCAGGACCCGGACGTAGTAGGTGCACTCAACCTATGGGTCGACGTGGCCCCAAACGCACAGATCTACGTGTCCGAGCTCTGGGAGAGATTCCTTCCACACCTCGGCCAGGAGGTAAGTGAGAAGATCAACGAAATACCCGACATGGGGATGAGGATCCCCTTTGGGTCGAGTTTCATTGAGGCGATACCAGCTCACTTCCTTCACTCTCCTGGGAACTTTCACTTCTATGACCCCATCTCCAGGGGTTACTTCTCTGGCGACATGGGAGCTGCCATATTCCCTAAAGGTACCTGGTACCTGATCGTCGAGGACTTTGAAGAACACGCCAAACTGATGGAGGCCTTCCATAGGAGGTACATACCGAACAGGAAGGCCATAGAGCTCTGGTTGAACAGGATAAGAGACCTACAAATAGACTTCATAGCTCCGCAGCACGGTTCAGTGTTCCAGGGAGATAACGTCAAGAAGTTCCTGCAATGGATGAGCTCCCTGGACAAAGTTGGGCTCGATCTCCTCACGTTCTGAGAACTTGCTTTCACTCGTCATTAGCTGGTTATAATCTTTAGTTAAATATTGTGAGGGGGGATCTCGGCATTTACGGTAGATTCAAACTCACCTCCTCGGAAAAATAGGTCAGAATTAAGTAAGGCAGTTTAGATTATTCATCGTGTGCTCAGGTTTCGGTCCATTTAGGTTTCCTTCGTGAATTGTAATAACTCTTTTAATTTTTTGTAATTTTGCATGAATTAATTAAATATATATTATAATATTAATAAGAAAAGGAATGTTGTAATATTCCTAACAATAAGGAAACAGGTCGATAGATTGTAGTTGGTGGCAACAGTTAGCACGAGCTACGTTATCCCCAGGAAGTCGATCAGGGGAAGGGCCGTCTGGTGGGGCAGAGGCGTACGTCGTTGACTCTAGCTCAGGTGTCTAGGTGACTCTCCCCCTATCCGCGATTGCCAATGAAAAATCCAAGTTATATTTAAATGTTGGGGGCTTTCCATCCCCGCCTAAGGGCGAGATTTTCAGCCCCCTTTAAACTCCTCTTCTATAACGGATACGAATCACTCGATTACGATGTAATCCTCCAGGCTACTGTCAAGCAACCTTTGAGCCAACTTTCCTACTTGTTCCAATCTGGGCATACCGTCAAGTGAACCTGAATATTCGAACAGTTCTTCAATGAAGGGTATGAGCACTCCTATCCTTACGCTCATTCGCTTCATTACATCTTTAATCTTACTTCTCATCTCTTCTATCCTCTCCTTGCCAGGTATCATGTTGATCACAAGGGTCAGAGGGAACGTATTATCGCGTGGATCCTTGTCCAGCCACTCGTGATACCTGATCGTGTCCTCTATATCGAACTCAGAGGCATCAGTGACGTATATCCTATAGCTCTCTTCCTGTTTCGTGTCCCTAAAAGCTTCCCACTCGATCCCAGCTTCTTCCTCCTGAGGGTTAGCTAAGGGCCTGTTGTCTAAGATTACGAAGTCATAACCCCTGGAAATTATTGAGGAGTAGGCCTCGATGACCTCTTCTCTTAGGAATTCGTTGTCCCTAATTACTTCAAGATCCCTCCTTAATCTAGGTCCATCACCGCAAAATTTGAGTACTGTGAACGTTCCATTGCCAGTGTGTACTTCCCTTAGGTAATTTGAATCGTTACCGTCAACTGTTGAGGAGATCAGGCCCTGTTCCCTTATTCCCGCAATGAGGGAGGAAAACCCAGATAGGTCCATGTCCACTAGCAGAACCCTTTTACCCCTATCCGCCAACTCCCTAGAAAGGGAGATAGCTATAGTAGACTTTCCCACACCACCCTTAGTACTCACTACGGATATACGCATAAGTGGAAAGTTAAGATCTGAAAAATAAACTTTTCCTTTCATTTTCCGCAGTTTTCAAGGAAAACAATATTATTAGTAATGGGCAGTTATGGGGCCAAAATTGACCTCCTCCCCGTCCTGAGGATGAGGGTCCATCAGGCCGGATCACAGGTTTGTGGTTTACCGCCCTCCTTTGTCCTTATGCCCCTGTACAAGATCCAGGTGTCGTCTACCTCAACGCTCGCCAACACGTTTATTCCCAACGATGGACGCGACCTTATTCCCCTTGGGTGATTCGATCTATATACTCTTCCTCTCACCCTTCACAGTGTGTTTCGACCTGTTGCCCTTCCTCGTCGTCTCTACACCTACCTCGACTGGGATAGAGGCGTATCAGGCGTTCTCCACGTCGTCGTAGTGTATCTCTAGCCTCCCCTGTTTCCCGTACCACCTCAACCTCCCAGCGAACTCGACATCCACGTCGAAGTCCTTCAGGACCAGCTGGTCCTGCTCGTTCACGACCTACTTGTCCTGCCTCACCACGAGTAGTAACTTCCTTGTGTCCCTATCCTTCCATTACTTGGGTGGGCCGACGTGGTTAATATGGGGCAGAATTTTCCCTTCCTTCCTCAGCTTTAAAAGAGAGAAGAACGACGACCAGGCCTCGTTGATCTTCCGCATCACGGTCTATGCGTTAGCACTACCAAGTCCCTCCTTGTACTTCTCGTAGTGCTTGTCCCACGTTATGTCTAAGTCCACGTGACATTTTTGGAAGAACTCTCTCCTCTCGTAGTTTATCTCATTGACAGCTTGGCCTAGAGGTTCGCGAGCCTCCTGAGTTTCCTCTCCTGAAAACCGTTCGGTAACAGACGTACGACGTCCGTTCTCCTGTTCGAGTACTCAACCTCCTAGATGCTCTCTTCCGGCATTGCGAGAGAGGTCGGCTCCCGCTCCCCAAGAATTTGACCAGAGGAAGGCATCCTGAGAGGAAGAGGGATTCGAAGCTTAAAACCTTAATACAGTGAGGCTATCCGTCATCGCTTCAGGGAGGCGAGGTTTTCTGCCCCTTTGAACCCCATTCCTTTATAACTTCTGGTTGCGAGAAATCTCGTAAAACCATAAAGTTAGCTTTATTTGTTTTCGTGTATAGTGAGAAATCATGTCTTCACCAGATGATCAGAAAACAAACGAAAAGCAAACGGTCACAATAAGAGGAGTCGACTCCAGGCTGTATGAGAAGTTGGTCAAGATGGCTAGAGATACTGGAAGGACAGTAGGTGAACTGACTAACCAAGCCATGAGCCAGTTCCTGAGCACACTATCAGAAGCTGAGATGTTGGCTTACAACATTAAGGATGGGGTAAAGAGCACTGGAAAGGCGTTCCTTGACGGTTTTAATGAGACTAAGAAGGACGTCATAATAATATCCAACTTAGGTGAGGTAGTGATAACTAAGGCTGAACTGAATTCGGCTGGGAGGCCTGTCTCCTTTAGGAATATAACGAAATTGGTCTTCCCGGATATGGATCAAGATACAGCAGACAAATTTATCGACTCCATAATATCGGTGGATGAAGTAGCGATACCGCCCAACGTGAACAAGTTAATGTTGCTGAGAAAGTGTAGGTTCGTGAAGAAAATAACTGTTCTGAGCCAATGAGTTACTGTCTTTCTTATTGATTTTGGGTAAGTAATATAAGAGAGTTTGTTATGCAGTCAATACCTTTAAGCCTTGAGCGTTGCATAAAGTGTTTCTATACTTAGAGAAGCTTCCTCCATGTAATCCAGTATATCATCCATGAAGATCACGACGTCCTTGAGCTGGAGGAGACTGATTATATCTGTGCTCTTCTCAGCCTCATATAGCTTCTCCATCAGGACGTCCTTTATGTCATCTCCGTTCCTCTCAAGTAATTGGATTTCTTTCCCTACCCTAATGGCCTCTCTCATGTCAGACTTCATGAGTGACACCATTGTAACTAACTTTTCCCCTGCCTCTAATATTGTAGAGAGGTAGGTTTGGAGGCCTTCACCTAAGGCCTTCAGTAACTCCCCATCAGGTCTTCTGGAAGAGATGGCCCTAGCCGAATCCTTGACGGCCTTTATCGTATTATAAAGTGCCTGGTTGAGCATCATCATGGATTCCTTGAAGTCTGGAAGAAAGGCCTCGCCATAAAGCAACGATACGACTTCTTCCCTAGTCATCGCTACCCTCTCGTAGATCGCCTTTATCTTCACGAGGTCAGCTGATAACGACCCTCTATCTCCTTCTAGGACTTTCTTCACAAGATCTTGAAGTTTCAGGATAGACTCGTCTATACTCTTGGCTATCTCAAAGGTTTTAGAGAAGATTACCTCTTCCTTATTTATTGAAAACTTAAGCACAAGGATAATACTCTATACAAATTTAAAAAGTTCTTCATCTTTCGTCTATGGGGACATATCTTCTTCCTAAATCCCCTACATATATTGCCTTAGGTCTGATGAGTTTGTTATCCTTGAGGTATTCGTCTACGTGAGCGGTCCAACCTACGACCCTGGCTGAGGCAAAGATCGTAGGGAATACATCTGGGTCGAATCCCAGGGCGTAAAACACTAGACCTGAGTAGAAGTCTACGTTGGGATATATTCCTCTGTTCCCAAGTATCTTGATACCTATCTCCTCTACACGTTGGGCAATCTCAAACAGTTCCCCTAACCCCTTCTCAGTCGATAACTGTTTGGCATACTCCCGTAGAATCTTTGCTCTGGGATCCATGGTCTTGTAGACCCTGTGTCCAAACCCCATGAGTCTTTGGCCAGAGCTTAACCTACTCAGGACGTATTTCTCCACGTTATCTGGGGATCCAATCTCAAGGAACTGTTTTAATGCCTCAGAATTTGCTCCCCCATGAAGCGGACCTTTAAGTGCAGATATTCCAGCCACCACGGAGGAATAGATGTCCGAGAGCGTCGACGCCACTACTAGACAAGCGAACGTGGACGCATTCATTTCATGATCGACGTGTAGGGTAAGGGATACATCCATGGATCTCACATCGGTGGAGGACGGCTTCTCTCCGTGAAGCATGAAAAGGAAGTTTTCCGCATGGCTCAGGCTAGGGTCAGGTTCCACAAGGTCCTGTCCTCTCCTGGTCCTCTGTATTTGAGCAACTATAGTTGGCATTTTTGATGTTATCTTGATGGCCTTCTGAATAGTGTCCCCATCTCTTGAGTCTTCTAGTCCCATCATGCTGACCGCTGTTCTAAGCACGTCCATGGGATTGGCGTTCCTAGACACCTGCCTGACGAAGCTAGAAATATGATCTGGCACTTTCCTCTCCTCGGCCATTAATTTCCTGAAGTCCTCTAGTTCCTTCCTCGTAGGCAACTTTCCGTACCAGATTAGATATGCTACCTCCTCGAAGTTGGAGAAACTAGCCAAATCATATACGGAGTATCCCCTGTAGTAAAGTCTTCCCAACTCACCATCTATGAAAGTTATTGAGGTCTCCTTGATTGCTACGTCCTCAAGTCCCTTCTTTAACTCCAACTGACAACTCCCTCAATTTATTTAATGCCCGTTCCTTATCTTTTTTCTCCAATTTGGCCCTACTAACCACATCCTCCAAGGTAATAATTACCTCATATGCGACTTTCCTATTAACTGGAAAAGGGACGCCGTCCTTACCACCAATTGCAAAGGCATATTTAAAGGGATCATAGGGTGTGTCCACGGGATCTTGATAGGAAGGCGGCTCCCTATAAATCAAGTCGGAGATCAGACTGAGAGCCCTCGCAGTTGAAGGACCTAGGCCCAAGAGCAGAGCCTCCTCTAAATTTCCAGGATTTGCTTCCCTAAGTCTCTCCAGGATGGATTCAACTCTCGTTACGTCGACAGGCCTCATATAAACGATCCTAGCCTCCCTAGATATGGCCCCGATAGTCCCTAAGTTCAACCAAGTGTCCAGGCTGGTACCCCTGATTACTGATTGAAGACGTAGATACTCTTGGACTATTTTCCTCGGGTTCTCCCGGAGAAGATCAAGGAGAGCTCTCTTAGCACCTTCCTTGGGAAGGACGTTGAGTACAGCGTCAACTCTGGCTCCAGATATACCCTCATGAGGCTGATCAACTGGATCGCTCACTGACCTCCAATGATATCTTCTCGCGAACTTGGTATCCACATTCATGCCCTGCTGAATCACAGCCCACTCGCTCTCAGTGACCAGGAGTGAGTGATGATAGAGTTCGTGCCCGTCTTGGAGGAGAGTGGTGTCGACCTTGGCAACGAGCCTACTGATTCTCCCCAGCTTTGTTGCGTCCACGTTTAAGACACTCGAGATCTTCTCCAATTCCTCCTGAACTTGTAACGATGCCCTTCCCTTACCTCCAAGGACAGCCAATCCGTCCTCCTTAGGGTTCACGGACTCCTTCACTATCCCTAGGGTTACAGTGGTCGAACCTGAGGAGTCCCAATCCATTCCAATAACGTTGTTGAATCCCTGAAACCAAAGCGGATTAGAGAACCTTTGTACGACCTTATCTGGACCCCACTCCAGGAGCATGACGTCCAATAAGGCCCTAGACATGCGCTTCATTATTGGGATCAACCAATTGGGAACCTTACCGTTATGCAGGGGAAGGTCGGCTACTCCTGTTATCTCCACGTGTTTATTTAGCTCGCCATAATATATAAAGGACGTGATATTCTGGGCCACCTCGGACATCCATTCTCCTCGTTATCTGGACGTATTCTTCTCATCTAGGAGAAATCTCCCTCCATCCAATCTGATCCTCCTGGCTGGAGATCTCGTAGATAAGGGGAGAGTGATACACTTTGATCCTATTTACAGAGCCCTAAGTTCGACGAGCGTAATAGCTGTTTTCGGAAACGAGGACTTCAGGGAAGTCAGGGACGAGTTCAGGAGGATGTATCCCAAGGTGATATGGCTGGAAGATGAATCTCACACCGTAACCCTTGACCATATGACCATCGAGGTGGTGGGAAGTGAGGGGATAATATCCAGGCCGACAAAGTGGCAAAGGGAATTAGGAATTAGCGAGGAAATTTATATGAAAAGATTTGAAAAGATAAATAAACTACTCTGTGATAGTAAGGCTGACTACCTGATCTTATTAACGCATTATGCCTCCTCGTACGTCACCGTCACAGGAGAGAGGAGATGGGCCTACCCAGAACTGGGTTACCCACTCGTCGAAAACGTCGAGTGTAAACCGGATTTGGCCGTTCACGGTCACGCTCACAAGGCTACAGTCTTGAGGGCCGTAGTCGGGAACGTAAAGGTGTACAACGTAGCCCTCCCAGCGAATAAACAGATAGTTTCTATTAACGTAGATTTAAATGAAAAGAAAAGAAAATGAGTTTCTTGACACTCACACCCTCTGTTCTGGGGGAAGCTCCTCGTATTTCTTGAACATTAGGTACCATGCCTTAGCGTTGGGTAGCTTCATCCTCATCTCAGCTTCCATGAGAGTGGTCGGTGCACCTATAACTACTTCCTTACCTGGTTCCCAGTTGACCGGTGTAGATACCTTGGCCTTATATGATACTATTAGGGCCTTGGTGATCCTTATGAGTTCTGCCATGTTTCTCCCTGCCTCTATGGGATATTGAGCCATGAATCTTATGGTCCCCTGAGGATCCACTATGAAGACTCCTCTCACAGTAAGCCCAGAGTTCTCCTCCACAAGATCCAATAACCTCGCTAACTTTTTGTCTGGATCCGCTATCACGGGGAACGGTATCTTTATCCCATACCTTTGCTCAATGTCCGTTAACCACGCTATGTGGGAGTATATGCTATCCACGCTGAGCCCCACCAGCTGAACTCCCAGTTTCTCAAACTCAGGATAAGCTTTAGCGAACTCCACGAACTCAGTAGTACAAACTGGAGTAAAATCTGCTGGATGAGCGAATAGGAATAACCATTTGCCCTTTCCGAAGATGTCCTTGTAAAAATCTATCGGCCCGGCAGTGGTCATTACCTGAACGTCGGGGAACTTCTGATACGTTTTCACCAAACTTTATCACCTGAAAGTTAAAAGAGCTCTTAAGTAAAATTAGTTTGCATCAATGGCTGGATCGGATGACTATAAATTCTTCAGTGCATACTTTTATTCTCATACCTCACTACTCCTTCTCTTTGAATCACGTCAATCACAACGTTCGTGACCCAGTTAAGGGCCGGGCCCCTTATTCCAAATCTCCTCAACATTCTGAGGAAGAAGGGTATCCTTAAGGCAGCACCTGCCGCCAGTGGATGACCCCCTCCTCCAAGACTTACCGCGAACCTTCTTATGTCCACATTATTACTCCTGAAAGATATGGACTTCCCGTTTGCCGAGACGAAGACGTCTGCTCTGTTCCTGGTCATGAGATATTGTGAGGCATAACTTATGTCTGGGGGTCCCTTCCACCTTATGGCAATAACTACCCTTATTCCGTTGACCTCAACTACCTTCGCGTATTTTTCCAACTCCTTATATCCTCTCAGCTCCCTGTCTACCTGCTCCTCTAAGATCCTTTGAAACTCGTCGTTCCAAAGAGTTCCCTGATAGAAAGTCTCAATCAACTTCTTCTTCCACTGGAAGTCCCTGTTGTTCTCCACTACCCTCCTGAGTTTCTCCCCTAACGGGTCGTTGTGAAGCCAAATGTCCACAGAACAGTCAGCTGAGGCTAGCTTCCTAGAGATTTCGTCCTCTGGGTTCATGACCTTATTTATCACTCCTGCTCCACACGTCGTGACGTCATGATGTACCTCTACGCCGGCCTCTTGAAGTTGCCTCTTCCACTCCTCTTTCCACACGTGATGGTCAAACCACTTTATGGTAGCCCCCTCAGCCTTGAGCCTCCTCACGGCCTTCAGTACTGAGGAGAAGGTGGACTCGTTTAGGCCTAGATCGGCCAAGATTACGGTATTAACTCCTCTCAACTCTAACTTGGAGAGGAGCTCATGAACCCTCGTGGGTTCTGTGAACCATATGGATTTTGGGAGAGAGCCCACTGCCCTGGCATAAACGGAGGCAGAAGCCGTACCGTCGAAGTCGTTGTGGACTATGGCGTAGTAACTCATTTCCATGTCTAGAGTCCCGCTTTACTTAAAAATGATTCCGTCAGAGGGAGTGACCACTCCCCTGTAGAGGAAATCCACTTGCCTGAGAAACGCGTAGTAGTCGAACTCATTGAGTGCGGATACTGAGTCCTTAGGAACAACGATGCTATACCATCTCAAGGCCGCACTACCAGCTGTGTGGAGGACGCATATGTTAGCTACCGTTCCGATGATCACGAGAGTCCTGATGCCTTTTACGTCAAGATAATAATCCAACGACGTGCCGAAGAAGGCGTCGTATCTCAACTTCTTGACAACAAAGTCCTCCTCGGTAGGTTTTAGCTCATCCACAATTTCAGCTCCCCAGGTTCCTGCAACTGCGTGCTCACCCCAAATATTGAACTCAGGATCTTGCTTCATATGCCAATCCTGGGTGTAGATCACCCTCACTCCTGCCCTTCTGGCTCTATCCAAGAGTTTAGATATGGGGTCTATAGTCGCCTCCGCCGCTGGGCGTAGAGCTTACCTTACCTCCCTGACGAGATCGTTCTGCATGTCCACTACTAATACTCCTGAGCTTCTAGAGTCCAGTTCCAGGTTATCCGTTTCATTAATTGGAGGAATCTCTACTAGCTTGTTATCCATAGTACAGACTAAACACCTGACAAAATAATATACTCTACAGCAGTTATGGAACTTTAACGTTGCTGAAGTTTTCATCAGTCCCGGCGATCCGCCTGAACGGACTCGAGAACCTAGGATTTCCATGACTGCTGTTATTTAAAAATCTCTGACGTTTCTGAAGGTACATCCCACTGCACTGAAAGGTTTTAGACCTCATATCTTAGTGCAACAGCCGGTTCTATTCTGGACGCCCTATAGGCTGGAATAATTCCGGCTAGGAGGCTGAATACCGCCGTTATTCCTATAACTTCCAGCATAAATACAGGTTCGAAAACTGGAGTAACGTGTCCTCCTCCGAAAGTATTAGCTCCTCCGGGTCCTCCTCCACCAAACCTCCCTCCTCCCGAGTTGGACAAAGAGGTGAGAAGGTACCCCATACCTACACCAGCTCCCACACCAGCGATCCCACCTATGAGTCCCATCATTATGGACTCTGCCATGAAGAGTATCATTATACTTCTCCTTGTGAAACCTATTGCCCTCAGAACACCTATCTCTCTAATCCTCTCCACTACAGTGGTGAACATCGTGCTCAATATACCCACGAAGGCTACTATGAATGATGATGCCCCAGCCACGAAGAGTAGGCCGTCAATAGAGGCAGTGGTCTGATTTATTAGGGTGACGAACTGCTCCACTGAGACTACCCTCACGCCTTTGCCTAATGTGTTCTGGATCTCTGAGACCACTTGGTTGACTTGAGACACGCTGTCTACAACCACTATTGCCCCAGAATATTGATCCCCATAATATTGTCTACCGACTATGGATTGCACTATTAGGGATTGATCTACGTCGGCGAAGGCGCTACTGAACTCGTTGAAATTGCCCGTGACTAGGAAGGTTTTTGTCACCTTTCCCTCTGGGGTGTTCATCACTACCTGGATAGTTTGCCCCGTCTGATATGTTGGTTGAAGGGGATATTGGGGATGAGCGATGTAATATCCCACCACGGCCCCGAAGGTTGAGTAAGGAGATGGATACTGTCCAGTTTGGAGTGTGAGACCTGGGAACGCCACCTGTGCCTTTGACATGTCTATGGAAAGGATCTCGGTTCCCATAGGCCCGCTAGGTGTTTGTATGGTGGCTGGAATGAGATAAAAGGGTACGACCTCCTTCACTCCCTTCAGTTGTTGTATCTCTTGGATGACGTAAGCGTTCAGGTTTGAGTTCCCTGGATTCACAAACACGTCGTTTGGAGAGATGCTAGAGAAGAGATTGTGGTAGATAAGGTTAGAGAAACCTAGGGTCAAACCCGTGAGACCTACCACTATGGCTGGCCCTATCAGGATCCCGAGAATAGTGAGGCTAGTCCTAAGTTTCTTTGACCTAAGGGCCTGGAAGGACAGGCTCAAAACGTCTCCCATCCTCATTTCTTCCCCCTCCTTAACACATAGATTATGGCCGATGTTATTACTAAGACTACCACGATATAGATCAGGATAGGAAGTACATTCTGCCTAGAGTGATGCAAGAAGTGAGTCTGATTCAAGTTGGTTTGAGTTAAAGTGTACGCGAGTTGATAGGTGATGTTGTGTGGTTGATACAGCGAGTCCTCGTAGGACACGACTATGTTAACATGTTGAACTCCTCCTTGGGAGGGAGTGAACGTATAGGAGAAGGGGGTTGGGCTGTTGGGTGGGACGCTACCTATGTACGTAGGACTTCCATTGACGTAGACGGTAACGAAGTTAGCCGAGGTGGTGCCGAAATTATTAAGGATGCCGTTCACGGTGACGGTCCCGTTACTTACTAGGGCACTGGGTTGTTGTAGAACCAACTTCACCAACCCCGTAGAGATCAAGGAAAAGTTGTATCCCTCTTCCTGGGATGAACCTCCTGGGAGGAGGTACTCCACGGTTAGGCCCAGAGGGAGGGAGGAGGTGCTGGTAACTGTGGGGAGCATCACTAGACCGATGTTCTCGGCCCTCCCCGGATATAGCGTCCCTAGATCCACCGAGTTCTGAGATATCGAATAGAGTGATGGTTGGGAGAAAAGACGGAGCTGAACGTTATAGAGGGGAACTTCTGCCGTATCTAGTACTCTAACAGTGATGTTATTGGGAACTCCGTAGTATACGACTGAAGGTAAGACCGAAACCGATACGAGTTGTTGCGAAGGTATTACGTTGAACGGAATTGTGTACTCTAAGGTCTTAGTGACTCCCTGATAGTTATAGGACACTATCAAACTCAGGGGATATGTCCCTACCCCCAGACCCTGAGGGGCGTAGAGCTGGTATAGGAGAGTTACGTTCTCACCGGCGGCAAGATAGTTAACGGTCTGGTTACTCATGCCCACCAGTGAAATCCCCTGTCCGGTCAACCTCACGGAAACTGACGACACTGGGGTGGAACCTTGGTTAATGAGCACAAGGGGGAAGGACTGTTGAGAACCCTGGTAGATGGTTGTATTACCATATTGGAGAGAGATCTCCTCTGATGGGTACACATAGATAGCTACCTTGGAGTGATAAACCGAAGTCCCGTAATAGGATGAGAAGGAGACCGTATAGGGTATGGTAACGTAACCTGGAGTGAGATTGCTAGCTAAATTGAGGTTGAAGGACACCTGGTAAGAGCCGAATGATTGTATGAATGGAACCAGAAAGTTGGTGTAGGGAGACGAGATGCCTGACGGCAACTTCAGGCTAACATTGACCCCGCTTATGGGATATGGGAAGGGGTTGGCGAGGATGAAGCTCAGTGGTACGCCTGTCATCCCTGGGGTAGGAATCAGTTGATCCTGTGGGCTCCCCCAAGTGGGATCAGAGAGCGTGGGACTAACGTTAAAGTAATTGACATAAATGTAAGTGGTAACCGACGCTTGGAAAGTTTGACCCAACTCCTGATAGCTCACCTGGAAATTGATCGGGTAGACCCCTGGGGCAGTCGTGGGTGAGACATCGAAAGTGAAGTTATATGTGGACTGACCATAACCAGAGGAGGGAGTGAAATTGGTGAAGGCTAAGGAGAGGCTGGATTGCGTGACGATGGAATCAACGAAATAGTTAACCGAGGAGTTCAACCTCAGTATCACAGAGACAACCGAGGAGGGTGTTCCCCTACCTTGAGTGGCGTAAACCTGGAGAGGCGACTTAGGGTAGATGGAAATCTCCAGGGGAACCTTGGAGCCAAAGGTCACATTGGCGTTACCAGAGGTTATGTTGAAATTAGTGGCATAATAGTGGTATCCCAAGTAGTTCATGAAACTGACAGTGTAATTGAGGGTATAGTTACCTGGTGAAGAAAGCTGGCTCACGTTGACTAACTGAGTCACCTCTTGGATTCCTTGTGCCGGAATAGAGGAAGCTGTGAAGAGAGCGTATCTTTGTCCTCCCTGGCTGTAAACCCCCTTGGGTAAAGACACGTTTATGACCACGTTGTCCTCAACGTGATCTGAGGGATTAGCTACCTGGATAGTCAGTGGAACTAACCCCTCGCCAACGAAGGCCTGCTGAACCGTAGAGACTCCCCATTGCACGCCTACAGGAGTGGGGAAGTTAACGCCATAGACCGGGACCTGGAGGGTGAAGGTCTTCCCTTCCACGCAAGTGTAAGCGGCTATATTTACCGCGTAGGTCACGGTCACCCTAACTGGATAATAGCCAGGACTCGTGGTATTGCTTACAGTGAGATAAAAGATGGCCAAGGATTCTCCATTAGCTGTTGACGTAACTCCCGTGGAAGTTTCTCCGACTACCGTGAAAGGGGATCCGCTCGGGACGGAGATGCTCATGCCTATGATCGTTGCATCTACCTGGGAGGCCTCAACATAAAATGGGAAGTCTGTATAACCGGCGTGTGCATTCACAGGAGAGGATGGACTGCCCCAACCATAGGCTATAACATATACGTTTGGAGTGACGGGAGTCGAGTAATAGACCTGCGGAAGCGAAAGACCGATCAACAGGAACGTGAGGCCAAGGATTGCGAGATTCCTTTTCATACACTGAGGCATCGAGATATATCTTAAAAAGATTATCAATAGTCCATTTTCCGAACTGCCCAAGTTCAATGAGTGGACTCTGGAGAATGCTTTTATCGGTATTCAGGCATAGAATCCCATGGAAGTAATAAAGCTGGAGAAGGTAAGCAAGGTATACGGGGCCAAGGTAAAGGTCACTGCACTCCAGGACATAGACCTCAGTATAGAGGAGGGAGAGTTTGTGGCCATAGTAGGCCCCTCAGGTAGCGGAAAGACTACACTTCTCACCATAATGGGGACCTTGGCGAAGCCTACTTCAGGTAAGGTGTACGTTTACGGTAACGATGTGACTACAATGGATGACGATGAGCTATCCAAGGTGAGAAACTCATATATAGGTTTCGTCTTCCAAAATTACAACCTCGTCGAGAGAATGAGTGCGGTTGAAAACGTCGAGCTTCCATTGATAGCCAGGGGCGTTTCAAAGAGGGAAAGGAGGGAGACGGCCATGAGGATTCTAGAGACTCTCGGGCTGGGAGAGCTAGCCTACAAGAAACCTACAGAGTTATCTGGGGGACAACAGCAAAGGGTCTCAATAGCTAGGGCGTTAGCACAAAATCCTAAGATCGTTCTTGCTGACGAGCCTACAGCTAACCTGGACAGCAAATCCGGGGAGACAGTACTCAAGACTTTCCAGCAGGCAAACAGGGAGTTTAAGACCACTGTAGTCATTATAACCCACGATCCAGATGTGGCCTCCTACGCTAGAAGGAGGGTTCACCTTAGGGACGGAAGGATCGAAAGGATCGACTAGATGAAGCTGAACTCTTAAACTACAGACCTTGAAAGGCTTCCATGAACAGGTACTACACAATACTGATCCTGGGCGGGATAACCTTCGGAACTGCAGCTATCTTCATCAGGTTTTCCTCCCTCAGCCCCTCATTCATAGCCTTCTCCAGGTTCTTCGTGGCTGGGCTCATCCTCTCAAGAGGGAGGTTGAGCCTGAAGGAGATAGCCGGCAAGTGGAGACCTGGACTCCTTTTGGCAGCCCACATGATCCTTTTCATCCTTAGCGTATATAGAACGACGATAATAGATTCCACAGTGTTGGTCTCAACGTCGCCGCTCTTCTCGCTAGCCTTAGCCCACTTTGTGGGGATAAGAACCACTAAGAAGGAGTTAATAGCCGGGTTGTTAGCCTTCCTAGGAATAGTAATCATGAACTACCCGCTACAAGCTGGATTACTCCTAGGAAACTTTCTCGCCATCATTTCAGCACTCACAATAGCCCTTTACACCATAATCCTCGCTAAGGGGTCCACTGAAGACCCCATGATTCTGACTTCCCAGATTTATCTTGCCTCATCGATCTTCTCCTTCCCCTTAGTACTCCTTCAGGGGATAGGAAACGTCAACATGACCTCTTTACTTTCCCTGTTAGGCCTGATAGCCTTACCGACCCTCATAGGTCATACCTCGGTGATTTACTCGTCAGGTCATGTGAAACCCCAACATATAGAGATCATAGGTCTCTTGGAACCTGTGGTAGCCTCAGTCCTCGCTGTGCCTCTCTTCGGGCAAATACCAACATCTACAGAAGTTTTAGGAAGTGCAATGGTGATAGTATCAATCATCGTAATTTTGTGGAGAAGATGAGTGTAGAATGATGAAACACTTTACCTTATTAGCTTCACAAATGTCAAGACTTTACCCGCCCCTGGGCGATTCAGGGCTCCTTTGCAAATTGTAATATCTCTGTTGATTTGGACTTATTCAATTG